>Ga0126379_10003391_pt1 | contig 10299 bp, 8 predicted proteins | sample PanSoiMetPlot_24_FD_92640 | JGI IMG/M metagenome (GOLD analysis project Ga0126379, IMG submission 92640) | Tropical forest soil microbial communities from Panama - MetaG Plot_24 | ecosystem: Environmental > Terrestrial > Soil > Tropical forest > Bulk soil | place: Panama | collected 2016-02-17 | reverse complement strand
TACTCTTGCGTTGTACACCGACGGAATCACGGAGCCGTTCAATGCTGCCGGCGAACAGTTTGGAGAGGAGCGATTGGTGAAGGCACTATGTCGACACAAGGAGTTGAGCCCGCAGGCGATGCTGGCCGCGGTCGTTGACGAAGTTCGGCAATTCAGCCCACAGGAACAGCAGGACGACATCACCCTAATTGTGGGCAAATGCATTGGCAATGTGCAAAGCGGCTGACGTTGGCGGTTCGGTAGCGCTTTGAAATGCGATTTCTTGCTATCCGGCGCGCGGTCCGATAGCGTCAGAAGAGACCGCGTGCCTCTCCATCCCGGCAGCAGAAGAGGCAAGGAACCCCAAGGGGGGAGAGAGACTTGGCGAATCCAATTGTTACACTGACAACGGACTACGGCACGAGCGATCACTTGGTGGCCGTTCTGAAAGGCGTAATCCTCAAAATCAATCCAGAAGTGCAGATCGTAGACATCACTCACCAGGTGACGCCGTTTGACTTGCTGGATGGCGCACTGGCGATTGCCTCGGCTTATGCCTACTTTCCCCCGCGCACGATTCACGTTGTGGTGGTCGACCCGGGTGTTGGCACGGAACGGCGGCCGTTGCTCGTGAGCGGCCAGAACCAGTATTTTATTGCGCCAGACAACGGTGTGCTTTCGGGGATTTTTGAGAAAGAGCAGAATTTCGTCGTGCGCCATCTGACGAGCGAACACTATTTTCTCCAACCGCTCAGCAAAACCTTTCACGGACGCGACGTATTTGCCCCGGTGGCGGGCTGGCTTTCGAAGAACTGGCAACCGGGCAGCATGGGCGAAGAGATCACCGATTTCAAGCGCTTTGCAATGCCAAGGCCCAAGCAAGGTGACGGGGGAATGAACGGAGTCGTGATGAAGGTCGACTCCTTCGGCAACCTGCTCACCACGTTCCGCGCGGAGGATTTGCCAGCAGACGCACTCGAGAAGGGCGAGGTGAAGTTGCAGTTGGCCAGCCACTCGATAACCAAGATTGTGCCCACGTTTGCGAGCGGCAACGCCGGAGAGGCAGTCGCATACATCGGTTCCGGTGGATATCTGGAAGTGGGGATCAACAAGGGAAATGCGTCGAAGACGTTGGGCGTCGGCCGGGGCGCCCCGGTGGTGCTTGCCAAAGAGTAAAGCAGAAAGGAAGCAACTCCGTCAGCGCCTTAGTTCACGGCTGAATGAGCGGATTCCTCGGCGCGGAGATAAAACATAAGCCTTGACCGCATACCCTCGTGTCTCGTTGAGCAGGTCCTTAAACCACCGCGTACGGCGCGTCGAGCGGACAGTGGCTTTGCGTTACGAGTGAAGACCTTCCTAGGCAGCGGCTGGGGCCGGTTGCTTCCGCCTGTGCCAGTAACCCAATGCCGCGAACAGAAGGACTGCAGGCACGCCGGTCAGTCCGCAAGCGATAAAGAAAATGCCGTAGGCGTGAATGAGGCCGTGCGTGGCGCTCAAGCTTTCGACCGCAGCACCGGAAAACCCCTTCAAGATCTTTCCCAGCCAGGCATAGGTTGAGCTCAAGAGCGCATACTGCGTGGCGGTGTATCCCAGATTGGTGAGGCTCGACATATACGCAACAAGCGCAACGCCTGCAAAGCTGATACCGAAGTTGTCACCCGCCATGACGAGCGCGAAGAGAGGAATGCTGGTGCCCGCGAATGCGAGAGTCGCATACGCGGCAATCGCAGCTGCCTGCACAATGCCCCCGATGATGAGGGCGCGCATGTAGCCGAGCTTCAGCGAGCAGAATCCGCCCGCCGCGATGCCTACAAACGTAGCGATGAGTCCGATTGAGCCGCGCACCTCTCCGACCGTTTGCTTCGAAAGACCGATGTCGTGATAGTAGGGATTCGACATCGGACCCATGATGAAGTCCGGCAACCGGTAGAGGCTGATTGCCGCTAACATCACAAGCGCGAGCCAGCCATGTGCACGGAAGAAAGCGATGAACGGTCCCACAACAGCGTCGAGGAAACCGCGCGGCGTCCAAAGCGGCGCTTCGCGCTTTTCATCCATCGCCGCATCCGCGCGCTCCGGTTCCGTCGCGAACCAGGTCGCGATCACTCCAATGGCCATACATGCGCCGTAGATACCGTAGGACATGCGCCAGCCCACGGTCGCTGCCACGATGAGGATAACGGTATCCGTAGCCAGGAGCGCCAGGCGGTAGCTGAACTGATACGCAGACGCGAGGAGGCCTTGTTCTTCTCCGTCGTCTGCCGATTCAATTCGCCAGGCATCGACCACAATGTCCTGTGTGGATGAGGCGAAGGCGACGACGAGCGCCAGAGCGCCAAGCCGGCCGAGCCCGGCTTTCGTGCCGGTTCCGCCCATGGCGGACAGCGCCAGCCCGACGACGATCTGCGAGAACATCATCCATCCGCGCCGACGTCCAAGCCGTTTAAACAGCGGCAAGTCAACGCGATCCATCAAGGGTGCCCACAGAAACTTCAGAGAATAGGCAATGCCCACCCAGGAAAGAAACCCGATCGCCGTCAGGGAGGTGTCTTCATCGCGCAGCCAGTAGCCGAACGTATTGCCGACCAGATAAAAGGGAAGGCCTGAAGAAAACCCCAGAAACAACATCGCCAGCGTTTTGGGCCGCAGGTAATCGGTGATCCGGCGCTTGTGGGGACTCACGCCTTCATTCTCTCTGGGAGCCTCACGAAACTCAACGCTCATACCACCGAATCTTGTCCATGCTGACACTCTACCGAGTGTCACCAATCATTCTGAAAGCTCACCCTCCGACAGCGCGGTCGGGCGTCTGGCCGCGGCGGCGGCGAGCATTCCTGAAGGAATGGCGATGGCGGCACAGACGACGAGCGCGAGAAAAGCGAGCTGCAAGGTGGCGGGATAGCCCTCACAAAAGATGACGCGGCGCACGGGCGCTTGAAATTTGAAAGATCGCCCGAAATCGCCGTGCGCGAGTTGCCAAGATAATGGTCAACTGCACATCGAGCAGCAGACCGAGGCCGAGGGCGTGGCGCAATTTTTCCACCTGAGCGGGAGCGGCGCCTTCGCCAAGCATCTGCTCGACCGGATCGCCGGGAACGAGGTGGATGAGCAGAAAAACCAAGGTCAGAACCAGCCAAAGGGCCGGCAAGGTAAGCAGCGATGCAGAAGATGGCGGGCCATTCGTCCGCGGATCAGCGCTCCTTTTCCCGGGATTTCGGCTTCGAAGTTGCAAGGACGGGATTCGATGGCCTAGATTCCCTGGCTGCCTCGCTGTCGGTCGGGCCAGAGCGCTGAATTTTGACGCGCGCGACACGGCGGCCGTCCATTTCGACGACCGAGAAACGAAAGCCGCCGTATTCGAAACTTTCGCCGCCACGAGGGATGAAGCCGAGTTGGTCCATCACAAAGCCGCCGACGGTGGCGTAAGCGGGGTCTTCGGGGAGGGAGATGTTGTACTGGGTGTCCAGGTCGCGAACGCTAAGCGCGGCGTCGAACACGACGGCGCCGTCGGCGAGAGTCAGCGGCTTTTCGACGACGTCGAATTCATCGTGAATTTCACCGACCAATTGCTCGAGAAGGTCTTCCTTGGTAACGAGGCCGAGAATACTGCCGAACTCGTCCACGACCATGGCGATAGCTACCCGCCGGGCCCGCAGCTCACCAAGTAGTTCGCTTGCCGGCTTAGTTTCGGGAACGATCAGGATCTCGCGCAACACGCGGCGGAGGTCGAACCGAGGGGGAGGCGGGAGATTTTCTTCGAGACGGCGCTCGCGGTCGAGGAGAACCCACATCATGTCCTTGATATGCACAAAACCCAGAACGTGATCGATAGTTCCCCGGTAGACCGGAATTCGGGAACGCTGGGTTGTAGCGAAGAGCCGCATGACTTCATCGAGCGAGGCTTCGACGGGAAGCGTATGCATGTCTGGCCGGGAAACCATGATTTCGCGCACCTGCAGTTGGCTGAGCTCCATCGCGCTGAGAATGAATTTCTCTTCTCCCGGTGCGAGCAGACCCCGTTCGCGGGCTTGCTGGATCTGGATCTGCAGTTCCTCGGTGGAATGGGCAACATCGCGCCCGGCGGGCAGCACGACGCCCAAGGCTTTCACGATGGCGCCGGAGATGCCATCCAAGAGATTGATAGCCCATCGGAACGTGTTGAGGAACCAGAGGAAGGGGCGCGCGACCATCAAGGCGATGCGCTCGGCTCGGGCCAGGCTGATGGACTTCGGAACGAGTTCGCCGAAGACAACGTGGACGGCGCTCAGCAGGATGAAGGCAAGCGTGAGCGCCGCGGCGTGAACGAGGATGAGGGTGCGGACGCCGGCCTCGACCGGCATCAGGCTTTGCACAAGCCGCGCGAGCGTCATTTCTCCGAGTGCTCCAATGGCCAGGCTCGTGAGGGTGATGCCCAATTGCACGCCGGAAACGACGCGATGCAGGTCACCGAGGAGCACTTCGACGATTTTGGCCTGAGCGTTGCCGCGAGCGACGAGCTGGCGGACGCGGGAAAGCCGGACAGCGACAAGCGAGAACTCCACCGCGGCGAAGAAGCCATTCAGCGCTACCAGGATTAGTACACCAACCAGGCGGACCAGAAACATCGGCGTGGAAGTTCCCCCAGCCGGCATTGTAGCAGCACTGGCGGGAAAGCGGCGGGATACGGCGAGCGGGCCCACGTGGAAGGCAAGAGAGGTGTCAAAGAAGGAAGGGTTATTCCGGGCGCGGTTGCGCGGTGCGTCTCCTGTCCACTACACTGGATTTTCCGAGCCGAGGTGACCAGCATAGTGCGAACCCTCCTGCGTTTGCTGCTGTGGATTGCTGCGGTCATTGTCATCATTTTTGCTATGGGGATCTGGTGGTTCGTCTACCGGCCGCTGCCAAAGCTGGATGGCACGATCCGCCTGCCGGGTTTGCAGGGCGAGGTCACAGTGGAGCGCGACAATTGGGGCGTTCCGCATATCCGGGCTAATTCTCTGGAAGATCTCGCTGAGGCGCAAGGCTACGTGATGGCGCAAGACCGCTTGTGGCAGATGGACCTACTGCGGCGCGTGGCCCGCGGACAGCTTTCCGAGGTGCTTGGACCCAAAACGCTCGAAATTGACAAGGACTTCCGCACACTGAACTTCAGCAGGGCGGCGGAGCGCGATGTCGGCATGATGCCCCCAGAGGTTCGACGCGTGACGGAAGCGTATGCTCGCGGCGTAAATCATTTCATCGAGGAACACAGCTCGGCGCTGCCGTTGGAGTTCACTCTTCTGCACTACAAGCCCGGTCCCTGGCAGCTCACCGACACGCTGATGATCAACTGCTACATGTACCGGACACTGACGGACACGCGGAAGCGAGAGCTGAATCGCGCTACCGTTACCGCCAAGGTCGGGCCGGAGTTGGCACGCGACCTGTTTAGCCAGGAAGCGGCGATGGACCATTTCGTCGTGGGAGATCCCAACGCGGGCAAGGATGCGAAAGGCACAGCGTCGACCGACGATGAAGATGACGAAGACGAGACGGATGCCGAGGATGTCTTGAAGGCGGAGCGCCAAGTGGAGGCAACGCCGGGAGCAGCGGACGAACCTGACCTGGCGTCGGCGCTAGCCGCAAACGTGAGCGCGTGGCTCGAAGGATCCCGGCGGGACATCCGGCAGTCTCTCGGCAGCAATAATTGGGTGGTTAGCGGAGATCATACCGCGACGCGCAGGCCGTTGCTGGCAAACGATACGCATCTCGAACTGACACTCCCATCGATCTGGTACGAGGTGCATCTGACGGCTCCCGGATGGAACGTGAAAGGGTTCGCTTTGCCGGGGGCTCCGATGGTTATCTTGGGGCACAATGAGCGGATCGCCTGGGGGTTCACGAATAACGGCGCGGATGTGCTGGACCTGTATGTCGAGAAATTCAACCCGGCAAATCCGGACTACTATCTCGTTAACGGCCAGTGGAAGAAGGCGGACGTTTACGACGAAGTGATCCACGTGAAGGGCAAACCGGACGAGCATCTGAAGCTCGTGGTAACGCGGCACGGTCCTGTCGTCGAGCAAGAGGGCGGGAAGTCCTACGCGATGCGCTGGACAGCCCTGGAGCCGGGGGCGCTGAGCAATTCCTATAACTGGTTAGGCAAGGTACAGAACTGGGGTGAGTTCCGGGAAGTGATGAAAGACATCTGGGGGCCCGGGCAAAACGTGGTTTATGCGGACGTGGATGGAAATATCGGCTACTTCCTCGGAGGGCGTGTACCGGTCCGAAAGAAGGGTCACGGCGAGGTGCCGGTGCCCGGGGACACGGATGACTACGAATGGACGGGGTACATCCCCTTTGAAGAATTGCCGCAGGTGTTTAACCCAGACAGCGGGCTGATCGTGACGGCAAACGCGCGGGTAATCGGGCCGAACTACAAGCCGTATATAACAGACCGCTGGGAAGAGCCTTATCGAACGGCAAGGATTTTCGACCTGCTGCACGACAAAAATGATTTGCGCCCCGAGGACATGCTCAAAGTGCAGACAGACACGTTCAGTTATCCGCACCTGTTTCTGGCAGAGCAACTTGTCGCCGCGGCGAAGACCGCGCCTCCGAAAGATCCGCGGGCAGAAAAGCTGGTCGACCAGGCAAAAGATTGGAACGGCATGGCCGACGCCAATTCGAGTGTCGTGTCCTTTCTAAACGCCGCAATGTTTGCAGCCTTGGATCTGATTCTCGAGCCGCACCTCGGCGACGATACAAAGCTTTATCAATGGAGAAAATTGGCGTTCCTGCAACGCGTATTGACGGAGCGCCCGGGACGATGGCTTCCGGCGGAATACAGGAATTACGACGAGCTGTTGAGCGCAGCCGCGGACCTCGGGGTGAAGCGGCTGGCGGAAGAAACCAGGGAAGCGGACCCGGACGATTGGCCGTGGAAGCGTTTTAACTATCTGGACATGCTGCATCCCATCGGCCGCGAAGGCTTTCTGAAAAAAGTGCTGAGCATCAGCAATCATCCACAATCCGGGACGCTGTGGAGTCCGCGGGCGGCTGACAGACACCACGGACCTTCGGAGCGTTTTGTGGCCGATCTCGCAGATTGGGACGACTCCATTATCATGATCACCGGAGGCGAATCAGGACAGCCCGGCAGCGAGCATTACCGGGACCAGTTTCCGTACTGGTTTGAAGGCAAGCCCATCTATGGACAGTTTTCCGATGCTGCCGAAGCCAAAGTGCAACGGCACAGGCTGACGCTGCTGCCGAGCCCCTGACCGATTCCGTTTTTCATGCCAGAGCTTCCCGAAGTCGAAGCCGTTCGACGCGCGCTGCGTCCGCTGGTGCGGGGAAAGCGCATCCGTTCGGTTCATGCATTCCATCCGATCGCCACGCGGCCTCAGTCTCAGGGGCAATTCACGCGAATGGTCGAGGGGCGGCGAATTCAAGAGGTAAAACGGCACGGGAAGTATCTGTTTTTGGAACTCGACCATGGCCTAATAGAAATGCACTTTCGCTTCGACGGTCAGCTGATCTGGTTTTCGAATGCTAAGGAGTTGCTCGAGCGGGCAAACGTTGCCGAACGAGGAGTGCACGTAGACGTAGCGTTGGAATTGTCCAAGGGCGTGCTGGGATTCGCCGATGGACGGCACTTTGCACGAGTGCACGCGTGGCGATCCGAGGCGGAATGCAAGCCGCTGCGACAGCTGGGGATTGATGCAAGGTCGCGGGAGTTCACGGCGCAGTTTCTGGCGAGGAAGCTCGAGGCCTCAAGGCGCGAACTGAAGGAATTTCTGATGGATCAGCCAAAAATCGCCGGGATTGGCAACATTTATTCCTGCGAAGCTCTCTGGCAAGCCCGGCTTAGTCCGCTGCGACGGGCGGATTCGTTGGATCGCACCGAAGCGCGCCGCTTGCACAAAGCAATTGTGTCGGTTCTCAGGCGTGCTTTAGAATGCTGTTTGAATCCCGCGCCCGATTTTGTGGACCCGCAGTGGTGGTTTCAGGGCTTGGAAAAAATCCTGCGCGCATATCAACGCGAAGGAGAACCTTGCAAACGCTGCGGACAACCCATTCGGCGCGTGGAACAGGGCGGCCGGTCGACTTACTACTGTCCCAAGTGCCAAAAATAAGCCGCAGCTGCCCGGCCGAGGCCCTGCCTCTGGAGAACTCTGGCCGGCGGGAGCGGGTTGTCGCAGCAAAGGGAGTCGTGTGAATCAACCAGCACCGAAAAAACCAGAACAACCCAAAAGGCCTGATTTTGAACGCTCGCTCGCGAGGTTGGAGGAAGTTGTTCGCAAGCTGGAAAGCCCGCAACTCTCTCTCGACGACGCAATGAAACTTTTCGAGGAGGGTGTCGGGCTTTCGCGCGAATGTCAGAAGCAATTGGAAGAAGCCGAAGGCCGCGTGGAAATTCTTCTGAAGAAGGCGGACGGAAAGCTCGCGGCCGAACCGTTCGAACCGGAAGGAGAGAGCAACTCTTGATGCTCAACCAATGGCACCAACAGGAACAGCCTCCGACCCGATGAAACTGCCGCCGTTTTTCGAAGAGGATCGGCTGGCCGTTGACGCCCACTTAGAGAGGTTGCTGCCAGCGGAATCGGCGGCACCTGCTTCCATCCATGAGGCCATGCGCTATTCGGTGTTCGCCGGCGGGAAACGCATCCGGCCGATTCTCTGTGTGGAGACAGCGCGGATTTTCGAACCCGACGCCTCGTTCGCGCTGTTTCCAGGTTGCGCGATAGAGTTTATCCACACTTATTCCCTGATCCATGATGACCTGCCGGCGCTCGACAACGATGATTTGCGTCGCGGCAAGCCGACGTGCCACAAGAAGTTTGGCGAGGCGACCGCGATTCTAGCCGGCGACGCCCTGCTGACGCTGGCCTTCGAAACAATCGCCGCGACTCCTGTCTCTTCCGAGCGCCGCGTGTCAATGGTGACGGAGATCGCGACCGCGGCGGGAACGGTGAACGGCATGGTAGGCGGACAAGTGGCCGACCTAGAGGCAGAAGGCCAGAAGGTTGGCCCCAAGACGCTCGAGTACATTCACAAGTCGAAGACGGCAGCGCTCATCCGGGCTTCCATTACTTCCGGTGCGCTTTCCGCGGGTGCACCGTCCGGCGATGTGGCTCGTCTGCGGCGCTTTGGCGAAGCGATCGGATGGGCGTTCCAGGTGACCGACGATATTCTGGACGTCGAGGAGTCGTCCGCCGCGCTGGGAAAGACTGCCGGAAAAGATGTCGTGCAGCAGAAGGCCACTTACCCAGCGGTTTTTGGTTTGGAGCGATCGCACCAGATTGCGAACGATTTGGCCACGAAAGCCATTGGCGAACTCGAGTCGTACGGCGAAAAGGCCGAGCGACTGCGAACGATCGCGGAATTCCTGGTGCTCCGCCGAACCTAAAGACTCCTCGTTATGAGCGTCAAATCCACGCGTAAGCGGCTCGACGTCCTGGTGGTCGAGCGCGGTTTGGCCGAATCGCGCCAAAAGGCGCAGGCGATGATCCTCGCGGGGGAAGTAAGCGTGGATGGGAGCCGTGCGGAAAAGGCCGGCGCGGCAATACCTGACAGCGCCCGCATCGAAGTTCACAGCCGCTTGCAGAAATACGCCAGTCGCGGCGGATTCAAATTGGAAGGTGCGCTCGAGGATTTGAACGTGGCTGTATCGGGAAGGATTTGCCTGGACATCGGCTCGTCGACAGGCGGGTTCACCGATTGCCTGCTGCAACATGGGGCGGCGCGGGTTTACGCGGTGGATGTGAACACGGAGCAAATCGCCTCGAAGCTGCGCGACGATCGACGCGTTAGGCGGATTCGCAAGAATGCGCGTGAACTCAGAGCGGAAGATTTGCCCGAGAGGGCGGATCTTGTGGTGGCCGATGTGTCGTTCATTTCGGTGACGAAGATTTTACCCGGTGCGGTGGATTGCGCGAATCCTGACACGGAGTTTCTGATCCTGGTCAAGCCACAGTTTGAACTGCAACGCGAGGATGTCGGTAAGGGCGGAATTGTGCGCGACCCCCGACTTCACGACAAAGCCATCCGGAGCGTTCGAGCATCGGCGGAATCCCTCGGACTGCTTGAGATTCGGGTGGCGCCGAGTCGGGTGATCGGCACGGAAGGAAACCAGGAGTATTTTCTTCACGCGCGAAAAACGGCTAAGGTAGAATCCCAGTAATCCATGCCCCCTACACCCGCCTTTAAGACGATTGGCATCATTTCGCGACCGAGGCGCTCGAAGCTGGGCGAAATCGTGCCGCAGCTTCTGGACTGGCTGGAAAAGCGGGGGATCGCGACCGTAATCGACATGGAAACGGCAAACGCCTTGAGCCGAGGTGCGACCGGCAAGGCGCG
>Ga0126379_10003390_pt1 | contig 10303 bp, 7 predicted proteins | sample PanSoiMetPlot_24_FD_92640 | JGI IMG/M metagenome (GOLD analysis project Ga0126379, IMG submission 92640) | Tropical forest soil microbial communities from Panama - MetaG Plot_24 | ecosystem: Environmental > Terrestrial > Soil > Tropical forest > Bulk soil | place: Panama | collected 2016-02-17 | reverse complement strand
GTTCCGAGTGGGTCACCTGCACGATCGTGGTCCCTTCCTCGTTCAATTTCTTGAAGAGTTCCATGATCTCTTTCCCCTGAGACGAGTGCAGATTGCCTGTCGGTTCATCCGCCAGTATGAGCCGAGGATTTGCGATCACGGCGCGGGCCACAGCGACCAGTTGCTGTTGTCCGCCGGAAAGCTGATTGGGATAGAGATCCTTCTTGCCCACGATCTGGAAGCGGTCGAGCGTATCCGCGACGATCGATTGTCGCTCGCTGCGCTTGATGTTCCGGTAAGAGAGAGGAATGTCGAGGTTTTCATAAACCGTGAGGTTATCCAGCAGGTGATATTGCTGGAACACGAAACCGATGTACCGCTTGTTCAATTCGACTCGATCCCGGGGCTTCATCTTGTGAACCGGATCGGAGAGGAAATAGAACTCGCCCTGCCAATTGCTGTCCAGCATTCCCAAAATCGCAAGCAGAGTGGACTTTCCAGCTCCGGAAGGGCCCATGATGGTTACAAAGTCACCCTGCTTGATGTCCAGACTGATACGGCGAAGGACAAACGTCTTTCCCGCGCCCGTCTCGTAAAACTTTTCGACGTTTCTTAGTTCAATCATTACTTCACACTTTGTTCTTCAAGAAATGCTTCATCGACGACTTTGCCGTCGAACAAATGGACCGTACGTTCCGCGTAACGAGCATACCGCGGATCGTGCGTGACCATGCAGATCGTAGCACCTTCACGGTGCAGTTCGCGAAGGAGATCCATGACGGCTTCTCCGTTTCGCGAATCCAGATTTCCCGTAGGTTCATCTGCCAGCAGAATAGCCGGCTGGCCGCACAACGCTCTGGCCACCGCGACGCGCTGCTGCTGGCCGCCCGAAAGCTGCGAGGGATAATGTTTCATCCGGTGCGCCATGCCGACTTTTTCAAGTGCTTCTTGAACTCGCTTCTTGCGTTCAGAAGACGGCATTCCACGATACGTCAGCGGAAGCTCGACGTTTTCATAGACGGTCAGGTCGCCGATCAAATTGAACGCCTGAAAGATGAATCCGATCTCGCGGTTGCGGACGCGGGCCCGCTCGCTCATCGACAAGTCCTGAACGGGTTTGCCGTTGAGCGTATATCCTCCTTCGCTTGGAGTGTCCAGAAGTCCCAGTATCGAGAGCAGCGTCGACTTTCCGCACCCCGACGGACCTGAAATCGAAATGTATTCACCTCGCCTGATTTCCAGATCAATCCCAGCCAATGCGTGCGTTTCCACTTCATCGGTAAGAAAGACCTTCTTTACTGTTTCAAGATGGATAACTGAGTCGTTCATTCTGCCCCTCTCTGCTGTAGCGGCGGTTCTGTGACCGCCGTGCGACGCTCATGGAGCGCCGCTACAGTTACTTAATTGAGTCTCACGCGATCGTACGAATCCCACGTTGACATATCCGACAAGATCACTTGTTCGCTTTCCCGCAAACCTTCCAAAATTTCTATCTGATTCACAGAGCTTCGGCCGAGCTTCACCTGCACCCGATTCGCCTCGCCATTCGGCACCAACTTAAATATTCCGACGGTACTCTCGGCCTGCCCATAGGCCGGGCGGCCTACATACAAGACATTCGCGAGCCGTTCGATGTCGATGGTCCCATCCACGCTCAAATCCGGCCGGCAACGCCCGATCGGACATTCGCCGTTCAGTTGAACGTCGACTTTCACGGTTCCATTGACAGCAGCGGGGTCGATCCGGATGACCTGTCCTGGAATAATTCCGTTTCGAGTATCGATTGAAGCAGCCTGACCGGGTATGACGTCCTTTACCTGGGTCTCCGCAATCTGCAATTCCGCCTTCAACCGGCCCGGCTCGGCTACCTTGGCGAGGATGGTGCCGGGAGCCACGCGCATTCCCGCTTCAACCGGGACCTGTTGCACGACACCCGGAACGCCCGCCCGGACATTCAATTCTTCCAGTTGTTTTCGCCGCAATTCGTAAACGACACGGAGCTGATCCACCTTAGCCTGCTGCGCGCCGATGCGAGCCTCAACAGACTTGGCCAGACCGTCGATCTTCTTCTTTTCTGTCTCAATCTTTGACGCCAATTCTTGAGCCGTTACTTGAGATTTTCTAAGAATGACATCTGCGATGAGGCCGTCTTTGGCCAGCTCCAAATTCGCTTCATAGTCGAGCTTGGCTTTGTTGTATTCGGCCTCCGTATTCACTCCCGTCGCCTCTTGATTGAGAAGGTCGTTCTGCAGGGTCGCGCGGAGGCTTGCCAAATCTGCTTCAGCGCCCTTTAACTGCAGTTCGGCGTCGGTGGAGCGCTGGCGCACATCGGGATTGCTCATGATGAGGAGAATCGTATCGGGTTTGACAACATCGCCGGCCCGGACCCGTCTTTCCTCGATGACGCCGTCACTAGTGGCGGGAATCCAGCGGACGTCTTCAGGCACCAGCGTACCGATGCCGCGCACCTGACGCAGCATTTCGCCGCGTTTAACGGTATCGATCCAAACAGTCGCCCGATCGACCGACGGTGCCGCCGGCCTCATTCTCGATAGACCGAGCGTTACGCCGGCGGCAGCGATCAACACCAACACTGCCGCGAGCATCCGCTTGATCTTCTTGTTACGCGCGACCGACTGTGGCCGTGCTACGTCCATAACTGCCTCCGAAATTCGGTCATTCTACACCCCTCAAGGCGTGCCGGCTGGGCCTTGAGGCTGCGCGCTATCGCGCTTGCGCTCCCGCGGACTGCGGTGACGATGACGCTCCCGCAGTCCCTTCTATAACTTGCAACTGCTTATCAATCTCGACATTGTTCTTCCGCAGCGTTCGTCCTACGGCTCGGTCATAATCCACCAACGCTTTTGCGTAGTTGACCACAGCTTGATTCTGGCTCGTCTGGGCTGCGGTAAGGTTTTGCTGCTCTTGTAGCACAAAACGAAGCTGAGATGTTCCGAGCTGAAACTTCTTCTGCTCGGCGTCCAATTGCATGCTCGCCAATTCGAGCGATCTCTCTGCTGCTTTAATTCGCGCGCGATTCATCTCCACCTGACTGTTCGCATTGCGAACCTCGAGGGCGATCTGCTGAACGAGCCTGTTTCGTTTGGCCAAAAGCACTTGTTTATCCGTCAGGGCTTTCGAATAGTCGGCCTGGACAGACTTATTACTGAGCGGGATCGACAAACTGAATCCAACTGAATAGCCCGTATAGTTATAGCCAAATAAGGTACCGAAGGCGTCCCCCAATCCACCACGATTGACGGATACGACCTCTTCGCCGCCTAATTCCGAACGGATGGTTTGAACTCCTCCGATGCCGTTCTGTACGTAACCGGCCGAAACGTTGAGCGAAGGCAACAACTGGTTCTTGTTGTACTTGAGTTCGAGCTCGCTATTTTGAAGCTGCATGTCGATGGTTCGGAGTTCCGGTCTGCTTTCCAGCGCATATTTGATCGCCTCTTCCAGAGGCATGACGTCTTCGGTCCGCGGCTTCGGTGCTGCGTCGATCGGGCTGAGCTGCGCCAGAATCAGTGCGGGATCCGGAAGGTTCGTCATCAGTCGCTTCACGCGATCCTGCATTTGATCGGCAACGTAGGATGTCGTGACCATTTGCTCCTCGCGCTGCGCCACAGCGGCTTCGGCTTGCACAACATCGATGGGCGCCATCGTCCCGATCTGGACTTGCCGCTTATTGTCAGCCAATGTTTTTTCAGCGAAATCAAGTGATTGCTTGCGCACTCTAATGTCATCCCGCTGGTAAACCAGATCCCAGTAAAGGTTTTCGGCTCCAGTGACGAGATCGATCATCTGCGTTTCGAAGTCAATGGCTGAAATGTTTCGATTGTTGCGAGCGATATGAATCGCTGTGTCATTGATGCTGCGGCCGTAATTGCGCAAGAGCGGTTGCGTGATCTGGTACGTCAGCGTCCCGGAATATGCAGGATTGAATGTGTTGAACAGGTTATTGTCGGATCTTCGGTTCAAAAAGAAATCCACATCCACTCTCGTGCCCGTGTGAAGCGTTTGGCCGTAGCCAATTGAATACCGGTGATAGAGCTGCTGAAGGGAAGTGACCCCTGTGCCTGCTGTCAGCTGCGACACAACCGGCTGCGTATTTCTTCCAACGGTAGCGCTGATCTCGAGCGTCGGTTCGAATGGACGGAAGAACGTATCAATAAGATATCCGCTTGATAGCGGTGAGAAACGATTGATCGTGACGTCGAGATTGCTTTGGAGCATCAAACGAATGACGTCGCTTACGGAAACTGGTAACACACCTTCCTTCACCATGAGCCGCCAGGGCCCATCTGAAACCGGCGGTGTGACTCTGGAGGCAGGATCTATTGCAGGAGACCGGTATCGATGCAAGAACTGAGTAACCCAGTTGGATTGGGCGGACGCGGTGGTCGAGAAGAGCGTGATCAACAAAACCAAAGTTAATAGCGATTTATTTTTAATCAAGATCCTACTCCTGCCGTAGAGCTTTCTGCGGATCAATTCGCGCGGCGTTGCGAGCCGGTATCCCTGCAGCCAACAGGGTGGTCCCCAGCAGTGCCACGATGAGGACGCCCAACAACGGGGGATTCAGGCTCATGACCAGCGTACCCAGAAACCCGCGGCTCAACATTCGACTGGCTGCAAGGTTCAACGCGGTTCCGATGCATACACCAGTCACGGCCATAACTGCGGAGTTCTTCAGCACCATTGCCAAGACTTGCCGACGCGCGGCGCCGAGCGCTACGCGAATACCGATTTCTCGAGTCCTGCGCGCGACCTGGTAGCTGACGACGGCATACAGGCCAATCAAAGCGAGCACCAATCCCATCGCGCCCAGCAAAGCCACAATTCCGGTAAACAGATGCGCGATCTTTACCGAACGCTGGTCGAAGAGATCCTCCATTGTACGAACGGAGAAGATTGGCATGTTCCGGTCGATAGAGCGCACCATGTCCCGCAGCGGCGCTGACATCGCGTCAGGCGCCCCGTACGTCTCCGCGATTAGCGTCATTCGCCGCTGCGGGTATTGGCTCGACGGCAGGTACATGGACTCGATCGGCGGTTCAAAAACCGAGAAGTATCGGCCGGTCACCGTCATTCCGACAACCTCGATCCACGGGCCATCGGAACGGATTCGCAACCGCTTGCCAACCGGATTTCCATTAAAAAAGTGCCGTGCGAATTGTTCATTGACGACCGCCACAAGCGGCGAATCGGATCGATCTGTCGGCAAGAATCCGCGCCCAGCTGTGATCGGAACACCGAATGTCTCGAAATAAGAGTCGCTCACGTAGTCGCAAAAAATGCGCGCGCTCTCCTGGCCCGCGGGGAATTGATATTGTTCAGGGATTACGGCTTCCGCCGCACCACCACTTGTCATTGGGAGCCGAGCGCTCAGTGCAGCGGACTTTACGCCGGACAAATCGCGCGCCCGCTGGATCAGCGTGCGATAGAACTGTTCGGCCTGCTGCGGCGTGTACCCAACCTCTGTCGGGGCGAACCTCATTGTGATGCGATGATCAATCCGGAAACCGTGTTGGCCATAGAGCCTCGCTTCCAGGCCACGATAGAGCTGGGCAGCGGCAAGAACTAAAAGTACTGAGCCTGTGATCTGAACGACTACCAACGCACGTCGGCCAAGCAGCCGCTTTCGTGTCGGGTCCGATTCTCCAGCTTTCAACGCATGTGCGAGATCGCTTCGGGTTGTTTGAAGTGCTGGCACAAGGCCGAAAAGAATTGCGCTCAAGATGGATGCAGTTAGAGTAAATGCCAGAACTCGATAGTCCAGCCTGATGCTGAATTGAATCGGCAGATCACCTGGAACTTGAATCCCCGAGAATACGGCTACCGCGTATTCGGTAAGAATGAGACCGAGCGCCCCTCCGGCTAAAGCAATCACCAGACTTTCGACCATGAGTTGACGGACAATTCTTCGTCGGTTTGCGCCGATCGCGAGTCGCACTGCTATCTCACGCCCGCGGGCTCGTCCTCGATTCAACATCAAGTTGGCGACATTCGCACAAGCGATCAACAGCACAATGCCCACGAGAGTGAATAGAAAGCCAATCGTTTCTGCTTCGCCGGGATCCAGCTCCATGCGGAATTGGTTTTCGGTCCGGACGATTGCACCGATCGCGTGGTTCGTGGCCGGATTGGATTCTTCGAGAGACTTGGCAGTCGCAGCGATCTCCGCGTCGGCGGCTTGAACGGAGACATCGCCGGCCAGGCGTCCCTTGACGAAAAATTCCCTCCTGCTTCTGTTCGTCAGCAGATCCTGATTTGCACCCGATAACTTCGGACCCATCGCAATGGGAATATAGAAAGCAGGTCGGAAGAGATGATCGATTCCACTGAAGGACTCCGGCAAAACTGCTATAACGAGGAAATCTAAATCGTTGAGCCGAACCTGACGGCCAACGACGGACCGATCGCCTCCGAATTCGCTTTTCCACAAATCGTAAGAAAGCACCACGACCGCATCTCTTCCTGGAACCTGGTCCTGGTCGGGCCGGAAAGCACGGCCAAGATGCGGCTCGATACGAAGGACTTGAAAGAAATTTCCGCTCACGAGATATCCCGTCTTTAGCTGGGGTTGCATCTCCACATTGCTGGCCAAACCCGCTGGAACGAGGTCGTAAGCCAGCAGACCGTCAAATGACCGGCTCTTATCGCGGAGATCTACGAAGTCCGGATATGACAAGTTCCCGAAATTGCCGCTCGGCATACGAGAGCGAACGCTCACAATTCTTGACGCGTCCGGAACCGGCATGGGCCGCAAAAGGAGTCCGTCAGCCATGCTGAAGATGGCGGAGTTCGCGCCGATTGCCAGTGCAATTGAAATGATTGCGATCGCTGCGAATCCGGGATTCTGCCGCAGCGTACGAAAGGCATAGCGGATATCTTTCAGCATGCGCCTGCATATGGCACACCGTCCGCCATTTGTGAACCGCTTCTTTATCAATGAGCTAGTTGCAACGTCGCTGTCCGCATTGTCCGGTTATGGGACGATTGTTTGCGCAAGCGAACAACTGTAGGGGCGGTCTGTGACCGCCCGGGATATTGCAACTTGCTGAATCGTTGGCGGTCAAAGACCGCCGTTACAGTTGGAACCCAAAACGCTCTGGGCTGGCGCATGGAATCGCCGCGAATTTTGATAGCTGATGATCAACCGCACGTTCTGGATGCGCTACAACTTCTGCTGAAGAACGAAGGTTTTGTTCCGGAAACGGCCAGCTCGCCAGCGGCGGTCGTGGAAGCGGTCCAAAAACGTAATTTCGACGTTCTCCTTCTCGACTTGAATTACGCGCGAGATACAACATCCGGTGACGAAGGACTGGAGCTCTTGTCTCGAGTCCGAGAACTCGACGGCTCCCTGCCCGTCGTTTTGATGACTGCCTGGGCAAGTGTCGAGCTTGCCGTTGAGGCCATGCAAAGCGGCGGTCGCGACTTCGTACAAAAGCCTTGGGACAATGAAAAGCTTCTCAGCTCGCTCCGCCGCCATATTGAAGACGGTCGCCGTCTGCGGAAGGGATTGCGCGAAAAGAAGAGAGAAATCGAGGAGGCCCACGAGATTCAACGTCGATGGCTTCCAGCTGAACTGCCGAATCTTGCAGACTGCGATGTCCAGGCCTTCTGGAAACCTGCAAAGGAAATCGGCGGCGATTATGTTGATGCGATACGCCTGAATGGCTCCGCTGCCGCCTTCTGCATCGCGGATGTCGCGGGCAAAGGATTGCCGGCGGCTTTACTGATGTCCAATATGCAGGCCAGTGTCCGCGGACTTGCCCACCGAACCTCAACCGCTGATGAGATGTGCCGTCAACTCAACCGGGTTGCACTCGAAAGTACGAGAGCCGACAGGTTCACGACATTGTTTTATGCGATTCTCGATTCGTCGCGCCGATCGTTGCGTTATTGCAACGCAGGCCACGTGCCGCCGATTCTCGTGCGTCGGGATGGCACTGTTGCGCGATTGTCCGAAGGCGGTATGGTGCTCGGTGTATTTTCAGACGCCGAGTACGATGAATCCGAAATCGCCGTTGCGCCGGGTGACCGCATGATTTTGATCACGGACGGAATCTCGGAAGCAACCAACGGGGAAGGCGAGGACTTCGGTGAAGAGCGCCTCATCCAGCTGTTGCTGCAATATCGCAACGCGCCCGCAGCCGAACTTCAGCAGGCGGTATTACAGGCCGTTGCTTCGTTCGCTGGAGAGACTCTACAGGATGACGCAACGTTGATGATTATCTCCGTGCGATGAGAATGGTGCGTTATTCCGAAGCGCCGCTCTGCAGCCTCTTGAGCAGCTGAATCTGTCCGGCATGATATAGATCGTGCGCCGCGATACCGCGGATAAGATGCCCTTTGGTATAACGGCCATCGCCGAGCCGCTGTGTCAGCGCTGTTTCCGGAACCGCAATGACGACATCTCGCAAACGTTCGTGTTCTTGCACGAGCAGCGCGACATCTTCCTTCCATTTCCGGTCATCCGATGGTCGGACGAACCAGTTGGAGCCTTTTACCGCGAATCGCTCTCGCTGACCCGTCAGGCGTCGCCGGGCAATGTATTTCCAATAAGCGGCGTGGATCGCAAGTTCCCAGATATTGTGCCGCTTTTTGGCGGGTCTCCACGCAGCTTGCGTATCCGTCAGTCCCCGCAACGCGCCGAGCAGCGACGGACCATGCCACGACGGCCCGAAGAACGCTTCATCAAGTAACTCGATCATTTAACCTCCCTCCGCACGCTTTCAGAACATCGCTATAGGATTGACAGGAGAACCGGTTCCTCGAGGGATCCGCAGCGGGGCGATGGTCAGCATGAATTCCCACCGGTTGCGCGACGCGGCCGCTTCGGCAACGGCATCGAAGTCAGCCCGGTCGAGTAGGTGAATGCCGAGAATGGTCAGCGCGAAATTGTGGACGGCCGAGGGCGGGAGGTCGCCCGGCGGATGAGGAGCATAATCGGGCGTTTCCCATCCGAGTATGGCGATATCGCGTTTCTTCAGCCAAGGGATGATGGAGTTGTCAAAGCCTGCCATTCCATCGTTGATCGGCCATGGTCCGAGTTTAGCTCGCCGCGTCCAGCGTCCCCAGCGAAGCAGAAGCGCGTCGCCGGCCATTGCCTTTATACCGGTCTTTTTCTCCCAAGCCTCGAGATCCTCGGGATAGATCCGGGTTCCGGGTTCCAGATACGGTACACCCTTGAGTCTCGCAATGTCGTACAAGACGCCTCGCGTGACGATGCCGTCTTTCATCGTCAGGATGGAACTCTTTCCAGCGCCGCGCTCCATCGTGACCAGACCTGCTACCGGATAGCCATTCCACATCTTTCCATCAAAGAAGACGTGTGCGAATGAATCCAGATGGGTATGACCCGCACCGTGAATGCATGGGAATCCGACCTTATCCATTGCGATCGATTGTGTCGCTGTGAGCATGCCCCACTCGATGGGGCACGGATTGTCGACTTCCTTTTCAGCACTCTCGTTCGAAGCCATAGAGATCGAGATGCCTTCTTTCACGAGCGCTGCTGCCTGTTTGCGCTTAGCGGGTGTGATGAGATTAAGCGTTCCCAGTTCGTCTTCCTTTCCCCATCGGCCCCAGTTGGACAATTCCGTTTGCCACCGCTCGTACTCGGCCTTCGTGACGAGATGGTGCGTTGCAGTTTGCTGCGGCCAGGCGGCAATCACACCCACGACAATCAAAACCGCAATTACGGTTATCAACGTCTTCATTGTTCCTCCTGGGGAGATGTCCGAGGCGCATCGTAGACCGTTTGCAGCAACTGTTCAACGTTTTGACAGAATTTGAAATTGCACGAATCCTGCATCTCAAATCCGAAATCCAAAATACAGGATTGGACTTGACCTGCACCGCGCAGTCCAATTTGCGATCTCGGCTTTCGGATTTGAGATGCAGGATTCGTCCAATTTTAAAATTGCAGCAACACCGCATGTTCGGTATCGATCGGTGCCGTCCCAAAATCGAACGGCCTTTCGACGCGGTCCTTCTTCAAGTTGTACATTTTTGAGGCTTCGTCATCTGAATTGTCATGGAATCCGGAATGCCACGGACAGACGGAGACACCTCGGTGTATTCTTCACACGTCATGAAGACTGCTTCGCCACGTGTTCTGATCGCTGACGACCAACCTGATGTGCTCGAGGCCCTCCGTCTTTTGTTGAAGGGCGAGGGCTATCAGATCGAATCGGCGACTTCGACCTCCGGAATCTCCGACGCTCTCGATGCGCGCGAATTCGATACCGTTCTCATGGATTTGAATTACACGCGCGACACGACATCGGGCGCAGAAGGATTGGAACTGGTG
>Ga0126379_10003389_pt1 | contig 10306 bp, 12 predicted proteins | sample PanSoiMetPlot_24_FD_92640 | JGI IMG/M metagenome (GOLD analysis project Ga0126379, IMG submission 92640) | Tropical forest soil microbial communities from Panama - MetaG Plot_24 | ecosystem: Environmental > Terrestrial > Soil > Tropical forest > Bulk soil | place: Panama | collected 2016-02-17 | reverse complement strand
GCCGCCGACAAGAAGCCGAAGTCAAACAGCGTGCAGACAAGGAAGAACGTCGAAGGAAGGCTGAGGCGGAGCAACGTCGGCGCGACGAGGATGAGCGTCGCCGACAAGAAGCCGAAGACAGACGCCGTTTAGCCGAGGCCGAGGCTGAGGAACGTCGGCAAGACGAGGAAAGGCGCAGGCTGGAAGCAAAATTGGCCGCAAAGGAAGTACAGCAGCGCCAAAAGACATTGGAGCAAGAGCCTCAGCAACTAGTCAATCCGTGGTTGCTTCCGCTTATTGGTGCCGGCGCCGCCGCCCTACCGGTGCTCCTCTTTATGGCGTTGGCTACGGGCACCGGGGGCAAACCCCCAGCGGTCGCGTTTGTTATCTTCATGATTGATGTTCTGTACGGCGGTGCCGCGGGAATGTTTATTCGACGCTTCAGCATTCAGACAGCTGTAGCCATTCCCGTCAGCCCTGCTATCTTATTAATCGTCCTTTGTCTTGCATCCATTCCGCCGACGCCTGAGGCGAGCTCGTTCCCTATTATTATTATTATTATTATAAGCTTCGTTGCACCGACTGTCGTGAGCACGGGATTAGCATTTTGGTTGCATTCAAGGTGGGCTCGTAAACAACGGATGCCATTCCCGGCGCCTGTCGCCCACTCTTGATTGCTTTTTGCAAAAACCGGCCTCTCGCCCATTGTCAAAGCAAATTTTTGGGTTTGAAGAAGCCGGCCATGGCCAGCGCGAGGCAAGCGCGGCGACATGGACGGCTTCCCTCGGGGGAGGCCCGAAGACCGGCTCAGAGCAAAAGAAAGCCCGTGTGCCGGGGCTCACCTTTTGCTAGTATTGGTCCGATGATACACGTGCCGTGAGGGGCGGCATGACAGACATCTTCTTTTCCTATTCGAGCGCAGACCGCGAGCGGGTGCGTCCCATTCGCGACGCCCTTGTGGAGCAGGGCTTTGAGGTGTTCTGGGACCAGGAGGTTCCGGCCGGTAAGGACTGGGACACCTGGATTCGTCAGCATCTCGCCAAATCCAAATGCGCAATGGTGTTTTGGTCGGTGACATCGGTCTCTTCCGACAACGTCCGCCATGAGGCAACAGTCGCCAAGCAGCAGAGCAAGCTGGTCTCGGTTCTACTTGAGCCACTCACGGCGCAGCAGTTCCCAATGGGCCTCTACACTCAGCAAGCCGCGAACCTTTCAAACTGGAATGGTGATTGCGGCCATGAGGAGTGGTGCAAACTCCGTCGCGATTACGAAGACAAGCTCACACCGCCCTGGGTGCGGAGGCAACTTGACGAAATGGAGGCGGAGTTGGTGGGCGAGCGCGCACGGCGTGAGGGAGCCGAACGTCGCGACAAGATAATGCAAGCGCGGATCGCCAAGGAAGCGGAGGTGCAGCAAGACTTGAAGCAAGAGCGCAACCAGGCCCTAGACGAAGTCGCGGCGTTGAAGGTGACAGTCGAGGAGTTGACGCGGGCACGATCAGAGGCCGAAGCAAAGCAAGCGGAAACTCAGCAAGGCTTGAAGCGGCAACTCGAAAAAGCCCTCGACGAAACAGCGACGCTTAAGGCGACGGTCCAGGAGTTGACCCAGGCACGATCAGACGCCGAAGAGCGGCAAGTGGCGGCGCAGCAGGAAATTGCAGCTGTAAAAGAGCGACTTTCAACCGCAATAGGCGAGCGCGACCGTGCGCTAGAAGAGACCGCAGACGCCAAAGGACAACTTGCAGCCATAATACGCGAGCGCGACCCAGCGCTTGAGGAGATCGCAGCCCCAAAAGATCGACTTGCTTTAGGGCAGTTCGAAGCTGAGGCCGCAGCCCTTGCGGACGTATTACACGAGCGCGTTCAGCAGCCGAGAGAACAATTTGCAGACCTTGGGATCAAGCGGCAGCGTGAGATTGATCGGTCAACAAGAAAAAAGCTGAAGGACCTAGTGTTGTACGTTGGTTTGCTCGTTGCCTTTCTCGTTGTGCTCGCCTTTCTGGTGACGTCGATTCGCCCCCACTGAGTGGTCCAGGTGGCCTCTCTCGCCCACTCTTGATTGCTTTTTGCAAAAACTGGCGTTATACTATAATCATCCAACTACTGATAGTAATCAATGCCTTGGCAACCCGGTCAATCAGGAAATCCAGCCGGATACCACGGCTCTAGACGATGGCGACATAGGGAGGTATTTGAGGAAATTAAAAAGCTTGGATATACAGATGCATTAATCACCCTTGCGCGAATCCAACATGAAAGCCAAGATGATTCTCTCCGAGTAGCAGCAGCCGCAGCTCTTGCGCCTTATGCCCATCCCAAACTCCAAGCACTGCCGACGCCGCGATTCATTGAATCACCAATCGAGGTTCCCGAGTTCACACATCTTAGCGACGCAGAATCTTTCCTCGCCAAGATCGCCGTACTCGTTGTTCGCGGTGAGTTAGATATCCAATCCGGCCTCGAGCTTTCTACGCTGGCCAAGAACTGGATAGACTCTCAATACGCACGCGAAGAGCTTCAGATCAAACAAATCAACTCTGGAGCCACCGAGCACGAGCAAACCATTCGCATCGAAGGCGGCCTGCCAGCACTTCCAGGCACGAACATTACGATGCCCGTGCTTGACGACAAGCCGGCGACCAACGGCCACGCCGCGCTCGCCGCGCCTGAGCCTGCAGTCCCGGCGCAGATAGCATCTGCTCCGTTTCCAGCGAACGAATCCGTCGCCCCGAGCGACTCCACCAACGCCCACGGCCCGTCAGCTCGCGATAGCTGCCCGGAAACCCCCGGCCAGGACCCATAAACATGATGCCTCAACCGTCCCAAAAGGGCTACTTGAAACTCATTGAGGTATCATCAAACCTGGATGCAACGACCTGCAATCAGTTCACTTTAGATATGCAAACGGCGATTTAGCCATGTCATACACGCAATATGCGAAACTGTTAACTTCTGCATGGGGTAGTTGCGGACTAGATCTAGTGGCCAGTTATGTCATTGGGATCATTAGTCAATTTCTCCTTGGACAGGGACAGGCTGGGACAATTTCAAGTGTCGCCCCACGCCCCGCAAATGCCCTTACAGCGGCCTTGACGCACCCCCTTATGCGCGCAGCCCGCCAGCGCGCAAAACGCGCCACCGTTCACGGCGCGGGCAAATTAGCCACGCGCAACGCGCGCCCACGCACCATGGCCGCTGGCACGCACAGGGAGGCTTGAAATGGCAGACCAGAATCAATCCTCACCCACGCCCCCACCTCCACCCAAGAAGAACGAATGCGGGAGGATGCCATGGCTACGGTGAAAGACTTCGTACGCAAGGGCCTGGGCCCTGAGCCCTCACATGCCTACGACGACCCTAATCTTAGCGCGATAGAATTCCTCCGCGCCTGTATGCACGATCAACGACTCCCGCTCACTACGCGCATGGATGCTGCGGCCAAGCTTCTGCCGCTGACGGAATCTGCTCGTCCTCCTGTTCGCATATCCGAGGTCAAGATCATTATAGAAGGACTCCACGACCAAGAGTCTGTCGCCCAGGACCCCGATGCCACCCCCGGCGGAAAGATTGGGAATCAGCAGTCAAAAGACAGAATCCGCTCAAATAGCCCTCGCCCATTCCTGACGACCCCAGGCCCTAGTTATATTGAGAAGGTTCTTGAACGAATACCTTTATCCGAAATCATGGAAATAGTTTCCCGCTGCCCCGACCACCTACTCCCCCTCTGCCGCTGTGGTCACCGCATGATGTACGTCTATGCCGACTGCGGCTGTCCTCATCCCCCGGACCGCTTGAACTGACAAACCAAGGCCCCTCAACCAAATAACCCGGAGCCAGCCGCATGACCCTCACCGCCACCTCCCAGGTTCACACCACATCCAAGGCCCAAGCCCTGCGTGAGCTGAACCTCAAGTATGCTCCCTTACAGACGGCACTGAACCAATCCGTGTCCAGCAACACGCGGGCACTGCGCCTCCTGGAAGAACAATACCTGCGTGAGCGCATGGAAATACTCAACAGCCACTACTACGAGTCTTAACCCGGCACGTCGTCGCAGGACATCACAATGACGCACGATCCATCACACCGCATCGCTACGCTCGAGCAAGTTATGAACGCGTCCAGTCCGTTCGAGCTCGTAGATACGCCCATAGGCAAGATGGAAAAATGGAGGGCGGAAACCCTACTCATTGGCAGCACTTCGGGGATCCAAGATGTGTATCAAGCTATACGCTCAGATGCCGCCGCCCTGGAAGCGCGAGCGAATGCGGATAAAGCTCAGCACGCACTCCTTAGACGTTTCTTTACGACGGTGGGAAAATTCTTGGACGCAACTGACCACATGGTTAGTCGTGTCGAAGCTGCCGATGAAGAACGCCGCGCCGATGAGGAACAACAACGCGAGTTTGAGGAAGAGCCTCTAATCTTGCCGCCCGACCTTGACCGACTACAGGACCTGCCTCCGTCGAAGATCGAGGACGAAACACATCAACCATCCGGCGAACTTCACGTTATTGCGGCCAAGTCCGAGCAGGAACAAGAACAAGAACAAGAACAAGAACGGGCATCCGAGTTGCCGGAACCACCACAAGAACCCGAAACCACGTCCGACGCGGGCAAGGTTCCGCTCAGCTACGGCAACGTCCCGATGTCTTACGTCAAAGGTGCCCCCAAGGACCAAGCCGGCGATCTTCCCAAAGAACTCGAACAAGGCCTCCCGGAACCACCGCCTGAGCCGAAAGGCGGTGTGTATCCGCAGCCCATTTCGATCAGCTTAAACAAGGCATGAGCCATGGCCAATCCACAGCAACATTTTGAAGCGAGCCGCCGCTGGCAAGAACATTATCAAAAAGAAGTTGAAGATATTGGCTTGAACATTCCCCCGCCGACATTGGGCCAATCTACCAATGATTATAGACGTGAAATGATGCGGCTTTTGAAGAAAACCTTCATTCCACAGACGCACGATTTATCGCGCGTGAATATGCGCGGGCTTCCTGACGATGTACTGTCGGGGTTTGAACAAATGCTCCTACCGGCTTGCAGGACTGAGGCCTTTAATCCACTCACTGTGCCAAAAGGTGAAATTCGTGAAGTCGTGAAGACCGATGCGAACGGTCTAAAGGTTCGGCACTTTATTGGTCAGGACCACTTTACCAAATTCATGATGCGCCCCGGTCGCCGCGTGATTAGCTTCCGCACGGATCAAGGTTATGTTGATGCATCTGGGCGAGGCTTACGATAAAGCAAATGAACTTCACGCTGCGCACGTACCCGACCAGATGACGTCCGCAACTTGCCCCGGTTCGGTGTCCTCCTGTGCCCGGACCGGGCATCTTTATTCGAATAGGGCACTGTCCCACTAAGTGGGGAAGGTATGAATCTGTTCCAGTGCTCTACGCCCCTGGCTGGTTATGAAGCGCGCCTGAACACGCGCCGGGGACCAGCCGGGGGCGCTGTTTTGCCAAACCCGTTTTAAAATGAGTCCCCGCTGCCCTAGCCGTGGCCGCTGGTGCGTTTAACCGGGGTGGGGGCTATTGCGTTACGGGGCGCTGTAGACTCTTCGTGTTTACGTGTGATGCGTACAACAACGAGTCAAACACTGGAGAAAACCCTATGATCAAAGACGTGAACTCACCCTGGCACCTCTGGCACCTTTGGATGTGCGGCAGGAGGTCGCTGAGATTGGGTGCTCTAGAGGCTGGCCGAGTTGCGCAGCCGTCTGTTCCAGACTGAGCGCTACGTTCTGGCCCCGACGTTGCGTTGCGTGATGTAGCCGACGAGCTTGACCATGGGGATGGGCCGCAGCGGCTCGTATTGCTCGCGCCGCGCAGCTCGAATGGCGGCCCGCTCTATAGACGCGACGTGACCTGCTGCTCTCATCGCCCGATGACGCTCTGGCAGGCGTCCATCACGCATATAGCTCAGTACATCGGCCAGAAAATTGGTACGGAAAGCGCGGGAGCCCCGACGATCAGTGCCTGATGGCCACCTGGAGATCAGTCAGGTCCGCGGCTTGGGAAAAGACGGCCAGAGATCCTGTGCCAGTACAGCAGCGCTATCAGAACCAACGGAATAGCGAACAGCAAAATCTCGAAACTGCCGTCCCCGCCATCCGGCGACAAGCCGAACAAGCGTTCTATAAAATCCATTGCGTTCTCCCTTTCAGCTGAGATTTGGTGCCGGGCCAGCAGAGATGGCGCCAGTCGTGGCTGCCTGAGTGGCAAGTTCGGCCGGTAGCTCGGATGATACGGCAGCGCCGGGGCCGGGTCCGGCATCAATAGCGCCAACAGCCGCCGTAGCCACGGCTGTGTCGGGCAACGCAACGGGCGCGCTGGCGCCGGCTTGTCTCTCCGCGGTCACAGTCTGTACCGCGCCCTTCGCCAGTTCGACCGGATCGAATTCGATGGTGATCTTCATCGTGCGTCTCCGCGGTCAGACAAGGATGGGTCACAGAATGGCATAGCGGCCCTCGAAAGTTACCGGCACATTGGTCAGGTTATGCACCTGAATCCAATGCGTGGCTTGAGTTGCGTTGCCGCGTTCCACGCGTACGGTCCATTCTAGTTCGGCCGCGCCGGGTTTGGGCGTGGTCGGCATCACATACCACACCACGTGCAGTGCTGGGTTCCAGCCCCAGGTGAACCAGCTGTTGGTTTGGTTCGGCTGCAGAGTGCCTGTAAATTGGACCCCTGTTTGCATTCTGCATCTCCTCCAAAAATCTCAATAGAAGGAAAGGATCTCGTAACGCCCCTCGAAGGTGACAGGCACATTCGTCAGGTTCGTCACTTCGATCCAGTAAGTGGCCATGGTCGCGCTGGCGCGCTCCACGCGCACGGTCCACCCCAGTTCCGGCGCGCCCGGCTTGGGCGTAACCGGCATGACAGTCCAGATAACATGCCACACCGCTGGCCAATTGAAGGTGAACCAACGGTTGGTCTGATTCGGCTGCAGCGTGCCAGTGAACTGCACGCCCTTGATCGGCTCGGCGAGCAAGCCATCCACGGGGATTTCCCATACGCCGCGATTACGCGTGCCGGCGCGCAGCACCCGCGCGTACGGATGATACTCCAAATCCTCCACGAGCACGTTCGGCAGACCGAGGGAGAAGCCGGACCAGTGTGCGCCCGCGTCCGTCGTTTGCCAAACGCCCAGATCTGCCGCGACCCAGGCGCGGTTGGGCTGGGACGGATGGATCTCAACGGAATTGATCGGCAGGTTGGGCAATCCGGCCGACACGTCCGTCCAGTTGGTGCCGCCGTTGTCGGAACGGAACACGCGTCCGCCGCCAGTAAAGGTGGATGTTGCCCAAACCCGGTTCAGATTCGCTGCGTCGACCGCAATATCGCTGATCCAGGCACCAGCGCGTGGCGTGGTTAGCGCCACCGCATTGGACCAGGCACCGGCGGTGAAGTCGAAGCGGAAGATCGTGCCATTGGCGCAGCCGACGAAGACCGTATCAGCGTTCGGCGCGTGCATCGCAGTCGCCACGGTGTTACCGAGGATGGCCTGCTCCACCCAAGCCGCGCCGGAATTGCGCGATAGCCACATGCTCTGCCCGGCCCGTCCCACCGTGGTGCCACACACCTCCAACGGCGGATAGAACAAAGCATTGTAATTCGCTGGCACCGGCGGACCGATAGATGTCCAGTTCGCGCCGCGATCGCCTGATCGCTGCACAAGCATCCCGTAGAAGGTATGGTAAATCGTATCGGGGCTATCGTGATTGACCGAGCAATCTCCGCCGTCGCCGTCGGCGATGTGATCCCAGACATATGAGCCGACGTAGCGATCGGTGCCGTTGTCCTGTGTGCCGCCCATGATCCAGCGCACGGAGCCGAAATCCTGCGCGATATATTCGATTTCGGTGATCGCCAGGTTGTGGTTGCGGTGCGCCCAGTGCGTGCCACGATCGGGCGAATAGAAGAGACCACCATCGCTGCCGGCATAAATCGCGTTCGGATCGACCGGATCGAAAGCAAGCGCGTGTTGATCGGGATGTATTGAATCGGTCCCTGGGGCGGTCTTGCTGCTGATATTGGTCCAGGCCCAGCCGCCCGTCCCGTAATCGCCGCGATAGATGTCAATGGCGCCAAGATAGACCGTGTTGGCGTTGTTCGGCTGCACCGCCACGTACCAGTCGTACCAAGCCTGGCCGGTGGACAGCCCCGCGGGCGCCGCCACCGCGTGCCACGCGCCTGCAGCATCGCGCGTGGCGATGTAGGCGGCGGCGCCGGAAGCACCGAAGGCGATAGCGAAATGTGGCGCCGCGCGGCAGATCGCGACCGCGAGCCGCGGCCAACCGCCGGGCGCGCCAGGTAGCGCCACCGCCGCCCATGTGTTGCCGCCGTTGGTGGAGCGCTGCAGCCCATCATCGCAGGCGGCAAGGATCTCCCCCGCCGCCATCGCCAAGCTCCAGCAGCGATGCGTCCGCCGTTGGGTCCAGGTGACGCCCGCGTCGGCCGACGTGTAGACGCCGGCCGTGGTCGCCGCGATCAAATTATTGGAATTCGCTGGGTCTACTATCAGGTCATAGAAGCCCTGACCAATGAAGGGCGCACCCGCCTGCAACGTCCAGGTGGTGCCGCCATTGGTGGATCGCAGCACGCCCTGGCCCCAGCGGTTGTACCAGTTCCCCTCTCCGGTGCCGCAATAAACGACGTTGGGATGCGAGGGATCGAAGGCGATCGCGCCGGTCGTTAGTGTCGGGAACGCATCGCCGCGCGCCGCCCAATTGGCGCCGGCGTCAACCGACTCCCACACTCCGCCGGCAGCGGCGCCGACTAACACGTGGTTGCGATTGGATGGATCGATTGCGATGGCGGCAATACGGCCCGCCACCGTCACACGGCTCGCCCCGTATGTTTGTCCGCCCGGGATCTCACCCGGGCCGAGGGGGCGCCACACGGGACCAAGCAGCGGCCCCGGCGCGGGAGCGGCGAGCATCTCCAAGGCGTCCTGAGCGGCTTTTGCGAGGTCCGCCGCCTCGGCCTGCGCTGCCTTCGCTCGCGCCCCTTCAGCGCGCCTACCGCTTTCCCCAGATTCGGCTCGCCTATGACCTTCCCTGGGGTTTGCGTGCGCGATCAATTCCGCGCCCGAATCCGTCATGTCTCGCGTTAGCAGGAATTCTTCCAGCCGCTTCAGCGCCTTACCGCCGGCCGGCTTGGGCGGCAGCGCATGGGCTTGGTGCTGCGCTATGGAGTGCGGAAGGTCCATGACGGCGCCCTCCTTCTGCGCTATCTGCGCGAGCTATTCGTCAAGTTTACCGCGCGTCGGGGTATCACCTTTTTCTGGTTCGGGCGGTGCATCGGCGGATTCGCCAGCGCCTTTTGGCGTCGGCTTCGTGCCTTTCTTTAGTTGCTCGGGCTCTAGTCCACGCGCACGTTCAAACTCGCGCAGCCTTTCCGCCGCACGTCCACCCGGTGGAGCTGGTCTCGTGTCGTCTTTACGTTTAGTCATGCCCAGGCATCAACCATCTTTACAAATTAAAGCATGCATGTCTTGCAACCACAACCCAGAAAATCGCTGGGCACCGGCGGTTCTTTTCAGCTGGATCGGCCTCGTCGTAGGGATCGCGTTCGGACGTCCTAAGGATGCGGTAACGCTTTTTTCCCGGCGATATGAACGTCCTTTCCGACAAAACCGATAACCTGGCAGGGAGGCCGGGACGGGTTGCTCCCTTGCGGTTTTTCTGGGCTTGCTCGTCGTCGTCACGAGGCTCGCCGACCTTTTTGTCATCGTTTGCGATCACGGCCAAATCGTCTCACGGCTCGAATACGATATCGGAAATCGGATGGACTTCCCAAATCACGGGCATGTCGTCGTGTAGGCTCGGAGGCCCGTGGCTGCGGCCGGTCGCATGGCTCATATCGAAGAACAGGGAGCCTTCAACTCTGATCGGGATGGGCGGAACATAGAAATCGTAGGATGCGCCGGGCAGATCCTCGCCGAAAAACCCCTGATATGCGTCGCGTACCGCCTTTAGGCGAGTGAAACTCGGGTTGTTCGATTGCGGGAGCCCCGATCACCAACTCGTGCAACAGTGCGAGCGCCTTGGCCTCGAGTTCACCGTCGAACACGTTGAAGCCCGTCAGGTTGCCTCCCGGCCGATTGAGGCAAGCCCGAGCTGCACGGGGTCAGCGCCGACTATGAATACAATAGGGATGTCGGTGGTAGCAGCCTTAGCCGCGCGAGCAGGAAGCACTCCGGCTGCGACGATCACAGTCACTTGAAGTTGGATCAGATCAGCCACCAACGCTGGCAGTCGATCAGCTTGGTTTCCTGCCCAGCGATATTCGATCACCAAGTTCCGGCCTTCAACATAGCCG
>Ga0126379_10003387_pt1 | contig 10309 bp, 9 predicted proteins | sample PanSoiMetPlot_24_FD_92640 | JGI IMG/M metagenome (GOLD analysis project Ga0126379, IMG submission 92640) | Tropical forest soil microbial communities from Panama - MetaG Plot_24 | ecosystem: Environmental > Terrestrial > Soil > Tropical forest > Bulk soil | place: Panama | collected 2016-02-17 | reverse complement strand
GGTTTGGTGTCATCGTTGTATTTATTACAACGGCGGTTGCTTATCTTGTTTATCAAATCGTTCGTACGCCAACTCCGACACCGCAATGATGTACATAGGTAACGATCAATACTAATCGTTGAACACCTGTGTGCCAGCAGTAAGGGAAACCCAGTGGCTTTCATTCCCTGCACGCTATGGGGCATGCAGTAGATTGCTCTCCTTTTCCCGACACTGACCAAGGCCAAAGAAAGGTAAAGGTAAAGATGGAACAAAAGCTAAAACAGCTTTGAGACGGAACAAGAAAAGTCTCAACCAAAATAGGATTTTCCAATTTCACTCATTGGCATACTGGTCCGATCCAAGACCAGACTCCGAGGGCCGACTTTTTCAGAACGGTAAACACACTGGCAAGAATCACAGTAGATCCCTATAGTCGTCGCTAATATCATCACGGCAGACTGCTAGACGTGGATCTCTTCGATGGGATTTGAACTGAATTTCTGGGATTACTTGACCTTCGCCGTCATTACCCTGGTGGGGGTTGCCGTTCTTGTGGTCGTGGTAGTGGTGCTCGGTTTGCCTGGCCGCATTGCGATTGCTCGGCGACATCCCGAAGCTGACGCTGTGAACCTGATGGGATGGCTGGGATTTCTCGCCGTCGTACCCTGGATTCAGGCATTCATTTGGGCATTCAAGCCTACCGACGTTATTGACATCCGCTATTTCCCGAAAGAAGAACAGCTGGAAGTCAATCGTATGCTCGCCAAGCTCACTAGCAAATCTCCTTCCGCAGCAAAAGAACCGCCTGAGGATGATTCGCACAAGGATGCTGCCTAACGTGGCTCGCGCTTTCCGCGCGGAAGTGAAACCAAAATGGGTCTGGCAGTACTCACCATCGTTGCCGTCGGGCTCTTCGTCTGGCTCGTATTCTTCAAATTTAAGTGGCTCAAGTTTAGCCCTACCTGGGCGTTTGTAATTGGTCTCCCGACCCTTCACATCCTCCTCATCTTCTTCATCGGCCTGCGCTTCGTTACGCCCTACTCGGGCAACGTGAAGGTGGTACAGCATACCATTCAACTGATTCCCCGGCTGCCGGAGCCGACCTTGCTCACAGCCGTGTTCGTTCAACCGGATGTGCCGGTGAAAAAAGGGCAACCCCTCTTCCAATTCGATCGCCGCCCTTACGAGTACCAGGTGAATCAGTTGCAAGCTCAACTCCACGCCGCTGCCGCAAACGTATCTATATCGAGATACAAGATCACTCAATTGCAGGCAGAGCTTGCCGCCGCGAAACAAGATGTGCGTATGTTCGAAGCGGACGTAGAGGCTGCCACGGAAAAAATCGATCGCTCAAGGAGCGAACTGGAATATGCAAAGTACCAGAGTCAGCTCTCGCAAGGTTTGGCCCTGAAAGGGGCTGGCCCTGAAGAGGATGCACAAAAGTGGGCAGCTCAGATGAGTGCTACGCAGGCCGCTATGAAAGAAGCCGAGGCCGGGGCCGACCGAGCCCGCCTTCGCTACGAATCCAATCTCAATGGGGTCAATACGACCGTAGCTAAGACCTTCGCAGAGTTGGAACAGACCAAGGCAGGACTTCAGCAGGCGCTGGCGACCAAGGAGAGCACGCAAGCTCAACTTCAGCTGGCGCGCTATTACTTGGACAACACGACTATGGTCGCGCCCGAAGACGGCCACATCGTCAATTTACAGGTCCAGCCGGGCATGGTGGCCGGAATTCTTCGCGTTGGAGGCATCGCCTCATTCATCGTAGATTCCGATCGTTACCTCCTCGCTCCGTTTAGCCAGGAGACCTTGAAGTATGTAAAGATCGGGCAGCCAGCCGAGATCGCTCTCGATCTCTATCCCGGGCAAATCTTCTCTGCCAAGGTCGCCAGCATCTGGTGGGCAAATCGCGAAGGTCAGTATTTGCCGAGCGACGTGCTTCCCACATTCTATCCGGCCGATCCCAAGCTACCCCAAGGCGAATTTGCAGTAAAGCTCTACCTTGACGAACCAGCGCGAGTGGGTTTGCCCATTGGGGCACAAGCCGCTGCCACCATCTACACGCACTCCGGAGCATGGGAGGACCTCCGCCGAATCGATATCCGGATGCACTCATGGTTAAACTGGCTGTATCCAATGCCATTCTAATGAAAAACTTCGTGAAGGTCTCATTTCGAAGCCGATTTCAGCACCTATCCTCACGCGAGTTAGAGCTCGTTCTAATTCTGGGAGCTGCGGCGATCCTTTCCAGTAGCTGTGCCCTGCACAAACCGCCAGCACACGCAAAAGTGGTTGGACAGGCATTGCCTAAAGCGACGCCTCTACCTCCGAATTGGACCAGCAACTCCGCTCGTGGTGCGGTGACCAATGACTGGGTGAAGTCGTTTCACGATTCCGGTCTTGAGCGGATCATCGCTGAGGCCATCGCGAACAACCTCGACCTGCGGCAGTCTGCAGCACGGGTCGAAGAGGCGCGGCAAAACGTCATCGTCATCGGTGCGCAATTAAAACCGCAGATCAGTGCGGTCGCAAGCGGAGCAGACCTACAATCCAAAAACTCTTTGTCGCAGCAAGGACAAAACTTCAGAAGCAACATGGAATATGGCACGGTTTCTTGGGAACTTGATGTCTGGGGCCGTCTGCGTGCCCAGCGTGCTGCCGCACAAGCAAACTATCAGGCTGTCGCGTTCGATTACGCATTTGCCCGCCAGTCGCTGGCCGCAACAACGGCCAAGAGCTGGTATCTGGCAATCGAAACCCGCCAACTACTCGATCTTGCACAGCAAAGCGTTGATATCTACAAAAAACTCTTCGAATTGGTGAAAGTGAGGCGGGCCGCTGGCAAGGTCGCCGACCTCGATGTGGAAGAAGCGACCTTTGAGGTCGATCAGGCGGAAAACCAACTTACGATCGCACAGGGACATTACACCGAAGCGAAACGCGCTCTCGAAGTGCTCATCGGGCGTTATCCCTCAGCAGAACTAGCTGTGGCAGAAACGTTCGCGCCACTCCCGCCCTCGATAGCCTCCGGAATACCTTCGTCATTGCTGGAGCGGCGACCGGACATCCTGAGTGCAGAGCAGGAAGTGCTTTCTGCTTTTCGTGTGCAGGAGTCGGCCAAGTTGGCTCTACTCCCGAGCTTTGCACTCACATTCGAAGGAGGGCGCCTCTCCGACCGGCTGCTCGATGTCATTCATCTCAACCCTTGGCTCATTCGCAGCGCCGCTGGGGTGTTCGTGCCCATCTATGAGGGCGGTGCGTTGCGCGCCGAGGTCAAAATTGCGACGGCACAAGAGGAGCAGTCGATAGCGTATTTTGGCAAAGTCGCATTGACCGCATTCACCGAAGTCGAAGTTGCGTTGACCAACGAGGAATTGTTGGCCAAGCGCTTGCCGCTCACGGAGGGTGCTGTCAATGCTCACACGGAAGCGGTCCGGATCGCAAAGATACGGTACGAAGCGGGCACCATCGATCTTTTGGGGTTATTGATACTGCAGGAGGGTGCAATCGAGAGTCAAATCGAACTCATTCAGCTGCGCAACGCGGAGCTCGCCAACCGTATCAACCTACATCTTGCTTTAGGCGGAAGCTTTGATCGGATGGCCGCAACGCAAATCTAAGAAGGCCGCTTGCACGCAGAATCAAGGTAGGGGACATTGAAATACTCTCCTATTCACAGGCTGCGCGGGTACTGTGTAAGTCGAAGGGAAAACACGAGTGCGACAACAGACTTTGGCGGCGCAGACGAGTTTCGAGAAGTACGTACGAGAATCGAAGCAGGAAGACTTTTTCGACGAGATGGAACTAATCGTGCCGTGTGCGCGTTTGCGGGGCTCTGGCCGAACCGTACTAGGCCAGTTGACGAAGCGCACTATACTCCCGTCTTGCAGAAATACTTCAGTAAGTAGAGTCCGCCACTGTCCGAACTTGATCCTGTTCGCATCTCCGGACTATGCCCCGGATGACAGCTTATGAGTCTCGACCCGGTTTTTTTATCACGCGTGCAATTCGCTTTCGTCATCAGCTTCCACATTATCTTTCCTTCCTTCACGCTCGGTCTGGCTGCGTGGCTGGCGATTATCGAGGGCATGCGGCTGGCTACGGGAAACCCGGTGTACCGGCGGGTGTTCGATTTTTGGTTGAAGGTGTTCGCCGTATCGTTCGGAATGGGTGTCGTCACCGGTGTAGTGATGGCATTCCAATTCGGCACGAACTGGGGCGTGCTATCCGAACGGACAGGAGCCATCCAAGGGCCGCTGCTCGGCTATGAGAGTTTTACAGCTTTCATGCTCGAATCCACCTTCTTCGGAGTCGTGTTGCTTGGACGAGAGCGCGTGTCGCCCACATTTTACTTCTTTGCCTGCTGCATGGTTTCCCTAGGGACAATGTTTTCGTCCTTCTGGATTCTTTGTAACAACAGCTGGATGCAAGTTCCCCTGGGGCACACCATCGTCAACGGTAAGATCGTCCCCGCAGACTGGTGGGCGATTACTACCGGACCAATCGTGCGTGTGCGCTGGCCGCATATGGTGCTCGGGGCCTTCCTGACCAGCGGCATGTGTGTGGTCGCAACTGGCGCCTGGTACACGTTGCGGGGTGTCCATCCAGCGGAACGACGAGTGATGCTCCATTGGGGTCTGGGGCTGGTCGCCGTACTTGTTCCGATGCAAATGCTCCTTGGCAACTTGACTGGCGGATATATCCACAAGTACCAGCCGGCCAAATTCGCTGCGATTGAAGCACGCTGGAAGACGCAGCAACCGGCGTCGGAAGCATTGTTCGCCATACCTGATCCCGCGCATGAGCGCAACCGCTTCGCCATCGAAGTGCCCAAGCTCGGCAGCTACATCGAATCGGGGACGTGGGGTTCGCGCGAGCTGGGCTTGGAAGCCTTTGCGCCAGAAGACCGACCGCCGGTAATCGTTCCGTTTTTTGCCTTCCGCATCATGGTTGGGATGGGACTCATCATGCTCTCCACGTCATGGTGGGGAGTCATCCTGAGCTTGCGGGGCACTTTGGAGAAGTCGCGTTGGTTTCTCTGGTGTGCCTTTTTGGCGTTCCCGACAGGCTTCATCGCAGTGCTTTGCGGTTGGTTCACCGCTGAAGTCGGCCGTCAGCCATGGATCGTCTATGGGATACTTCGTACAAAAGACGCGGTGACGCCATCCTTGACCACCGGTAGTGTGGTCTTCTCCCTGCTTGCTTACATCGCGGTGTACGGCGTCTTTGGCTCGTTTGGGCTCTATTACATCTATCGCCTGCTTGAGAAGGGGCCTTCAGGCGAGGCGCGGCCCATCCCAGGCGCCACCGCAAACCGGCCTATGGCCTTCGCTGGCGATGCTCAAACCGCAACTGGCAATCCGCCTCACAGGCAAGGGTGACGGGAAATGGAACCATCCAATCTGGCGATGTTTTGGGCAGCCGTAGTATGTGCTTCGATCCTGATCTACGTGGTACTGGATGGCTTCGACCTGGGCGTAGGCATACTGTTCGGCACTGTGCGCGACGAGGCGACACGCGTGGCAATGATGAATGCCATCGCCCCTGTCTGGAATGGCAACGAGACGTGGCTGGTCGTCATCGGCGCGAGCTTGTTTGCGGCATTTCCAGTGGCCTACGTCGTATTTATGGGCGCCTTTTATATTCCGCTTCTACTGCTGTTGTCTGGCGTGATCTTCCGTGGCATCGCGTTCGAATTTCGCTTTCGTACCCAGCGGATGCGTCCGTTATGGGACTGGGGCTTTTTCCTTGGTTCTGCCGTGATGGCCTTCGTCCAGGGTGCGGCGGTGGGTGGGATGATTATCGGAATCCCGGTCTCCAACGGCCAATACTCAGGCGGCACATTTAGGTGGCTCGCGCCTTTCCCGATGATGACCGGAACCGGGCTTGTGTTCGGTTACGCCCTGCTCGGCGCCTGTTGGTTGGTCCTCAAGAGCAAGGGCGCTCTGCACGACTGGGCGCGCCGCCGCATTCCCTGGCTGGTGGCGGCAGTGCTGGTTGTCATGTTCACGGTTTTTTGGGCCACGGCGGAACTCAACCCGCTGGCCCGCGGCAATTTGCATACAAGACCCTGGGGTCTTATATCCGCTGGGATAAGCATAATAGCTTTGATCGGCGTCGTTGCCGGCTCTCGCAGCAAACAGGACTGGTTTCCATTTGCGACGACCGTGCTTTTCTTCATTTCGGCCTTCCTTGCGCTGGGCGCGATGTTTTGGCCCTACATTATTCCTTACAGCATCACAGTTGGCAATGCCGCGGCGCCCGATGCCTCGCTCAGATTTTTCTTCTTGGGTGCGGTGGTGATCTTGCCGTTGATCACGGTTTACACCATTCAGGTCTACTGGATCTTCCGAGGTAAGACTCGTGATGTGACCGGTGAGTGACGCATTGCTTGTTGGCTGAGCCGACGGTCAGAGGTGGGGTTGGGAGAATAGTGAAGTTTGGATTCCTGCCAATGAGTATGACCGCACAATTCTAGGTAGACGCGGTAAACCCCTCACTCACTGCGATGGCGAATGCTATTCGAGTGGGTGAACATTTTGCGGGGAGACTGAAATAGGATGCGGATCTACGAAACTGGATTGACCCAGCGCCGACCGTAAGCCTCCTCTCCACTCGATCTGTTATTCCTGTCAGATGACATCCGGCAGTGAATAGGCGATTCTTCGCTAAAGCGCGTAACTGAGGTAGTCCGTGCTCTGAAGTAGGAACTAGGGAGGCGCCCTTATCTTGAACCCACACAGGGCCAACCCGAGGTTTTCGGAGACCCAACCTAGAGTTGAGCCGGGCGGATCTCAAGCCCGGATTGAGAGATGCGTTGGTTTCCTAAACGAACGTTCATCATGCTCTGCCTGCTGACCGCGGAAGGAAACGTCTTGGGCCAGAGAGCGCCTTCCGCTCCCAACCATCCTTGGGATGCTTCAACAGGAAAACAACACTTAACGCTCCCGCAGTCGCTTCCTATCCCGCCTGCACTCGACACCGCGAAGACATATACCCTGTCGGAGCTTGTAAACATCGCCGAGTCGAACAATCCGGACACGCGTGTTGCATGGGAGAACGCCAAGGCCCGAGCTGGCGATGTAGGAATTGCCAAAGCTACCCTGTATCCGACGCTGGCCGCCGCAGTCCTGGCAAACAGTTTCCAGGCGGAAATTTTCTTTGGCAACAGCTTTCAGAGGCAAACCGAAGAAACATACTCTCCGGTTTTTATTCTCGATTACACGATCTTTGACCTCGGACGCTCCAGCGTGATATCCGCGAGCAAGAGCAATCTCCTGGCAGCCAATTTTCAGTTCAATGACACGCACCGCAAAATTATTTTCCAGGTCATGCAAGCGTATTACAGATTTCTGGACACCAAAGGGAAGGAAGACGCAGCAAGAGCGAATCTAAGGGACGCGCGCACAGTACAACAGGGGGCGGAGGCCCGGCTGCAAAGCGGATTGAGCACCTTGCCCGACGTACTCCAAACCCGCAGCGCCGCTGCGCAGGCGGATTACGACCTCCAGGCAGCCATCGGAGCAACGGAGGTTGCGCATGGCGATCTGGCAGTCTCCATTGGCGTTTATCCGACAACTCAGTTTCAGGTGGAGGGCCTTGAAAATCTTAAGTTGCCAGACGGCATCGCCGACACGGTCGAGACATCGATTGACAAGGCGCTCTCACTGCGGCCCGATCTGATGCAACAGGTTGCGGAGCTTCGTGCTGCGGACGCGGCAGTGAATATTGCGCGAAAGGCATATTTTCCGACAATTCAACTACAGGGCAATGCTGGGATTGCTCGTACGTACGGCGTGCAGGTAAACCTGCCAGCGGTGTACTCGCCCACCGGAACGACTTGGTTTGCGGCACTCAGTTTGCACTGGACGTTGTTTGACGGCCTGGCCAGGGAAAATCGCCTCGCTAAGGCGCATGCCGATCAAAGGAAAGCGGCTGCGGCCGTTGAGTCGACCCGTAATCAAGTCGAAAACCAGGTGTGGTCTGCTTACTCGACAGCCCGAACGGCACTCCGCCAGCAGAAGGCAGCGACGGCGTTGTTGGAGGCGGCAACCGAGTCCTACAACGCTTCGGTTGAATCGTACAGCTACGGTCTGCGCAACCAGATCGATGTAGTAACCGCGCAGCGCACGCTCGCGGATGCCCGCACGGCTGACGTAGACGCGCGAACTCAGCTACTAACCGGGTTGGCCTCTCTAGCCTACGAAACTGGCGATTTGCTTTATGCGAAGAAGCCCTGACATGCAGATGAAATTACAACCCAACCCTGTCAGGTTGCGGCAAGCCCTCACCGCGGCGTGCGTCAGCCTCATCTTCACGTCAGTAGGTTGTTCCCGTGCGCCTTCCTTGAATATTTTGGGATCTTTTTTCCCGGCCTGGATTCTTTGCGGAGTCGTGGGCATTTTGCTGACGGTCGTTGCGCGGATGCTGTTTGTGCGCGCAAATTTCGAGAAGGAACTGTCACCGCTGATCCTTATCTATCCCTGTTTGGCAGCTTTTTTCATTTTCTCGCTGTGGCTGATGTTTTTCAGCTGAATAGAGGAGGAGATGCCATGTCTGAAAGCGCACCTACAGTTCAGCGCAAACGACTCGGCAAGATCGTGAGTATAGCCATTCCTGTCGCCGCGTTGATCACCGGTCTCCTGGTGGTGACAGAAACCACTAGATATCCCCGCACCGATGACGCCGAGGTATTTGCCAACTTCATAGGCGTCGCTCCGCAAGTGGACGGCCCGATCACCAACCTCGCCGCGCAAGACAACGAATTTGTCAAACAGGGCGGCTTGCTGTTCGAGATCGATCCTCGTCCTTATCAATATGCGCTGGAACAAGAACACTCCGAACTGAACACGCTAGAGGGAAAGATCGATGACCAGACCCGGACCATCGCATCGCAGATGAGCGCAGTTGGAGCGGCTCGAGCGTCTACTGACAGAGCTGGTGCGGATGTCGATAGTGCCGCCGCAAGCATTAGCCAGGCCCAGGCCAACGTCATCAAGGCCAAGGCGGCGTTGGATAGCGCCCAGGCCGAACTTCAATATACGACGCGTGACTTTCATCGCCTTGAACCCCTGCTTGCCAAGCAGTTTGTCACAGTTGATCAGGTAGATCAGGCCAGGACGAAAGTGAAGGTGGACCAGCAGGCAGTCGATGAGGCGCGTTCGCAAGTTAAGGAGGCGGAGGCCCAAGTCCAGGCGGCGAGAGCCCAGTATGATCAAGCGAAAGCAGCCGTGCAAGAGAGTTGGGCGAAACTGGCCCAGTCGCAACACAGCGTTTTGACACTCACCCCTCTCACGGCACAACGCGAGGGCAAGGCCGCAGCCATTCGTACTGCCGAATACAACTTGAACAACTGCCGCGTGTATGCGCCTTTCGACGCGCGCGTGACGAACCTCACCATTTCCCGCGGTGCATACGCACATACCGGCCAACAAGTCTTCACGCTGATTGACACGCGCGTTTGGTGGGTGGTTGCAAACTTCCGAGAAACCCAGCTCCGGCATATCAAGCCCGGAATGCATGCCGACGTCTATGTGCTCTCCCGTCGCAATGTGCGATACGACGGAGTAGTCGACAGTGTCGGCTACGGAGTACAACCAGACGCGACGCTGGTCGGATCATTTTCTACGAGCCTGCCCGATGTGCAACGCTCACTCAACTGGGTACATCTAGCCACACGTTATCCGGTGCGGGTGCGCATTCTGGCATCTGAGACGGAACCTTTTCGCCTCAGCGAATCAGCCTCCGTCATCATGCGGCCCGGCTACACCGCAGGGGTCCACTAGCCATGTCGTCCGAAGATCACGCACTACCCTCTCTGTCTGGTTCGACGACGCTGGGCGACGCTAGTGTCTGGTTCTGGCAGTTCCTTAAGAACGAGTTGGCTCCCTATCCCGGACGCTCTTGGGTGGTAGGGCGCATCGTGATCGCAGCAACCATCGACATGGTGCTCGTAATGACCTTCCGTATCCCATTCGGATATCTTGGCGCCATCTGTGCCTTCGTCGTCAGCCGAGATAGCCCGACGGCAACCCTTCGAAGCGGTATCACGCTTGTGATCGTCACGGCATTGGGAACGATGTACATGATATTCGGGCTCATGATAATGGTCGACGATCCCCTCACTCACTTTTTGTTGATTACGGCTTCTGTCTTTCTTGCGTTCCATCTCCTCAGCGTCATTTCCAACTACTTCGCCGCCATCTTTTTTGGCGCAGTCGTTGGTGGCATCATTCCAATCTGGGACGCAACCCATCTCACGGTTGAGGCACGCACTGAGGCCACGCTGTGGGTTTGCGGTTCGCTAGCCCTCGGTGCGGTGGTG
>Ga0126379_10003386_pt1 | contig 10309 bp, 12 predicted proteins | sample PanSoiMetPlot_24_FD_92640 | JGI IMG/M metagenome (GOLD analysis project Ga0126379, IMG submission 92640) | Tropical forest soil microbial communities from Panama - MetaG Plot_24 | ecosystem: Environmental > Terrestrial > Soil > Tropical forest > Bulk soil | place: Panama | collected 2016-02-17 | reverse complement strand
TGGGCGGCAGGGGCTCGGCGGCCGCGCATTCGAGCCAGCAAAGGGCCGCAGCCAGAGCGAATACCGCGCGACGCACGTCTAGCCAGGCGGCTTTCGCACCGAGACGGTCTTCTTCAGCAGCGCATCCGCCGTGTAATCGTTGCGCGGATTCCAGAGCATCCAGCCCGCGGCGCCCGCCTCGTTGGCCCCCTTGATCTGGGCTCGCACCTCGCGCGTGCCGAACGTGCGGCGGTCGAACGCGTAATCCCGGAAATCCTGCAGCCACGGCCGGACCTGTACCGGCGTGTGCTGGGTTCGCTGGCGGATGAGCCGCACACTCTCGTGCACGACTTCGTACGGATGTGCGACGGGGTTGCGGTACCCGGGAATGCCGAGGTGATACCCCGACGGGTAGACCATCGGGCAGAGGTAGTCGAGATGCGGCGCGAGCTCCTCCACCCGCTGCCCGATATCGGTGTCGTTGGTGTTGAATGCCGTGTAGCCGAACACGTCCGCAGCGAGGAACACACCGGTCGGGCCCAGTTCCCGGCGCGCCTTCGCCAGGAAGGCGGCGATGGTCGGGAGCCGCGTGGCCGACGTGTTCGGCTGGGAGTAGACGGCGGCGGAGAGCTTGCCGTCCGTCGGGAAGCGCACATAGTCGAACTGGATCTCGTCGAATCCCTTCGCGGCTGCCTCTCGCGCGATCGCGATCGCATAGTCCCACACCTCCTGGCGGAACGGATCCACCCAGGCGAGCCGCTCGTTGTCGAGCCACGGTTTGCCGGTGCGCGTGTCGATGATCGCGAGGTCCGGACGGTGCTGGGCGAGCACCGTGTCCTTGAACGTCACGATGCGGGCGATCGTGTAGATGTGGCGCTCCCGCAGCGACTGCATCAGGCCGTCGAAGTCCTTCATGATCACCGGGCCCAGCGCACCCGCCTCGAGAGCCGCCGGCACTTCGGTCCGGTAGGGGATCAGCCCGCGGTCGCCCTTCACGTCGATCACGACGGCGTTGAGCTCGGTCTTGCCGACCAGGTCGAGCACGCGGTCGCGGATGCGCGGCTCCGCCACGCCGTAGTAGGTGAGGTACGCCGCGCGAACCGATCGCGGCCGCAGCGCGATCACGCCGGCGTCCGCGTCGGCGGAGATGCGCCGCATCTCGTAGCCGGGCGCCTTGACGATGATGGCGCCGGCGCCGGGGCCTGATGAGACGCCTATGCTGAAGCGCCCCCCGGCGTCCGTGAGCGTTTCGACCCGGCCGGACCACACCGATGCTCCGCGCAGCGGCGTCCGCCGATCCGCGTCGACCACCTTGCCCTCGATCGATCGCAAGGCGGGCTCGGGGCTGGCGGTCGGTGCGTCTGGCTCTGTCGGGGCAGCGGACTCCGGCCGGGCAAGCGGCGCGACCGGGGCGCTGAGGGCAGAGGGCGCCCGAGCGAGGGCCAGGTAGAGGGTGAATCCGACCAGCAGCGCGGAAAGAAAAACGGCGCAGTAGAGGCCAGGCCGACGGCGCCGCTCGCTTCGACTTGAGAGATTCATTCGCGCTGTAGCTCGACGGTAAGGCGGAGACGGCCCGCGCCCCAAGAAAATTCGTCGCGACCGGCTACAATGACGAGCATGGTCAATCGCGGACGCTTCTCGTACGGCTGTGACGATGCGCGGCGGCGCGCTTTCGAGGTGGACGGGCTCACGCTGCGCGCGCTCGAATGGGGACAGCCCGAACGGCCGGGGGTCTGCTTCCTGCACGGTGGCTCCGCTCACGCGCACTGGTTCGACGGCGTCGCGCCCGCGTTTGCCGACCGGCATCACGTGATCGCCCTCGATCAGCGCGGGCACGGGGAGAGCGGCTGGCCGACCGCGCCCGCCTATGCGACCGGCGATTTCGTGGCCGACCTGCTGGGCGTGATGGATGCGCTCGGCTGGCGGCGGCCGGTCGTCGTCGGGCACTCGATGGGTGGCCACAACGCGATGAACTTTGCGGCCATGCATCCCGAGCGCATGTCCGCGCTGGTCGTGGTCGACAGCCGACCGTCCCTGCCCGCCGACCGGCTCGCCCACATGCACCGGCGCGGGCACCGGGGCCCGTGGCGGCACGAGAGCCTGGACGCCGCGCTCCAGAGCTTTCGCCTCCTGCCGCGAGAGACGGTCGCCGATCCCGCGCTGCTGGAGCACGTGGCCCGTCAGGGCATCGTCGAGCGGGACGGGCGGTTCCTCTACCGATTCGATCCCGCCTGCAACGGCGCGCGGCGCCCCACCGACAACTGGCCGCTCCTCGAGCGGATCACCGTGCCGACGCTCGTGATTCGCGCCGAGCACTCGCCCGTGCTGACGCGCGACATGGCGCGCGACATCGCCAAGCGGATTCCGAACGTGCGCGTCGAGGAGATCCCCGGGGCCTACCACCATGTCGTGCTGGACGCCCCGGAGGCGGTGACGGCGGCCCTGAAGACCTTCCTCGGCGAGGTGGAGCCGGCGCGCCCGGCCTAGGCCGGGCGGCCGCGAAGACTAGTCGCGGATCCAGGACTCTGCGGGGGGGATGCTCCAGACGATGGCCGGCGCGCCGGATCGATCTTTCCCAGGCTCAACCTCCTGCGCGGCTTCTCCTCCCGGGCTCAGGCGGAGCAGGGCTTTGATGTCCGCGCGCCGGTACAACCGCTGGCGCTTGATGCCCTGGCGGTAGCTCCGGATCAGGCCCCGGCTCACGTAGGCGTAGAGCGTCGCCCGCTTCACACCCAGGAGTCGCGCCGCCTCCTCTCCGGTCAGGTATTCCTCGCCGTCCAGGACGATCATGTCTCGTCACATCCTACCAGGACATCGCGAACCGGTCGGGACGCTGCTGCTGGATCCCCCGAGCCAAATAGAGTCTTGTATTGCTGAATCAATATAAATACACTCTAGTCTATTAACGTCCAGTCACAAGTCAAGATGAGGTCAGAGGAGGAACATCACCATGCAGACCGAGGCTCCCTGGAAGGAAGGGCTCGAGGACGTGATCGCGGGGCGGTCAGCCATCTGCCAGGTCGACGGTGCGGCCGGGCGGCTCTACTACCGAGGCTACGAGATCGGGGAGCTGGCGACGGCGGCGAGCTTCGAGGACGTGATGCACCTGCTGTGGTTCGGCGAGCTGCCGTCCGACGCGGAGCGCGCCGCGTTCTCGCGCACGCTCGCCGGGGCCCGCGCGCTGCCCGAGCCGGTGCTCGCCATGCTGCGGGCCCTGCCGCGTGACTGCCATCCGCTCGACGCGCTGCGGACGGCCGTGTCCCTCGCCGCCGCGTTCGATCCGGACACGCGCGCGGGCGATCGCGACGCGAACGTGCGCAAGGCCTATCGCATCGCGAGCCTCGTGCCGGCCACCGTGGCGGCGTGGCAGCGCATCCGCACCGGACGCGAGCCGGTCGCGGCTCGCCAGGATCTGGGGCACGCCGCGCACTTCCTCTACCTGCTCGAGGGACGAGAGCCCACGCCCGAGGTCGCGCGCGTGATGGACCTCGTGCTGACGCTGCACGCCGACCACGAGCTGAACGCCTCGACGTTCGCCGCGCGCGTCGCCGTCGCGACGCTCGCTGATCTCCACGCCGCGGTGGTGTCGGCGATCTCCACCCTCAAGGGTCCGCGCCACGGCGGCGCCAACGAGGACGTGCTCTCGATGCTGCTCGAGATCGGTGATCCCGCGCGGGCCGAGCCCTTCGTCGAGGCGCGCCTCGGAGCCCGCGGCGGCCTCTCGCGGCGCGAGCGCGCCGATCCCAAGGCGCGGATCCCCGGCTTCGGCCATCGCGTGTACAAGGTGGACGACGCGCGCGCCCGCGTCCTGCGCGGCATGGCCAAGTCCATGGCGGAGGCCACCGGGCGCGGCCGTCTCTTCGAGGTGGCGGAGCGTCTCTACGACGCGATGCACGCGCGCACGACCTTGCCCGTCAACGTGGACTTCTTCTCGGCGGTGGTCTACGACGCGCTTGGCATCCCGCCCGACTTCTGCACGTCGATCTTCGCGGTGGGGCGCGTCGCGGGATGGTGCGCCCACGCGCTCGAGCAGTACGCCGACAATCGGCTGATACGCCCCCGCGCCGAATACATCGGCCCCGCTCCCCGCGCCGGCGTCGGGCGCGGATAAGGGCCCATCTGCTTCGTTGGCGAGCGCACGGTACGCCTCGACGTACGGCAAGTACGCCTCGGCGTACCGTGCGCTCGCCGCCTCGCAGCTCGACCCTTCTCCACGCCCGACGGGTGTCGGCGCTTTAGAGACTCAAGCTGCCGAGGGTACTGGATCCGGGAGGCCGGCTTCGGCGAAGCCTTTTTTTCTCAGGAGGCAGGAGTCGCAGAGGCCGCAGGCGCGGCCGTCCGGCTCGGGCTCGTAGCAGGACCAGGTGAGGGAGTAATCCACGCCGAGCTCGACGCCGCGGCGGATGATGCCGGCCTTGTCGAGCGCGATCAGGGGCGCGTGGACGCGGAACCGGCTCTTGCCCTCGACGCCCGCCTGCGTCGCGAGATTGGCGAGGCGCTCGAACGCCGCGACGTACTCCGGCCGGCAGTCCGGGTAGCCGCTCGAGTCCAGCACGTTCACGCCGATGACGATGTCCTGCGCACCCAGCACCTCGGCCCAGGCCAGCGCGTGGCTCAGGAAGATGGTGTTGCGCGCCGGGACGTACGTGACCGGGATGCCGCCGCCGATGGCCTCGGCGCTGCGCCCCTTCGGGACGGGAATGTCGGCGGTCAGCGCGGACCCGCCGATCGCGCGCAGATCGAGGCGCAGCACGAGGTGCCGCGCCGCGCCCAGCGCGGCCGCCACCCGCCGCGCCGACTCCAGCTCCCGCGCGTGGCGCTGGCCGTAGTCGAACGAGAGCGCGTGGCAGTCGAATCCCTCGGCGCACGCCACCGCCAGCGCGGTGGTCGAGTCGAGACCGCCCGAGACCAGGACGACCGCCCGGCGGGCCATCAAATGCCTCGCCGCGCTCCCCATACCGCCAGGTGCAGTCTCGGGGAGAAACGAAAGCCGTGGCGCTTGCACGCCTCGATCACCCAGTCGGAGCGCTCCATCAATTCCTCGCGGCGGATCGCCTGCGGCTGGAGGAGGATGCGCTCTCCTGGCAGCGAGAAGCGCTCGGCCAGGCGCAGCACCTCGGCCACGTCGGCGTCGTCCGCGACGACGAACTTCCACCACGCGCCGAGCGCCAGGAAGGCGCGGATGGCCTCGGGGTGGATGCGCCGACTGTCCTCCACGCCCGAGCCGGCCAGCTTGACCGAGACGTTCCACTGGATGCCCGGAGGCGCCTCGGGCGGAGGCGCGACCGTTCCCGACGTCTCCACCTCGATCGCGAAACCTCTTGCCCTGAGCGCTTTTATCAGCGCGGTGAAGAGAGACGACTCGAGCGGCTCGCCGCCGGTGACAATGGCCCGCCGGCACGGGTGGAGAGCGGCCTCGTCCACCAGTTCGTCGATGTCGGCGCCGCGGCCGCCGGACGGATCCCAGGTGTACTTGGTGTCGCACCAGCGGCAGCCGACGGAACAGCCTTGCAGCCGGATGAAGACGGCGGGGAGCCCCGCGGTGGGCCCTTCACCCTGGATGGAGAAGAACGTCTCGGACACGCGTCTGGAGCTCATCGGGAAGACGCGCCGACGGGCGCGCCAGCGCAAATACTAGCACGCCGTTTGTGGTTGCTCGGGCGCCGATGCTCTGATATACAGGGCGCGAATCCGGCCCGACGCGGCGTGGCTGTGCGTCGGCGGCCGATCTGGTGGTCACCTCGGAGTGCCGTCCCGACGAGACGGACCCGCTGACCGGGGCGAGAGCCGGCGGCACACAGGAGGCGTTGCATGGCGTACAGCTTGACCGAGTCGCTCAAGCACGAGCGCTTTCACGTGATCGACGTGGACCAGGCCGCGGGGCGGCTGCGCGTGAAAGCCGTCGAGGACATCTGCACCGAGCATTCGTGCCTGGGGGCCCAGGTGTTCGACGAGATGGGCGACGCGTGCGCGCTCGATCGCGTCTACCCCGGCGACATCATCACGATGGAGCATCAGGACGGCCGCGTCCGTGAGATCACGGTCGTGCGGCGCGCCTTCGAGGAGTACTCGAGCCCCGAGTGGTAGTCGATCCTCCGGCGCCGGGCAGGCCGGCGCCTCTCTTCGCTTTGGAGTCTCGCGGCCCCGGATCACCTGCCGGGGCCGTTGTCGTTCACGCGATGCCGGTGTGCACGGTGACCGTGCCGAGGCCGAGCCGCCGGTACGTCACCCCCCGCAGTCCCGCCCGCTCCATCAGCTGCGACAGCTCATCCGGCGTTACGAAGCGATCGACCGACTGCGGCAGGTACGTGTAGGCCTCGCGGTCTCCGCCGACCAGCTGGCCGATCCGCGGCACCACCTGGTGAAAGTACAAGCGGAACAGCGGGGCGAATCCGGGAAACGTCGCCTGCGTGATCTCGAGCGCGACGACGCGTCCGCCCGACCGCGTCACCCGTCGCATCTCGGCCAGCCCCTGCTCGAGGTCGGCGAGATTGCGCAACAGGAACGCCGACGTCACGCAGGCGAAGGCGCGCTCGCCGAAGGGCAGCCGCAGGGCGTCGGCGGCCAGCAGGCGGATGCGCGCTCGTCCCTCGGCGCGCGGCATCTTGTCCCGCGCGACTGACAGCATGCCGAAGGCGAAGTCGGCGCCGACCACGACGCGCTGCGGATGCGTTCGCCGCAATTCGAGCGCCAGGTCGCCCGTGCCCGTGGCGAGATCGAGGACCGGGCCTGGCGGGGAGGGCATCGTCTGGCGCGCCGCCGCTCGCCGCCACGCGTGGTGCATGCCGAAGGTCATCAGCCCGTTCATCAGGTCGTAGCGGCGGGCGATGCGCGAGAACATCTGGCCGACGAAGCGCGCCTTGTCGGGCCCGTCGCCGAGCCCTGGCGCCGCGGCGCGCGTGCGCCGAGTCGTCACACGTAGCGGCCGGCCAGTACGGCCACGAACAGAATCACCGAGATGTAGCCATTGACGTTGAAGAATGCCAGGTCGAGCCGCGAGAGATCGCGCGGCGACACGAGCGAGTGCTCGTAGACGAAGAGGCCGCCGACGACGATGACGCCCGCCCAGTACGCGAGCCCGAGCCCCATCATCCAGCCGAGCGCCGCGAAGGCGACGATGGTGAGGAGGTGGCACAGCTTCGCCAGATCGAGCGCCGTCTTGACCCCGAAGCGCGCGGGCACCGAGTGAAGGCCCGTCGCGCGGTCGAACGCGACGTCCTGGCACGCGTAGATCAGGTCGAAGCCCGCGATCCACACCGTGAGCGCGAACCACAGCACAAACACGGGCGCATCGAAGGACCCGCGCACGGCGATCCAGCCGCCCGCCGCGGCGATCCCGTCGGTGAACCCGAGGATCCAGTGCGAGAGCCACGTGAAGCGCTTCGTGTACGAGTAGCCGATGAGGAACACGGCGGCGAGCGGCGAGAGCGCGAGGCACAGCGGATTGAGCATCCAGGCGGAGAAGAGCAGGAGCGCGGCGGACGCGGCGGCGGCGAGACCGACCTGCGTCGGCGTCAAGAGCCCGGTGGGCAGGTGGCGCCCGGCCGTCCGCGGATTCGCGGCGTCGATGAAGCGGTCGGCGAGCCGGTTCACGCTCATCGCCAGCGTCCGCGCGCCGGCCATCGCGAGAGTGACCCAGAGCGCGATGCGCCAGCCGGGCCATCCATCGGCGGCGAGCACCATCGCGATGTAGGCGAAGGGCAGCGCGAAGACGGTGTGCTCGAACTTGATCGCGTCGAGGAAGTGGCGAAGCCCGCTGGGCACGAACGTGGCTGTCTGAGGGGGCTCGCGACTAGAGCCCGTATTCCGCCCAGCGCCGGGTGACCAGGGCGCGGATCTCGTCCGTCATCGCGATCTCGCGTGGCCACGGCTGGGCGACCGCGTCCATCTCCGTCTTCTCGGTGGCGTCGATGCCGAGCTTCCCACCGAAGCGGTGCCGGAGCGCGGCGTGGTCGAGGTCGTCCATCGGCCCCTCGGCGATCACGAGGTCGCGCTTGGGGTCGATGTTGCCGGTGGCCCGCCACGCCACCTCGGACAGGTCGTGCACGTTCACGTGGTCCGACACGACCACGATCGTCTTCGCGAGCATCATCAGCCCGAGCCCCCACAGCGCGTGCATGACCTTCTGCGCGTGGCCCGGGTAGCGCTTGCGGATCGAGACGACGACCAGGTTGTGGAACACGCCCTCGGCGGGCATGTTCATGTCGACGACCTCGGGCAGGAAGAGCCGGATGATCGGCAGGAAGATGCGCTCGGTGGCCTTGCCGAGCCAGTAGTCCTCCTGCGGAGGCCGGCCGACGATGGTCGTCGGATAGATCGGGGTCTTGCGCCGCGTGATGGCCTTCAGGTGGAACACCGGGTACTCGCGAGCCAGCGAGTAGTAGCCGGTGTGATCGCCGAACGGGCCCTCGATTCGGCGCTCGCCCGGATCGAGCCAGCCCTCGAGCACGATCTCCGCGTCGGCCGGCACCTCGAGATCGATCGTCTTGCAAGCGACCATCGGCACCCCGGAGCCGCGCAGCCAGCCGGCGAAGACCATCTCGTCGACGCCGGGCGGCAGCGGCGCCGATCCGGCGTAGATCGAGCACGGGTCGCCCCCGAGCGCGATGGCGACGTCCATCGGCGTGTTCGCCGCTTCCGCCAGGCGGTGATGCTCCGCCGAGCCCTTGTGGATCTGCCAGTGCATGCCGAGCGTCCGATCGTCGAAGACCTGGAGCCGGTACATGCCCACGTTGCGCGCGCCCGTGACGGGATCACGCGTGAACACCATCGGCAGCGTGATGTAGCGCCCGCCGTCCTCGGGCCAGCACCGGAGAATCGGCAGCGTTTCGAGCGAGGGGTGATCGAGCTCGGCGATCTCCTGGCACGGCGCCGACCGCACGCGCTTGGGGCCCGCCTTCGCCAGGTCGAACAGATCGCCCAGCTTGCGCAGCTTCTCGAACAACGAGCCGGGCATTCGCAGATCCAGGAGCTTGGCGACTCGCGCCGAGAGCTCGTCGAGGCGCTCCACGCCGAGGGCCGCGGCCATCCGGTCGGCGGTGCCGAAGGCGTTGATGAGCACCGGCATCGTGAAGCCCTGGACGTTCTCGAAGAGCAGGGCCACGTTCTGCGCGGCCGGACCCTTGCTGACGCGATCGGTGATCTCGGCGATCTCGAGATCGCGCGAGACGGGCGCGCTCACCCGGCGGAGGTGGCCGTGCTTCTCGAGGTGAGCCGCGAATTCCCGAAGATCGGCGAAGGCCACGGCGCGCCGTCACTCGTGGTAGTAGAGCTTCACGAGCCAGCCCGCGACGACGGGAAATACCAGGCTCGAAGCGACGCGCGCTGCGACGAAGTGCCAGCCCATGAACGGCGCCTCCCAGGCGATGATCCGCTGGATCCCGAAGAGCGACCATGAGGTCATGTAGGCGACGAGCGGCGCCAGCCCCACGCCGGAGTTCGAAAGGACGACCAGCAACGGCACGCTGACCATCGGGCCGCCCGGCGTGAGGATGCCCGCGGCCGTCGCCATCAGGATGGCGGAGAGTCCCGACCCGCGCCCGAAGTGGCGCGACACGACGTCCTGAGGAATCAGCACCTGGATCATGCCGGTGAGGATCAGGGCGGGCACCAGCCGCGGCAGGATGAACCAGATCAGCGAGAATCCCGTCTTGACACCGATCCACGGCAGGCCGGGATCCTTCAGATACGCGACGACGGCGAAACCGACCGCGAGCAGCATGAGGATGATGGTCGACAGACCAGATGCGCCGGGCCCCGGCATGCGCGCATTATAGCCCGGCCATCTGTGCGCGATGCCGTGTGACCTCGCTCCGAGACGCGTCCCGATGCGCGAGGCTCGGCGCGTCGCCGTCCGGACCGCAAGACGCCTTGACTTCGCCGAACGCCGTCGAGTAGGTATGGAGGGCGATGACGAAGGCGGATCTCGTGGCGGCGATGGCGAGGGCGTCGGGCGGATCGAAGGTCGCCGCCGAGCGAGCGCTCGATGCGTTCATCGACGACATCTTCGACGCGCTGAAAAAGGGCAAGCGCGTCACCCTCGGCGGCTTCGGCACATTCATGGTGGGCCGTCGCGCCGCGCGCAACGGCCGCAATCCGCGGACGGGCAAGGTCATCGCGATCCCCGCCTGCCGCGTGCCGCGCTTCAAGCCGAGCCCGGCGCTGAAGGACGCGCTGCACTAGCGGGCGGACGCCGTGCTCGAGACGCAGTGCGGCTCGCGGGGGGCGCTCGCGGATGCCGCCACACCGGCCCTTCCTTGACACCCCGGAAGCTGCCGCTTACAATCGCGGTTGCTGCTGGGAGATCGTCTAATGGTAGGACGCGGGGCTC
>Ga0126379_10003384_pt1 | contig 10312 bp, 8 predicted proteins | sample PanSoiMetPlot_24_FD_92640 | JGI IMG/M metagenome (GOLD analysis project Ga0126379, IMG submission 92640) | Tropical forest soil microbial communities from Panama - MetaG Plot_24 | ecosystem: Environmental > Terrestrial > Soil > Tropical forest > Bulk soil | place: Panama | collected 2016-02-17 | reverse complement strand
TGCCGTCGAACAGATATTCCGGCCCGATGAAGCCGACGACGGTATTGACCAGCAGCGGCTTGAAGCGCCGCGCGACGGCGTAGGCGCGCGCCTCGATCGTCTGCTGGTCGACGCCGTGATGCGCGTTGGCCGAGAGCGCGCTGCCCTGGCCGGTCTTGAAATACATCACATTGTCGCCGATGGTGCCGCGGCGAAGCGCGAGCGCGGCCGCGCGCGCCTCGGCCAGGAGGGCGAGATCGATGCCGAAGCTCCTGTTCGCCGCCTCGGTGCCGGCGATCGACTGGAAGACGAGATCGACCGGCGCGCGCTTGCGGATGAGCTCGAGCGTGGTCGTGACATGGGCGAGCACGCAGCCCTGGGTCGGGATGTCGAGCCTGGTGCGGATGTCGTCCAGCATCGTGAGCAGCGCATGCGCGCGCGCCGGACTGTCGGTCGCCGGATTGATGCCGATCACGGCGTCGCCGGCGCCGAGCAGGAGGCCGTCGAGAATGCTCGCCGCGATGCCGCGCGCGTCGTCGGTCGGATGGTTGGGTTGCAGCCGCACCGAGAGACGGCCAGGCAGGCCGACGGTGCTGCGGAAGCGTGTCACGACCGAGCATTTCGCTGCGATCACCATGAGGTCCTGCAGACCGCTGATCTTGCTGACCGCGGCGGCCATCTCGGGCGTGAGGCCGGGCGCGAGCGCGGTGAGCGCCGCGGTCGTCGCCGCGTCGGTGAGCAGCCAGTCGCGCAGGCCGCCGACGGTCAGGTGCGCGACCGGCGCGAAGGCGGCCTGGTCGTGACTGTCGATGATGAGCCTGGTGACCTCGTCGGTCTCGTAGGGAACCACGGTCTCCGACAGGAAGGTCGCGAGCGGCAGGTCGGCGAGCGCATACTGGGCGGCGACCCGCTCCTCGCCGGATTGCGCCGCGATGCCCGCGAGCTCATCGCCGCTGCGCAGCGGCGAGGCTTTCGCGAGCAGCGTCTTGAGGTCCGCGAACGCGTAGCGGCGCTTTTCGATGGTCGAGGCGTACATCGATCGGTACCGGGCGACATCCCACGATGTCGGGCAGCCGGCATTATATAGTGAGCGCCGATCGAGCGCGTGACGAAAGATGCGGCGAGGGCGACAGCGCGGTCGAGCGGGCGCGCGCTACTTCTTGTCGAGGAACGCCCGGATGGCCGTGACGGTCGCGGCCGGCTGCTCCTCCATCAGCCAATGGCCCGAATTGGCGATCACGACCGAGGTCACATCGCTGGCGACGAAGCGCAGGTCGTCCGCCATGGCGGCACCGAACGATTTGTCGGCGCCGATCGCGAGCACCGGCATGGCGAGCTTGCCCTTGGCGGCGAACACCTTGTTGTCGGTCGCGTCCTGTTGGAAGGCCGCGAACTGATTGAAGGCGGAATGCATGGCGCCCGGCCGGGCATAGAGCGCGGCATAGTGGCTGCGGGTTGCCTCGTCGATGGACTTCGGATCGGCGGAGAGTTCGTTCCAGAAGCGGTCGAGATAGATCCGCTCGCGCCCCTTGACCAGGCGCTCGACATCCGGACCGCGGAAGTTGAAATGCCACAGCGCCGGACTGCGGATGATCTCGTCCCATGGACCGATGCCCGGCAGCGGAGCGTCCATCACGACCCAGCGGGTGATGCGGTCGGGCCATTGCGCCGCCAAGGCGTAGCCCACCATGTTGCCGATGTCGTGCGTAACGAGGTCGGCCTTCTCGATCTTGAGCACGTCGAGGACGTGCGCGATATCGCGGCCTTGCGTCTTCTTGTCGTAGCCGGTCTCCGGGTGGGACGACAGCCCCATGCCGCGCAGGTCCGGGACGACCATCGTGTGGCCCTGCGCCAGCACGGCCGCGAGCGGCGCCCACATGTCGCCGGTGTCGCCGAAGCCGTGCAGCATGACGACCGCCGGCCCCTGGCCGCCCACCCGCACGTGGATGGTCGCGCCGTCGGTCTCGACCTGCTGGGTGCGAAAGCCGGGCGGGAAGGACTGCATCATGGCTCTCCTGCTTTTGCAATCGACGGAGTCTGGGCTGAGGTGCGCGGCTTTTCAATCGTTCTACAGGGAGGGCCCGGCTGATCGCAGCCGCCACCCGACCATCCGCCGCTGCATCCGCAGCCAGCGCAGATCCGCCATGACGACGCGCGCCGCATTGTGCCCGGGCGCGCCGGTGACGCCGCCGCCCGGATGCGCGCCCGAGCCGCAGTGATAGAGCTGTGCCAGCGGGCCGCGGTAGTCCGCATGGCCGAGCATCGGGCGGGCGGAGAAGAGCTGATCGAGCGTGAGCGCGCCGTGGAAGATGTCGCCGTCGGTGAGGCCGAACTCGCGCTCGAGGTCGAGCGGCGAAAGGCTCTTGACCGCGAGCACGCTCGCGCGGAAGCCGGGTGCGTAGCGCTCGACCGTGTCGATCATCAGGTTGGCGACCGCGTCGCGATGCTCGTCCCAGGACTTGCCGTCGGGAAGGATGGGCGCGACGTGCTGGCAAAACAGGCTCGCGACGTGCGCGCCGGGCGGCGCGAGCGTCTCGTCGAGGGTCGAGGGGATCACCATCTCGATGATCGGCTCGCGGCTCCAGCCATGCTGGCGTGCGTCGTGATAGGCGCGGTCCATGTAGCCGAGGCTCGGGGCGATGATGATGCCGGAGGTGTGATGGTCGCCCGGTTCGGGACGCGCTGAGAATCTCGGCAGCGCCGAGAGCGCGACATTCATGCGGAACGTGCCCGAGCCCGATTTCCAGCGCTGCATGCGGGCGACGAAATTCTGCGGCAGCGCGTCGGGCGCGATGAGATTGAGATAGAGCCGCTTGGGGTCGACGCCGGCGATGATCGCCTCGGCGCGGAAGACGCGGCCGTCGGCGAGCACCACGCCGGCGGCGCGCCCGTCCTCGACGATGATCTCGCGCACCGGCGCGCCGATCTCGACCTCGGCGCCGCCGGCGGCCGCGGCCTTGGCCATGGCCTGGGTGATCGCTCCCATGCCGCCGAGCGCGTGGCCCCAGCGCCGCCGCACGCCGTTCACCTCGCCGAAGGCGTGATGCAGCATCACGTAGGCGGTGCCGGGCATGTACGGGCTCGCGTAATTGCCCACCACGGCATCGAAGGCGAACAGCGCCTTGAGGAGGTCGCTCTCGAACCAGCCGTCGAGATAGTCGGCCGCCGACCGGGTGAAGAGCTCGAGGAGCGCGCGGCTCTCGTCCAGCGAGAGGTGCCGCAGCCGGCCCGCGAGGCCGAGCGCGCGCAGCGCCTCGGCGATCCCGCGCCGGCTAAAACCCCGCGTCAGGTTGGGCGGCTGCCGCAGCACGAGATCGCGCAGCACGGCGGCGATCGCGTCGATCTCGCGGTTGAATGCCGGGTAGCGCTCGGCGTCGCGCGCGCTGTGCCCGGCGATCTCGGCCTGCGCGTCGTCGCCGACGAGCAGCGAGCGCCCATCCGGAGCAGGCAGGAAGTTCTGCGCGCGCCGATGCACGAGGCGCAGCCCGTGCGCCGCGAGGTCGAGATCGGCGATGACCTGCGGATGCAGCAGGCTCACCGCGTAGGCGGCGACCGAATTGCGGAACCCGGGGTGGAACTCGCGGGTGACGCAGGCGCCGCCGACGACGGTGCGCCGCTCGAAAACCTTCACCTTCAACCCGGCCCGCCCCAGATAGGCCGCGCAGGTCAGTCCGTTGTGCCCCGCCCCGATGATGATGACGTCACAGGTCGTCATTGGCCTTGCGTAAGCCTTGTATGCCGTCGGTTCGCGTTTCCCCGCCGGCCGGTGTATCACAAGATCGGAGGATGCAATCGCGTTGTGTCGCGGCCGCTGGCGTGCTCCAAGGCTCGCAGGCGAGAATATCTTACCGAGCGCTCAATGGATTCCATCGCGTCGCGTCCGGCCCTGGTCCTGGCCGCCTTCACGGCGGCCGTTTTTACCAGCGCCCTCCTGCTGTTCGCGGTCCAGCCGATGTTTGCCCGCCTGGTGCTGCCGATCCTCGGCGGATCGCCGTCGGTGTGGTCGGTCGCCATGGTCTTCTTCCAGACCGGGCTGCTCGGCGGCTATCTCTACGCGCATCTGCTGATGCGCAACACGCGGCGCGCGATGCCGGTCGTCGTGCACCTCGTCCTCATGGTGGTGGCCGGGCTGTGGCTGCCGCTCGGCATCGCGACCGGATGGGGTGATCCGCCCGAGCACTACGCGGCGGTCTGGCTGCTCGGCCTGTTCGCGGCCTCGATCGGCCTGCCGTTCTTCGCGCTGTCGGCGAACAATTCGCTGCTGCAGGCGTGGTTCGTCCGCACCGGCCATCCCGACGGCAGGGATCCGTATTTCCTCTACGCCGCCTCCAATGTCGGGAGCTTCCTGGCGCTGCTCTCCTATCCGATCCTGCTCGAGCCGCTGCTGACCTTGCGGACGCAGACGCTGATCTGGACCGGCGGCTTCGGGCTGCTGGTCCTCCTGATCGCGACGTGCGGACTGCTGATGCTGCGCGCGCCCGCGCAGGCCGCGGCCGAGGCGGGCGCCGCGGGCGACGCGCCGCGGCCGGCGACGTTCGGCGCGTGGGTCTTCCTCGCCGCGGTGCCGTCCGGCCTGCTGGTCGCCGTGACAGTGCACATCTCGACCGACATCGCGGCGGCGCCGCTGCTCTGGGTCATCCCGCTTTCGCTCTATCTGCTGACCTGGGTGCTGGTGTTCGCGCGCCGCGCGCTGCTGCCGCACCGCCTGATGGTGATGATCCAGCCGGTCGCGATCGCCGGGCTGGTCGCGCTCATCGCGGTCCAGCCCGCCAATCTGATTGCGGCGCTCGCCGGGCACCTGGCGGCGTTCTTCGTGATTGCGATGACGGCGCACGGCGAACTCGCGCGGCGGCGTCCGCCGAGCGCGTATCTCACGACGTTCTATGTTGCGCTCGCGCTCGGCGGCATGATCGGCGGCCTTTTTTCCGGCCTGGTCGCGCCCAATGTCTTTTCGTGGGTCGCCGAGTACCCGATCCTGATCGTGCTCGCGGCGCTCTGCCGTCCTTTTCCCGCGTCGCCGCTGGCGCGGCGCTGGGAGGTCGCGCTGTGGGGCGTCGTCATCGCCATCGCGGTGGCCGCGGTGGTGCCGTCCTGGTTCGGCTGGATCCCGCGCGACGACAGGACGACCGACTGGTTCACCTACGGGACCGCAGGGATCGCGGCCGCCTCGATCCTGCTGGCGCACGATCCCGCCAAGGTCGCGGTCGCGATTGCGGTCGCGCTCACCATGATCCGGCTCTATCCGTCGGACGAGCGGCAGATCCAGACGGTGCGCAGCTTCTTCGGGGTCCACAAGGTCTACGACACCGCCGACGGCCGCTTCCGCGTGCTGCAGAACGGCACGACCATCCACGGCGCCGAGATGCTGCGCGACACGGCCGGCCGGCGCGTCAATGGTCCGCCCAGGCTGCTCACCTATTATGCGCCGGACTTCGGCATGGCGCAGACCATCGAGGCGGTGCGCGAGCGCAAGGGCGCGCCAATCACGGTCGCGGTGGTCGGGCTCGGGACCGGGACGCTGACCTGCTACATGAAGCCCGGAGAGGACTGGACGATCTTCGAGATCGATGTCTCGGTGATCGCGATCTCGCGCGACCTGCAGCGCTTCGATTTCCTGCGCGCCTGCGCGCCGCAGATCCCGATCGTGGTGGGCGATGCGCGCCGCATGCTGGCACGCCAGCCGGAGCATCGCTTCGACCTGATCCTGGTCGACGCGTTCTCGTCCGACACGATCCCGGTCCACCTGATCACCCGCGACGCCATGGCGCTGTTCAAGTCGAAGCTCGCGCCGCATGGGGTCGTGCTGATGCACGTGTCGAACCGCTATCTCGAGCTCGCCAGCGTGGTCGCGGGCGTCGCGGCCGCGAACGGCATGAAATCCTGGACGTCCACCAACGAGGGGGCGACGCCGGACGACGACGAATACATCTTCACGTCCGACGTGGTGATCGCGGCCGAGCGCGACGAGGACATCGGCGACCTCGCCGACAGCACGGCGTGGCGCGCGAGCGAGCCCGATCCGGACCAGCGGGTATGGACCGACGACTACTCCAACATCGTCGGGGCAGTCTTGCGGAAAAAATAGCGGAGACGCGGTTTCAATAACCAAGACGGCCGCTGTTATATTCCGACCGGCGCGCCAATAAATCGGTGGATAGCACCAATATGTCCTGTCTGCTTCGCTCGTGACGCTTGTCGTCTTTCGCCCGGCTATGCGAAATGGCCTTCTTTGATTCCCAGAGCTTAAGTCAAAACCAGGAAACCTCCGGCGCGAGCGAAGCCCATGGCCAAGCTGGCGATCTACATGAACGAAGCGGGCAAAAGCGTGCTGCACCGCTCCGGCTTTTCATGGGCGGCGGCGATCGTTCTGCCCATCTGGGCGCTCCAGCATCGCCTTTATAAGACCTGCGTCGCAACCGTCGTTATCAACGCACTCCTGCCTCAAGCGTATGCGCTCATGCCGATTGGCGCCCAGATCGGCTTGTACTTGCTTCAGGTATTTGGTTTCGGGTTCGGCGCCAACCTGTACCACCGTATCGTGCTCGAACGCTCGGGATATTTCATGACATCGGCCGAGCCCGGCCGGCTGGAAGGCGGCGGATGATCACGACCTGCCTGACCCATTTTTCAGACGTCTATCAACAGGTCACCAAGTCGTCCGGTCTTGTGGGGGTCGTGCAAATCGTGGTGGTGCTGGCATTGGCTTTTCCGATACTCGCAGCGCCATTTGCCCGAGCCGCCTATCATCGGCGCGTCACGCGTTTGATGAACTTTCGTCAGGTACGTCCTCCGCCGGAAGCGTGGTGGGCGCGTCGAGAACGGCATGGTGCGCGTTCAGTGCGTGCAGCGAACGGAGCCTCGACGGCGACCCCTGATGCATTTGCCGGCACGATGGCGCATCGCCTGCAGCGGATCCGGCGCGCGACGTTTGCGGCTTACGCCATGTTCGTTGTCGGTACCGGCTTGTCGGTTCCTCTGCATTCGGGAGATGCTGCGGAATTCATCATAGCGGCGGCGGCGCTGGGAATCGGTCCCGCCCTCATCAACGCCACGCCGCGTACGACCCCGCGCTGGCTCGTTGTGCTCGTCGTCGCACTCCTGAGCGTTGCGATGATCTTTGATCGTTTTGAGGGCTTGCTCGACGTCGCCGTCGGCTTCGGCCTCGTCTTTGCGTTTTACCTTGTTGGAACGAACCGAACCCTCCGGGCGCTCTACGTGCCGCTCTATTTCATCGCGCTCGGCGCACTCGCGAGCGTGGTGACTGGGGGTGTTATCTTGGCGAGTTTGCAGCAGTGTCTTGCACCGTCGAGCTCCATGCAGCCGATCATCAACGGTGGATTGGCCGCGGCATTGCTCGGGTTCATCGCCCTTGGCATCTGGATCGCGAACCGACTTATCGCGGGCTTGGCGCGTCTCCATGAACGCGGCTGGATCAGCGATATCTCGGTCGTATTCCTGTTTGGTATGGCAATACTGCCGTGCTTGCCTGTTTCTGGCCCGACCAACACGATCTCACTCTTACCGCGATGGCGGTGCCGTGTCTGATCTGGGTGGCACTGACGCTGGGGGCCTACATCGTCGTGCTACGCGCCAGCCCTTGGTCTGGCGGCGCATGCAGCCTGCTGGTGTTGCGCGTCTTTTCACATAGCCGCAGCGACCGTCTGCTCGACAAAGTGCAGACGAGCTGGCGCTATGCTGGACCGGTGCTGCAGATCGGCGGTCCGGACCTGGCGCGGCTCAACATCAACCCCTACCAATTCGCGCTTTTCCTCGGGATGAGGATGCACGAATTGTTTCTTCCCGGCGAAGTGACGAAGGAGCGCCTGCTTTCCGGGCTCGATCTCGCGCCGGACCGGGAAGGCCGGTTCCGTGTTGCCGAAGTATTCTGCTTCGACTCGGCCTGGCGCAGCACCGTGCAGGCGCTGATCGAGACCAGTGATGCCGTCTTGCTCGACCTGCGCGGTTTCGGTCCCCAGCGCGCGGGGACAGGCTTCGAGCTCGCGCAACTCGCAGCCCGTGGGAGGTTGGATCGAACCGTGGTTGTCGGGGACGCCGCGACGGACTGGTCCCATTTCGAGGCGCTTGCCGGCTCGAAGGCGAAGCGTGTCGTTCGGCTCGACGTGCAGAAGCGAGATGTGGTCGATTCATGCATCACGGCCCTCCTGCAGCGAGGTTTGCGTCCGGCGCAATGTGATTCTGGCTGATCGCATCGTGTTCCAGGCCGGGACGATCGCCTTGCCGATCGGACAGAGCGCAAGGCCGGCGGGCGCTCCAGGCTTCATGGCGTTGCCTCGTAGGTCGAGGTGTCCAGCGGCACCGTCGCGCCGCCGATCGCATGCCAGGCGGTGATTCCGCCGACGAGAGCCCTCGCGTCATAGCCCCGCCGGCGCAGCTCCGTCACGGCTGTGCCGCTGACCTGAAATCCGCAGATGCAATAAACCGCGATCGGCCGGTCGCGCGGCAGCGTCTCGATCCAGTCGGGCAGCGCGGCGGGCGCGTGCATGGAGGCGCCCGCCAGCATGTCGGTGCGTCGCGGCAGGTCCCTGGGCAAACAGAGGTCGAGAAGGAACGGCCGGTCGCCATCGCCGAGCGCGGCCTTCAGCTCCTCGGCCGAAATTCTCGCCTCGTCCTGCGCGGGTGCGCCGAAGGGGAGAAAGAGCTCGCCTTCACCCGCGGCTTCGCCGATGGCTTGCCGATACCGCGCGCCGATCCGCGCCCAGTTGAGGTTTTCCATCACCTGATCGACATAAGCCGCCGCCTTCGCGCCGAAATCGAGATGATAGGCATGCTCATACATGTCGAGCGCGAGGATCGGGCTGGCTCCCGGCAGGCCGTGTGCATGATCGGCCGCCCACTGGTTGACCAGCCGGCCCAGACGGTCGGACCAGGCGAGGATCACCCAGCCCGATCCGCCGGCGAGCGCCTTCGCCATGGCGGTAAACTCGGCGCGCCACGCCGTGACGCTGCCGAAGTCACGTTCGAGCGCCTCGGCGAGTCCGGCAGGCGGCTCGGTAAGTCCGGTCGGCCGATTGTCGCCGTGTCCGCCGAGTGACTCGAAATAGATCTCGTGCAGGACCACCGAACCCGCGGCAATCAGCTCTTCGCGCTTGAGGCCGTTGATCTCGAACACTGGCGTGTTGGCAACGTCGAGAGTCGCCAGACGCGCCCGGATGGCATTGAGCCTCCGCAGCGCGCCGCCGTAGTTGTTTTCGTAGTGGCTGACGAGCAGTCGCTCGGAAAGCCCGTTCATCCATTGCGGCTTGAGCAAGAGCGGCCGAACCGACACGGTTTCGGGCGCGGCGGATTGACCAGAGGGCTTGGGGCGATGGGACTTGGGAGCATAGGATTTGGGAAGCGACGTTGGTCCGTCCATGGCGCGCACTCCTCGCACGGCGAGATGCGCAGAGCTTGGACGCGTGCCGTCTCACGGGGCGTCTGCATTGCCCCAGGCCGGCGATCTTATGCGATTGGGATCGGCCGTCAATCCGGCAGGGACTCGCCGACGCTCGGTCTGTGTGGCGAGGCCGACAAGGCCTACGGAAACGGAACGTGCTCGAGATTCGTTTGTTTGGCGCATATTCTTGTCGGCGAACCGGTGCCCACCCCGGATCAAGTCCGGGGCAGGCTTTCGCCGGAATATGCGCTACGTCGGCACGATCACCTTGCCGATCGGCCAGAGCGCAAGGCCGGCGAGCTTGAGGTGGGCCCAGGCGAACGGGATGCCAATGATCGTGATGGCGAGCAGGACCGCCGTGATGAGGTGGCCGAGCGCCAGCCACCAGCCGGCGAGCACGAACCAGACGATGTTGCCGATCATGCCGAACGGGCCGGTGCCGACATCCTCGCGGCCGAAATGATGGGAGCGCGACACCGCCCTCTGGCCGAACGGCAGCAGCGTATAAGCCGCGATGTTGAAGGCGGCGCGCGACCACGGGATGCCGACGATGGTGATCACCATGATGATCGACGCGACGAGCCAGCCGAACGCCATGTAGAGGCCGCCGAATAGGATCCATAGTATATTGAGCAGAAGCGCCATCGCCGTCATGGCAGTGTCCTCCGGACGCCCGGTTGCCGCGCCGGCCTCGGCGCGCGCAACTCACATAGGCACGGCGCCGTCCTTTCGCCAGCTAGATGTGAACTTTCAGAAGGTTGTCCATTCGGTCCTAGCCGTGAACGCTGAAGTCGCCAAACAGCAGCGATTCGCGGAGAACCGAATGGACACTCACAAGAATGCCCGTCTGACACCGAAAGGTCGAGAGGAGATGGTGCGCGCCGTCGTGGACGGCGGCCTCACCAAGGCTGCGGCTGGGAGGCAGTTCAACACTTCGGC
>Ga0126379_10003382_pt1 | contig 10315 bp, 6 predicted proteins | sample PanSoiMetPlot_24_FD_92640 | JGI IMG/M metagenome (GOLD analysis project Ga0126379, IMG submission 92640) | Tropical forest soil microbial communities from Panama - MetaG Plot_24 | ecosystem: Environmental > Terrestrial > Soil > Tropical forest > Bulk soil | place: Panama | collected 2016-02-17 | reverse complement strand
CTACGCGTGACGCCACGCCATTGTTTCGCCGACAATGCGGGGCTGTCCACTGTACCAAAGTCTAATTGACGACCGAATTGTTGGACGCATAGAGTGCCGCAACATGCTGGCGTCAGGACGGCGGCGCCGACCCGAAGGAGCTGTCGCCGACGCACTGGCACTGAGCGGCCGAACCGATCAGGTCCATAGGGTAGAGCACACGGCTTGCAGTCTCTCCCGGGTGACCGGTAGCGTGCCGGCTCCCCGCGCCGGCCCACAGCCTTGTGGCGCACTGTCTCGCGCACATCGAACCATGTAGCCAAACCCCGCCGTCCAAGTCTGAGAGGCGAGTGCCATGACACGATTCGCGGCTCTGATCGCGGTGATCGCAGCGAGCCTGATGTCGCTGATGGCCGGACGAGCCCTGGCCGACGGCTGCACCAATCTGGGGGGCGCGGTGGACCCCGTCAGTGGCGAGTGCCACGTGTCCGGCAGCGTCAACAAGAGCGGTATCTTCAACCTCGATCAGACGCTGCGCATCATGAGCGGCGCGAAGATCACGGTGCCCGTCGCGGCGGGCGGCGCAGGGCTCACCATCAGCATCTGCCCCGCTCCCACCGTGTGCGACTTCATCATGGAGGCCGGGGCCCAGATCATCGGTGACGCGAGCGGGACGAGCGCGGCGAGCGGCGTGGGCGCCACCATCGACATCAGCGCGACCGGCAGCGTGAAGCTCCAGGGCACCGGCAGCGATGGAGCCCTCATCACGTCGAACCAGTCCGCCGGGTCCTGCACGCGGGACCCGCAGTCCAAGCTGAGCGGGCGCGGAGGGAACATCAGCCTCCGCGCGGGCCTCGACATCGACGTGCAGGCCGGGTCGCTCATCTCGGCCAACGGCACTCCGTGCCCGGCGGGGGCGATCACGCTCCTGGCGCAGGGCAGCGTCACGACGGCGGGCGACATCCGGTCGATCAGCACGATGTCCGGCACGGGCGCGGTTCAGCTTCCGGGCGGTGGCCCCATCAGCGTGATCGCGAGTTGCCAGCTCCTGGTGACCGGCACCATCGTGAGCCAGGGCTTCGACGCCGGCGCCGATCTCGTCCATCTGGAGTCGGGCTGCGCGGTGACGATCGACGGGCTCGTGCAGTCGCTCGGCGGTTCCGGCCACGCGATCCCGAATAGCCCGGGCAACCACTGCTTCGGTCCCGACCCGCTCCATCCGAGCCGTCCCGACAAGCCGAACAAGTCGACGGCGTGCATCGAGGTGTGGTCGGGCGGAGATCTGACCGTCACGCCGACTGGCGAGGTCGGCGCGGACACCGGCGACAGCGGCGGCAACGAGGGCACGAGCTGGGTGGACCTGTTCGCCCGCGGGAGCATCCTGATCGACGGAAACGACGGCGCGCCGTTCGCGGTGCACGCAAACGGCCTCGGCGGCTCCGGGCCGACCGGCGAGAACGGCGGCATCGTGAGGGTGAAGAGCGTAGCCGGCGGCGTGACGGCCCACGGCAAGGCGCTCCAGGCGAGCGCGCTCCGCAACAACACCGCGGACGATGGAGGAACGATCACCGTCGAGGCGGCGCTGAACGTCCTGCTCGAACGCTTTGTCCCTGCCGCCCTCACCCCGACGCTCGAGGCGACGGCACCGGACAAAGGCGGCACGATTCTCGTGCGGTCGTTCAGTGGTTCCCTCGCCTGGACCAACGGGCTCGGCCAGGTGGACTCGAGCCAGACCCTTCCGAGTGGCATCATCACGCTCCAGGCGTGCCTGGCGCCCGGCAGCACGACCGCCGGTACCACCTTCAAGGGCGTGTCCCGGCCCCCGACGATCGCGGTCCGCATGTGCAGCCCGACCGCGCCGACGCTGCCCGGCTACGTAATCCTCCCGAATTGCGTCTGCGTGAGCCCGGGCCCATTCCCGTGTCCCGAAGACCGGTTCCGGCTGATCACCTGGACCGTGAATCCCAACCTCCCGCAGGCCGGACAGAACAGCCGGACGCTCCAGCACGCCGTCACGGCGGCCAGCACGGGCAGCGTCATCGGCATGTTCGGCCACACCACGGAGAACGTCAGCATTCCGAACAAGGCGCTGACGATCACGCAGTGCACGGACGCGCTCATCACCGCCGCCAACCCGGGCCTTCCGGTGCTGGCGATCTCGTCCACCGATCCCGTCATGATCATCGGCCTCGAGACCGAGGGCGGCTCGGTGGGGTGGCTCTTGAATGGCGGCCCGGACGTGCTGCGGGCCATCCGGGCCGCCGGGGCCAGCCAGAACGGGGTCCAGATCAAGAGCAGCGGCAACCACGTGAGCTGGAACGAGATCACCGGCAACGGCACCGGCATCTTCGTCGAGGGCAGCGCCAATGACCTTCGAGGCGGAGGGGTATCGGGGAACCACGGCGATGCGGTCCGCTTCGGTCCCAACGCCCAGGCCAACCTGCTGCAAGGCGCCACCGTGGAGCTGAACGGCGGCAATGGCATCGCGGTCGAAGGAGCCTCGAACACCGTCCGCGACAACCCGCGCATCGACCAGAACAGCGGCCACGGCGTGCTGGTGACCGGCAGCAACAACCTGCTCAAGACCAACACGGTCGGCAGCAACGCCGGCAAGGGCAGCGGCAAGGATGGCTTCAACGTCACCGGCGACGGCAACACCGTCGACAGCAACGTGTCGAACTTCAACGTCGGCGGCGGGTTCACGTTCGGGGTGACCGCGGACGGCAACGTCATCAAGGGCTCGACCGCACAGCAGAACGGCGGCACTGGCATCTCGGTCGGCGGCCACGGCAACACTCTTCAGGACAACACGCGCATCGATCAGAACGGTGGCCACGGCGTTCTCGTCACGGGCAGTGGCAACGTCCTCAAGGGAAACGTCGCGGGCAGCAGCGGAGGCAAGGGCAACGGCAAGGATGGCTTCCACATCGCCGCCCCTGGCACCATGCTGGACAGCAACCGATCGAACGCGAACCAGGGCGACGGCTTCAACGTCTCCGGCGGAGCCGTGGGCAGCCCCAACGCGTTCAAGAACGACCAGAGCAACCAGAGCAACTCCGGCTCCGTCACGGAGAACAAGGGCGCCGAATACACGCTCCTGAACTACGTCCAGAGCCTCGGCGGCAACAAGGCCGACAACACCGCCATCCCCCAGCCGACGAAGTGCCCGCAGTTCCCCGCCCTGAACCAGACGACGAACTTCGCCACGGCGTACGCCTGCGGCGACTGATCCCCTCGCCGGCCGGGACGCGGTACGACGCCGCGTCCCGGCCGGCGGAACGTCCGGCGGCGCACGAGTCGTCACGCCGCAGCGCTCCCGGACCCGCAGCCGATGGCCGACACGCAAATCGCGGCTCGGGGATCGCGACTCACGCCCTGCTCGAGGCGATGCCCGCGGTCCCGCGGGCTGAGCGGTGTGAAGAAATCTCGAAAATGGGTTGCGACGGTACGGAAGATCAGGACGTTGCAGCACGTCGCCAACCCGCTTTCCGAATTTCTTCACACGTTCTCAGCTGGCGTCAGGGGTCGGCGGCGCCGGGAACTCCTGGATCCACAGCTCGTCCGGGATGCGCCCTTGCTGGCCCGCGCGCCCGGCGGAATCCTGCTTGACGAAGATCGGGACCCCGCGGCGGCGGCACTCACTGGCGAACGACGCCAGCCACGCGAGCTCCATCGGCCGCCGCGCTCGCCCCGATTCGCCGCCGACGATGTACCAGACGATCGCCGGCATCGGCGCGAGCGGCCCGAGCATCGGCTCGTAGCTCACCCACCGGGGTCCGGCGCAGCTCAGCGCTTCGAGGTGGGCCGCACGCCACGCGTAGCCGCCGCTCTCGACCGTCGTCCCGGGCCAGACGCTGGGAAGCTCGAGGATCTCGCGCGGCACCAGACGCTTGTAGTTCTGCGGGCGCTTCGTCAGGAGGAGCCAGTCGAGCCACGGCGTGTTCGCGACCGTGAGCCAGAGGCGCTGGCGGGCCTGGTCCAGCTCACGGCCCACGACGTCGCCGCGCTCCTCCAGCACGTCGGCCATCGACGCGCAGAAGACGCGCCGCCGCTCGCCGGCCTTCTCGGCACGACGGCTCCAGCGGAGCGGCTCGTTCCAGTGCCGGTCGCCGAAGAACCGCCGCCGCGCGTCCGTGCCCCAGAGCCCGGGCGCGGTGCGCGCCGCGAAGTCCCGGGCATAGCAGTGATCACACGCCGGCGACACCTCGACGCAGCCCCACCAGGGGTTGAACGAGTGGTGACACCAGGCGATGGCGGTGCGCTCGCCCATCAGCTAGAGCGATGCCTACCGCGCGCGGAGCTCCGAAGGAAAGCGGATCTCGATGCGCGACCCGGCATCCGTCGACTCGATGGTGACGCTCCCGCCGAGGAGGATGGTCCGCTCCCTCAGCGTCGACGGTCCGATCCCAAGCGCGGTGAGCGTGTCGTGATCGTAGCGTCCCTTGAACGGAAATCCCTGCCCGTTGTCCGCCACGACCACGGTCACCTGCTGCTCGTGCAGCCCGACCTCTAGCTGGCAGGACGAAGCGCGGGCGTGACGGCTGACGTTCACGAGGGCCTCGTGAACGATCAAGCAGATATCGGCCCATCGGTGGATGGGAATCGCCGCCAGCCGGGTCGTCTGGACTTCGACCTTCAGATTCCGTTGCCGCTCGACCCGGCTCACCAGATCCTTGATGTGCGTCTCCAGGTGCACACCATCCGTCCACACCGCGGTGTCCGAGGTGCGCAGTCCCCGGATCAGCAGGCGCAACGTCTGCTGCTCGTCCTGCAGGCTGAGTTGAATCTCGCGGAGCGAATCCCTCGCGTCAGCCGGCGCGAGATCGGGCATCCGCAGCAGCCGCTCCATCTCCAGAGCCAGGCCCGTGAGCGACTGGAATGTCCCGTCGTGGAGGTTCCGAGCGAGCCGGAGCCGCTCCTCCAGGAGCGCGGTGCCCTCCAGTCGGCGAACGAGGTGCAATTCCCGCAGACGGCTGGCCAGCTGGTGCGCGATGATGCCGCCCAGGACCAGGTCGTCCGAGGTCATCCGTTCCTTGTCGAGGAAGAACAGCCGCCCGCTGAGCTCCTCCCCGGTGAGCCTGACGGCGAAGAGGGGCCCGATCGAGAACCGCGCGCGAAACGCATCGGCGAGGGGCTCGCCGTTCCAGCTCCGGAATTCGCCCCCCGATGCCACGACGCTCGACGCGGGTCGTTGATGGAGAAAATCGGCCTCCCGGAGTTCAGGAGCGACCAGCGCATCGACCGCGTCGGGCCGCTCGCGAGATCGCCGGAGCTCGTTGCCGTCCCACAGGGCGAGCTCGACCCACGGCTCCTCCGGCTCCTCCCAGACGAGCAGCACGCGCGGCGCTCCGGTGATGCCCCCGGCCCACGCCAGCATCGGACCGACGAACGCATCGGTGTTCGTCGCCAGCGCCCCTGGGGGAGTGGCGAGCTGGCGCATCTGGCGCCGCGTTCGCGCTTCCAGGGCGCCCAGCCGGCCCGTGAGGATGGCGATGACCACCAGCGCCGCGGAGCGGAGGACGACCACGTTCGGATCGAAGGTGGCGGGATTCACGACCACGCGGTGCAGACCCACCGCGATGCACACGATCAGCAACGCGACGCCCGTCCACAGCGTTCCTCGCCACTGCCAGCGCAGACTTCCCGAGAGGAACGCATACACGAGGAGAGGCAAGAGCGGGTAGAGCGGGCGGTCGATGGCGGCCAGCATCACCGACAAGACCAGCACGTCCCCCGAGTGGATCAACCAGGCTTGGCCGATCGGCGCCTCGGAGGCCCACGCGATCCCGGCGGTGATGATCGCGTACAGGACGTACACGCCGAGCAGGGCGACGGCGAACCGGGCGTATTCCTGCGGCTCGCTCGGCTCGAGCCACAACGCCACCAGCGGGAACAGGGACAGGACCAGCCGCGCCACCGTGATCCGGCGCTCGATGGCCGCGCGCAGCGTGAACACATCGCCCACGTTCTACCCCGAGGTGCCTGTCAGCAGTTCTTGCCCCGAGGAATGGTAGCGCATCGGGAGTGCGCCCACTTTCACGACGGGGCACCGGCCGGTCGAAGCGATCGAGGTCCCGGATTCCGGCGCCTACCCCTTCTGGATCAGGGTGCGCAGCGCCACGTGGTCGGCCGCGACCAGCTCCGCGACGCGCGGGACGTTCACCGCCGCCACGATGATCTGGCCGATCTCCGCGTGGACGTCGCTGAAGAGCCCGCGCGCCTTCATCTTCTGCGTCTGGCGCTGGTTGTCCTCAGTGGGCGACACGTAGTGCACGGAGGCGGTCTTGTAGCGGTGGATCAGGTACAGCTGCGCCAGGGTCATGAGCCGCTTGTTCCGCATCGACGGATCGAAGTTGTTCTGGTCGCGCACCAGCAGGATCTTCTGCCCGCGCCGATCGTGGATGTCCGCGAACACCACGTTCGCCACGGTCCCGCCGGCCGCGTCGAGGATCGTGAGCTCCAGCAGATCGGATCCGGCGGTCATCGGCCGCAAGCGGGCCCGCATCGCGCCCGGGAGCGCGTTGGTCTCGGCCCACATCTTGAGCCACTCGTCGAGGAGCCGCGTCGGCACCTCCGTCTGGACGAGGTGCTGGTGCTGCGTCGATCCGTGGCCCATCGCCTTCGTCGTCGCCGTCCGGCCGGACGACGCCATGAGGGCCGCATCCAGGCGCGGACCGCCGACGAGCGTCTGGGGCGTCCGGTACGGCGATTCGATGAGCCGGATCTTCCGCTGCAAGCGCGCGAGCGCCAGCATGCCGTCCTGCTTGATCGCGGTGGCGAACTCCTCCGCCGCGACCCCGTCGATCTGGTGTCCGCCATAGGTCACGAAGGTGAACACGAAGCCGAGCTTCCCGAGCTCGCCGGGAAACCCCTTCATGGCCTCGTCGGTCATCCCGGTCGTGTCCCAGTTGAACGAGGGCGAGAGGTTGTACGCCAGCATCATATTCGGGAACTCCGCGTGAACGGCCTCGGCATACTGCCGCGCCTCGTCCAGATCGGCCGTGGCCGTCTCCATCCACAGCATGTCGGCGAACGGCGCGATTGCGAGAGACTTGGCGATCGCGTAATCGAGGCCGGGCCGGACCTGGTAATAGCCGTCCGGCGTCTTCGCGTGCTCGCAGTCCCAGAGGATGTTGACGCCCAACGACTCGGCCCGCGCCCGGGCGGTCTCCCACGAGACCTTCCTGGCGAACGCGCGCCAGTCCGCGACGCTCATCTCGAGCGGCTGCCCGTCCCCGGCGCGCGATTCGAGCACGTCGGCGACCGCGTCCCCGTACGTCATCAGCCCCGCGTCGGTCTGCCACTCGTCGAGGAAGCGCGTCATGACGGCGTCGAGCATGGCGTCGATGTTCGAGGTGTCGCGATCGCGCCACGCCCGCGCCTGCTCCTCGATGACCGGCGTGATGCCGGCGCGCTCCATCCAGGCGTCCGCCGCGTCGTACTCGGCATCGGGCAGCGCGAACATGAGATGCCCCCGGATCTCGTCCACGCCGAGCGCGTGGAGCTTCCGGTGGATGGCGAGCGACACCGCGCGGTAGCTCGGCACCGTGACATCGGTCGCGCCCAGGATGAAGGGCTGATCGCGCTCGTCGTCGCGACCTTCGATCAAGGTCGCCGCCTCGGCGTCGGTGCGCGCGACGAGGATGCCGGGCACGCCCATCACGTCGAGCTGGAAGCGCGCGGCATTGAGCCGCTGGATCTGCTCGTGCTCGGCGACCAGCACCTTGCCACCCTGGTGGCCGCACTTCTTGACGCCCGGCTTCTGGTCCTCGATGTGGTAGCCGGGCACCCCGACCTCGACGAACCGGCGGATCAGGTTGCGGACGTGCGCGTCACCACCGTGTCCGGTGTCCGCATCGGCGATGATGAACGGGCGGTAGTCGATCTCCGGGGTGGCGGCCCGCTGCTCGGGCGTCATCCGGACGCGCGCGAAGTACTGGTTCTTGTCCGCCGCCAGCAGGGCGCGCACGACGCCGGCGCACTCGTCCGGCACCTGGTTCAAGGGGTAGCTCGCCAGGTCCGCGCCCGGGTCCTCGGACAGGCTCCCCTTCGCGGACGTCGCCCAGCCGCCCAGATAGATCCCTTCGATCCCGAGCCGCTTGATGACCACCGCCTGGCCAGGCGAGTACGGGCCGAAGGTCGTCATCTGCCGGCGCTCGGCGAAGAGCTCGCGGAGACGTCCGTAGAACGCCTCGGCTGCCTGCCGCGCCACCGGGTAGTCGGCCGACACGCTGCCCTGCTGCTCGACGACCTGTCGCGGGGAGTACAGGCGCACGATCCCGGTGAACCGCCGGCTGTCGAAGTACGCGCGGACAGCGGCGACGCGCTCCTCGAACGATGGCGGCTGGCCGTTCGCCGCAGGTCGCGGTGGCGCTGACGACGTCGAGAGGGGCACCTGTGCCGTGTTCGTAGTAGTCATTTGGAACCTCCGATCAGAAGTCGGCCTCGCCTGCGACGGAAACGCGGCCCGAACGAGCTCTGGCGCCGCACGGTCGTGTTACCGGCCGCGGTCAGAATGACACAAAAGAAGGCGATCTGTCAGATCTGCGCGGCCGGCACGCCGTTCTTCGACCACGCCGCGAACTGCACCGGGCACCAGGTGCAGGCGCCCTCGCCGCTCCACCGCCCGGAGAACGTCGTGGAGACGTTGGTGCGGCTCGCCCGCGACCCGAGGGACAAGGAGATCGTGGGTGGCGACGTGTCGTGAAAATCCTGCTGAAGAACCTGGCGCCGGGTCTGTAGGACGCGGTCGAGCTCAGGCCAAGGGAGCTTCCGATCGGGCGCGCTAGCGCTCCGCACCCGGTCCGTCGCTGAACAGCGAGGGCACGAACGTGTGCGGATCGGCCGGCTCCGTGAGGAGCGCTCGTTGCCGAGGGGTGAGCTCCACATCGGGGGGCGGGAGCACGCGCGCCCGCGACCAGGCCATCTGGGAGACGCAATACTTGTAGAGCAGGGTCCGGCGCTCGTGATCGGCCCTCCATGGCGCGGTTCCGTGCATCACGGCCTCGGAGAACAAGACGACCGAGCCCGCCGGGACGTCCGGAGCGACTACGCAGGACGCCTTTTCCGGGGCCTCGTGGATTCGGCGCGGCAGCTTGAACTGACTCTTGTGGCTGCCGGGAATGCACCAGAATCCGCCGTGGGCCGGTCCCGTATCGGCGAGATTCCAGGCCACGACCGTGAACCCCTCGTAGATGCCGTTGGTCGCAAACGGAAAGCGCTCTCCCGGCTTGACGAAGGCGTTGGGCGCCGACGCCCCGTAGTCCGCGTGCATCACGCCCATGCTCTGCCCCTTGTGCATCCGGATGCCATAGAGGCGGTCCAGCCGGAAGCAGTCGCCGAGCCGGAAGCGCAGAATGGGCATGATCGCCTCGTGATCCAGCAGGCGGCAGAACGGCTCGCCCCAGTTCAGGAAGCCATGATCCGGCCCGTGGCGGCCGGCGGCGGAGCCGAAGCGAATGCTCTCGCGAGGGCTGGGGGGCCGCTGCGCGTCGATCAAGCGATTCAGCTCCGCCACCTCGGCCATCCCGAGCACGTCGTGAATCACCAGATAGCCCTGAAGATCGAACAGGTACTGTTGCAGCTCACGGTCCGCAGCGTCCACGGTCAGACCCTCGCCTTTCTGCGGCATCATCGCGCCGCGCTCTGGTCTCTCGGGCTGCACGTCAACGCTAACATGCCTGTGCCGGGCCGCGCGGGTGGCCAGCGCGGCGCCAGGCCGGGCGGTCAGCGAGCCGCGGCGAGCGCGGCGAACGGCGCGGTCCAGCCCACCAGCGCGGCCTGGGCGCGGATCATCTCGAGGGTGGCGCGCTTGAACTCGGGGAAGTAGCTCTCCGTGGCGTCCTCGATCAAGAGGCACTCGTAGCCGCGATCGTTGGCCTCGCGCATCGTCGTCTGCACGCAGACCTCGGTCGTCACGCCGGCCAGGATCAGGTGCGTGATCCCGCGCCAGCGCAGGATGTCGTGAAGCGGCGTGGCCCAGAACGCGCCCTTGCCGGGCTTGACGATCACGGGCTCGCCGTCGCACGGCGCGAGGAGAGGCACGATGTCGTTGCCCGGCTCGCCGTCGATCAGGACGCGACCCATCGGTCCCGTGGCGCCGATCCGCAGCGCCGGATCGCCGCGGCGGTGCTTGGCCGGCGGACAGTCGGCGAGATCCTGGCGATGGCCCTCGCGCGTGTGCAGGACCGCCATGCGCCCGGCGCGTGCCCAGTCGAGCAGCGCGCGCACCGTGGGCACGATGGCGCCGAGGCGGCTCACGTCGTTGCCGAGGGCGGCGCCGAAACCGCCGGGCTCGATGAAGTCGCGCTGCATGTCGATGACGACGAGCGCGGTG
>Ga0126379_10003381_pt1 | contig 10316 bp, 8 predicted proteins | sample PanSoiMetPlot_24_FD_92640 | JGI IMG/M metagenome (GOLD analysis project Ga0126379, IMG submission 92640) | Tropical forest soil microbial communities from Panama - MetaG Plot_24 | ecosystem: Environmental > Terrestrial > Soil > Tropical forest > Bulk soil | place: Panama | collected 2016-02-17 | reverse complement strand
CCACCAGCTCGATGCGCCGGTCGCCGATGGCCTGGACGAAGCGCACCAGAGCATCGGAACGCTCACGCGGCGACATCCGCGGCCACGGTCCCTCCTCGAACGCGCGCCGCGCCGCGGCGACGGCACGTTCCACGTCGTCGATCGACGCCTGCGGCACCGTCGTGATCACTTCCTCCGTGGCCGGATTGATCACCTCGAGCTCGTTGTCGGTCGATCCGTCGACCCACTTCCCGTCGATGTACAGCTGACGGCCTTTGAGCGCGGTTGCCATGGTCGAAACCCTTCGTTCAGGTGACGGCCGCGAACTCGAGGTGCAGCTGTTCGAGGCCGCGCATCAGGTAGACGGGCGTGTACTCGTATCGGCGCTCTTCCGGCGGCCCGTGCTTCGCCTCGGAGATCCGAATATCGCCCATGCGATCCAGGAGACGGTTGATGCTGACGTTCCCCTCGGCGCGAGCGAGCGGCGCGCCGGCGCAGGTGTGGATGCCGAACCCGAAGCCCACGTGCTGACGACCGTTCGGGCGGTCGAGGCTGAACTCGGCCGGATCCGGGAACTGGCGCGGGTCTCGGTTGGCGGCGCCGGGCATGACGAAGACGCTGCCGCCCGCGGGCACGTCCACGCCGCCGACCGTGGCCGGAACGCGAGCCATGCGGAACTGACCCTGGAGCGGGCTTTCGATCCGCACGCATTCTTCGATGAATCGCGGGATCACCTCGCGCTGTTCACGAAGCTGCTGCTGGAGCTGGGGTCGCTCACCGATCAGCCGGAGCGCCGTTCCCAACATCCGTGCCGTGGTCTCCTGGCCGGCGGCGAACAGGTTGGCCGAGATCCGCATGACGTCGTCGACCGGTGGCAGTGAACCGTCCGGGAAGGTCGCGTTGGCGAGCTCGGTCATGACGTCCGCGCGCGGTGTGCGGCGACGATCCTCGATGTACTTGGTGAAGCGGTCGTACAGGAACTCCAACGGCTTGTGCGCCACCATGCCCTCGTCGTCGGAGCCGAACTGCCGGTCGGCGCGGTCGCCCTGGAGCTCGAGCCGGAAGGTCTCGTGATCCTCCTTGGGCACCCCGAGGAGGTCGGCGACCACGAGGAGCGTGAAGGGACTCGCGTACTCGTGGACGAACTCGCACTCCCCCCGGTCGGCGAACTCGTCGATCTGCCGGTCGGCGAGCCGCCACATGAACGCCTCGTTCTCCTTGAGGCGCTTGGGCGTGATCAGCCGCATCAACAGCCCCCGCTGCGCCGTGTGCTTCGGCGGGTCGAACGAGGGCAGCTGGTCGCTGAACGGGAGCAGGTCCCGGTACTCCTCGATGATCTCATTGACGTCGTCGCCTTCGAGTGGCACGGGGAAGGGTGTGAAGGGTCCGGCGACGGTGTTGCAGGAAGAGAACGTCGCCGGGTCGTTGTAGACGGCCATCGCCTCGTCGTGCCCGGTGACCATCACGACACCGTGGCGTGGCTCGCGCCACGCCGGCCCGTGCTCCCGGAGGTACTCGTAGTACGGATACGGATCCTGGTAGAGGCGCCGGGCGCGGAAGAAGTCCACCGAGTCGAACTCGTTTTCGCTCACCCGTCCTCCGATCTCCAGTCGTCAGCGGCCGAGGAACCCACGCTCGATGATGTGGGCGGCGGCATCGATCTCGACACCCGGGCGTTGACGGGCACCGAACACCGCGAGCAGCGCCACCATCACCACGGCCTCCAAGTCGACGTCACCGAATCCGCGGGGCTGCAGATAGCGGGCCATGCGCCTCCGGCCCCAGTCCAGCGGCGGCGCCGATTCGGCGCGGAGCGCCGGGTCTTCGAGGGCGGCGTCGACCCAGACGCGCATCATCGCCGCTTCGGGCGCCTGAACGTCGTTGTAGCGACGAAGCCATCGACGGAGAATTCCCCTCACCGCTGATGGATCGCTGGAATAGACGTCCGGGATCTCCATCACCGTGTCTCGGACCGAGCGCAAAGCGCGCGCAGTGAGAACGCGCGCGAGCTCGTCCTTGTTGCGGAAGTACCGATAGAAGGCCCCGTGCGAAACGCCAGCGGCGACGACGAGGTCGTCCACGCGAGTGTTGTGGTACCCGCGCTTGACGAAGACGTCGTGGGCCGACGTCAACAAGGCATCGAGGGCTCGATTCGTGGAGTCCTCCGACTCGAACCCGTCCCGACCGATCCACTCCAGCATCGCGGGGTTGAACTGGACGGTCGGCGGCGCGGAACCGTCAGGCTCGTGGACGTTCGCGTCTGTGCGCAGGCTGAACAACGTGCGATGCAGAACATCCGTGACCGCGTCTTCGAAGCGCGCGCTGGGGTAGGCAGCCGGCTCGACGGAGCGGAGGATGTCCGCTACCTCGAGCGAGTGGTTCATGCACTGCAGCAGAAGTCGGATGACGGGATCCAACTGCCGCGGCGGCAGCGTTGTGGTCATCAACTTCGCGCGCAGCTGCGTGATCGCGTCGTCACCGGTACGCGCAGCCACCGCCGCCAGACCTTCGTCCGTCTCGTATGCGTGGAAGACAGGCTCGTAGCGGCTGTAGATCTCGACATAGCGGCCGACCCACGCCCGCATCGCCGCCCACCCGTGCGTGTCGGGCGCGAGCGGGTCCAGCGCCTCCGTCGAAGCCAGCAGCTGGCGGGCGACCTGGCCGGCGAGCTGCCCGAACACGTCCTCCTTGCTGGCGAAGTACTGATAGAAGGACACCCGCGAGCAACGAGCGAGCTTCGTGATCCGGTCGATACTGCAGCCGTGGTACCCCTTCTCCGCGAACGCCCTCAGGGCGGCGTCGAGGATGCGCTGCTGGGTCCGCTGTCCCCGGACCCCCACCCGTGGGTTGTCGGAGAACGGGGCCCGGCGAACGGCAGACGGGCCGCCGCCGCGGCGCTGGGGCGTGGTGCGGGGCGTGGCCATCGCCGAGTGACACTACCGTTAGTTTCGCCTCGGCGTGAACCTCGCCCGGGGCGAGCGTCGAACGCCCGGTGCTACGGTCCTGTGACACGACCGTTAGTTTCACCGCGGGGCGCCGCTGCTCAGGGGGAGGGTTCGATGGAGCACCGACCGTTCGGCCAGACCGGCCTGCAGGTCTCCGCCGTCGGCTTCGGGTGCTGGGAGGTGGCGGGCGGCTACGGACACGTCGAAGAACCCGAGTTCGTGCGTGCCGTCGATCGCGCCCTCGACCTCGGGATCAACTGCTTCGACACTGCCGAGGGATACGGCATGGGAGCGTCGGAGCGGGCACTCGGGCAGGCGCTTGGTCGGCGGCGCGACGAGGCGATCGTCGTCACGAAGTTCGGCATGAATTACCGGGACAAGCCGAACCTGCGTGACAGCAGCCGTGAACGCGTCTTCGCCTCGATCGACAAGAGCCTGAAGAACCTCGGCACTGACTGGGTCGACGTCTATCTGGTGCACTGGCCGGACCGGTTGACTCCCTTCGAGGAGACGATGGCAGCACTGGACGAGATCGTGCGCGACGGCAAGGTCCGCTTCGTCGGTGTGTCGAACTTCATGCCCGAGGAGATCGAGGCCTGCATGCGCGTCCGCCGCATCGACGTGGTCCAGTACGGCTGGAACATGTTCGACCGCAGGATGCAGCGCGAGATCTTCCCTTATTGCGAGGAGCACGGCATCGGGTTCATGGCATACGGGTCGCTCTGTTTCGGCCTGCTCACCGGCACCTTCACCGAGGACATGGACTTCGGCGACCAGGACTGGCGGGCGCGTCGGGGACGAATGGGTTCGATCAAGATGTTCGAAGCTCTGTTCGGCCCGGAGTCGTTCCCGCGCAATGTGCGCGCCGTCGAAGAGCTCAAAAGCATTGCCGCACGGTACGACCGGAGCCTCCCCCAACTCGCGCTCCGGTGGGCGAGCTCGCACCCTGCCGTCAGTACGGCATTGGTCGGATGCCGTACGGTTGCCGAGGTCGAGGACAATGTCGGCGCCGTCGGCTGGTCGATCAGTGACGACGACCTCGCTGAGGTCGACACCCTCTTCGAGCGCCATGGGATCGAGACGACGCCCGAGTTCTGGATCGAAGAAGTGTGACGGTGCGCGGGGGGACTTGACGTATGGCCGAGGAGCTCGCGGGAAGGGTCGCGATCGTCACCGGCGGCGCCAACGGACTGGGCCGGGCCATCGTCGACCGTTTCGTCGAGGAAGGCGCGCGCGTGGTCATCGCCGACATCGACGCCGAAGCGGGCAAGGCGGCGTCGACCGAGCTCGGCTCCGCCGTCACCTTCCAGCCGACCGACGTCGCCGACGCCGACGACGTGCAGCGCGCCGTCGACGTCGCGGTGGAGGACCTCGGGGCGCTCGACATCATGGTGAACAACGCGGGCATCGGCGGATCGCACCAGCGGTTCCTCGACGACGACTTCGAGGACTTCGAACGCACGATGGCCGTCAACATCCTGGGTGTCATGGTCGGATGTCAACGGGCGGCTCGGCGCATGGTCGAGCAGGGTGGCGGCACCATCCTCAACACAACGTCCATCGGGGGGATCAACGCCGGGCCCGGGGTGATGGCGTACCGCGCCTCGAAAGCCGCGGTGATCCATCTGAGCAAGTCGATCGCGATCGAGTTGGCACGAGCCGGGGTCCGCGTGAACTGCATCGCGCCGGCGCACATCCCGACGGGGATCAACACCACGTTCGACCAAGAGGCGATCGTGCGGGCGATGCAGCCGCTCCAGCGCCTGGCGTCTCCCGCCGACGTCGCCGAGGCCGCGCTCTACCTCGCAAGCGACCGGGCGGCGCAGATCACGGGGGTCGTGCTGCCGGTCGACGGAGGGACAACCGCCGGCCCGCCACCCCGGCCGGTGAAGGACCTGCTGGCGAAGCGCACGCCGCCGCCGACCACGAAACGGTGACGCACGTGGATACGGGGTTCGGCATCTATTCCTGCGACGATCATCTCGACCTGTACGCGGTCCCGCCCCATGTCTGGGCGTCACGACTGTCGCAATCATTGGCGGCACGTGGTCCCCGAGTAGAGACGCGTGACGGCCGCCCGGTGTGGGTGTGCGACGACCGTGTCATCGGCCGCAGCGGGATGTCAGTGACGAGTGAGGCCGCGAAGAGCCTCACCGCGATCGGGCGCGCCGGTATCGAGGACGACGGCTTCCGCGCCGGCACCCCGAAGCTCCGCCTCGAGGACATGGAGCGCGACGGGCTGCGTGCCTCGGTGATCTACGGGCCGCTCGCGCTCGGCTTCCCGATCGACGACCCCGAGCTCCAGGACGCCGCCTACGCGGCGTGGAACGATTGGGCGGTCGACGAGTTCAACGCCGTCGCCGCCGACCGGCTGTGCGTGCTCGCGTTCCTGCCCGGTCACTCCCCCGAGGCCGCCGCCGCCGAGCTCGAGCGTTGCGCGGGCATCGGCCACCGCGGCGCGATCATCGATGTCTTCGCGATCGACATCGGCGACCCCGGCTGGGACCGCCTCTGGGCCGCGGCCGCCGACACCGGACTGCCCATCAGCTTCCATCTCAAGGGGGGCACCTGGTCGGGCCTCCGGTACCGGTTCGGCAAGTGGCAGTCGGCCGCGTTCGCGACGGTCCTTCCCCTCCAGCTCGACGAGCCGCTGGCGACGATGGTGTTCTCGGGCGCGCTCGAGCGGCATCCCGGCATGACCCTGGTGCTCGCGGAGTCGGGCATCGGGTGGCTGCCGTACTTCCTGGCGCGCATGGATCTGGAGTGGGAGAGCCTCCGCGACAAGCTTGATGACGCGCCACGAACCGCGCCGAGCGAGCTCTTCCGTCGCCAGGTGATGGCGACCTTCGAGGAGGACGCGCTGGGCGGGCAGCTGATCCCGCTCCTCGGTCCCGACTCGTGCATGTGGGCCTCGGACTATCCGCACACCGACAGCACGTTCCCGTACTCCCTGCAAGCGATCGACGAGACGCTCGGCGCGCTACCCGAACCCGACCGCCGCAAGATCACGGCAGAGAACTGCGCGCGCCTGTACGGGTTCGCGGATGTCTCCTGAGAGCGATGGAACGATTCGGGGCTTCGACCATGTCTCGCTCCCGATGCAGCACACCGACGCGATGGTGGCCTTCTACCGTGCGCTCGGGTTGCATGTCGCGGAACGTCCCGGAGTCGTATCCGTCTACGTCGGGGACCAGATGATCAACCTCCATCGTCCCGAAGCGTGGCGAGGCAAGGGCTTCACGCTGCGCGCCCCCGCTGCGACGCCCCCGTGCGGCGACCTCTGCTTCGTGTGGGGCGGATCCGCCGACTCGCTGCACGCACTGCTGCACCAGGCGGGCGCCGAGATCGAGGAGGGCCCCGTGGAACGCCAAGGCGGCCGGCGAGCCGAGGGATCGAGTGTGTACGTACGCGACCCGGACGGCAACCTGCTCGAGTTCATGATCTACCCAGTCGATGGGGAGCAAGGCTCAGATGCCCGCTGACGTTGTCATCCACGGCGGAACCGTCGTCGACGGGAGCGGAGCGTCCGGCCACGCGGCCGACGTCGCCATCGCGGACGGAATGATCGTGGAGCTCGGACAGAACCTCCGAGGCAACCGGGAGCTCGACGCATCGGACTGTGTGGTGGCGCCGGGCTTCATCGATATTCACACCCACTACGACGCGCAGGTCTTCTGGGACCCGGCGCTGCGGCCGTCGTCGTATCACGGAGTCACGACCGTGGTCGCGGGGAATTGCGGGTTCGCGATCGCGCCGACCCGACCGGAGCATCACGACGTGATCGTGCAGACGCTCGAGAACGTCGAGGACATGAACCCTGCGACACTCTCGGCCGGGATCGTATGGGACTTCGAGACGTTCCCCGAGTACCTCGAGTCCGTACGGCGGCGGGGCACCCTGCTCAACTTCACGGCCTACATCGGTCATTCGGCGCTGCGGCTGTACGTCATGGGCGATGCGGCCTACGAGCGCGCCGCCACATCCGACGAGGTCGAGCGCATGTGCGCCCTCGTGCGCGAGGCCATCGAGGCCGGCGCCGCCGGTTTCTCGACCAGCTTCTCGTTCGCGCACCGAGGCGTCGACGGCAAGCCCGTGCCGAGCCGTTACGCCGAGAACGACGAGAACCAAGCGCTCTTCCGCGCCGCGGGCGAGACTGGCAAAGGTGTCGTGCTGATGACGCCGGGCCAGGTGAGCTACGCCGACATGTACCAGTGGCAACCGAGGGTCGGTCGTCCGTTCATGTACCCGCTGTTCGCGGCGCCGGGCGGGCGGCACCTCGAGCCGCTGGGATTGCACGAGCGAGGCATCGCACACGGCGTCGAGGTGTGGCCGCAGGTGACGCCGCGGCCGCTCACCATGCAGTTCACCATGGCCGACGCGTACAGCTTGAACACGGGCGAGGTGTTCGGAGAACTCCTGAAGGTGAGCCGTCCGGTGCGGCTGGCGGCCTACCGCGATCCGGCCTGGCGTGTGCTCGCGGCTGCGGATCTCGAGGGCTCCAAGATGAAGCCTCGCTGGGAGACCTTCGAGGTCTCGGAGTCGAAGCGGTATCCGGATCTCGTCGGTCGGCGGGTGACGGATCTGGCCCGGGAGCGGGACTGTGGGCCGCTCGACGTGATGTGCGAACTGGCCATCGGCGAAGACCTGGGAACGCGCTTTCGCGCGTACATCGCCAACGACGACGTCGAGGAGGTCGGCAAGCTCCTCACCCACGAGCACGTGGCCCTCGGTCTCTCCGACGCCGGCGCGCACGTCGATCAGCTCTGCGACGCGCCCCTCCCGACCGACTTGCTCGGGACCTGGGTACGAGAGCGGCAGGTCATGCCCCTCGAGCGGGCGGTGCGGAAGCTGACCGGGGAGCCGGCCGACATCTTCGGGTTCGTGCGCCGCGGCTACCTCCGCGAGGGGAGCTGGGCCGACGTGTGCGTGTTCGACCCGGACACCGTGAGCACCGGCCCGCTGCTGCGCGTACGCGACTTCCCAGCCGGCGGGGAGCGGTTGACGGCCGAGCAACCGGGCGGCGTGCGCCACGTGCTCGTGAACGGCACCCCGATCCGAATCGAGGGTGAGCAACTGCACTCCCCCACGAGCCGACCCGGCACACGGCCCGAGACGGCCTGAGGAGCGAAGCAGAGGTTGCCATGGCCACGACGACCGGCACCGGCGTCTACTACGACCCGTACGACGTCGGGATCAACGCCGATCCGTACCCGGTGTTCCGGCGGCTGCGGGAAGAGGCGCCGCTGTACCGCAACGATGAGCACGACTTCTACGCGCTGAGCCGGTTCGACGACGTCGAGCGCGGTCTGGTCGACCGGGAGACCTACATCTCGGGACGCGGGGCCGTCCTCGAGCTGATCAACGCAGGGATAGAGATGCCGCCGGGCGTGCTCATCTTCGAGGACCCACCCGTCCACACCGTGCACCGCGGCCTGCTCTCGAGAGTCTTCACCCCGAAGAAGATGAACGCGCTCGAGCCGCAGATCCGCGACTTTTGCGCCCGGTGCCTGAATCCACTCGTGGGCACGGGACGCTTCGACTTCGTTCGTGATCTCGGTGCACAGATGCCGATGCGCGTGATCGGCATGCTGCTCGGCATCCCCGAGGAGGACCAGGAAGCGATTCGCGACCGGGTCGACGCCGATCTCCGGACCACGCCTGGTCAGCCCATGAAGCCCTCGCAGGATCGGTTCGTGACGGGCGAGGCCTTCGCCGACTACGTCGACTGGCGCGTCGACCATCCTTCGGACGACCTCATGACGGAGCTGCTGCGCGCCGAGTTCGAGGACGAGACCGGGGAGATCCGCCGGCTCACACGCGACGAGGTGCTCACGTACGTCAACGTTGTGGCGGGGGCCGGGAACGAGACCGCGACCCGGCTGATCGGCTGGGCGGGCAACGTGCTCGCCGACCATCCCGACCAGCGCCGGGAGCTCGTCCGGAACCGGTCGCTGATCCCGAACGCGATCGAAGAGCTCCTCCGGTACGAGCCGCCCGCGCCGCACGTCGCCCGGTACGTGAGCCGAGGCGTGGAGCACTACGGACGGACGGTGCCGGAGGGCAGCGTCATGCTGTTCCTCGTCGGCGCGGCCAATCGGGACGACCGCCGCAACCCCGATGGCGACCACTTCGACATCCACCGGGAGAACGTGCAGCACCTGAGTTTCGGCTACGGCATCCACTTCTGCCTGGGCGCCGCACTGGCCCGCGTCGAAGGCCGCGTCGCGTTGGACGAGGTGCTCAACCGGTTCCCCGATTGGGAGGTCGACGTGGGCAACGCCAAGCTTGCGCCCACGTCAACGGTCCGGGGATGGGAGACGCTCCCGGTCGTCGTCCGTTGATCGAGCGCTTCCAGGTCCGGGTCGACGACGAGGTCCTCGACGATCTCCGCATCCGCCTGGCGCAGACGCGCTTCCCCGACCAGATCGAGGGCACAGGGTGGGAGTACGGGTTTCCGGTCGCTTATTTGCGCGACCTCGTCATGTATTGGCGCGACGAGTACGACTGGCGAGCCGAGGAGGCGCGCCTCAACGAGCTGCCGCAATTCCGCACGACGATCGGCGGGCAGTCCATCCACTTCATCCACGCCCGCTCGCGGCATGCCGACGCTCTTCCTCTCCTGATCGGGCACGGTTGGCCCGGCTCGGTTGTCGAGTTCCTCGATGTGATTCCTCGGCTGACGGAGCCCGAGGTCCACGGCGGGGACGCCGCCCCCGACGCGTTCCACGTCGTGGCGCCGTCGCTTCCCGGCTACGGCTGGTCGGAGCCCACACACGCACGCGGCTGGGAGCCATGGCAGATCGCCCGCGCGTTCGCCGAGTTGATGGCTCGCCTCGGGTACACGAGCTACGCCGCCCAGGGCGGCGACTGGGGCGCTCAGGTCGCGACAAGGATCGGTGCGCTCGATGCGGAGCACTGCGCGGCAATCCACCTCAACATGCCGATCGCCGACCCTCCCGGCGAGGAGGTGCCGCTGACCGATGACGAGAAGGCGGATCTCGCGGCCATGGCCGAATTCCGCCGCGAGGAATCCGGCTACGCACAGGAGCAGGGAACGAAGCCGCAGACGCTCGGCGTTGCGCTCAACGACTCGCCCGCCGGCCTCCTCAGCTGGATCGTCGAGAAGTTCCGCGCGTGGAGCGACTGCGACGGCCGGCCCGAGAACGCGTTCACCCGGGACCAGCTCATCACGAACGTCATGACGTACTGGGTCACTCAGACCATCACGTCATCGGTTCGGCTTTATTGGGAGCTCCGGCACGCCGGCTTGGAACGCCGGGCGCCGGAGTTCCTCGACGTGCCCACCGGCATCGCGCGCTACCCGAGTGAGCCCATCCGCCTACCGCGGGCCTGGGTCGAGCGGCGGTACAACGTCACTCACTGGACCGAGAT
>Ga0126379_10003380_pt1 | contig 10317 bp, 6 predicted proteins | sample PanSoiMetPlot_24_FD_92640 | JGI IMG/M metagenome (GOLD analysis project Ga0126379, IMG submission 92640) | Tropical forest soil microbial communities from Panama - MetaG Plot_24 | ecosystem: Environmental > Terrestrial > Soil > Tropical forest > Bulk soil | place: Panama | collected 2016-02-17 | reverse complement strand
GATGTCGCTCCACGCCACTTCTCCGCCATACGCAATCACCACTCCCACGACACGTTCTCCCTTCAATCCCGAGGTCTCTCTCCGGAATCGATGCTGCACCTCCGCCACGAACGAATCCACCGATCCTCCAAGCGTCCGTGAATTGTAAATTTTGTTGTACGACTGCGTCGGCGCTTCCGTTCGCACCGCCTCGTTAATAGCGTCTGCGCTCATCCGAGGAGCCGCGGCAGGCACAGCGGTCCGAGACTCCGTGGCAACCGAACCTCCCGTCACCGATGCCCATACATCGGATTGATTTCCCTTCACTGCCGCCTGTTCGCGTACGCTCGGATGCACGATGGTGTTCGCAGCGCTGAACTGCGCCCCATTGGACCACCGCCCGTGCTCCACACAAAATACGTTCAGCGGCAACGGCTCTGCTCCCGGCGGAACAATGCGGTCCTTCGCGATAATGCGGTCCTGTTTTCCGCCGCTCACCAGCTCGCCGGCAAGCAAAATCAGCGGCCTTTTGCTGCGGTTGGCCAGCACAAGCTGGTTCACAGACGGACCAGAATAGCCTGGCGGCAAGGGACGATTTCCGTCCCGGTTGCGCACAATCGTCTCTGCTCCCTGCTCGCGCACAATGATTTCCCCGGAAGATAGTCCCTCTTCCAGCGTCAGAAACGCGCGGGTGTCATGTCCCGATGCGCTAACCACTGGGAACACAGTCAGATTCTCGTACGTGATGGGCTCCAGAAGGCGCCAATCGTCCTCCGGCTTTGCGCCGCCCGCCGGGGTTCCATGGCTCGACCAAACAAACCCCATCGTGGCAACCCCCAAGGCTGTAAATCCCAAAAGTCCATGGCCAAACAGGCTGAACAGCGAACGGTCCATTCCATCCTCCTATCCGTGCGGCGAGGGCACGGTTCAGAGTTAGAACGCACCAGCAGGATTTTCTTGCAGCGTGGAACGGCCGGAATCATAGGGGCAGGGAATCGTCGGGGCAGCAACTCGTTGTCAACCTGCGTGCCGCGCAGTTGGCGGCGCGATGAATCTTCAGCAATACACCTTGCCAAGTCCGATCTGGGGCATGAAAACTAAGCGCTTGCACTCTACGGCCATGCCAATCACCCTCGCGGATCACCCAGGTTCGTGCGCGGCTTATTCCGCCTCATGCGCGAGGATTCCGACTCCGCCTTTTCATACTCTGCAATCTCTTCTTCCGTATACGAGTACGAATCGCGCGACGCGAACATGGACGTCGTCCGGCTAGCCTGCTTCTTCTTCTTCCGCGCCTGCCCGAACTCGTAGCGCGTCATCCGCAGCGGCGCGGCAATAGCTTTCACTTCCACCAGCAGATCGCTCACTTTTTCGAGGAAGTCGTGCAAATGGAACGGCCTCAGCACGTAGGGCAGCCGTACCGCCTCCAGGTGGCCGATGAACTGGCTCCCGTTCAGCTCCGGTATCACAAACAGCGTGCGGATCCTTCCACCATCTTCCGCCGAAACACCCCCCAACTCCTTCAACACATGGAAGGTGGGCGAATCCAGGCCGATCAACGCAATATTAGCGATTAATAGAGAATACTCCGCGGTCTTCAGCTCCACGTGCAGCATTTGCAGGTCTTCGACGATGCGCACGCGCCAACCTTCCGAATCCAGAATCTGTTTCAGTGCGGCACTACTTCCAGGGTCACTCTCGAGAACCAGTAGTCCTACTTGCCGCTGTTCCGAATTGGGAAGGGTCGCCATTTAGGAAGTATAGTGGCGCGCAATGTCACGGGTAGGGCTCACCATTTCGGCGAGTCGTAAGGGGCACCTGTCCGGAAGGACGGGCGTTACGGTCAGGGTTTTGCTGCCGGAGTCGACCGGGTCACCGGTTCCACCATCACTTCCACGCGTGCTGCATTCCCCTGCGTCAGCACAGGATACGCCTTGTCGCTGACGAACCGTAGCTCCCCGTCCACAAGAATGCTGGCCCTTACCGAGTAGGTATGCTTCGGGTCGATCTTCCCTGGGTTGAACTTCAGCTCAAACGGCACCGGCACTTGGCGCTCGCCCAGCGCCATCTCCTGTTTCGTAATCACTTTGGCCGGAGCATCCGCCAGCGAAACATCTTGTAGCTTTACCTCAATAATCGCACTGGCCGGCAATGCCATCCGCGATCGGTAGCTGACGGTGCCACTCACCGTCCCGGGCGCCGCTTCGGCGTTCATCGGCTCGTCCAGTTCGCAGCCCTTTTCGATCATCTCGCCGTTGCCGTCGGGCGTGTCCTCTTGCAGGAATCCTCCATCGCCCTTACTCCACCACACCACTTTCCCATCCGCGTAACGGCCCCCATCCGCCGAACGCGTCGACCTCATCAGGTACACTTTGTCTTTGTACACAACCTTCGCCGTCTCGTTGTGCAGGTACACCCGCAACTTCGCCCCACCTTCGCAGCTATATTCGAACTGCTTCCATTCGATGCCACGTTTCACAGCAGCTGCTGCAGGAGCGGCTGGCGATGCAGGTGTTGCCGGAGCGCCGGGCGTGGCGGGAGAAGAGGGTGGAGCAGGAGGCTCCTGGGCTAAAAGTGCACCAGGCGCAAGGGCAACTAGAGCGGTTATCGGGAGCATGAGTATCCTCAATCGGGCGCCCACGGAGACCTCCTATCTGAAATTCTGTGGAACACCCTTCCTCTTGTCAATCCTTCTACCGCGCCTTACTTCCCAATCACGAGGCCGCTGCCGCTCTCGCTTTTCTTCGCGCCAGTGCCGTCCCAGAACATCCGGTTCGTTACCAATAATCCCTTCCCGGGCACTCCGCGTGTGAAGAAAATCTGCAGTCCGTCGCGCGACCATTCCGCGGCACGCGTAAATGCATCCGGTGGCCCCAGAACCACGCGGCGCTTGGACCGGACTTCGTACAGAAAAAACGCCGACGCCAACCCCAACGCGTCCACCGGGGCGCCCGCGGGTGCGTTCAGGTAGTAGGCAGAGACCAGCAAAAGATCCGCATTTACCGGATTCACGCGAATCGTGTCGCTGCTCATGATCTGGAACTGGTCGCCGTAGATTTCCTTCAGTGGCACAGTTTGCTGCGCGTTGCCGTCTTCGCCAATCCAGGAAGCACTCTCCGCGTTCGTCGCCAGAACCACGCTTGGTGAAACCCACCCTTGCAGCGCCGTCACGTTCAGTGGAGACAACTGGGTCGCCTTGTCCGGATCCCCAACCGTTATGGTCCACACATGCCATTGCTGTCCATCAAATTTCAGAAACGCGATACGCGAATCATCCGGCGACCAGAATGCCTGGCGAACGCTCCCGCTAACAAGATCCTTCGCCTGACCTGTGTCCGCGTCATAGAGAACGATGCTGCGCTCCGGCCCATTCGCCGAATTGGAGCGCGTGTACAGCAGTTTCTTTCCATCGTGCGACAACGCAAGTTCCAACCCGGACGGCCCCACGATTTTCTTGCTCTCGCCTCGACTCAGCACCACGCGGCCCGTCGCGTTCAGATACGCAACCGCTACAGGCGGCTTGAAATTCGTAATAGGATCGAGGACGCCCTTCTTGTCCTTATCCTTGTCTTGGTTTTTATCATCCGCGTCCGCATTGTCCGCGGGGTCTATCTGGTTCTTCTTCCGGAACTCCGGAAATTTATCCGGCGCGCTCTGCCCGCACCCGTGCAGCGCCCCAATCTGCGCGTGTTCGACAATCACCCTGAAGGTGTACTGCGTCTCGCTCATCCCGTCAGAACACGGCTCGCGCACCAGCTTCACCGACAGTAATGCCCCAGTCGCCGCATCCTTCGCGTGATACGTCCAGAACGTGCCTGACTCATCTCTCGTGACGTCCGACGGTTCCAGAACGATGGGCGGATATCCTACGCGGTCCAGCCGCTCCGGGCCCTTCATGCCCAGCCGCAGGCTCCAGAAGGGCTCGTTGCCGTGCGCAATCACCAGGATCGGATAGTGTTTCGTCTGCTGTGGCCCGACCACGGCTGGCTGCGCCTCAGGCGTTTGTGCGGGTGGCTTGGCCGCCGGTTTCTGCGCCGGGTTTTGCGCGGGTGTCTGCTCCCGCGCCCGAAAAAGGGGGAGACTGAGGAGAGCGCACAAGCTAAGGCAAACGAGTTGAGAGCGCAGGAAATCCGTAAGAGTTCTCCTCGATCGCTGCAAAATTACCGCTAGCACCAGCCCTAGTCTAACCCAGCGGATTAAAGTAAAGGCAGAAGCTGTATGCGAGCGTAGAGGGTTTGTGTAGGCGAACAAAAAGAGAAAATACTTGACATGGCGAAGAAAAGGCGAAATACTTACCGGGCTCGAGGTGAGCTATGTCCCCAGTTCTCCCACATTCGTCGGCACGCCTAACCCCGCGCCGGCGCCCCGTTCGTCGCCCCACTGCTTTCCTGCCGTTCTGCCCTGATGAGCCAAGCCCTAAACCAGAAGCGCCCCTTGCCCGGGGTGAAGCTGGCTGGTGCATGGGAAGTCCGGAGCGCCCCTCGGCGGATTGCCCCCCGCCACAACTCCAGACTCCTCCTGCGCCACTGGTGGGCATCGCTCGCCTCGCTGCGAATTCGCCGGCCTGCGAAACCAAACGTAAATCGCGGGAGAAGCCCGAGTATTTCCTTTTGTCCGTTAAATCCATCTTGAACCGCTGTGAATCGAGCCGTGTCCCGTTTGAATGGACCATCAATCCCTACCGCGGCTGCGAATTCGGTTGCAAATACTGTTACGCCCGCTACACCCACGAATACATGGAAATCGACGGCGGCGAGTTCGAGCAAAAGATTTTCGTGAAGCAGGACGCCGCAGCGCTCCTCGCGCGCGATGTTTCCCAGAAGTATTCCTACGAATCCAAGGCCAGCGGCTACGCGCAATCCGAGCACATTGCCATCGGTACTGCCACCGATCCTTACCAGCCCGCTGAAAAGGAATATGGCGTCACTCGCTCTTGTCTGGAAGAACTGGCCCGCCGCGACGGACTGAGCGTCTCGGTAATCACGAAGTCCAACCAGATCGTGCGCGACCTCGACATCCTGAAAGTCATCGCCGCGAAGTCCGCTCTGTCTTTGAATATCACGGTCACCACGCTGAAGCCGCGCCTCGCCCGATTGCTCGAGCCCCGTGCTCCGCGTCCGGATTTGCGCTTGGCCGCCGTGAAAGAACTCCGCGACGCGGGGCTCAATGTCGGAGTCTCTGCCTCGCCGCTCATCCCGGGAATTACCGATGGCGAAGGTGACCTCGAAGCAGTCGCCGCGGCTGCCAAGCAAGCGGGTGCGCAGTGGTTCTTCTCTGGAGTGCTTTTCCTAATGCCCTCTTCCGCCAAAACCTTTCTCCCGTTCATCCGCGAGAAATTTCCTCGTCTCGCCAAACAATACCATCAGTGGTACGCCAGGAACGGCTACGCCCCGGAAGACTACCGCAAGAGAGTCTCCGAGCGGGTCCTGCGGATCCGTCAGAAATTCGCCTTCTCCTCCCGCCCGTGGGAGGGCGATCGCCCCACCGCTAAGCGTGTCCAATTGTCCCTAGGCTGGGACGCCGCCGCCATCAGCGAAGAATTGCACCGCCCTCATGCCTGCTCCGCCGGCTAGTCCGAACCAAAACTATTAACACGGCGTTTCGGGAGGGCACAGCTTCAGCGGTGCGGTAACAACCGCAAGAATTTTAGGCCTTGGGTGGTAGCCGGGGGAGTCCGACTTCCCCGCCGTTGACTTCCTATCCCCTACCACCCTAACATCAGCGCCAAATGACGGCCCCAGACCCACTCATCGGCCGCACCCTCTCGCGCTACCGTATTCTCGAACGACTCGGCGGAGGCGGCATGGGCGTCGTCTACAAAGCCGAGGACGTCCGCCTGCACCGCATGGTCGCCTTGAAGTTTCTCATCGGCAACATGGCGAATGATGTCCTGGCACTCGAACGTTTCCAGCGCGAAGCGCAAGCTGCCTCCGCCCTCAATCATCCCAATATCTGTACTATCTACGACGCCAACATCGAAGAAGGCTATCGCTTCATCGCCATGGAGTACCTGGATGGTTTCACGCTGCGGCACCTCGTGGCCCACAAGCCTTTGCCATTCGATCAGCTTGTCGATCTCAGCATTGAAATCACCGATGCCCTCGCTGCCGCTCATTCCGCGGGAATCATTCACCGCGACATCAAGCCGGCGAACATCTTCGTCACCAAGCAAGGCCGCGCCAAGATCCTCGACTTTGGTTTGGTCAAGCGCGTTTCAAGTGACGAAGGCGTTTCCACTATGCCGACAGCCGAGGAAACCGCGCTGCTCACCAGTCCGGGATCGACCGTCGGCACCATTGCCTATATGTCACCCGAGCAGGCTCGCGGCGAGGAACTCGATACCCGCACCGACCTGTTCTCCTTCGGCGCGGTGCTCTATGAAATGGCCACCGGCCGCCTCGCCTTCCCCGGCAACACCGCCGCTGTGGTTCACGAAGCGATTCTCAACAAGCCGCCTGCACCTCCCGCTCGCCTGAACAAACAAGTTCCCGCGGCGCTGGAGGAAATCATCAGCATCGCGCTCGAGAAAGACCGTAAGCTGCGCTACCAGAAAGCTGCAGACATCCGCGCCGATCTCCAACGCCTCCGGCAACAGACCGCGGACCACGTCTCTGGCCCTTCGGGTGCCGCGAGTCGCACTTGTTGGCGGCTTAAGCGCATGGCTCGCAAACGCTGGAGGCTTGCCGCCAGCGCACTTCTGGCCCTCGCGATTGTCGCCATGGGTCTGCACTTTTATCCACGGCGCGCGGCCGCCTTAAACGCCAAAGACACCATCGTCCTCGCCGACTTTGCCAATCGCACCAACGATCCTGTGTTCGACGATACCCTGCGTCAGGGTTTGGCGGTGCAACTTGAACAGTCGCCGTTCTTGAGCCTTGTGTCCGAGCGCCGCATCCAGCAAACGCTGCGCCTGATGGGCCAGCCCCCCGACAAAAGCATCACACCGGAGATCGCCAGAGACCTGTGTCAGCGCGTCGGGAGTGTCGCCGCTCTCGATGGCTCCATCGCCAACTTCGGCAAACAATATGTTCTGGAGTTGCGCGCCGTGAATTGCCGTACCGGTGACACCATGACGCGCGCCGAAGCTACCGCCAACGGCAAGGAGCAGGTACTGAAAGCGCTCAGTCAAGCCGCCGGCAAGATGCGCGAGAAACTCGGCGAATCCATGGCTACCGCTGAAAAATTCGACACGCCCCTCGATCAGGTCACAACGAACTCTTTGGACGCTCTACAAGCGTTTAGCCGCGGCCGCGTCAGCATGATGGGCAAAGGTGATTTCACCGCAGCAATTCCTCAGTTGGAAAAAGCCGTCAGGCTAGATCCAAATTTCGCCATCGCCTACGCGGCACTTGCCACTTGTTTCTACGACCTCGGGGAGTCCGCCAAAGCCACGGACTATGCCAAGCAAGCCTACAACTTGCGCAACCATGTCAGTGAACGAGAGCGCCTCGCCATCGAATCTCAATACCATCTGTTTGCCACCGGCGATCTGGAGAAGGCCCGTCAAGCCTTGGAATTGTGGGCGGAAACCTATCCGCGTGATTTAGTGGCCCAGGTTGACCGGGACGCCAACTACGGCACTCTCGGTCAATTCAACAAAAGCTTGGAGGGATTAAAGCGTGCGGTCGAACTGGATCCCGGCAGCGCCCTGGCCATTACCGATCTTTTTGCCAGTTCGATTGAAACGGACCACTTTGAGGAGGCCAGGAACTTGGCCGCGGAAGCGCAAACCAAGAAGATGGATTCCCCGGCTTTGCATCTGGGCTTGTATCAGCTGGGCTTTCTGCAAAATGATCCTGGCGAGATGGCCAAGCAGGTGAACTGGGCCAAGGATCAGCCTGGCATTGAGGATGCCCTGATCGCCGCCGAGGCCGACGTCGCCGCGTACTACGGCCAGTTATCCAAAGCCCGCCAATTTTCCCGTCAGGCCGTGGCTTCCGCCCTGAAGGAAGGCGAAAAGGAAACCGCAGCAGGATACGAAGCCGATGCTGCGCTTCGTGAAGCCCTTTTTGGTAACGCAGCGGAAGCTAAGCAGTGCGCATCAGCCGCCTGGGCTCTTGCCACTCCCCGCGATGTTGAATATGGAATCGCGCTCGCCTCGGCGCTCAGCGATACCAATAGAAACTCCCAGGCCCAGATCACCAAGCGGATGGATGATCTTTCGCGCCGTTTCCCCGAAGATACTGTGGTGCAATTCAACTATCTGCCAACCCTCAACGCCACGCTTCAAATCAACGCCGGAAATCCCGCGAAGGCGATCGAAATTCTCGAAGCCGCGCGTCCCTACGAACTCGGCTCACCCAGCAATATTTCTATGAGCCTTAGCATGTATCCCGTTTACGTTCGCGGCCTGGCCTATCTCGCCGCGAAGCAAGGGCCCTTGGCTGCTGCGGAATTTCAGAAGCTTCTCGCGCATCGCGGCATTGTGCAGACGGAGCCCATCGGTTCACTCGCTCAGCTCGGCCTCGCTCGCGCTTACGCCCTGCAAGGCGACGCCACCCAAGCCAAATCTGCTTATCAGGATTTCCTGAAACTCTGGAAGGATGCGGATTCCAGTATTCCGATCCTAAAGCAAGCCCAAGCCGAATCCGCGAAGCTCGCCTAACGCAGTCTTCTAGGAGTTGCCTTTCTATTCGCTGCGCCAACAAAGCAAGCGCTCAAACCATGCAACGCGATTGAAATAACCTTGTCATCCTGAGCGCGTCGTTTGCGCAGAGAAGCATCTCAACCACTGCATTGTGCAGGATCAAATATCGGAAGAACTCCGTCGGCAGCACTTTCGCACCCGCCAACCCTCTAGGGTACAATAATCCGCGACTCTTCTTTCTTCAGTTCCTGCGCCCCCGGGAATTGCCCGCGCAAGAATCCAATAAACCGCCGCGAACGTGGCCGTCCATTCGAACGCATCAGTCCCATACGGAACAGAAACACCAGCAAGTGAAATACCTCCGAGTCCTTGAACGTTCCAAACGACGATTGCCCCTGTTGCTTCGTCTCGATCAGGAAGGTAGCGAGCGTGTCATACAGGTCCTTCTGCACCGGGATGACCGGCGGCTTTTCGTAGACAATCCCGGAACTCAGCGTTCTGTAGCTTTCCGCCAGCGCCTGAATGGCGGCTAGCACATCCGCATCTGCCGCGGTCGCTTCCGCTGAACAAAATTTCGCCACTGTGAATGCGACCGCCGACAAAAGCTGTTGGTGCCTGTGCACAATATCCGATGTCAGCCGCACGCTCAGAAGCGGCGTGTCTGCTGGCAGCGACCGAGGATGCTGGTCTTCGTAACGATGCGCAGCGACCAGGTACCCGCAATCCGGTGCGCAGTCGATCGACACCTCCCGCTCCATGCCGCAGCATACCGCGCAAATCTTTTCCGTCTTTGCCGGGCAAAACCGTTCCGCTTTTCGCTTTTCACAAATGGGACAAAGCACGAATCTTCTCCCGAACAACGCCAGCTGGCCAGAATATCACGCCATGATGACTTTGTTGTGGAACCGCCTTGCGGCAATCACCAGCAGCAGCGATCCCATCGCGAACAGCGCCAGCGCGTCCAGCCAAAGATGCGACCAGCCTGCCCCGCGAAGAATAATGCCGCGCGTGATGTTGATGAAATACGTTGCCGGCACAAAGTAGCTGAGCACGTAAAAGAATTTCGGCATCGTTTCGCGCGGGAATATATACCCGGAAAAAAAGATACTCGGCAGGATCGTCAGGAAAGCAAGCTGCATCGCGCTGGCCTGCGACGTTGCTTTGCTCGAGATCAGAATGCCCAGCGACAGCGAAACGAAAATGTACGGCAGCGAAAGAAACGCTAGCAACACAACGTCCCCGTGAATTGGCACGCTGAATATGAACCGCATCGCGGTTACGATCATACCCAGCTCAAAGAAGCCAATTACCAGATAGGGCAGCAATTTTCCCAGCAGTAGTCCCATCGGCCGCACCGGCGTAACGAAGAGCTGTTCCAGCGTGCCGCGCTCTTTTTCTCGAACAATCGAAAACGCTGTCAAGAACGTCGTGACATTCAGCAGGAGCACCGCCGTCAAACCCGGCAGAAGGAAATTTGGCGAGCGTGAATCCGGATTGAAGAGAATCTTTGGGCGCATGTCGACCGCAAGCGCGCTGTTGCCCTCGATGTCTTTCCCCAAAACCCGCCGCAGCGATTCGTCCAGCCCAATCGCCGTGGTTACGTTGATGGCCTGTCCCGCAACGGAAGAGTCCGATCCATCGAATACTACCAGCACCTGCGCGCCCGTGTGGTGCAGCAACTTGTCCGAATAGTCCACCGGGATCTTAATCCCCACTCGACACTTGCCAGAAATGATCAAGTCGTTCAGCTC
>Ga0126379_10003379_pt1 | contig 10320 bp, 10 predicted proteins | sample PanSoiMetPlot_24_FD_92640 | JGI IMG/M metagenome (GOLD analysis project Ga0126379, IMG submission 92640) | Tropical forest soil microbial communities from Panama - MetaG Plot_24 | ecosystem: Environmental > Terrestrial > Soil > Tropical forest > Bulk soil | place: Panama | collected 2016-02-17 | reverse complement strand
GGAAATCACGCCTTTTGAGGTCACAGAGCATCTAAATCATTTCGGATAGAGACTCCGTCCAGTAGGCTGATGAAGCGCTTTCCGCATCTGGAGTATCGCCGCAGCTGGGTTGGACTGGCAGCGGTTCTGTTGCTGTTCTTGATTGCGACGGGGTTTGCCGCCGATAGCGCAACCTGGGTAGCCACGCGAGCCAGCAACGACCCAAACACCCGCAGGGGTTTCGATTACTTCTACAATCTGGAGTACGACAAGTCGACACGCGAGTTTGAGGCGGCGCTACAGGCGCATCCGGACGACCCGTACGCTGTCAACCATGTCCTTACCGCTGTCATCTTCAAAGAGTTATACAAAATCGGAGCCCTCGATACCGAGGCCTATGCCAGCGACAGCTTCATTAACAAGAAGTACTTGCAGCCGCTCGATCCTAAGGTGCACGAGCGAGTGAACCAGTTGAGCGAAAGAGCTGTGACGCTGGCGGGCGGTTATCTCGCCAAGAACCCAGACGATGTTCAGGCGTTGTACGCCCGTGGCGTGACCCACGGTTTGCGTTCCACCTATATGGGAATGGCGCAGCACGCGTGGTTTGCGGCGCTGCACAATGCGGTTGGTGCGCGACACGATCACGAACGCGTGCTGGAGATCGATCCGAATTACGTAGATGCGAAGAATCTTATCGGTATCGATCTGTATGTGGTTGGGAGCCTCAGCTGGCCGGTGAGAGTGGCGGCATCGATATCAGGATTGAGCGGAAACAAAGAAAAGGGGCTGAAATATCTGCGTGAGGTGGCGACTCAGGGCAACCCGGAAGTAGCGTGGGACGCAAAGATTGCGTTGGCGTTGTTTCTGCGGCGTGAGCAGCAATACGACGAAGCATTGCAGATTGTTGGGGGAATGTATCAGGCGTTTCCCAGAAACTTCCTGATGGCAACGGAGTATGCGCATCTGCTGAATGCCGCAGGTCACGGGCCGCAGGCAGTGGCGGCGTACAAGAAGATTGTCGCTGGGTGCCAGAGCCGTGTATTCACCGTGTGCCGGATCGAAATTCCTGCCTACGGTTTAGGCGAGGCCATGAAGGGCCAGCGCGATCTGCAAGGAGCAGCAGATGCTTATGAGCTGGCGGAGAGCAATGCGCTCGATCCTGAGTTCAAGCAGCGAGCGATGCTGAAAGAGGCCGAGATGTACGACGCCATGCACAAACGCGATGCCGCGTTGGAGAAATACAAACAGGTAATTGCGGCAAACTCGAGTACGGAGTCGGCGGAGCTAGCTCGCAGGTATATGAAGCAGGCTTATGTGATCCAGTGAGCAGCAAGCAACTGGCAATTAGCATATAGCAGTTAGCTATTGCAGTGGGGAGAACCTTTTGGCATTCTGTGCGTATCTCCCAGTGGAGAGTGAGTATGTACTGCAATTACTGCGGTAGGCAGATTCAGGATGACGCAATTCTCTGTGGTTATTGCGGGCAGCGTGTGGGCTACGTGGCGCCGCCGGCGCCGAAGCTTATGCGCCCACCGAAGGGAAGCCCGGAACGCAAGATCGCCGGCGTATGCGCAGGGTTCGCGCAATACTTCGATCTGGATGTGACGATCGTTCGGGTGGTGTGGCTGATTCTCGCGGTTTTTGGCGGCGGCGCGGGATTGCTGGCCTATATCATTGCCTGGATCATCATGCCCGAAGCGCAGCCGGGAACGGCCATGACGCCAATACCGCAACCCTATCATCAATAGCTTCGAAGACCCTTCCTACGGAACGCGGGGAGATAGAGTCCTCGCGTGTTTTGTGATTTCAATCCGAACAACTGTCGGTTAAAAGATGTCCTTCGACTCCGGCGTCGTGGACTGTGGCGCACGACGCCTCCACTCAGGATGACACTTCGTATATTTGAAGAATTCGCCACGGATTCAAATAGAACGCCGGCGAACCTTCTCGATTACGTAACTACGCCGCTTCCCCACCGGAAAGTTGCCTTCTCCCTTCGCCGAAATAGCGCTACGTTTAAGCCAATGAGCCAAACTATGGACACATACCGAGACCCCGAGCCTATCCTGAACTCGATTCCGCTGCTGCATGCTGTGCTGTGCGCCGATTGCGAGGTCATCAGCGACAGCGCGGGCGAGGTGTGCGGAGTGTGCGGCAGCCGCTCCCTGCTTAATCTGGGGCGAATTCTGGGCGGAAGTGTAGGAGAGGAGCGAGCGCTGGTGTTGCCTGAGGAAGAAGGAAAGGCCCGCAGGAGGTTTACGCTCTTCATCAACCGTGATGCTGTGCGACATTTACAACCGTGGCGACAGAATCGAACGGAGCGCGCGAAGAAATCCGGAAGTTAGACTCATCTCATAAACTACTCTGGCAAGGAGGCTGTTGGTAATCGCTGCCCCTTGTCTAAGTGGGCTCGATCGGCATGGCCAAAAAGGTCCCGAGAAACCTCCTTGGCAAGTCATCTCAGCGGCTAAGGCCAGATACTTTCGGCGGTCTCAGGGCAGGACTGAAGTCGTGCCCTGACGTGCGCTCCTGGCAGGTTGTCGGGCGATTCGCCAAGCCTGCCAACGCAATATAGGATGACCAGAGGATCCACCTGCTCGGAGAACTACATGTCATCCACACTCATGGGTTTGGAACCGCAGGAAGTCTGGAAACACTTTGCGGTGCTGGCGGCGACGCCTCGTCCTTCGACAAAGGAAGCTGCCGCTCGTAATTACGTTCTGGAGCAGGCGAAAAAGCTGGGGCTGGAATCGACACAGGACACAGCGGGCAATCTGGTGGTGCGCAAGCCTGCGCGGCCTGGACGCGAGAATGCGACTGCGGCGCTCCTTCAGGGACACCTCGACATGGTGTGCGAGAAGAATGAAGGCACAGCACACAACTTCGATACCGATCCAATTGAAGTGTGGCGCGACGGCGATTGGCTGAAGGCCAAAGGCACCACGCTGGGCTCCGATAACGGCGTGGGAGTATCAGCGGCCCTGGCGGTGATGGAAAGCACCGATATCGCCCACGGACCGCTGGAATTTGTGTTCACCATCGATGAGGAGACGGGTCTGACGGGGGCGGCTGAGTTTCCCGGCGGGCTGCTCAGCTCGAAATACTTTCTCAACCTCGATAACGAAGAAACTGGGACGCTGTGCATCGGATGCTCGGGTGGAATGAAGACCACGGGCAGGCGGAAGGTCGAATGGGTAAGTACGTCAGACAGGACTGCATATCGAATCAAGGTGTCGGGGCTGAGAGGCGGCCACTCCGGCGTAGACATACACCAGGGGCGGGGCAATGCGTTGCGGGTGCTGGGCACAACCTTGCAGCGGCTGGTGGGCAGCTTGCCGATGGGCATGGCGAGCATTCAGGGAGGTAGCGCGCAGAATGCGATTCCGCGCGAGGCATCCGCGATCATCGTCGGCGACGGGATTCGCGAGAGTGAGCTGCGCGATTTGGCGTCGAAAAGCGAAGCGGAATGGAAGTCGGACCTGGGAGGCTTCGATACGGGATTGCAGATCACGGTGGAGAAAGCCGATGCACCTGGAAGAGTGTTGTGCGCCGAAGATTCCGTACGCATGGTCGATGCGCTGCTGTCGCTACCGCACGGAGTGTTGGCGATGAGTCCGGATGTCCCAGGGCTGGTACAGAACTCGACCAATCTGGCGGTGGTATCGCTCAGGGACAGCACTGCCGAGATCATCACCAGCCAGCGCAGTGCCATCGCGAGTAGTCGCGAGCAGCTGGCGAAGATGGTGGCGACAATTTTCAGCCTCGCCGGGTTCGAGGTGGAGCATTCGGGCGCTTATCCCGGATGGAAGCCTGAGCCGGGCAGCGATATCGTGCAGACGCTGCAGGCAGTGCACGCGCGCCTCTTCGGGAAACCAGCGAAACTGATCGCCATGCACGCCGGACTGGAGTGCGGCGTGATTGGCGAGAAATATCCCGGGATGCAGATGATTTCTTTTGGCCCAACTATCGTCGATCCGCACAGTCCGAACGAGCGGGTGCAGATCTCGACAGTCCAGGACTTCTGGAAGTTTCTAAAGGCCGCGCTCGAAGCCCTATAAGGATGTTGGCACGCGGTCGCTACTGTGGTCGTGCTTGGCGCGACGACATTCAGCCAGCGCCGCCTGAATGAAACTCACTTCGCGGCATAGCATGTCGGTGGCTTCGCGACAGAGCTCCGGCTCATTGGTCATAACGTCCAGAAATTTCTGCCGGTCCACGTGAACAACCTCAGCCTTGGTAATGACAGTTGCCGCCAGGCTGTAGGGATGTCCCGTAAATGTGGCCGGCACGCCCAACAGCGAACCAGAGTTAAATATGCGGTCGAACTGGGGGCAGTCTTTGACCGACAGACACACCTTTCCTTTCGCCACAAGGTAAACGCCGATATTGGCCTGATCCAGGTCAAAAAGTCGGTGGTGCGCTGGGTATTGCTCGACTGTGCCGGCGCTCATCAGGGTTTTCTTGAGCCTAGCGGAAGCCTTCAAAATATTCGGTTTTGTCCCCACATTTGGCATTGTTTACTTATGCCAAATGGGGTGCAACAAGGGCTGTGATTGGAATCACCGTTATGTGTGCGGTTCGCCGGAGTATTCCAAGGCCGTCCGCGCCAGTTCGACCGGAATTCAAAGTGGGATGTCGCCAATTTTGGGAATAGTCTGCTTCCAGGGCTGAGCCTTCTACAGAAGCTTCGCGTATGCATGGCACAAGAGTGACGTAAAGAGTAGAGGCAACAAGGTTTCCCAAGCGAATTTTGGGGGTCGAAGATGACGCCTGCGCTCCGGTCGACGCCTCCGCTCGGGATGAAACTCTTGAAGGATTTCTCATCTCTCGTGTAGTCGGGATCTCTGCGGCTTTCCTCTACAATGCTGGGGAGCGGCGCTGCGCCAGCTCGTCGCTTCCCTGAATGACCATTCTCGTCTTCACCATCCTCATCGCACTTGGCTCGTTTCTGGCCGGGCTGCTGGGCGCGCTCACAGGGCTGGGCGGCGGAGTGGTGGTCGTACCCATGCTGACGCTGCTGTTCCACGTGGACATTCGCTACGCCATCGGCGCCTCGCTGGTATCGGTCATCGCAACCTCCTCGGGCGCGGCTGCGGCGTATGTACGCGAAGGTTACAGCAACATACGCATCGGGATGTTCCTCGAGGTGGCAACCACGCTGGGAGCGATTTTCGGAGCCATGTTGGCCACCCGGGTGCCGACCGCAGCGATCGCCATCGTGTTTGGAGTTGTGCTGCTGTTCTCAGCCTATTTCTCCAGCCGTCCTCATCCTCCGGAGGTGCTGGATATGTCTCCCGACCGGCTCGCCACTGCACTGAAACTGAATGGGGAGTATCCGACTGCGAACGGCCTTACCGCTTACAACGTGCATCGGGTTCCTGCAGGTTTCGGATTGATGTTCGGCGCGGGAGCGCTGTCCGGCCTGCTCGGTATCGGATCCGGGGCCGTGAAGGTGCTGGCGATGGACCAGGCGATGCGGATTCCGTTCAAGGTTTCGACGACCACGAGCAACTTCATGATCGGGGTTACCGCAGCGGCCAGCGCCGGCATTTACCTCACCCGTGGCTACATCGATCCAGGAATTGCCATGCCGGTAATGCTCGGTGTTCTCGGCGGTTCGCTGCTCGGCGCGCGCATTCTGGTGAAGGCCCGCACGCGATGGCTGCGCTATGTTTTTGCCACGGTGGTAGTCGCCTTGGGGATTGAAATGATCTACAGCGGCTGGAAGGGAACCCTATGAGTCAGCCTGCTATCGATGATCGCCGCATTGAAATCCTGCTGGGCAATCTGCTGCGCTTCGGAGTGCTTTTGGCGGCATTCGTGGTGATTGCCGGGGCGGTGATTTATCTGGCGCGCCACTCTGGTGAGCAGGCGAACTATACCGTTTTTCGCGGAGAGGCCGCGGCACTGCGATCTGGGCCGGCGATTGTAGCGGGAGCGCTTCGGCTGCACGGGAAGAGCATCATTCAGCTCGGACTGCTGCTGCTCATTGCAACACCTGTGGCCCGGGTGGTGTTTTCGGCAATTGGTTTCCTGATCGAGCGCGATTATCTCTATGTTGTGTTGACGCTGATTGTGCTGGCCGTGCTGATGTATAGCCTGATTGGGTCGGGAGCGGCGTGAGCCTCGCGGCCGGCGTGTAAGGCGCCCGTCCTCGTCCTACAATGGCGCTATGCGTTCGCTCGGGCTCTCCGCTACCGTTCTTCTCCTGGCCGGCGCACTCGCCGGACAGCAACCAGCCCCTGCAAAGGGAGGTCACGCAATGGCCAAGTTCACTCTCACCAGCTCAGCCTTCGCCTCCGGCGCCGCCATTCCTGACGCCTACACTTGCACGGGTGGCGATGTTTCGCCGGCACTCGCATGGAGCGGCGCACCAACACCGATCGTCAGTTTTGCGCTCATCGCGGACGATCCGGACGCTCCGGCAGGAACCTGGGTACACTGGCTCATCTGGAACATTCCGCCCACCATGCAGGCGCTTCCGAAAGACATGCCCAAGAGCGGGAGGCTCGACAGCGGCGCCCTGCAAGGACGCAACGATTTTCGGAAGACTGGTTATAACGGTCCCTGCCCTCCGCCGGGCAAGACCCATCGCTATTTCTTTCGGATGTATGCGCTCGACGCCAAGCTCACGCTGGAGCCTGGCGCGACCCGCCAGCAACTCGACGCCGCCATGAAAGGCCACATTGTGGGTGAGGCTGAGTACATGGGAACGTACCGGAGATAGGGCTTCAGGGCACGACTAAAGTCGTGTCCTGACCCCTTTTTTGTCGCACAAAAGAGTTTTTATGCTCTTCCCAGCAGGTAAAGTCGTACCTGACAAAAACGCGCAGAAGAAGGAGCCCGGGCACGGATAACAGCCGAAAACTAACTGATTTTACTTCCGCTTAGGCCCGTTTTTACTTCCTTTCTTCTTCGCCTTCGCGGGGCGCGCGGGCGGCGAATCCTTGTCGGATTCGAGCGTGTATCCGTTTGGTCCATCTTGGGTCAGGACGCTCAGCACAACACCATCGATGCGATTGTCCGAAGTGCGGTAGGGTGTCACGCGCAACTCGCACGAGCGGCCGTCGGAATCTTTGATGCTCTTGTGTTCCGGCCGGACATCAGCAATCACGTTGAGCATAAGTTGCTCGAGGTCAGCGACATCGACAAGGTTCAAGCGGAGCCGCGCAATTGGCCGGCCCACATCGCTGGCGTTGAGGCCCAGCACCTTTCCTGCCTGCGGGGTAAAGCGGCGGATGTTCAACTCCGGCCCGACCATCACCATCGGCAGGTTGACGCTGTTGAGCAGGTTGTTGAGGTCGTTGTTGGCCTGGTTCAACTGCTCGTTGCGGTGCTGCATTTCTTCGTTGACGGTATGGAGCTCTTCGTTGGCGGACTCCAGCTCCTCCTTCGAAGTCTGCAGCTCTTCATTGGTGCTTTGCAGCTCTTCATTGCCCGACTGGATCTCTTCGTTGGCCGACTGCAGCTCTTCGTTGGTGGCCTCCATGGCCTCGATGATCGACTGAAGATATTCCTTGGTCGCCGCCAGTTCCTGCTTCAACTGGGCGATCTGTTTTTCCTTCATGGTGCGTTCATCGTCGCTCAGCGGCTGCTGGACCTCCTCCGGCACCGGCGCAGCGGCACCGTCAGTGGGCTCGAAGGCCACCAGGAAGCTGAGTTTGTCCTGAATAGGTGTCTTGAAGGGAGAGACACGAACGGTCACAGTCTTGGTGGTGCCGTTGCTCTCTATGACCACGCTGCCACGAACAGAATCGACGCCCGTGTTGCGCGCTTCTTCGATGGCATTCTGTAGCTCATAGAGCAAGCCGGGCCGAGCCATCTTCAGCACGTTCATGCTGATCTTGCCGGTCGGAAGCTCGAGAAACGAGCCGGTATGGCCACGGGTCTGAATGATTTCCAGCTGGTCATTCACTACGACCGACGGAGGGGCGTAGCGGGACAGCAGCAACCGGTCCGACTCGCGCTGCAAGTCCGCGGGAAGGCGCGCGGCATCAGCCGCTTTGCCGTCGGGCACATTGTTATCGAGAGAGGGTGGTTCACTCATACGAATCGAAAATCCGAGTGTGACAGGTGTTGGTACAGACTTCTTGCGGTAGATCTTCTGCTTGCGCTCCGCAATTTCAAACAACTCGGAGCCGGGGCCAACCAGTCCTTCCGTATTTCCAATCATTAAGAAGCCGTTGTGGTTGAGCGCGTAGTGAAAAACGGGGATCACCCTCTTCTGCAATGACTGGCTCAGATAGATCATCACATTGCGGCAACTGATAAGGTCAATGCGGGAAAACGGCGGATCGTTGAACACGTTCTGGGTGGAGAAAATGCACAGATCGCGAATGGTCTTGCTGATCTGGTATCCGCTGTCCACCTTTTGAAAGAACCGCCGCAACCGTACGGGCGAGAGGTCGCTTTCGATGGTTTCTTTGTATATACCCGAGCGTGCCCGCTGGATAGCGATATCGCTGAGGTCGGTGCCGAAGATCTGCACCGGGGTTTCGATGCGTTCTTCGGACAGGTACTCGGTAAGCGCGATCGCGTGGGAGTAGGTTTCCTCACCAGTGGAGCATCCCGGTACCCAGATGCGGATGGGAGGAAAGGTGTGATCGCGATTTTTGAGTAGTTCAGGATAGACCACCGACTTGATGGCTTCGAACGCCCCCGGATCGCGAAAGAAACTGGTGACATTGATCAACAGGTCCTGGTACAGCGAGTTCAGTTCCAGACGGTCGCGCTGCAACAGCTCCACGTATTCGGCCAGGTGCTCAATCTTGTGCAATGCCATGCGACGGGCCACACGGCGGCCGATGGTAGGAGGTTTGTACTCGGAGAAGTCCACCCGCGTGGCCCGGCGCAGCAAGGCAAAAATCTGGCTCATCTGGGCGGCTTTGCTGGTGCCGTCGTGCTCCATGGGCATGGTGGCGCCCATCACGTAAGGATGCTGGGCGATGCGCACGAGCTCTTTGGCAATGCCCTCCGGCGGCAGCACCATGTCCACGCACCCAGCAGCAATGGCGCTGGCCGGCATGCCGTCATATTTGGCGGAGCTGTCCTGGGCAAAGGTGATGCCACCCTCTCCTTTGATGGCTGTGAGACCGATGGTGCCATCCGAAGCGGTGCCGGACAGAATCACGCCAATCGCGTAGTTGCCGAGGTCTTGCGCCAGCGAGCGCAAAAATGTGTCGATGGTGGTGCGCACGATGCGCGGCTCACCGGTGTGGTTGAGGTGCAGCACGCCCTCTACGATCGTCATTTCAAAGTTGGGAGGGATGACGTAAACGTGATTGGGTTCGACGCGGGTCTGGTCTTTCGCATCACGCACCGGCATTCGCGTGATGCGCGAAAGAATTTCGCTAAAGGCGCTTTCCCGCAAAGGATCCAGATGGGGCAAAACAACGTAAGCCATGCCTAAATTGTTGGGTACTGCTTTCAGCAGTGCGGTGGTGGCTTCCAAGCCTCCGGCTGAGGCTCCGATTCCGACGACAGGAAATCTTCTTTTACCGTGGGATTTGGATCGGTCTGTTTCGAGATGCTCTGCGGGTGTTGTGCCCTTCTCCTTCATAGGGGCCTCCGCTCCGGACTTTTACTGGAACGGGTCTATACTACGCCACGTCACGCCACCCTGCGAGGGTCTTCATACCACCCATCTCCCCCCCGATCTTCTGGGACTCGGCGGTGGTTATTGCCAGCAGAGCACACGTTCTTCTCATGTCCTGGACTATCTGCTGGATGGAGTGTGCAAGTTCGCGGTTGGCATGGCGCAGCGTCGCCGAGGAGAGAACTAGTTCGCTGGTCGGAATGGTTGTGACGACATCGGAGTGAACCTCGCTGTGGCGTTGCGACCATTGCGTTAGCAGCCACTGGTCCAGTTCTTCCCGCGAACAGTACACGACGCCGCGCGGCGCGCCCTTGGGACGACGCACCGGCAACCCGTGCAACAGCTCCCAGCGTTGCACCGTGCGTACACCTTTACCAAGGTATGCAGCGATCTCTTTCCACGATCCGAGAATCTGAGAAGAATCAACGTTGGCCATTGGGGACCTCCTACCACTCATTCCTGATACCGCCTGCCCGGGTCTATTGCTCACTTCCGTTCTTACGTTTTGGACGACAGCTTCGTTTCGTCTTTTTGGACGGTATTGTACCGCCATTACGACGAAATTTGCCGTTCGCCGGCAAAAGCACACTGACAGAAGTGGCCACAGTGGGCGCGGTCAGCTTCGCATCATCCCGTAACGTGATCACAGGGAAGTTGCCGTCAGTGTCGTGCCGCAAGTTGAGACTCATGCATACAGTAGCAGCACTGTGACAATGCGGCTCGACTCTTTTGTTTATTCTTAAGGG
>Ga0126379_10003378_pt1 | contig 10320 bp, 9 predicted proteins | sample PanSoiMetPlot_24_FD_92640 | JGI IMG/M metagenome (GOLD analysis project Ga0126379, IMG submission 92640) | Tropical forest soil microbial communities from Panama - MetaG Plot_24 | ecosystem: Environmental > Terrestrial > Soil > Tropical forest > Bulk soil | place: Panama | collected 2016-02-17 | reverse complement strand
TACGACATGACTATAAACGATACTATTGGTCTCAATCTTTACAGAGACGGGAAGCGGCCGGCCGTCCAGGCTGGCAAGTTCGGGCCCTCGGAGCAGATGCGCAATCCGGCTGGCCTCGAACAGGCCGTCATCCTGGACCGCTTCGATGGTGGCGTCGGCGCCGTTGAGCGGATGGTGCCGTACACCTACCCGCTGGCGATCGACGGCTGCACCCGTTTCTCCCGTGCCTGGACGCCGTCGGGCGAGATCACCGACCTGGGCACACCGGCCCCGTTCGGCGGTAACCAGCCAGGGCGCATCCGCAGCATGATCGGGTGGACCAACAACCTCGGCGCCCACTTCCTGGTCGTCGCGGCCGGCCAACTGATCTACCAGCTCCGCGACGACGCCACCTCACCCTACACCTTCCTGTACCCGATGGGCGCCGTCGATCCCGGCGAGGAGGTCCAGGATCTGCTGGTCTTCCAGGGCATCCTGGTCGCCGGCACCCGCCACACGATCGACGGCACGCCCGGCAAGCTGTGGGCCTACGACGAGGGGACCGACACCTGGTTGTCAACGTCGACCTGCCTCAGGCAGCACCTGGTCAAGACGTACATGACGATCGACAACGTCGGGGCCTGGCGGCTGATCGGCAACGACTCCACCTACACGTTCCGCTTTCTGGCCACCGGCGACATTGCCACGGCCGCCGACCTGGTCAACGACACCAAGTGGGCTGGCGGCGGTACGACGCCCTACACGGTTGGCGACAGCTCGTCGGTTATCACCAACCTGGCTGGCTCGCCGTTGGTGATGTTTTTCGCCAAAGAAGACGGGGTCTATCACGTGGGCCCCGACGGACGCTCTGCCCGTATCGCAGACTGGTCAGGCTCGAAGCACTGGACCAACGGCGAGGTGTTCGAGTTCGCCTATGGCGGGTTGTACGCCAGCCACGTCCGCTGGGGGCTGGTCCGCGTTGACGTCGCCAACCTGCAGGTGCAGTGGCAGACCAACGCCTGCGCGCCTGGGGCCAATTTGCCCCGTGTGGTGCCTGGTGCCGGTCAGATTACGGCCTTCGGGATGGACGGCGAGTGGATGGTGGCCGGCGTCTTCAACGGGACCGACTCGTACACGTATTACGGGCGACCCGTCGAGATCACCGAGCGGACCGCGATGATCAACCTGCAGAGCCCTCAGTCGCTCAACTGGCATGGCTCCGAGGGCACGTTCTGGGGCAAGCGGGTCTCGGCCTACCACCAGGCCACGCTGGGCACGCTCGATCGGCCGCTCTTGTGGGTTGGCCTGGAGGACGTCCACAACGGCCTGATCAACCTGGCCTGCATCAGCCTGCCGAAGTACGGCACGCCGCTGGAAGACTGGATCTCCGGTGGGCCCCACCGTTTTCAGCCCCAGAGCTGGCTGTACTTCCCGAGGCAGGACTGGGGCGAGGATCGCAACGGGGGCGCCTTCAGTGGCTGGGCCAGCGTCCGCAAGGTGTTCAACCGCCTGGACCTGTCGGCCGAGTATCTGCAGCGCTACACCACCTGGATCGACGCCTATATGGCCAGCAGCGACACGACCCACTACGTCGACGCCGACCACAAAGGCGGGCTCGCCCTGTTCTTCGACCGCGCCGACAGCATCGATCCTGACAACCCGTCCCTGTGGACGGCGGTCGGGCGGTTCGACGAGGGCGAGCGGATCAGCCTGGTGCCAGGCAAGGTCGTCCAGAGCGGCACCAAGGCCAGCCTGCTGCTCAGGGGCTATGGCGACCGCCAGCACCCGTTCGCGTTCTACGGCGCTAAGCTCAGGGGCACGCCGACGGTTGAGCAGAGTGAGCGGCGGACCTACCGCGTGACGCTCGGACGATCGCGCAAGGCCAACCAGAGCACCGACCACCGCGAGCTGCTGGCCAGCCTGAACGAGCTGTGGGCGCTGCAGTGGGCCGATCCGGTCCCGTTGCTGGACCAGTACCGCCTGCCGCTGATCGTCGACGTCGAGCCGAGCATGAGCTACGAGGACGTGACCAACCCGAGCACCAGCGAGCCGACCGTCGTGGTGACGTTCACCTGCCGGATCGTCCGTCGAGGGTTCTTCTGGGGCACCGGCTACCGCTGGGGCAGCGACATCGTCTGGTCTGGCTTTCCGAGCCCGCCGACGGCGTGATAGCCTGAGCCGCCGCTGCGTGCACGGACCGCAGCGGCTTCGCGCACGGAGGGCCAGACGAGTGTGCGCTCGTCTGGCCCTCGCCGTGGCGGTAGCTTGTCGCGCCCGATTCTGGCAGGGTCACCCCCAGGCTGCACGCGCAGTGCACCTGGAGGGGGACCGTGACCAGCGCGACCGTGGCCCCGCCGGCCGGCACCGTCTATCCGCACGACGGCGACGTCGCCTTCGCCGTCTCGGTGGCCACGCTCTACGACCTGACGACCGGCGCCGTCGGCTGGCCCGTACGGCTCACCCGCCATTCGAGCCCGACCGCGTACACCCTGTCGCTGGCCAACCGAACGCCTGGCGGCCCGATCCTCAACATCATGAACTGGGACCTGAGTCAGTCGATCTTCACGGTCAAGGAGTCAGGCGTCAGCTCGATGCAGGTCGGCGGCTACCTGGACCTGGGGTACCAGGCGCCGCCACCAACGGCCCCGCCGGCGAGCACGCTGCGGATGTACAGCCACGACGACCAGCTCTTCTTCAAGGTGCCTGGCTCCGAGGCCGAACAGCACATCCCGATCGGGCAGGAGCCTGGCCCGTCCATGCGCTACGGATTCTGGATGGGAGGCGGCTGACGTGGCCGAGATTCCGGATCGTCTGTGTGACGACGAGGCGAACGGGCGAATGCCGTCAGCCGGCACCTACAAGCTGTATTTCACGGCCCAGCAGCCAGCCACGTTCTTTGGGCTGGGCGTCTGCAACGGTCCTGGCCACCCCCCTGGTGGGGGCCCAGGGGTTGGCGCTGACGCCCACGTCTCGGTCTTCTTGATCGGCACCGTCGAGTCGGCGGCGGCCGCCTGGACGGACGGCCAGGATCCGCCGCCCTACACCAGGATCGTTGACCACCAGCTCATCGAGGCCGACAACGGCGCAGGCAACGTCTGGGAGATGCCGGTCGTGGTTCTCAGGAATGGCGAGCGCATCGCCGTCTGGACCGACCTGTACGGCGTGACCTTCAACGGCCACGGGATCGCGCAGTCGACGCTATGAGCAATCGAGGTGCGACGGCCTACGCCACCAGAGGGACGGCCCTGGCGCTGCCGAGGGGCTCAGAGGGCAACCCGTCCGTCCGCGTCGGCGGCCAGCGCAGCGGCCTCTACCACATCGCCGACGGGCGGTTGGGACTGGCGGTCAAGACGTTCCGCGCGCTGGAGGTCACCCAGACCGACGCCTTTATCAGGTCCAACGCCAGCAGCAGCACGGTCAGCCCGCTCGCCTTTGAGCGGATCAACCCGACCACGGCCGACGGCCAGGAGACCAGCCTCGACGTCTACGAGGGGACCGGCCCCACGACGGCCCTGGTCGGACGGATCTCCAGCTACCGAGCCAGCGCTGGCGCGTTCGGCTGGAAGCTGTATGGGGCCTCAGCAGGCTCGCTGACGGGCCCCCTGTTGACGGCCAGCCCGACGGGTGACGTCACGGTCCAGCACGACCTAACGGTCCAGCACGATCTGCACGTCCCGAACGGCCTGACCACGGTCGGAGCGGTCTCCGCGCCCTCGCTGACCCTGTCGGGGCCGGTCAACACTGCCGTCCTGACCCTCCAGCAGGGCGACGCCGTCTTCAACGGCAAGCTCACGGGCCAGGACGCGACCCTGCACGGCACCCTGCTGCTCGATCACGCAAGCGGGATCAACGCGCTGTCGATTCCGTACGCCAGCGCGCTGATGGCCAACCTGACGGCCACCGCCCTGACGATTCCGGCTGGCGGGAGCCTGACCGTCAACGGCTACCTGAACGGCGGTACCAAGACGCCTGGCACCGCTCTGACGGTCCAGCAGCTCGTCGTCGGTGGCGGTGGCGTCCAGTCGGACGCACGGGTAACGGGCAACGAGGCGAGCTGGGGCCTGTATGCGCAGACCGGCGGAGTGTTGGCGGCCGGCGTGATCTACAGCCAGGCCAGTGGCGACGCACTGTACGCCCCGAGCGGCAACCTGCGGGTTGGTGGCGTGCTCAACGGCGCCAGTCTCAACGTCGGGGGCGGGGCGGTGACCGCTGGCGCCGGCAACTTCAGCGGGCGGGTGACGGGCAACGAAGCGACCTGGGGCCTGTATGCGCAGACCGGCGGAGTGTTGGCGGCCGGCCAGATCTACAGCCAGGCCAGTGGCGACGCACTGTACGCCCCGAGCGGCAACCTGCGGGTCGGCGGCTCGGTCAACGGCGCCAGTCTCAACGTCGGGAGCGGGGCGGTCACCTGCGGCACGCTCAACCTGAGCGGCCTGCTCAACGCCGGGCGGCTGGGCCTGGCGAACGGCCCGACCGACCCGGCCATCAACGTCAGCGGCAACACCGGCACCTGGGGCCTCAATACCGGCAGCGGGGGCGCGACCAGTGCGGTCCTGACGACCAGTGCCAGCGGCGGGCACGCCCGCTACCAGCTCTTCGTGCCGGGCGACCACGCCCTGACGATCGGGTTGACCTCAGTCAACGGCGGCCCGTTCATCGGGCAGAACGGCGGCGACGGCTCGGTCTACAGCCACAACGGGCGGCTGGTATTGGGCTCGTACGACAGTCCCAAGCTGACCCTGGCCCAGTACGACGCGACCTTCGCGAACACCATCAATCTGATCGTCCAGGGCGCCATCGAGGTCGACAGCACGGCCACCTTCCGCGATGGCGCCCTGGTGCTGGGGTCGCAGGGGTTCGGCATCGACACCGCCGCCATCGGCGGGAACTACCTGCTCCAGGTCAACAACCTGCAGACCTACTCGGGGGCCTCACAGGGCCTGTACGTCCCACCGACCCAGGTCGCCTGCTACATCCCGATCGACGTCAACGGGACGATCTACAAGCTCCCGTGCTACAGCTTCTAGGAGGACCCGTGCACGAGACTGACCTGCAGGCGCCGGCGGTGGCGCCCACCGAGCGGCTGGAGCCGAGCGAGACCGAGTACCTGGCCGAGGTGCGCGCCGGCGTCCAGCAGGCCCAGCAGTGTGAGACCCAGGCCGAAGAGCTGCGCCAGCAGGCGGCTGGCCTGAACGGCGCGCACGCCAGCTTCGTGCGCTACCTGTGCCGCAAGTACCGTCTGGACCACCAGGCCGACCAGATCACGCCCGATGGTCAGATTCTACGGGCCGTCCCATCACCCCCACCTCCAAACGGGATCGTCGAGTGAGCGACCTGCCCGTCTACGACTGGCAGTATCCCGCGTCCCTCCAGGACTGGGACTGGGATTGTGCCCAGGAATCGATTCGCTGGTGCCTTCTTGCCTATGGCCGGACGCCAGATAACGGCTGGATGGAAGCCAGCATGCAGGCGGCTGGCGTGGTTACGCCGGCCGTGGGCTGCACCGACGCCAGTGGCGCTGGCCTGGCCAGGTGGGTGCGGGACGAGTACGCGGAGTACGGCTACGACTCGACCAACCAGGACCCCGTGACGTTCGATCGGGTCAAGGACGAGGCCCTCCAGCATATTCACCCTCTTGCGATTGGCGGTAGACAATTTTACCACTGGGTCGGGGTGCGTGGCTACGATGCGCTGACCGATAAGCTGCAGCTCGCCAATCCTGCCCCTGGCTACAAAGGCGTCTATCAGACGATGAGTCGGGCGCAATTCGAGGGCCTGGGCAGTTTCTCGCTCGTCAGGGTTGTCCATCCCGAGGCCGAGGGCCAGGGCGGCGCGCCGATCACCTACCCACTCGGGCCCGACGTGGCGTCCCACCAGGGCGCCGTCGACTGGGGCGCCGTCCGAGGGGCCGGCTGCCTGTACGGCTTCACGAAACTGACGGGTGGGGCCTGGTACGTCAACAGCACGGGGCCGGCCAACTGGAGCGGCATGCAGGCCGCCCAGATGCTGCGAGGCGGCTACCACTTCTGCTTCGAGACCAGTGGTCAACCTCTGCCAGGGCCAGGGCCCGAGGCCGAGGCCCAGTGGTTCCTGGATCACCTGCTGCCGTTGGGCTCTGCCCGTGGCGACATGGTCGTCTGTGACATTGAGCAGGGGGCTGGGCCGCTCGGGCACTGGCTGTTGCGCTGGCTGCAGCACGTCGAGGCGGCCGTTGGCTACCCGCCACTGGTCTACACCGGCGCCTGGTTCGCGGACCCGCACGGCTTCGCGGACGTGCCTGAGCTGGCGCGCTACCCGCTCTGGCTGGCCGACTACTCGGCCGCCACCATGCCGCCCCCCTGTGCCCCCTGGGACCGCGTCAGCTTCTGGCAGTACACCGACCGCGCCTCGGTGCCAGGGATCGTCGGCCCGGTCGACGGGAACCGCTTCAACGGGTCGGCCGACCAGCTCTGGGCCTACGGCAAGCCTGGCCTGCTGCCGCCGGCCGACCCCTACGCCCCCTGGTCGGGGCTCATCGGGAGCGGGTTACTTGAAATGATGCGCGAGGACGGGGTCCTTCCGGCGCAATCTCGCAGCACCTGGCTGCCGCTCGGGCAGTCGCCGGCCGACGTCGAACAGTGCCTGGCGGTCGACGGGACGAATTACTGCTGGACGGTGAGCAGCTCGAATCGCGGCTTCCGGTATCGGCCGAGCTGATGGGCGGCCGATGGGACACCGAGCTGCCGAGCTGGGGGTTGGCCCTGCTGCTGCTGACGCTGACCGTCGTGCTGCTGTGCCTGATCTGGTACCTCTGGATGCTGCCATGGCCGCCCACGGCGACGGCCTGATGGTGACCGTGATGACCGAGCGTCACAGCTCGCTGCCTGGACGTCGGGCCGTCGTCGACGCGCGCGATCTCTGGTACCTGCTGGGCGATCGCTCTCCGGAGCTGACCCAGGGCATGATCCAGACGGCCCAGGGACGGGTGATCCGTGGGGCCATGGTCTACGACCAGGAGGATCAGCCCCAGGCCGTCGCCTGTGCCCTGCTGGCGGCCCTGCACGCCTCGCCCCAGAAGCGCGGGCCGTCGCGCTGCCCGCCCGTCACGGTGCTTGATCGGATGATCCGCGAGACCGAGGGCGCGCTGGGCCCATCGGTCACCCTGCGAAGCGGCTGCAAGGTGCTGACCAACCTTGGGCTGATCCTGGGCTACGTCTGGAGCTTCGAGGCCGCCGAGATCGCCCGCTACTTAGCAACTGGCCACGGGCTGGTGCTGGGGCTGGACTGGTACGAGGCGATGAATCGGCCAGACGCCACGGGCCTGGTACGGGCCTGGGGTCGGCCCATCGGTGGGCACGCCGTGTTCGCCTGGGGCTACGATCTGAAGAGCGACTGCGTGCTGTTCCAGAACAGCCGAGGGCCGAGCTGGGGCGGCTGGAGCACCCGACGGGGGCGGCATGACTTCAAGGGCTGCGCCCGCCTGCCGCTCTCGGACCTGGAGAAGCTGCTGGCCGACAACGGCGAGGCGGTTGCCCTCCTCAAGAAGCCGTACCGACGGGAGGCGTGATGAGGCTGGGCTCAGGGGACATGTGCCCAGTAGTCTCGGTGGACGATATGTCTCACATGCACGGCGCTGAGGTCGTACTGGCGTCCCAGTGCGACGAACGTGATGCCGCCATCGGCGTGCTGCGCCCTGATCTGACGCACGATCGCCGCCGTCAGGCGCGCCGATCCCTGTCGCTCGCCCCTTGCCTGTCGTCCGCAGGCATCGCGATAGGCCACGTTCCTCTGCGGCAGCCCCGTCGACAGGTGCGTGGGCTCCCAGCACGGCGGGTTGTTGCACGAATGCTGAACCTGATGACCCTCGGGGATTGGGCCGACCAGCAGACGGTAGGCCACCACGTGCACGCCCTCGACACTGGTACGAGCCTTGCCATCCAGGGCTTGCTCGGCCTGCGTCCGGCTGATCGTGATGCGGCCGTAGCCGTCGGCGTCGCACCAGCCCTGCCAGACCAGACAGTCGCCCTCGCGCTTGCTTTTGAGCCGCAGCCGCTCCATCAGCGGGACGCGGATATAGTGCCGTGGCATCGAGCTACCTCCTCGGTGTCACGCCCCCGTCCTGGTGCAAACAGGCGGGGGCTTCATGCGCTATGGAGTATATCGTGCGCTTAGGCCTGTGCATCGACGCGCGGGCCCGCACGCCGCCCAGGCAGGTTGAGGCGCTTGGGGCGACGGCCGTCAGCTTCCCGCTCGTGCCGCACCTGGACGTCAGCCAGCAGGCGCGGGCGCTGGAGCGCTACCGCACGCTGGGCTGGGACGTCGCCGTCGTGCTGGGCCCCCAGGCCATCCAGGACGGGCCCGACTGGCGCGCCTCGATCATGGAGGCACTGCGGCAGGCCCATGAGCTGCTGGCCATCGAGGCCGTCACCCACGTCATCCTGGGCCACGAGCCGGATGATGGCTGGCGGGGCGATCAGGTCGCGGACGACCCGCTGGTGGTGCCACGGGGCGGGGTTGGCTCCTGGGTGCTGTCCTGTGCCGACCTGGCCGAGCTGATCCATCGGGCCCGCACCATCCTTGGCACGCACACGCCGCTCCTGCTGGGCGGGCTGGTCTCGGGTCGGCCCGAGTTCGTCGGGCGGCTGGACCTCTCGGGGGTCGACGGCCTGCTGGTGCACCCGTACGCTGACCTGGACCTGGACGCCCTGCTGGACGGCTACCAGGCCGAGATCGCGGCGCAGGGCCTGGACGGGCGGGTCAGCCTGGGGATCGGTGAGCTGGGCCGATCGGACTACACGCTGCGGCGGGGCGTGATCGCCGACTGGTACGGCCAGGTGCTGCGGCACCTCGCGGCCAGAGGAGACGTCTCAGCCTGCTTCGTGTGCTGCGACTCGGACCTGACGCTGGACGGCTACGGCGTGTTCGACGCCGAGGATCGGCCCAAGCCGAGCGTGGCGGCCATCTTCGCGGCCACGCGCGGGCTCGATCCGTCCGCCTCGCTGGTGGCCCCTCGGTCAGACCGGCCGGACCAGGACGCGGCGCCAGAAGTGAACGGTTCATTGCCCTGGCCGCCTGGACTGCCGCTCGGGGCACTTGAGCTGGCGTCGGCGCTGGCCTGGGACGACGAAGACGACAGCGACGCCGAGACGGTCAGGGCGCTGGCCGCGCTCTGGCCGGAGCTGGGGCCACACCTGGCGTACTACGGCGTCGACGGCGATCCGGCCCCGTCGGTGGCGATCCTGGCCACGATCTGGACGGCGTCCGATGGCGACTGCCGCCCGACCGTCGAGCGGGGCGACTACGACCGCTGCGAGCGCCTCTATGGGCGAGGCAGCCAGACGGGCGTGGTGCTCGGAAACGTGCGGCATGGCGATGGCCACCGCTTCAGGGGGCGCGGGCTGGTGCCGTTGCGGGGGCGGGCCGCCTACGCCCGGTACAGCGCGCTGCTGGGGCTGGACCTGGTGGCGGATCCCGACCTGCTGGCCGAGCCGGCCGTCGCCAGCGCCCTGCTGGCGGCCCAGTTCGAGGAGCACGGGCTGTGGGGGGCTGCCCGCAGGGGCGACTACGCGGCGATCCGACGGGTGTTCGACGCCGGCCTGAATCGCTACGAGCCGTTCCTGGAGGCCGTCCAGCGGCTGTGGTCGGCCCTGGATCGACGCGAGCAGGACCAGGCGCCACCGCCCGATCCCGCCCGCCTGAAGAGCGTGCTGGCGGCCGCCAGGGCGCTGGATGGCGCCTCCGACGGCGGCGAGCTGGTGGCGCGCGCCTACCGTCGGGCGGGAGCCGCCACACTGTCCAGCGATCCGGACGCGCTGGCGGACGAGACGGCCGCGATCGGGCCGGAGGCGGCCGTACCAGGCGACCTGGTGCTGTACAGCTACGCCGATCCGTCCCGAGGCGGCGCGCACTACGCGCACGTCGCGCTGGTTGGCGAGGCCGACGGGCTGGTGCTCGACGGGCGGGCTGGCCTGGGGGCGGCGCTGCGCCCCCACGTCAGGGGGGCCGTCAGGCGCTATCGGCGGGTGCCGCTCGACGTCGCCGTGGTCCTGGACAGCCCGACGGGAGAGGAGGACGACGAGGTGCTGTGGCGGGAGCGGTACGAGGCGCTGGCCGAGGGCTCCCGACGGACGGCTCAGGCGCTGGACGAGGTGGCCGCCAGGCTGGTGCCGCCACCGGTTCCGGCCCGTCCGCCGGAGAAGGCCGCGAAGAGCGAGCACGTCGACTACGGCCAGGCGGCCTGGCGCTGGCAGGAGCAGGCCCGCGAGATCGCGGCGGAGGGCGTCCAGAAGCTACGGGCCGTCGCCGTCCAGCTCCGCGACGCGGCCGAGGAGGGCTGATGGCGAGAGTCAGCAAGCTCTGGCG
>Ga0126379_10003377_pt1 | contig 10323 bp, 10 predicted proteins | sample PanSoiMetPlot_24_FD_92640 | JGI IMG/M metagenome (GOLD analysis project Ga0126379, IMG submission 92640) | Tropical forest soil microbial communities from Panama - MetaG Plot_24 | ecosystem: Environmental > Terrestrial > Soil > Tropical forest > Bulk soil | place: Panama | collected 2016-02-17 | reverse complement strand
TGAGTTCGTCCAATTATCGTTCCCATGGTGCAACGCGCGACTCCCAAAAGTACAACTTTGTCGCACCGGCGGCTTCAAAATTGGCCGAAATCGGCTAAAACAGTACGAAAATGAGAGAGACGTGGAAAAGCCCAGATGGCTGATAATTCACAACAAAGCAGAAAAATCAGCCGGTGGCGCTTTTGTGTCGCTCCGATGATGGATTGGACCGACCGCCATTGCCGGTTCTTCCACCGACTGCTCACGCGCCGGGCGTTGATCTATACCGAAATGCTGACCACTGGTGCGGTGCTGCGCGGGAACCGCGAACGTTTACTCGCCTTCGACCCATGCGAACACCCCGTCGCGCTCCAGCTCGGCGGTTGCGACCCGCGCGCTCTCGCTCAATCAGCGTACATCGGCGCAGACTTCGGATATGACGAGATCAACCTTAATGTCGGCTGTCCGTCTGATCGCGTCCAGGAGGGCCGCTTCGGCGCGTGCCTCATGGCCGAGCCGTCGCTGGTAGGCGATTGCGTCGCTGCAATGAAAGCTGCGGTCAAAATACCGATAACAGTCAAATGCCGGATCGCGATAGACGAGCAGGATCCCGAGAAAGCGTTGTTTGGTTTTACTGACACGGTCAAGGCGGCCGGTATCGATGCGTTGATCGTACATGCGCGCAAAGCCTGGCTGAAAGGATTGTCACCGCGTGAAAATCGTGAAGTGCCGCCACTCGACTATGCGCTTGTGCACCGCCTGAAAATCATGCATGGCGACCTCCCAATCGTGCTCAACGGCGGTATTTTTTCGCTTGATCAGGCCATGGCCGAGATCGGTAGCCTGGACGGCGTGATGATGGGTCGCGCGGCGTATCAGGAGCCGTGGCGTCTGCTTGGCGTCGATCCGCAGTTCTTTGGAATCCGTGCGCCTTTCGTGTCCTCCAAGGCGGCGGCGTACGCGATGATTTCGTATATCGAACGCGAGCTGGAAACAGGTGTGCGGTTGCAGGCAATCACCCGTCACATGCTCGGCCTTTTCCGAGCTGTGCCGGGGGCGCGTACCTTCAGGCGCCATCTGGCAATCGAGGCGGTCAAGCCGGCGGCCGACGCATCTGTCCTGGCTGAGGCGCTGGCGTTGGTGCTGGACAGCGGAGCGGATTTGGCCAACATCGCCGCCTGAATTGCGTCTACCGCCTGCATTATTCGATAGATCATGCTGTTGGGTTATCCGATTGGCGAGATAATTTTGCTTGCGCTTTGGATTGCGGGCGCCGGCATTCTCGTGGGCATTCTTGCCGGTCTGTTCGGCATCGGTGGCGGCGCCATTATTGTCCCGGTCTTGTATGAGGTGTTTCGCGTGCTCGACGTGCCCGAAGATGTTCGTATCCAGACATGTATCGGCACCTCACTTGCGATCATCGTGCCGACCACCGTTCGTTCCTATCTTGGACACAAAAAAAAGGGTGCGGTGATCCCCGAAGTCGTACGAATCTGGGCGTTGCCCGCGATTATCGGCGTAGCAGTCGGATCGCTGACGGCATCATTCGCCCCACCGGCTGTGTTCAAGACCGCTTTTCTCCTTTTTGTAACCTTTATTGCCGCTCGCATGCTGTCGGGGGGCGAGCGCTGGAAACTTGGCAACGAATTACCGGGCCGCGGTAGGCTTGCCATCTATGGTTTCATCACTGGCCTGTTGTCTTCGCTGGTCGGCGTGAGCGGTGGCGCAGTTTCGAATGCGGTACTCACCCTTTACGGAAGACCGATGCATCAGGCAGTCGGCACATCGGCCGGTATCGGTGTGCCAATCACGATCGCCGGTGCAATCGGATATATGCTTGCTGGCTGGCCACATATGGCACAGCTGCCACCTCTATCGATCGGCTTCGTGTCGATGATCGGCTTCGTGCTGATGGCGCCGGTGTCCAGCTATACGACGGGCTATGGTGTGCAGCTGGCGCACTGGCTGTCGCGGCGCAAGCTTGAGATTGCGTTCGGCGTATTCCTCATCCTCGTCGCACTGCGGTTTGCCATCAGCATGATCTAACCGTACGGGTCAAGGATTTCCACGCAGACGCAGTCGATCGCCGCGTACCTCCCAGCTTTGCAGCCGGTTTAGGAAACTCATGCCGAGCAGATTGTTCCTGAGCTGACCCGGCTGCACTACCAACGCCGGCACCGCACGCTCTGTCAACCCACCGACCGCGAGACGATCGAGCGTTACTGCAGCGGCGCGAGTACGGCCGTTCGCGGTATCGATATTGACTGTGTAGGGGAGCACCTCAGTCGGCAACCCGGCCGCCTTGGCCGCTTCCTGCGTCAACACAACCGAGCTTGCGCCTGTGTCAAGGACCATGGGAATTCGGGTACCATTGATATATGCGGCAACAGCGAAGTCTCCCCCATGCCCCCGCACGACCTCTACATTGCGGCCGTGGCCGGCAACGTGACCAGGCATTAGCTCCGCAATCACCCGATCGGTGACATCGCGCAACTCGAACCGGTAGCTGTAGCCAACCACCAGCAGCAGGCCAATCACAGCCCAGAAAAGCGCCGCCTCGATGGCTTTCGACAGCCGTTCGCGAAACAAGACAAGTACCAGACCTCCGACAAAGACCACCAATACAATCTTGATCGCGAGTGAACCGACATCGTGCCGGAGCAGGTTTGTGATGGCGTCCTGGTCGTGGCTCGCAATCAGGGCCGCGAGCGACAGCGCTACACCAAGCAGGAGGGACCAGATAAGACGGCGGCTCACGGGCTCACCCCGATGGCGCGGCCGGACTCGCCGCATCGCTGACCATGAGACGCGCCCGCAGTTCGCTCATTATCTGCGTGCGTTCAGGGACCGTCATGGTGGCCCACCGCGCGATCTCGTCGAGGGTGCGGCCGCAGCCGAGACACAGACCCTTGCGGGCGTCGAGGGTGCATATTTTCACGCAAGGGCTCTCGATCATGACTTGTCGTTTTTATGCATGAAATCAAATGCGACCATAAGCATCGCTGTCAGGAACGCAATTGCAGCATTGTCGCAAGACCGAAAGCCTACGTGCCGGCCCGGAACAACGGGCGCTGGTTAGGCCGCCGTTTCTCCTCCAGGGGCGCGTCTGGCTCGCCCGTCGAAGCAATCGGCGGCGCCTGTTCGGGCATAACCGCCATGGCCGCTACCACCCGCTCTGGCGGAAACGTGACGATCACTTCGGTGCCGATACGCAGCTTTGATTTCAGGGTGAATGTGCCGCCATGGAGATCAACAAGGCTTTTGGCGATCGGCAAGCCCAGGCCGGCACCCTGTTCGGCTGATTTGATCGAATTCGAGCCTTGCCCAAATGACGCAAGTACAACCGGAATTTCTTCTTCCGGAATACCAGGACCCGTGTCCTTGACGCTGATGTACTGGCCGCCTGAGGCGGTCCAGCCAGCCTTGAGCCAGATTTCGCCTCCCTGAGGCGTAAATTTTATCGCATTGGAAAACAGATTGAGGCAGATCTGACGAATAGCCCGCTCGTCAGCCCACAGCCGCGGCAGTCCGGCTTCGAAAACCTCACGCATTTGTATCCCGCGGTTAGTGGCGCGCAACTTCAGGAGGTGATGGCAGTCCTCAATGATCGCTACCAGGGAGACGGATTCCTCCTTCAGCTCATAACGGCCGGCCTCGATGCGAGACAGATCGAGAATCTCGTTGATTAACCCCAGCAGATGCACCCCGGAGTTATGGATATCGGAAGCATATTCCTTGTAGGCCGGCACCGTGTGCGCGCCGAATACTTCGGCTTTCATCACTTCGGAGAAGCCAAGGATAGCATTCAGTGGCGTGCGCAGTTCGTGACTCATCTGCGCGAGGAAGCGCGACTTGGCGACGTTGGCAGCCTCCGCACGTCGACGAGCCTCGTCGGAAATTGATTTTGCCTGTTCCAACTCACCGATCAATGCATCTTTTTCAGCCCGCGCTTGCAAAGTCGCCAGCGCGCTGGAATAGAGTCGATAGGTGAGGGCAGCGAAATAGCCCTGCGCGGTTAGTGCCATGGCAGACAGGATGTAGTTGCGAAGGGTGCCCTGCAGGCAAAAGTCGATTACGATTGCAGCGGTAACCGGAAAACTGGCCGCAAACACCGCGGCTGGCAGGCTGGAAGCAAGCATGCTGGAGACCGCGACCAGCAATAGCATGACAAATAGCACAAAGGTGTTCGTGCTTTCATCGGCAGCAAGTGGATGGAGTGGATGAAAAAGAACGAACGTCCATCCTAGTCCGTAGAATAGATCGAGCACGATGAAACGCAGCCGCCATGCGCGCGATGAGATCTCGCTTGTTGGTCGCTCGAGCAGCCGACGGCATTTCGCAACGATGACGACGTGGATAACGAGCACCGCAGCGGTCCATGCTCCGGCGACGATTGCGCCGTTCCATAAGCTCGAGATGAAACCAACAGTCGAGACGAGGAGGAAGATTACAAGGGACGCCGAAATGCGATTTTGCGCGTATTGGCGCAGGAGCTCATAATCGAAGGCCGCGCGGGTCCCCCTTGACGACGTGAGGCGATCGCGTGCCTCTCGTACATATTGCGCAGCGAGACGGCGCCTCACCGGCGAGGTTTCCGGCGGCAGCGCGGCTAGATCGGGTTGTTCGCCTGGAAATGGCATTCTTGACGCTGATAGCTGCAAAAGATTCCTGGCAGCGTTGCCCAAAATCCTTAAGACCAAGCTTAAGAGGGACCTAAAAACCCTGGTTAATGATTGTTTACGTCTATTTGACAGCGTTTTTTGCCCGTGTTCGGCTAAGTCGGTAGCGTTCAGCGCGGAGCACCGAATGAAACTCTACGACAGCAAGGTCGCGCCGAACCCCCGGCGCACACGCATTTTTCTTGCTGAGAAAGGCATCGTCCTCCCGACCGAGCAGGTCGACATCATGACGATGCAGCATAAGACTCCCGAGTACACGGCAATAAATCCATTGCAACGTATGCCAGCATTGGTCCTCGATGACGGCACGGTGATCACAGAGTCGATTGCGATCTGCCGCTACTTTGAAATGCTCAATCCGGAACCGCCGCTGTTTGGTGTTGGGCCCAAGGATACGGCGATCGTGGAAATGTGGAATCGGCGCGCCGAGATCAATTTCTTTTCCAACGTGGCGGCAGTATTCCGACACACCCATCCGGCGATGAAAGAACTAGAGGTGCCACAGGTGGCGGCCTGGGCCGAAGCCAATCGGCCACGCGTCACCTGGTTCCTCGAGCTGCTTGACCGCGAACTCGGCAAGAGGGAGTTCATAGCGGGCGATCGCTATACTGTTGCCGATATCACCATGCAGGTTGCGGTCGATTTCATGAAACCAGGCAGACTTGCAATGCCCGAGGGTGCGTCCAACGTGAAACGCTGGCACACCGCGGTTTCGGCGCGGCCAAGTGCAAGCGCATGAGTTTGGCCAGGGTAAATCAGCGCTGAATTTAATTGCACGTGGCGGATGATCAGCGCTCAAGCAGGGCGATGAGACTGGATGTGTCCCAACGTTTGCCGCCCATTGCCTGAATCTCGGAGTAAAACTGGTCGACAAGTGCCGTGACCGGCAAGCGGGCGCCATTCTTGCGTGCTTCGCCCAGACAGATCCCCAGATCCTTTCGCATCCAGTCGACTGCGAAACCGAAATCAAATTTGTTCACTGCCATCGTTTTGTAGCGGTTTTCCATTTGCCAAGATTGGGCCGCGCCTTTTGAAATGGTCCCAATCAACTTATCAATGTCGAGGCCGGCCTTCTTGGCGAAGTGCAGACCTTCGGCCAAACCTTGTACCAGCCCGGCAATACAAATCTGATTGACCATCTTTGAAAGCTGGCCCGATCCGGCAGAGCCAAGAAGATTGCAGGCGCGAGCGTACGCAGCGATCACTTTCTCGGCGCGGGCAAACGGCTCGGGGTCGCCTCCGCACATCACGGTGAGCACACCGTTCTCGGCACCGGCTTGGCCACCGGACACCGGAGCGTCGACGAAATCGAAACCGCCTTTCTTGGCCGCGGCATAGAGTTCGCGGGCGATTTCAGCCGACGCCGTTGTATGGTCCACGAAGACCTTGCCCTTGCCCATACCGGCGAAAGCGCCATTTGGACCCAGGATCACTTCACGCAGGTCGTTATCGTTACCAACACAAGCCATGACAAAATCCTGACCTTCAGCGGCAGCCTTGGGGGTAGGGGCCGACTTGCCACCATGCTGCTTCACCCATTGCTCGGCCTTGGCGGCGGTGCGGTTATAGACGGTCATATCGTGGCCGCCCTTGTTTTTCAGGTGCCCCGCCATTGGGTAGCCCATGACACCCAGGCCTAAAAACGCCACCTTCGCCATCGTCTGTCTCCCTCGAAAATTTCCAATATCTCTTGGCCGGCTGTAGCCAATGCCTATCTGCCAATAGGTCATTGCCGGGGCAAGCACGTCAACCGGTCTCTGCGCTTTGGGCGCATTGACCGGCTCGCCGCCTTGCCTATGGTGGCGAAAAATGGACGGACGATCATGGCGGTAAGCAGGGAACAGGTTCTCGCGGCATTGGCAAAGTTGCCGTCCCCGGGCGGCACGGCTTTGCCGGACGCACGGGTGCTCTCCGACATCGTCATTTCTGACGACAAGGTTTTCTTTTCGCTGACAGTGGACGCCAGCGCCGTAAAGGCTTGGGAGCCAGTACGCAAGGCGGCCGAAGACGCAGTGCGTAGAATTCCCGGAGTGCAGTCAGCGCTCGTTGCCTTGACTGCCGAGCGCGCCGCCGGCGCGGCAACGCGACCGCCGCAAATGCCTGCACAGGCCGCGCCTCGCGCAGCCCATCCGGCAGACAAGGTTCAGCCAGGCATTCCTGGCGTTGATGCAGTGATTGCAGTTGCCTCGGGCAAGGGCGGCGTCGGCAAATCCACCACCGCAGTCAATCTCGCGCTCGGCCTGCGCGATCTTGGGCTCAAAGTCGGCATGCTCGACGCCGACATTTACGGACCCTCGCTGCCAAAACTGCTCGCAATCAAGGAAAAACCTCAGACCATTGGCGGCACTCGCCTCAAGCCGATCGAACGTTATGGACTTACGGCGATGTCAATCGGCTTCCTGATCGACGAAGAGACGCCGATGATCTGGCGCGGGCCCATGGTGATGTCGGCCATCACGCAGATGTTGCGCGAGGTCGAGTGGGGCAAGCTCGATATCATGGTGGTGGACATGCCCCCCGGTACCGGCGACGCCCAACTCACCATGGCGCAGCAGGTCCCTCTCAAAGGCGCCGTGATCGTCTCCACGCCGCAAGATCTCGCGCTGATCGACGCGCGACGCGGCGTTGCCATGTTCAAGCGTGTAAACGTGCCGGTGCTCGGTGTGGTTGAAAACATGAGCTATTTCGTTTGCCCGAGTTGCGGCACGCGCTCGGATGTTTTTGGCCACGGCGGTGCACGGAAGGAAGCCGAGCGGCTCGGTGTACACTTTCTTGGAGAGGTTCCGCTCCATATGACCATACGGGAAAAATCCGACGCCGGCCTTCCCGTCGTTGCCACGGAGCCAGATGGCCCGCACGCCAAAATCTTCCGCGATATCGCTGCAAAGGTGCGCGACCAGGTCAAAGACGCGGCGCGCCCGGCACCAAGGATTGTAATAGAGGCCTAAAGCACCTCGATAGCGACACCAAAAGCCAAGAAAACGTCGCCTAAAACAGCAAATCCAGTGGCGATGCGACCAATAGGCGACTTGCGCTTAAATTACGGTGACCGCATTGTGTTGGCGTGCCGGGTCGGCGTTGGCTGCTCGGCGATCCGCTTTAGAAGGGGCGATTAAAGGGAGACCCTCATGCAACGCCGTAAATTTCTCGCTGCTATTGGAACTGGGGCCGCTGCGGCTGCCGCGACAACGATCGCGAAGCCGGCTATCGCCCAGTCTTCACCGACTTTGAAATGGCGACTCACAGCCAGCTGGCCGAAATCGCTCGATACATTGTACGGCACTTGTGACATGTTTTCGAAATACGTGTCGGAAGCGACCGATGGCAAATTCCAGATCCAGGCCTTCGCCGCCGGCGAGATCGTGCCTGGTCTGCAAGTCCTCGATGCGGTGCAGAACGGTACCGTCGAAATGGGCCACAGCGCGCAGTACTACTACATCGGGAAAGATCCGACCTGGGCGCTGTTCTGTGCCGTGCCGTTCGGCCTCAATTGCCGCCAGCAAAATGGGTGGTTCTATCATGGCGACGGGCAGAAGCTGATCGACGAGTTCGGCGCCAAATTCAATGTCAAATGCCTCACTGCCGGCAACACTGGCTGCCAGATGGGCGGTTGGTTCAACAAGGAGATCAAGGAGCCTGGCGATTTCAAAGGCCTCAAGATGCGCATCGGAGGCTGGGCCGGCAAGACGCTTGGCAAGCTTGGTCTTGTCGCGCAGCAGATCGCTGGTGGCGACATTTATCCGGCACTGGAGAAGGGCACTATCGACGCTGCCGAGTGGGTTGGGCCCTATGACGACGAGAAGCTCGGCTTCTACAAGATCGTCAAGTTTTACTATTATCCGGGCTGGTGGGAGGGCGGCACCACAAACCACATGCTCATCAATCTGGCCAAGTGGAACGAGCTGCCGAAAGGTTACCAGTCAATACTCGAAGCGGCCGCCGCGGCCTGTAATGTGAAACAGGTGGCCGACTACGACGCGAAGAACCCGCAGGCCCTCAAGCGGCTCGTTGCCAACGGCACCCAGCTTCGGCCGTTTACCCAGTCGGTGATGGAGGCCTGTCTGAAGGCGTCGAACGAGGTGAATGCGGAAACCTCGGCTGCCAATGCCGACTACAAGAAGGTCTGGGATTCGATTGTTGCATTCCGCAATGACGAATACCTGTGGTGGCAAGTCGCCGAATACACCTACGACTCCTTCATGATCCGCGCGCGGCCACATACTTGAGCACACGCAAGCGGATGAACGTAAGGGGCCGGCGCGCCAGCCGGCCCTCATATTTTGCAGAGCTGCCGGGCCGGGGACCGCTTACAACTTTGGTCGAACCAGGACAGACTGGATTTAAGGGGTGAGGTCGGCCATGGTTCCGGTCGCGCGCCGCGTGGTCAAACAACCGGCGCGGGGCGTCGCGGACTGCCGCTGGAAAATCACAGGAGGAATGGGATGAAACGTCGTCAATTCATCAAGGCCGCGGGGCTTGGCATTGCTGCAAGCTCGATTGCCGCGCCTGCGATTGCGCAGTCTATGCCTGAGATCAAATGGCGAATGACCTGCAGCTGGCCAAAATCACTCGAGACGCTCTACGGTTCCGCCGAGCTCATGGCGAAGAACGTCGCTGAGGCGACGGATAACAAGTTCCAGATTCAGGTTTTCGCCGGCGGCGAAATTGTGCCAGCCCTGCAAGCGCTGGATGCGGCGTCGAGCGGCACGGTCGAGATCGGACACACTGCGTCGTACTACTATTTCGGCAAGGATCCGACATTCGCGTTCGGCACGTCGGTGGCCTTCGGTCCGAACCAGCGCCAGAACCAGGCATGGATGATCCATGGCGGCGGTATGGATCTGCTGAACGGCTTCTACCAGAAGTTCAACGTCCATGCCCTCATGGCTGCTAATACCGGTTGTCAAATGGGTGGCTGGTTCCGAAAAGAGATCAATACTGTCGAGGATCTTAAGGGTCTGAAATTCCGGATCGGCGGCTTCCCGGGCAAGGTCCTGACCAAGCTCGGTGTCGTGCCCCAACAGATCGGCGGTGGCGACATTTTCCCGGCACTGGAAAAGGGCACGATCGACGCCGCCGAATGGGTCGGTCCTTACGACGACGAGAAGCTCGGCTTCTACAAGATCGCGCCGCATTACTACTATCCGGGCTGGTGGGAAGGCGGCTCGATGATTTTTGCGTTCGTTAATCTCGACAAGTGGAATTCCCTGCCGAAAGCGTATCAAGCCGCCTTGATCGCGGCTGGTCACTACGCCAACACCTGGTCGATGGCAAAGTATGACGCCGCCAATCCTTTGGCATTGAAGCGACTGGTCGCCGCCGGAGCGCAGCTTAAACCGTTCTCGCCGCAAATTATGGATGCCTGCTACAAGGCATCCGTCGAACTACACAATGAAGTCGCGGCGACAAATCCTGACTTCAAGAAGGTGCTCGACGCGATGGTTGGCTTCCGCAATGATCAATATTTATGGTGGCAGGTCGCAGAATACAGTTACGATAGCTACATGATCCGCGCACGCGCGCGCGGCTAGACGCGTCCCAATACAAAGAGGCCCCGGAACAAGCATCCGGGGCCTTAATTTTTCTGGCGGCGCTATTTGAAGTCTAGCGGCGGCATTTCGGGGATCTGAATTTCTATTTTTACTTTGGATGGATCGATCTTCGT
>Ga0126379_10003376_pt1 | contig 10324 bp, 7 predicted proteins | sample PanSoiMetPlot_24_FD_92640 | JGI IMG/M metagenome (GOLD analysis project Ga0126379, IMG submission 92640) | Tropical forest soil microbial communities from Panama - MetaG Plot_24 | ecosystem: Environmental > Terrestrial > Soil > Tropical forest > Bulk soil | place: Panama | collected 2016-02-17 | reverse complement strand
TCAACCTGGCCGATCTCTGCGGCCGCGAGCACCACCCCAAACGGCGTGCCGGATGGCGCGGGGGGGGAACAGACGATGACCTCGGCGACTCCCGCAACCCGCGCGGGCACGGCGGCCATCAGCAGGCTGCTCGGATAGCTGGCCCGTCCCCCCGGAGCGTAGATGCCCACTCGGCGCAGCGGGTCCGGCCGGCGGCCCACCCGTACCCCGGCCTCCGTTTCGACCTCCGCTTGGCGGGGCACGAAGGCGCGGTGCGCGCGGGCGATGTTCGCCGCGGCGCGTTCAAGCGCGGAGCGCAGCTCCGGTTGCAGCTCCCTCAAGGCCGTTCCCCACAACCGCCGCGGCACCTCGAGGGAATCGAGCCGCACCCCGTCCAGATCGAGCGCCAGAGCGCGCAAGGCGCCATCCCCGCCCTGGCGGACCTGCGAGATGATCTGCCTCGTTCGCTCGCGCACCGAGGGATCTCGCGCGCTGTCGCGCCGGCACAAAAACGCGCGGCCCTCGCGATCCAGCTCTGCCAGGGCGCCGCGAAATCGCCAGGGCTGGTCGCTCACGGCATCAGCCTTTCGATTCGCGTCACCAGAATGCCTTCGCACCCGAGCGCCTTGAGCGCGGAGATCGTCCGGTAGACCGAGCCGGCCGACACCACCGCATGCACCGCCACGTAGGAGCCGCCGTCGAGGATGTCCACCACCGTCGGACCCTTGAGGCCGGGAAGCACGTCGCGGACCTGCTCGAGCTTGGCCCGCGGGACGTTGGCCATCAGATAGCGCTTGTCGCGGGCGCGAATGACCGAAGCCAGCGCCATCACCAGCGCGTTTAAAGCCTCCGTCTTCTCTTCGTCTCTAGCTCCGCTCGCCGCCGGCGCGGTGATGAGGCGGGCGGTGGACTCGAGGATGGTCGCCAGCTCGCGCAGGCCATTGATGCGAAAAGTCGATCCGGTCGAGGTGAGATCGACGACGATGTCGGCGATGCCCAGGTGCGGGGCGATCTCCGCGGCGCCGGAAACGGGGACGATCTCCACCTGGCGCCCGATGCGACGGAAGTATTCGCGGCTGAGCCTGGGGAACGCGGTGGCCACGCGCGGCGAGCCATTGAGCTGCTCGATCGACGCGATGCCACTCTCCTCGCGCGCCGCGACCGCGAGGCGGCACTGGCCGAACTCCATGTCCAAGAGCTGCTCCAGCTCCCGGCCCGACTCGCAGACCAGATCCCATCCGGTCACCCCGGCGTCGGCAGCTCCGTCCGCGACGAACTCCGGGATGTCCTGCGCGCGCACGAAGATCGCCTCGAACTCTCCACCCAGCGACGCGGACAACGCGCGCTCGCCGACCATCCGAGCTTCCAGCCCGGCATCGTTGAACAGCTCGCGAACGTCCTCCGAAAGGCGGCCCTTGTTGGGAAGGGCAATTCTGAGCATCGGCACTGCATAACCCATCCCCGGGGTGTCGCGCATCTTGCGGCGGGACCGGAGGGGCTCAATGGACCCATCAGCGGCACGAGCAGCAATGGGCGCCGAATGCTCCTTGTCTCCCGGGGCTGCGCGCCGTTATGCAGCCGCCATGAGACCTGACATCGTTCCCGGCAAGACCTTCCCCGATTTCGAGTTGTCCGATCACACCAGCAAGCGCCGTCGGCTTTCCGAGTTGCAGGGCGCGGACCCGATGGTGCTCGTGCTCAGCCGCGGAGGATTTTGCCCAAAGGACCGCCGGCAGTTGGAGGGGCTATTGCAGCTTTACCGCGAAATGGAGGTGGGCTACTGCAAGCTCGTCACCATCAGCACCGACAACTTGCTCGAAACCAACGAGTTCCGTTCCGGGGTGGGCGCCAACTGGCCCTTTCTGTCCGACCCAGGACGCAAAGTTCAGAAGGATCTCGACATTGCCGAGTACACCGACCCTTTGCACAACCCGATGATCCCGCACACAATCGTGTTGGAACCCGGGCTGGTGGTCTACAAAGTCTACCTCGGCTACTGGTTCTTCGGCCGCCCTACCGTCGAGGAGCTACGGCACGACTTAAGGGCCGTCTTGGCCAAATGCCGCCCCGATTGGGACATCAGCTCGCCCGAGATGCGCGCCGCTTGGGAGCGAGGCGAGAAGAACCGCTTTTTCCCCTACGGGAAGACTTACGCGCAGCTGTTCGCCTCGCAGGAATAGAGCGGCCTTGGCGGCGCTCACTCGTAGCGTAGGGCGTCGATCGGATCGAGCAGCGACGCTTTTCGGGCGGGATACAGCCCAAAGACGATCCCCACCGCCGCGCTGAAGATGACCGCGACGAGGATCACCAGCGGTTGGATGGTCATCTGCCACCCCCACTGCGAGGTGAGCCGCTTGCCGCCGAGCAGGCCCACGGCGATGCCGATCAGGCCTCCCACCGTGGAAAGGGTGAGCGCCTCGATCAGAAACTGGGCGAGGATGTCCTTCGGGCGCGCGCCGATCGCCATCCGCACCCCGATCTCCCGAGTACGCTCGGTGACACTGACGAGCATGATGTTCATGATCCCGATCCCGCCGACGATCAGCGACACCAGGGCAATTCCGAGCAAAAGGTTGGCGCCGGTGGCCGCTGCTTGCTCCTGAGCGCTGGCGATCTCGGAGAGGTTTCGAATGTTGAAGTCGTCCTCGATGCCGGGGGCCAGGTGGTGCCGATCGCGCAAAAGCTCGGTGATCTGCCGCTGGGCCAACGGGGTGGCCGCCGCCGAGACCGCCCCGACGAAGATGATCCCGTTGATGAACTTACCCAGGCCCTTACGGACCTTCGCCTCGAAGGTGCTCACCGGGATGAAGGCGGCATCGTCGTAGTCCTGACCCAGGGCCGATTGCCCCTTCTTGGCCATGACGCCAATGATAGTGAAGGGAATGTTGTTGACCCGGACGCTCTGGCCGACGGGATTGGCGTTCTCCCCGAAGAGCTTGTCCACCACCGTCTGGCCGAGAACGATCACCTTGCTGCCCAGATCGACGTCGGTCTGGGTAATCAGGTTGCCCATCGACGCCGGCCAATTGCGGATCAAAAAGTAGTCGGGCGTCGTGCCGGTGATTCGCGTCGACCAGTTCTGGTCCTCGCTTAAGATCTGCGCGTTGGAGCCAACGTTCGGCGCGGCGTAGCGCACCGAGGGCACCTCCGTCTGAATCGCCTTTAAGTCTTCCCAGGTGAGCGTCGGCATCGAGCCGAATCCGCCGCGCGCGCCGCCGCCCTGACTCGAGCCGGACAGGACGATGAGGATGTTGGTCCCCATCGACGCGATGGCCTGCTGTACGCTTGCCTGCGAGCCCTCTCCCATCGCGAACATCGCGATCACCGCACCCACCCCGATAATGATCCCCAAGGTGGTCAAAAAAGATCGGGTCTTGTTGCGCAACAGCGCCCTGGCGGCCACCAGGAATGTCTCCAGCAAGTTCACGCGATCGCCTCCTGCGGCTGAGGCACTGCGGCGAGCGGTTGCTGTCGGCGATCGACGAGAATCACGCCGTCCTTGAGCAAGATGACGCGCGAAGCGTAGCGGGCGATGTCCGCCTCGTGAGTCACCAGCAGGATGGTGATCCCCGAACGCCCCAGCTCCTGCAGCAGCGACATCACCTCGATGCTCGTCTGCGAGTCCAGATTTCCGGTCGGCTCGTCGCCGAGGATGAGCTTCGGATTGCCCACCAACGCCCGCGCGATCGCCACCCGCTGCTGCTGTCCACCGGAGAGCTGATTGGGGTGGTGCTCGATTCGGTCTCCCAGCCCCACCCGCCGCAGCGCTTCGGCCGCTCGCTTGTGCCGCTCGCGGCGCGATAGCCCGGCGTAAACGAGGGGCAGCTCCACGTTCTCCAGCGCTGTGGTGCGGGAAAGCAGGTTGAAGCTCTGAAAGACGAATCCGATCGTCCGATTGCGAATCGCCGCCAGCTCATCCCGACTCAAGTGCGAAACCTCGCGCCCCTCGAGCAGGTACTGGCCGCTGGTCGGGCGATCGAGACAGCCGACGATATTCATCAGCGTGGACTTGCCGGAGCCGGAAGCGCCCATGATTGCCACGAACTCTCCTTGCGAAACGCGCAACGAGATGCCGCGCACGGCGCGGACTTGAACGTCACCCATTTGATACACTTTGGTGACGTCCTCGAGGTGAATCAGAGGGGTGGACCCGTCCGGTCTCATGGATGCGCCGCCCGGCCCTTCCCTAGAAGAACCGCGGCCCGCGAGGCCCGCCAGGGCCGCGTCCGTCGCCCCCGCCGAGCGCCGCGGTGATCAGCTGATCTCCTTCGCTCATTGGCCCGGAAACGACTTCGGTGAGCGTCCCGTCGCTGATGCCCGTCCGGATCGACACCGGAATGGGCCGCCCGTCCTTCAGCACCCACACGGTTTTTTCGTTCGGTGCCGCGGGCGCACCGATTTCACCACCGGCCTCGACGGGGCGCGGCGGGCGCCGGGCTTCGCCTGCGGGCGCGCGGCCGGCCACCCTCTGCCCGCCACCCGCTTCCTTCGCACCCGGATGGCCCGCCACCCGAATCTGCTCCTGGATCATCTCGGGGGGCGGCTTAAAGCGCAGCGCGGCGTTAGGCACCTTGAGCACGTCGTCTTTCTCCGCGACGATCACCGTCACGTTGGTGGTCATCCCCGGCTTGAGCTTGAGGTCCGAATTGTCCACGTCGATGACCGCGTCGTAGGTCACCACGTTCTGAACCGTCTGAGGGGCGTTGCGAATCTGGCGGATTGTTCCCTGGAAGCGCTCGTTGGGGTAGGCGTCGACGGTGAAGCCGGCGATCATCCCCGGGTTCAATCGACCGACGTCGGCCTCGGCGACGTTGGTGTCCACCTGCATCTTCTTTAGATTTTCCGCAATGGTGAAGAGGGTCGGCGCCTGCAGCGACGCTGCCACCGTCTGGCCGACATCAACGTTGCGGGAGATCACCGTCCCGTCGATCGGCGAGACGATCGACGTGTAAGCTAGGTTGATCTCCGCCTGGTGCAGCGCCGCGCGCGCTTGCTCCACCGCCCCGGCCGACAGCTCGACCTGGGCGTCGGCCGCGAGCTTGTTGGTCTCCAGGGTGTCGCGATCGGCTTGCGAGATGAGCTCCTTTTTCAGCAGCACGTCACCCCTGCTGAGCTGCCGCTGCGCGTCCAGTGCCTGGGCCTTGGACTTGGAGAGGTTGGCCTTAGCCTCGATGTAGTTCGCGCGCGATTGCTCGACCGCTGCCTCGAAGAGCTGGGGATCGATCTTCGCGATCAGCTCCCCCTTCTTCACCGGCGAATTGAAGTCGACGTTGAGCTGGGCGATCCGTCCGGACACCTGCGTTCCGACCTGAACGGTGACGAGCGCGGACAAGGTTCCGGTCGCCGTGACGCGAGAGATGAGCCGGCCGCGCTGGACGGTGGCCGTTTCGAAGCGGGGCGTTGCGGGTCCGCGTCGGCGCAAAAGCCAGAAGCCAGCGAGGGCGACCAGAAGAATCGCCCCGCCGACGACGAGGATGCGCATTCTGCTGCGCGACTTTGTCTCAACGGCCATTTGTCACCGCCTCAAACTACCAAAGACAGGAACGCGGCGTCTCACGTTAATCTAGCTGAGGACTTCATTCGGGTTTTCCGGATAGTCCGAATGCGGCGTTTTCGTCGGGTCCGTCCGTCGGTGTCCGAGTGCACCCAGCTTTTCGTGCTTGACGCAGCGAAGCCGATGGCCCCAAAACCCCTCTGCGAAAAACCCGAAAGGAGCGCGTTTTGAAAACATCGCTGGCGATCGCCGCCGTCTGCCTCAGCTCCTCGCTCGCCGTTGCCGACGAGGGAATGTGGACCTTCAACAACTTCCCCACGCAGAAGGTCAAGCAAAAGTACGGCTTCGAAGCCACCCAGCCTTGGCTGGATCACGTGCGGCTCTCATCTTTGCGTCTGGCGCAGGGATGCTCGGCCAGCCTGGTCTCGCCCAACGGGTTGGTGATGACCAACCATCACTGCGCGCATAGCTGCATCGAGCAACTCTCCACCGCTCAGAAGGACTACGTCGCGAGTGGGTTTTTCGCCGCCAACCCGAAGGATGAGGTGAAGTGCCCCGTTCTCGAAGCCAATCAGCTGATCCAGATCACCGACGTCACGCAGCGCGTCCGCGCCGCAACCAAGGGGCTCGAGGGCAAGCCGTACAACGACGCGCTCAAGGCCGAGATGTCGAAGATCGAGAAGGAGTGCGCGACGAGCACCGACATTCGCTGTGACGTCGTCTCGCTCTACCACAATGGCATTTTCAATCTGTACAAGTACCGCCGCTTCCAGGACGTGCGCCTGGTCTTCGCACCGGAGTTCGCCATCGCCTTTTTCGGCGGCGATCCGGACAACTTCATGTTCCCCCGATACGATCTCGACGTTTCCTTTCTCCGCATCTACGAGGGAAATCAACCGGCCAAGACCGAGCACTACTTCAAGTGGTCGCGCGACGGGGCGAAGGAGGGAGACCTCTCCTTCGTCACCGGAAACCCCGGCGGCACCAGCCGGCAAAAGACAGTGGCCGAGCTGGAGTACCAGCGCGACGTGGCGCAGCCGGCAAACCTGTTGCGGCTCGCCGAGCTTCGGGGTTATCTCACCGCCTTCGCCGACCGCGGCCCGGAGTTCAAGCGGATCTCCAGCCCACAGCTCTTTGGCGTAGAGAATTCTTTCAAGGCCATCTTTGGCCGCGAGCAGGCGCTTCTGGACAAGGCCTTTTTCGCCTCCAAGGTCGCCGCCGAGCAGGCATTCCGAGCCAAGGTGAATGCCGACCCGGCAAAGAAGCGCGCCTACGGCGGCGCCTGGGATGCGCTGGCCAAGGAGCAAGTCGAGCTCAAGCAGATCCGCAAGCCGCTGGTCTATCTCGAGCAGAACGTCTCCCCGCTGGCCCCGGCCGGCTTCCAATCCCAGCTCTTCACCCTCGCCAAGATGCTGGTCCGAACTTCGGAGGAACTGCCCAAACCCAACGAAACGAGACTGCGCGAATACACCGACTCGGCGATGCCGGCGATCAAGCAGCGCCTCTTCTCCCCGGCGCCGATTTACGACGATCTGGAAATCGCCACCCTGACTTTTTCGCTCACCAAACTTCGGGAGGTCCTTGGCCCGGACGACGCGGTGGTGCGCAAAGTCCTGGGGAAGAATTCACCCAAGGAGCTGGCCACCGCGCTGGTCAAGGGAAGCAAGCTCAAGGACGTCGCGCTGCGCAAGGCGCTCTTCGATGGCGGACAGAAGGCAGTCGACGCGTCCGATGATCCGATGATCCAGCTCGCTCGGAAGGTCGACGGCGACGCCCGGGCCATCCGCAAGCGCTACGAGGACGACATCGAGTCGGTGGAGAAGAAAAGTCAGGAGCTGATTGCCAAAGCCAATTTTGAGGTCTTCGGGACCAGCAATTACCCGGACGCCACCTTCACCGCACGGGTCTCCTACGGCCAGGTGAAAGGCTGGATTGAGAACGGCAAACCTGTCCCGCCAATCACCACCATGGCCGGGGCGTTCGAGCGCAACACCGGGCGGGAGCCTTTCGCCTTGCCGAACAGCTGGTTGGCGGCCAAATCGCGGTTGAGCCTCGGCACGGGGATGAACTTCACCACCACCAACGACATCATCGGGGGCAACTCCGGCTCGCCGGTGATCAACAAAAATGCCGAGATCATCGGCCTCGTCTTCGATGGAAACATCCACTCGCTCGGCGGCGACTTCGGTTTCGACGAGGCGCTCAACCGGACGGTGGCGGTGCACAGCGCGGCGCTGCTCGAGGCGCTGGGGAAAGTCTACGGTGCCAACCGCCTCCTCGAGGAGCTTCGGCCGCAGCAAGGATCGGGCGGAAAGTAGCGCGCTGCCTCAAGCCGACCGTCCATCACTCCCACTCGATGGTGGCCGGCGGCTTCGACGAGATGTCGTAGACCACCCGGTTAATCCCTCGCACCTCGTTGGTGACCCGGGTGGAGATCCTCTGCAAGAGCTCGCTCGGAAGCCGCGCCCAATCCGCGGTCATTCCGTCTACGCTGGTTACCGCTCGGAGCACTGCAGCGAACTCGTAGGTCCGATCGTCGCCCATTATCCCAACGCTCTGGACCGGCAAGAGGACCGCAAAGGCTTGCCAAAGCTCCTGATACAGCCCGGCCAAGCGGACCTCCTCCTGGACGATCGCGTCGGCCTTCCGCAAAAGCTCCAACCGCGGCTCGGTGACCTCGCCGAGGACGCGAATCGCCAGCCCCGGGCCCGGAAAGGGATGCCGGTGTAAAAGCTCGTCAGGCAGCCCCAGCTCCCGCCCCAGCGCGCGCACCTCATCCTTGAAAAGCTCGCGCAAAGGCTCGATCAGCTTGAGCTTCATCACCTCGGGTAGGCCGCCCACGTTGTGGTGGCTCTTGATCGTGGCGGACGGACCCTTGAAGGAGACCGATTCGATCACGTCGGGGTAAAGCGTTCCCTGCGCCAGGTAGCGGGCATCCTGAAACTCGCTGGCCGCCTCCTCGAAGACGGCGATGAACTCGCGCCCGATGATTTTGCGTTTTTGCTCGGGATCGAGGACGCCCTTGAGCTTGGAAACAAAGCGGGACCGGGCGTCCACCGTCTTGAGCGGAACGTGGAAGCGGTGCCGGAAAAGCTCTTCCACCTGCTCTCGCTCACCGGCGCGAAGCAGCCCGTTGTCCACGAAGATGCACTGCAGTCGATCGCCCACCGCGCGGTGCACCAGGATCGCCGCCACCGAGCTGTCGACTCCTCCGGAGAGCGCGCAGATCACCCTGCCGTCTTCGACCTGGCGGCGGATGGTCTGCTCGGCCTGTCGAGCGAAGCCCTTCATCGACCAGCTACCGCTCAGCTTGCACTCGCCAAAGAGAAACGAGCGGAGCATCTCTTTGCCTTGCGGCGTATGGACCACTTCCGGGTGAAACTGGACGCCGTAGATCGGCCGCGAATCGTGTGCCGCTGCGGCAAACGGAGAGTTGGAGCTTCGCGCGATGGCTTCAAAATGGGGCGGGAGCTCCTCCACCCGGTCTCCGTGGTTCATCCACACCCGCAGACGCTGGCCTTTTTGAAACGAGGACAACACGCCGCGCGGTTGCAAAACCTCGACGTCGGCCGGCCCGAACTCCCGCCGGGCCGAGCGATCCACCTTTCCTCCCAGCGCCTTGGTCAAAAGCTGCAACCCGTAGCAAATGCCGAGCACCGGAACGCCGAGATCAAAGACGGTGGGGTCGCAGCGCGGCGCGCCCGCGTCCTCCACCGAGGCCGGGCCGCCGGAGAGGATGATTCCCCGCGGAGAGAACGCGCGTATCTCCGAGGCGGAAAAGTGGGGCGGCTGAATTTCACAATAAACTCCCAGCTCGCGGACCCGCCGGGCAATGAGCTGGGTGTACTGGCCGCCGAAGTCGAGGATCAGAATCTTCTCGGCGTGGATGTCCATCGGCTCGTTCGTTGTTCTCACTCCACCCGGTAGTTCGGCGCTTCCTCGGTGATGATCACGTCGTGGACGTGGCTCTCTTTGAGGCCCGCGGCGGTGACCCGGATGAACTTCGCATTTCGCCGAAGCTCCTCCACGTTCGCCGCGCCCAGGTAACCCATGCCGCTGCGGATGCCGCCAAGCATCTGAAAGACAAGCATCGCCAGCGAGCCCTTGTACGGCACCCGGCCTTCGATCCCCTCCGGAACGAGCTTCTCGTCGGCGGCGTCGACTTGGAAGTAGCGGTCGCGGGCGCCGCTTTTCATCGCGGAGATCGATCCCATCCCCCGGTAGCTCTTGTAAGCGCGGCCCTGGTAGTAGATCACCTCGCCGGGAGCCTCCTCGGTGCCGGCGAACAGCGAGCCGATCATCACCGAGCTCGCGCCGGCTCCGAGGGCCTTCACCGCGTCGCCCGAGTACTTGATCCCCCCGTCGGAGATCACCGGCACGTTGTGGCGATCCGCCTCGCGCGCGCACTCGTCCACCGCGGTGAGCTGCGGCACCCCGACGCCGGCGATTACCCGGGTGGTGCAGATCGAGCCAGGTCCGATTCCCACCTTGACCGCGTCTGCACCGGCGTTGATCAGCGCGCGCGTCGCCTCCGCGGTCGCCACGTTGCCGGCGATCAGCTGAACGTTGGGGAAGCTTCGCTTGGTGTCCTTGACCGCCTCCACCACACCGCGCGAGTGACCGTGGGCGGTGTCGATGACGATCACGTCGCACCCGGCCTTCAGCAGAAGCTCGAGGCGCTCTTGCCGATCGGGCGAGACGCCCACCGCGGCGGCGCAAAGAAGCCGACCCTTCTGATCCTTGGCAGCGTCCGGATGGGCCCGCGTCTTCTCGATGTCCTTGATGGTGATCAGCCCTCGCAGCTCGAACTGCTCGTTGACCACGAGAAGCTTCTCGATCCGGTTTTTGTGG
>Ga0126379_10003374_pt1 | contig 10324 bp, 5 predicted proteins | sample PanSoiMetPlot_24_FD_92640 | JGI IMG/M metagenome (GOLD analysis project Ga0126379, IMG submission 92640) | Tropical forest soil microbial communities from Panama - MetaG Plot_24 | ecosystem: Environmental > Terrestrial > Soil > Tropical forest > Bulk soil | place: Panama | collected 2016-02-17 | reverse complement strand
ACGAGCAGTTCCTCGCCGCCCAGAATGCCCAGTTCGCCGTGCACCAGCAGCACATGGCCAACATGAACCAGGCGCAGGCGAACTCTGTCGCGCAACACTTCCAGACCATGGCCGCGAGAGACGCCGTTGCCTCGGACTGGGTGGACACTGCGCTCGGCCAGCAGACCGTCCGCAACCCTACGACGGGACAGGTGAGCAAGGTTTCCGGGATGTACGACTACACCTGGGTCGACCAGACCGGGAAGAGCAGCTTTCAGACTCGCGATCCCAACGCCAACCCGAACGGTGTCATCCAGGGAACCTGGACGCTGCAGCAGCGCGTTCACGGAGACGGGTCGAGCCGGTAGGAACGAGCCGCAGGCGCCGCCGGCCGCCAAGCACACTGGGCGCTCGCCGAGACCCGGAACACGTCGGGCGACTCACGACCTCCATCGATGGAAAAGCGGCTCGAGCAGCTGCTCGTGACAGTCCCCCGGGGTGTCCGCGAACTCGTAGAGCACGTCCCCGCCGTGATGCCTGCTCGTTGCGCGAACAGTTCGCGATCGTTCCGCCGTACCGGGGCTGGTCCGACGAGAGCGGGTGGTGGTACTTCACCGCCCGGACGAACGCATCCAGCGCGGGTCTGGGCAGAGCGCCCGAGGAGACCCCATGCGCGCGCTCTCGATCGACAGACAACTGCGGCGTCTGGTCGCAACGATCGCCGCCCTTGTCTGTTCTGCCGCCGTCACTGCCGCGTGCGGCGGACACGGGCACACCTCACCGAACAACACGCCGCCTTCGCCACCAGTCGATGTTCCCGCGCCACCGACCGACGTGCGCGACCGTATCGGGATCTACGCGTGGGGGTTCGACTCGGCGAGCTGGCCGGGCGCGCCAGATCGGCTCACTTGGGCTGCCGCCAAGGTCGCTGAGCTGGGAGCTCGAACGATCCGGATCACTCTCGGCCCGGCGGACCCGTACCAGGTACTCGGCGCCGGCGGTGCGTTCGATCTCGCGACCGCTGCGGCGAGCCCCGCCTATTCGGCGCTGTTCGCGAATCCGAGCTTCGACACCATCCTCATCACGACGTACTCGGTCGCCGATTACCAGAGCGTCTGGAAGAACGGCTACGACCCCGATCAGGCTCGCGCGGAAACGGACGAGATCGGGCGCCTCGGCGCGTACCTGCTCACGACCTTCCCCGGGAAGACGTTCATCCTTCTCAACTGGGAAGGCGACAACGCGGTGAAGCCGTTCGCGAGCAATCCAGGAGTCTGGGACGCGTACACGGCGTGGATCAACGCGCGGGCCGCTGGGGTCGTGAACGCGCGCGCGATGGCGCCCGGGTCGTCGAGCCACCTGTACTCGGCAGTCGAGTTCAATGCCGTGCGGGACCTCACGACGGGGCTCCCCTGCGACACCGGCGCGAGCAAGTGCGTCCTCAGCATGGTCGTCCCGAACGTCCTGGTGGACTACTACTCCTACTCCTCATGGCTCAGCTCGTTCCCCGTAGGGCTCACGCCAGGGCAGGCGGCGACGCAGCTCCAGACCGATCTCTCGACCGCGCTCGGTTGGGCGGCGCAGAGGCGCGACGTGTCGATGACACCCGCGCGCTTCATCGTCGGTGAGTTCGGGGCATCTCGCGAGGCGTTTGGCGAGTGCACCGCGATGAGCCGCATCGCGGCCGTGGTCGGCGCGGTGCCTGCCTGGGGCGCCGCCAGCGCGATCTTCTGGCAGATCATCGACAATGCGCCGCCCGCGACCACCTTGGCCGCCACCGAGTACGGACTGTTCAAGGCTTCCGGCGCCACGAGCCTGGCCGCGCAGCTCTTCCAGACGCTCTACCAGACGCAGGTGCCGACGCCTCCACCGACAGCGGGCTGTCCCTTCATCAACAGCGTGGTGAATACGGTATCCGGCCCCGCGATTGAGCCGACGACGATGCTCTCGCTCGACGGTACCGGGTTCTCCAGCGCGGGGAACGTCGTGCACGTGCGCGAAGCGGACGGGCGCCAGTGGGACGTCACGACCGGATCCCCTGCCTGGTCCGAGACCCCGAGCCAAATCAATTTCACGCTGCCCGGCATCGGCGCAAACCAGACAGCATGGGTGACGATGACCGATGCACATGGTGTCGACTCCAACGCGCAAGGGCTGAACATCGGTCCCTGATGCGTGTGCAGCGGCAGCTGTGGCCGCTCCGCCGTCACTGCCACGAACTTCCCAAGCGCGATCCGGCTCGCCGTGCTCGCCCCCGGCGCGATACTGACTGACTAGGAGCCTGCCAGACCGAGCTCCGTCAGCACGAAACTCTGGTCGAACGCCACGTCCCGGAGCCTGTCGTACCTCCCGGAGGCGCCGCCGTGACCTGCGGGCTCCATCTTCACCTTGAAGAGCAATGGGTTCGAGTCAGTCTTGGTCGCGCTGAGCCGCGCCACCCACTTGGCTGGCTCCCAGTACATGACCTGACTGTCGTTGTACGACGTGCGGACCAGCATGATGGGGTACGCCCGGGCCGCGACGTTGTCGTAAGGGCTGTAGCTCCGCATCACCCGGTACTCGTCCGGCCGGTTCGGGTTTCCCCACTCCTCGTACTCGGGCACGGTGAGGGGCAGGCTGGGATCGGACATGGTGTTCATCAGGTCCACGAACGGGACGTAGGACAGCACCACCCGGTAGAGGTCCGGCCGAATGTTGAGGACGGCCCCCATGAGCAGCCCGCCAGCGCTTCCCCCCGAGGCCACCGTCCGTTCCTTCCGGCCGTAGCCCTGCGCCTGGAGGTATTCGGTGGCAGCGACGAAATCGGTGAAGGTGTTGGGCTTGCTCCCCATGCGTCCGGCGTCGTGCCAACGCTTCCCGAACTCGCCGCCTCCCCGGATGTGGGCGATGGCGATGACAAAGCCGCGGTCCAGCATCGTCAGGCGGTTAGACTCGAAGGAGGGCTCGTTCGGATAGCCGTACGCGCCGTAGCCGGTGATCCACAGCGGACGGCTCCCGCCGGGCTGGAGCGGGAGGCGGTACACGACGGAGATGGGAATCTCGGTCCCGTCGGCAGCCCGGGCACGCAGGTACTCGCTCCGGTAATTCGCGGGGTCGAAGCCGCCCGGAATCTCCAATCGCTTGCGGACCGTCTGCGCGCCAGACCGCAGGTCGACGTCGATGATGCTCTTCGGCGTCACCAGGGACTGGTAGGCGAAGCGGAACGAGCGCGACCGGAAGTCCTCGTTGCGGTCCTCGAAGATCGCATAGGTCGGTTCTGGGAAGGTCACCTCGCGCGGCTTTCCTCCGCGCCCGAAGTCGAGGATGCGCAGCCTCCGGAGCCCACCCTGGCGCTCGTGCAGGACCAGGTGATCCACGAAGGCATCCACACCTTCGAGAACCACCGCCGGCCGTTCGGGGAGCTCCTCCTTCCAGTGCGCGCGCCCGGGCGAGCTGATCGGCGCCGAGACGAGTCGGAAGTTGGGGCCGCGGTCGTTCACCACGATGTAGAAACGACTCCCCCGGTGGTCGATGCTGTACTCCTGGTCCGCGACCCGCGGAGCGATGAGGCGCCAGGCGGTGGCCGGATTCCGGGCGGGGAGGAAACGGATCTCTGTGGAGGTGTGGCTGGTCGCAGTGGCGAGCAGGTGCTCGCCACTTCTGGTTCGGCTGACGTACAGGTTGAATCGCTCGTCCTTCTCCTCCAGCACCACCGGGTCGGGGCCACTCTCACCGCGGCGGTGCCGGAAGACCCTGTCCGAGCGCTTCGTGGTCGGGTCCTCCGTCGAGTAGAAGAGCGTCCGGTTATCGGCGGCCCAGGCGATGCTTCTGACTCGCGGGATGGCCTCGGGCCCGTCCTGGCCGGTCCGAAGATCCCGGACGTGGAGCACGTACTGTCGGAACCCCACGTCGTCGACCAGGTAGGCCAGCCACCGGCCGTCGTCGCTCACCTCCCACTCGGAAATGGAGAGGAACGGCTTGCCGGCCGCCATTGCGTTCTGGTTGAGGATCACCTGCTCGGCCGCGTTCAGAGAGCCGTGCTTGCGGCAACGGATCGGGTACTGCTTTCCCTGCTCGAGGCGCTCGTAGTACCAGTATCCGCCGCGGAACCATGGAGCCGAAACGTCGGTCTCCTGCACGTGGCTCACCAGCTCGCGGTAGAGGGCATCCCGCTGGGCGCTGGCCGAAGCCATCACCTGGTCCGCGTACGCATCCTCCGCTCGGAGGTAGCGCTCCACCTCGGGATCCTTCCTCTTCCGTAGCCAGGCATAATCGTCCACCCGCTCGTCCCCCTGCTGGCGGATCACCGTGTGCTCCACGCGCGCCACCGGCGGCACCAGGGCCGGGCTCACCTCCGGCGTCGCGGCGACTGCCGCGTGAGGAATCGGCTGGAGGGGCGTGACCGGAGCGGAGCCGGCGCACCCCAGAAGGGCGAGGAGAGGCGCGAGGCGGAGACGCATGCGAGAGAACCCCCGGAAATGATGCCCGCCAGACAGCCCGATGATGGGCGACCGTAGCACTGCCCGGGCGCCGGACCCCGAAGGATCTAGGGAGACCTCAGCCGGGAGTAGCTGGGCGCCGGGGTAAAGTGGGCCCAGCATGCCGCGATTGATTCACCTCTCGCGGGCCTCACTGGCTCGAAGCATCGAGCGCGCCGGACTTCGAGGTCACCGGGCAAGAATCTCGGGACCGGGCGAACGTCATGTCGAGCTGAACAAGGCCATCTTCGCGATGCCCCAGTTGCGCGACTTCTCCCTCTCGCATCAATGGCTGCGAGAGCTTAGACGATGGCACGACGAGCGCATGGTCGCGGTTAACTTTCGGCTGCCGAGCGTGGAGCCCGTGTGGGTCGGCCGATACAACGAATCGCACGTACTACTCCCGCTCGGAGAAGCCATTAAACGGCTCGCGTCTTCACCTCTTGGGCAAGAGCTGATCGTCCCGCGCTCGGTCGGTCGTCGCCAGATTGCAGGGGTACGCGATGTCACACAGCTCGTCGGCTGGACCGAGACCCCGGACAAAGAGAAGCGTTTCGACTGCCTATGCCCTGCCTGTCTACCGGCTGGTTCACGCGACCTGATGAGACGTGTTCGTGGTGCGTTTGACAAACATCTGAAAGAGGCGCGCAGTGGCGGCTCGGCCATCGAGACCGCGAGCGCCCTGATGAATTTGGACATGGCACTGGAGCGTGCCAACCGACGGATTCCTGCCAAGAAGCTTCTGTCATTTACGACTTCTCCAAGTTCACAGGTTCGACGGGTGGCGACCGCGCTGTTGTCGCACTTTCGTTGGACCGAAGTTCAGAAGTCGCTCGCGGAGCGCCTCACTGATGAGGATCTCGACGTCAGGCACGCAGCGATTGAGGCGATGGTACGGAGTGGCGGCTTGAGACGGGCGTACGCACGTCTCGACGACTCATCGGACGAGCACTTGCTGCGACTTCTTGATGAGCTCGAGTCCCCGCGCTCAGTGAACGAAGCAATGTCGGTTCTCGATGCGATGGCGGGCAACCACTCCGCAGTGGTTCAACGTCGAATTTCCGAGGTGCGCGAGTCGCTCCGAAAGGAGTGACACTGAACGAGGCGTCCGTTGCTCCCTGCCCTCGCGCCAAGTTCTCGGCGGGCGGAGGATGTTTCTCGCGGAGTCCCGCGCCGGTTGCGGTCTCTAACGGCTGGCAACGCTGGCGTGCACGCTCTGCTCGGGACGAAGGGTTTCCTCGATAGGGCCGCGTGGCCCCGAGGAATCGAGGGCTTCTCGCCGAGGACGTGGGCGAAGGGCCCTCCACGCCACGCGGGGGGCCAGGAGCGTCGGGGGCGGGGCGCCCAGGTTGACGACCTCCAGCACCTTCCGGGCAATGAACGGATCGTCCCGACCTCGCTCGTACAACCGGGGAAGATACCGGTGGAGGAACCGCACCATCCCTGACCGCCGACCCGCCACTTCCGGGAAACGGAGGTCGTTCAGCACCGCGGTCCCCCACGGGATGTCCACCAGCTTCGCGGCGCGGGCTAGGAACCGACGCGACAGCCCTTCCAGACCCGCGGCGAGGCAGTCAATCAGCACCAGTCCCTCGAGCGCCGCGACGGTCATGCCCTGGCCGAAGATTGGGTTGAAGCTGGCCAGCGCGTCGCCGAACACCAGGTAGCGCTCGGGGAAGCGGCGGAGGCGCTCGTAGCGACGTCGGACGCTCGCCGGGAACGTGCCGGTGACCGGGACGCTGACCGGCTCTGCTCGGTCGACAAGCTGCGCGATGTCGGGCGCGGGGAGCTCCCACGCATAGGCCCGGAACCCCTCGATGTCGGTGGGGGCGCGCTCGCCCATCATGCCTGCGAGCGTGACAATGAACCGATCGCCTTCGATGGCGACCACCGCCCCTGCGCGCGGGTTCGGTGGGGTCGCCGCGACGACGATGAAACCATCTCCCCCGAGCGCATCGGGCGTGCGCCGAAAGAGCCGGGTGGCGTAGTGGATGTCGACCCGCACCTCGTCCGAGTCCGGCTCCGGGTAGCCGAACTGCTTGAACCACCGCGGAGTGGGCGAGCCCCGTCCCAGCGCATCCACGACGAGGTCGGCCCGGAAGGGCCGTTCGCTTCCGTCCGGGTCGCGAAGGTGCGCGCCGACGATGCTGCGTCCGTCCGTGCTCCACAGCGGCGACAGGACCTCGGTCTTCTCGAGCCAGTGGACGCCGGGTCGCCGGAGCAAGCACGCCCGCAGCGTCCCCTCGAGCAGAGGCCGTGAAGCGAGCAGACCTTGGGTGGGTGCGTCTACCCGCGCCTGGGGGTGCCCGTGATGGATCCACCGCCCGGCCCGCCCGGGGCACAGAACCAAGCCCCCGTGCCGGAGCACCTCCTCCGTCCAGCCAGGAAAGAGTCGCTCCAGCGCCTCCCGGCCTGCGTAGAGGAGTCCGTGCGTGTGCCGCCCCTGGGGCACTCCCTTGCGTTGCTCTCCCAGCACCGGGGTCGCGTCGCGCTCCACGACGGTGACCTGCTGGAACACGTCGGACAGCACGCGCGCGGCAACGATACCGCTCACGCTCCCTCCTAGTACGACGGCCCGGGGTCCGGTTCCGAACGGCATAGCGATTCCCCCCGCGCTGGCGCGGCCTTTGGCCCTGCATCGACCTGCCCGGGCTGATGCACATGCCTCGCCAACGTGGGAACGGTTGCACGGCGAGGACTTGAGTCGTCGCTCCGTAGCCGCTCGGTCGACGGCGCGTTGTCTCCGGCGCTACTGGGCGTTCCCGTTTGGACTTGGATCGAGCTCGAGCGAGCGCTTCCCGAATGACCAGACAGGTCACGAGCCGAAGAACACTCCGTTGCGCACGTGGCTCAGCTAGGCAAATGCGCTGACGGTTCCCGATGTTTTCGAGACGAACTCTCTTCGCGTCCTTGTTCAGGCGAAGCGATGAGGTTGTCCCGTCGCAGAGAGCACGGCACTCCAGGCTGGGCTGTCCGGATCGAGTCGCTTCCGCTGGGTGGCCAAGAGTTCGATCGGGACGTGAATGAAGCGGTCGTGCAAGAACCCGATCACCACCCCGGTCTTTCCGGCCATTCCCGCATGGGCGGCATGCCTCGCGAACGCGTCGCAGAGGACAGCGTCTTCCGCATTGTCCGGGCTGCTGCGGATGATGTAGCTCGGATCGAAATAGCGCATGACACATGGAACCTTCCGCGCGTTGAACCACGCGTCGATCTTCTCGCGCAGGAACACTCCGATGTCGTTGAGCCTGATATTTCCCGAAGCGTCGCGCTCATTGCCGGTGTTACCCAACAGCTCCTGTCCCGCGCCTTCGGCAACGGCAATGACTGCGTGCCCGCGTTTCTTTATCCGGCGCTCCAATGCGGCAAGGAATCCATCCTCCCCCTCCAACCGGAACGGGACTTCTGGGACGAGCGCGAAGTTCACCTCCTGACTCGCCACGGTGGCCTCCGCGGTCAGGAATCCGGCGTGCCGCCCCATCAGCTTCACCAGCGCGATCCCGTTCTGGACACTGCGCGCCTCGGTATGCGCGCGCTGCAGCACCTTGGCGGCCTCCTGAACCGCGGTGAGAAAGCCGAATGAGCGCGAGACAAAGGGGATGTCGTTATCGATGGTCTTCGGGATTCCAACGACCGAGAGCGCGTGGCCCCGCCTTTGCGCCTCGATAAAGAATTCCCGGGCCCCGCGCTGCGTGCCATCACCGCCAATGGTGAACAGGATGTTGATGCGACGGCGGATCAGGTTTTCCACGGCGCGGGCCGTGTCCACTGGGCCCCGCGAGGTGCCCAGAATCGTCCCGCCCAGCAGGTGAATCCCGTCCACGATCTCGTGTGTGAGAACGAGCGGTTCGGCGCCGTGGTCCGGGTCGAGACCCTGATATCCCCAACGGAAGCCGAGCACTTCTTTCACACCGTAGGCGTGATGCAGTTCAAGAAACAGCGACCGGATCACATCGTTGAATCCGGGACAGAGTCCTCCGCAGGTCACGATGCCGACGCGTGTTTCAGGCGGATGGAAGAACAGGCGTTCGCGCGCACCCGCCAGCTCGAAGAGCAGACCATCCTCGCCGCGCGCATCGACAGTGCGAAGGATCGCGTCGGGAACACGCTCGGTGTCATTCACCCAGCGCTTGAGAGGTGACGGAAAGCGCGCCGCACCGAGGACTGGAGCATTCATGGGCCGGGCTCAGCGATGACCGCCGTCTCGGGCCAACCCCTACATCATCGGTTCGTCTTTGGCACCTTCGTGGCACGACGACGTCGCTCACGAGACATCGACGGTTGGGAACGTGACTATCATCAGCGGAGCCCTTCGGAACTCAACAAGGAGGACCATGATGCGGGCATCGCAATCCCTCCGCCTCAAGTCCTGTGCGCTCTCGCCCGGTGTAGGCCTCCGCACCGGCATCGGCGTTGCTGATCTCAGGCAATCGTTCCTCGACAATCTCTTCTGCAGCCTCGGGCGGGAACCGATGGCTGCAACGCCCAACGACATCTACACAGCGCTCGCACTCACCGTCCGGGACCGTGTTCACAAGCAAGGTGTGCGAACCATCGAGGCACGGACTGAACAGGAAGCTCGCGTCGTCGCCTACCTCTCCGCGGAGTTCCTGCCCGGCCCACACCTGGCCAGTAACCTTCTCAATCTCGGGATCGTCGAACCCGCCCGGGAGGCTCTCGCCGAGTTCGGCCTCGATCTCGACCAGGTGATTGAGCAAGAAGAGGAACCCGGCCTCGGCAACGGAGGCTTGGGTCGCCTGGCCGCGTGCTTCATGGACTCCCTCGCCTCGCTCGAAGTGCCCGCGGTCGGCTACGGCATCCGCTACGAGTTTGGCATCTTCGAGCAAGCGATCAAGAACGGCTGGCAGGTGGAACTGACGGACAAGTGGTTGCGCTTCGGCAATCCCTGGGAGATCGTCCGGCCGGAAATCTACTACGAGGTAAAATTCGGCGGCCGCACCGAGGCGGCCCTGGACGAGCATGGACGGCACCGGGTTCGCTGGCTGCCCGACACAGAGGTCAAGGGCGAAGCCTACGATACACCGTTCCTCGGCTACCGCGTCGGAACCTCCAACACGCTGCGTCTCTGGAAGGCCGAGGCAGTGGAGTCGTTCGATTTCGCCGCCTTCAACCACGGCGACTACTATCGCGCAGTTGCCCAGAAGATGGAGTCGGAAAACATCACCAAGGTCCTCTACCCGAATGACGAAGTGGCCCAGGGCAAGGCTCTGCGACTGCAACAGCAGTATTTCTTCGTGAGTTGCTCATTGCAGGACATGCTTCGGATTCATCGCTCGCTGAAGCGGCCGATCGACAAGTTTCATGAAAAATGGGCGGTGCAACTCAATGACACGCACCCGGCCATCGCCGTCGCTGAATTAATGCACCTGCTGGTCGACGTCCACGAAATGGACTGGGAGACCGCGTGGAACGTTACCAGGAATACTTTTTCTTACACGAACCACACGTTGCTTCCGGAGGCGCTAGAGAAATGGTCGGTCGAGTTGATTGGTCGACTCCTCCCCCGTCATCTGGAGATCATCTACGAAATCAACGCCCGCTTTATCGATGAAGTTCGAGCGGCGTTCCCCGGTGATGATGCCCGGCTTGCCCGGATGTCGCTGATCGACGAATCCGGGGAGCGTTTCGTCCGAATGGCATACCTCGCGACAGTCGGCAGCCATCGCGTCAATGGTGTTGCCCGGATGCATTCCGATCTTCTCAAGCAGACGGTCATGCACGATTTCGCCGAGTTGTGGCCGGAGAAGTTCTGCAACGTTACGAACGGCGTGACGCCGCGGCGCTTCCTCGCGATCGGTAATCGTCCACTAACCCGCGTCATCACCGAGTCCATTGGAGAGGACTGGTTGTTCGATCTGTACGAGCTT
>Ga0126379_10003372_pt1 | contig 10325 bp, 7 predicted proteins | sample PanSoiMetPlot_24_FD_92640 | JGI IMG/M metagenome (GOLD analysis project Ga0126379, IMG submission 92640) | Tropical forest soil microbial communities from Panama - MetaG Plot_24 | ecosystem: Environmental > Terrestrial > Soil > Tropical forest > Bulk soil | place: Panama | collected 2016-02-17 | reverse complement strand
GACCTCGCCCATGCCGCCCGCACCAATCTGGGCGATCACTTCATACACGCCGAGGCGGGTGCCTGAGTCGAGCGCCACGGGAAGTGGCTGGAATTATAGGGGATGGCCCATCTAGGCGGATTACTACCGCAAAACGCCAAAGTGGCGACCGATTCAGGGTCGGCGATTACTCGCCAGTAGGCGACCGATCAGGAGGTGAGGGGCTTCGACGCGGTATAGACTCTGAGGTGATCGAAGACACACCGCGACCTGACGAGTCGTACCCTCCGATTCCGCGAAAGGATTGAGCAACAAGGAGCAGTAGTCTGAAGTGCGAGATCAAGAGATCCGTGCGGCACTGGATGAGCATTGGGCGGCGTCCGATGCCAACGATTTCGAAACGGAGCACCGCATCTATCACGAGGACGCCGTGCTGGAATACCCGCAGTCAGGCGAGCGAACCCGCGGCCGGCGGAACATACAGAACCAACGTGCCAGCCAGCCGAGCACAAAGCGGTTTGCTATCCGACGAATCATTGGCGCCGGTAATCTTTGGATCACCGAATTCATCCTGACGTATGACGGCAAGCCGTCCTACGCCGTGAGCATCATGGAGTTCAGAGACGACAAGGTTGCGCGGGAAACACAGTACTTTGCGGATCCATTCGTGGCTCCCGCATGGCGCGCTCAATGGGTCGAGCGGATGGACGCATAATCTTGAGCGCGAATTCGCTAACGACCATCGCCATCCTTTAACTCCGAGGACGTACGCCCATCGGCACCCGCGCTCGAATCGTCGTACCACGCCGGAGCGTTGAATCAACAGTCAGGAGCCCGCCGAGCGAGCTCACTCGTTCCTTCATGCCGATCAAGCCCAACCCAGGGCCTTTGATCGCGTCTTCCGGCCGAAATCCAATCCCGAAATCGCGCACGGTCAGTTCCACACAGCTGGATCGGGACTTCAGCGAGACGTGGAAGTCGCGTGAGCCACTATGCTGGAGCGCATTCTGCAAGGCTTCCTGCAAGATGCGGAAGAGGCACAGCGAGCTGTCGGCCGGCAGATCCTTCGGCACGTTCTCAGCATGAAAATCCACATCGGCCTGTTCGCGGTCAGAGAACTCGCGGCAAAAAGCAGACGCCGCCGTCGCCAGCCCCAGGTATTCCAGCTTCGGAGAGTGCAGCCGGTACGACAGCGTCTGGATGTCTTTTCCCAGTTCAACCACTTGCGCGGAGGCGCTCGCTGTCTCCCCTTCCCATTCAGCCGATGAGGGAGAGATCTGGCGCATCCGCTCCAAGTGCATGGCCAACAAGCCCACCCTCTGATGGATGTCGTCGTGCAGTTCACGGGCGATCCACGCCCGCTCGTCTTCCTGTGCGGTGATCAGCCGGCGGTTGATGTGGGACAGCGTCTCCTGGGCGAGCTTCTGGTCCGTGACATCCACGCAGGACCCGATGAAGCCGGCAAATGCGCCATCCGGCAGGAATCTGGGCACGCCCATATCGAGGACCCACCGATATTCACCGTCATGTCGGCGAAGGCGACACTCTTTGCTGAATGGACGCTTGGACACAAACGCGTCCCTGGCAATTCTGCGACACCGCTTGAGGTCGTCCGGATGTGTGATCGTCGCCCATCCGGATTGAAGCTCATCTTCCAGTGATCGGCCTGTAAAGTCCCGGTAGCTCTTGTTGAAGTAGATGGGTTCTCCGTCGCTCCCGACCATCCAAATCATCGTGGGCGCACTATCGGCCATCAATCGGAAGCGTTCTTCCGTCTCGCGCTGACGGGCCTCAGCGCGCTTGCGTTCGGTAATATCAGAGAAAATGCAGGCCGCTCGGTCGATGCCGTCGACACCCTCGATCGGGAAATACGAGATCGCCACGTCCCGTTCGCCAATCTCGGGATACGTGTACTTCATTTCGAATCTGACGACCGCGCCTCGAAAGCACTCGTCCAGTCGATGTTTGATGGTCGCGTCGAAGACCCCTTGATTGAGGACGTCGCGGGCGAAACGCCCCACCACTTGCTCTCGTGTTTGATTCCGCATCCTGAGAAACGTGCGATTCGCGAGCAGATATCGGTAGTCCCGGTCCACCACCACGATCATTTCTTCCAGACCCTCTACCGCCTGCTTGTAGGTACGGAGCTCGTCCTCGGCCAGCTTTTGCTGCTGGCGGAAGCGCGTTTCCTGCTCTTCAAGGCTCTTGCGCGATCGATCGAGCTGAATGGCGATGAGCGCAAGGTGCGCAGCCGCCTCAATCAGCTCGCGAGTGCCCGTCTCCGGTATTCGTGGCGCGGTGTAGTACAGCGTGAGCACGCCGACGACAGCCCCGTCGTGTGAGATGAGTGGCTCGGACCATGACGCCCGAAGGCCATGACGCGCGGTCTCCGTGCGGTAGTGATCCGGCCACTGCGAGTCCGTCGTGATGTCAGACACAATCACGCGTTGTTTCAGAAAGGCGGCCCTGCCACAGGAGCAGCTGGCGGGCCCAATCACCCGGGGAAAGGTCGCTGACTTCAGAACAGCAGGAAACCGCGGGCCCGCGCCCAGTTCCAGGTGCTGGCCGTCGGGCGCCGTCAACAACAGCGTGGAAACGACCCCCGGCACGAGCGCGTCAACCGTTCGGCACAACCTGTCCAGCACATCGCAGAGACGAGCCCCCTGCGCGATCATCTCGAGCGTTTGTTGTTCCGACGACAACAGCGGCGCTGCCTTCGCTGGCCTATCGAAGCTCGTTGGCTTTCTCCGTAATTGGAGGCCTCGCCGGCGCAACACGTCCTTCGTTTTCATCGAGACTAATCGTCAATTAATGCGCTTCACACTTTCGAGGGAAGCACGCGATTCCTCGCACAGAAAGCGGCTGCGATTATAGGGGATGGGACGACTTGGTGGATAACTAACGTAAACGTTGATCCTTACGGACGAGCAGTCGGAGCTCAACCGCTAGATTCCCTGGCCCTCCGCCGGGCCCGGACGAAGGACCAGGGATTGGAACCGAGTCGCCACTCGCGAGCAGCGAGTAGCGAGCCGCGAGTAGCCAGCAGCGAGTGCCTAGCACCCAGCTAGGCCGCCGCCGACGGCGCCGGCGTGTCGGGAGTGGCCGGCTGGTCGTTCCTGGCGCGCCCGGAATCGACGCGGACCGCCAGGTCCCACAGCGCGACCGCCGACGGACCGTTCAGCTTGTTCGGCACGATCGCGTTCAGCCGTCGCACCGCCTGTACGGCGCCCTCCATCGTCGCCTCGATGCGCGCCCGGGCCGCGACCCGCTGCGCGCGGCCCGACTCCCGTTCGCTCGTCGACTGTTCCAGGGCGGCGATGGCCTCCTGCAGCTGCCGCAGGAAGTTCGACGGCAGCTCGTGGGCGACGAACGTCTCGGTGAACGGCTTGGCTTCGTTCAGAAACGTCCGGGCCTGCGAGAGCAGCCGCTCGTCCTTGCAGGCGAGCACCGCGCGGAACTTGTCGCCAAGGCCGAGGCCGGGCGCCTCGGCTGCGGCTGCGGTCTGGGCGATCGCGCGGAGCTGACGACGCAGCGCGTCGCGGGCCGCCGCCTTCGAGGCGGCGCCGTACTTCTGGCCGCCGCGGGCGGCGAGCTCCTGCGAGTCGTCCAGCTGCAGCGCGTCGGCCGCCGCCGCCACCGCCGCGAAGAGCTTCCCGGCCACCGACCGCGCCGGGAAGAGGTCGCGGTGCGCGGCGCCGAACTCGCGCACGCGCATCAGCATCTGGTACTTCCGGATTTCATGGTTCCTCATGACAGCCTCCTGTCGCACCCGGGCGGAGCGCCCAGAACGAAGAGAGCGGCACTGCCCTCTTTCGCGGTGCACGATCAGTGTCACGTTCAGGACCGGTGCCTGTCAACGACTAGTTTGTATTACAGACTAGATTGTGTGCAAACTCGGCCGCGGGCGGCGTGACGGACTGATTGACACGAAAACGAGACCGATCGGCGCCGTGACGGACATTTCGGAGCCGTGACAGGGATTCGCGGGCTGTGACAGAACTTTCGGCGCTGTGACGGAAATCCCAACGCCGTGACAGAAGTTCCGGAGCCGTGACAGGAATCTCGAGGCCGTGACAGAGATCCGGGAGCCGTGACGGGATGACTGACGGCGATCAAGGACCGCCCGTCACGAAAATGGACAGCCCTGACGCCGTGATGGAGGCCTGAGCGGGTTCCCCTTTGCGGCAACGGGCACCGTCGCTACAATCGGCCTCGACTGATGCCCTTCGCCGCCGGCACGCGCCTGGGTCCCTACAGCATCCTCTCGCCGCTTGGCGCAGGCGGTTTCGGTGAAGTCTACAAGGCGCGCGATACGCGACTGGATCGCACCGTCGCCGTCAAGATCCTTCCCTCGGCGGACCCGGAGCTGACAGCGCGCTTCGACCGCGAGGCCAAGGCCATCGCCGCGCTGACCCATCCACACATCTGCACGCTGTATGACGTTGGCCGCCAGGACGGCACCGACTACCTCGTGATGGAGTATCTCGAAGGACAGACGCTCGCCGACAGACTCGAGCGAGGGCCGCTCGAGCTCGACAACGCGCAAAAGATTGCGATCGAGATCGCTGACGCCCTCGACAAGGCCCATCAAGCGGGTATCACCCATCGGGATCTGAAGCCGGCCAACATCATGCTGACGAAGACGGGCGCCAAGCTGCTCGACTTCGGCCTCGCGAAACTGCGCGGTCCGTCGGCGGCGATCTCGATGTCGGGCATGACGCGACTCGCAACCCCCGACACGGCCGACGGGACGATCCTCGGGACCGTGCACTACATGGCGCCGGAGCAGGTCGAAGGGAAAGAGGCCGACGCGCGCAGCGACATTTGGGCGTTGGGCGTCGTAGTCTACGAGATGACGACGGGGCGGAGGCCGTTCGAGGGCGACTCGGCCGCTAGCGTCATCGGCGCGATTTTGAAAGACACGCCTCCCTCGATCACATCGCGACAGCCACTCGCTCCGCCGCTGGTCGATCACATTGTGGTCCGCTGCCTTCGAAAGGAGCCGGACGACCGGTGGCAGTCCGCACGCGACGTGAAGTTCGAGCTGGAATCGGTGCGGGATTCGTCGATCCTTGCCAAGGCGCCAGTCTCGAGGCGTCGCTGGCCGGTCGCAACTTCGGCCGCTCTGTGGGACTCGTCTGCGGCGCCGTCGGCGTCTGGTTCGTCGTGCGGTCGCGCGAAGCTCGACAGCCTGACGCACCCGTGGTCCAGCACGCGGCACGTGTGACACACGAAATCGGTTTCTCGGAATGGCCAACGTGGTCTCCCGACGGGCGTCAGTTCGCTTTCAGCTCGAATCGCGGCGGCGACTTCGAAATCTACGTCCGTTCAGTAGAAGGCGGGCAGGAAATCAACGTCACCAGTCATCCAATGGATGATGTTCAGCCAGCCATCTCTCCTGACGGTACATCGATCGCGTTCGTATCGACGCGATCGTCACGCACCGGACTCATCAAGATCGGAAGCCTTCTCGGCTTCAACACGCGAACTGACGGCGGCGACATCTGGATCACGCCCAGGCTCGGCGGTCAGGCGCGCCGTCTCGCCGAAAACGGGAACTTTCCGGTGTGGGAACCGAATGGCCGCTTCGTGATTTATGTCACGGGCCCCGAGAGCCATCGCGGGATCGCCAGAGTCTCTGTTGATGGCGGCCAACCGACGGCGGTCTTGCCGACGTCAGCGTCTCGTTGGGAAATCGTCCGACTCGGTTACGCACCTGAGGGCCACTGGATTACATTCGAGACGCTCGATCGCACGGTGTTCGCGATGCCCGCATCCGGCGGGACGCCGACGGCCCTGCTGAACGGTACGAGTCATGTCTGGGATCCGTCGGGCCGCCGCGTGTACTACGTCAGTCAGGAAGCCGACGCCAGCACGCGAATCGAGGCGGCGGACATTCAAGACAGCTCGGCTGGGCTGCGTGTGGCGAGCGTTTCCGTGGCGAGCGTCAGCACCGGCAACATGAAGGACCTGGCGATCGCGCCCGACCGCCACCATCTGCTCGCGGTGAACACCGAAGAATCGCTGAACCTGACGCGGGTGCCCTTGTCGCCGGACGGTGACAGCATCGCGGGAACAGAAGATGAACTGAGCGATGGATTGGTGCGGGATCGTTATCCGTACGTATCGCCAGACGGCACCCGAATCATCGTGGGTAGCAATCGTACGGGCGACGAGGAGTTGTGGATGCTGGACATCGCATCTCGACGCTGGCAACGCATCGGGATGCCGACCATGGTTGGAGGATCGACGGCCCAGGCGTGCTGGACGCGTGACAGTCGCCACCTTGTCGCGATGCGGTATTCAACCAACGGAATGAGCGCGTTTTGGTACGTCGCACTGGACGGTAGCGCGACCGAACAGATTCTGCCGCCGCGTCCGGCACTCGGCGCCACAAGCGGCTGTGACGTGTCGCCAGACAACAGCAGCATCATCTACACACGTCTCGTGGACGGATTCAGTCAGGTGTTCGTGTTCGACCTCGCGACTCGGCGCGAGCGACAGCTGACGACATCGTCTTCGCAGAAGTACGCGGCCATCTGGTCGCCGGATGGTCACTGGGTCGCGTTCTCAGCCAACAACGATGGCGCCGTCCAAGTGTGGAGGATTCCAGCGGCCGGCGGCTTAGAGGCCAAAGAAGAGCAGTTGACGAAGGGCGTCGAGCGTGTCGTCCATTTCTTCTACTCGCCAAACGGACGATGGCTCTACGTACAGCCGAGCCATCGCAACATTCAGAGGATGCCCGCCGATGGCGGGGTTCCGAAGCCTGTCACGCATTTCCCCGAACACGGTCTGTTTCTCGAAGAACCGAGCATCTCACCTGACGGTCGATGGCTGGTCTACAACCGCGGCAAAGGCGGATCGTCGCTCTGGTTGTTGACGATTGGGAAGCCCTGATGCTCCCGACCGTACGTAGCGCAGACCTTTAGGTCTGCCTCTCTCTGCGTTGCTCGAGGCCATTGACATCTACACTCAGGAGCACAACCATCCCCGGCTTCCCGGTTGCTCGACCTCACGGACCGAGAAGTTCTACGATGCGTATTCTCTGTTGCTCTCCTGATTACAAACCGTCGATCGGCGGCATCGCGGAGTTCACCCACCAGACGTCGTTGGCGCTGCAGACGCTTGGCCACGACGTGTTCGTCGCGGCTCCGGACTCGGATGGCGCACGGGAGTTCGACGCGACCGTGGGCGGGCTGTCTACGTTTCGAATCGGTGGAGGAATCGTTCCGTTATCACAGTTCTCGTATCTCAACGTCGCCACGAAGCTCCCGACGTTCTTCGCGACGCGGCGCGCCATCATGGACCTGGAGAAGTGGATGGCCCGCTTCGTCGAAAAGCACGGGGTCGACGTGGTGCTCTGCTTTCACTGGGACATCTTCGGCGCCGCCGCGCGACGCCTCCGGGCACAGGCCGGAATTCCCTACTACATCGTCTGCTACGGAAAAGAGATCCTCGGCTCCGGAGCATCGCTCGCCGGCCGGATGCAGCACGGCATCCTGCGGGAGGCGGCGGCGGCGATTACGATCAGTCAGTACACCCGACGCAGGCTCTTGAAGGCCGTTGGTGAAGACCTCAACACGATCGTCAGCTTCTGCGGCGTCGATGCAGCCAGGTTCCAGCGCGTCAGCCAGGCTGACGAGTGCATCTCGAGGTACCGGCATGACGGCCACCGAATCGTGCTGACGCTCGGCCGCCTGGTCGAACGCAAGGGGATCGATCGCAGCCTTGATGCGTTTCGCATCTGCGTCGACACGCTGCGCGATCCGTCGATCGAATACTGGATCGCCGGCGATGGCCCCGATCGCGAGAGACTTCAGGCGCACGCAGCGCAGCTCGGCGTCGGGGACCGCGTCCGCTTTCTCGGCGCAGTCAGCGACGAGGAGAAGATACGGCTCTACAGCGCGGCGGACCTGTTCGTCACGACGAGCCGCGAGTTGTCCGACGGTGACGCCGAAGGCTTCGGCATCGTGTTTCTCGAGGCCAACGCATGTGAGCTCCCCGTCGTCGCCGGACGGTCAGGCGGCGTCGAAGACGCCGTCCAAGACGGCGTCACGGGATTGCTCGTCGACCCGAACGACGCAGCCGGTATTGCCGAGGCCATGATCACCTTGCTGTCGGATCGTCCGCGCGCACAAGCCATGGGTCGCGCAGGCCGCGCGCGCGCGATGACGGAGTTCAGCTGGGAGCAGGTTGCGAGCCGGATCGTGCACGGGCTTCGCGATCAGCGGGGGCGGAGAACCTGAAAGGCGGTGCAGGTTGGTCGTAGACCTCACGCGTACGTAGTGCAGACCTTTAGGTCTGCCTCGCAAGCAGGCCTGAAGGCCTGCACTACATCCAGATGAAAGGCGCTCTAACCGGACGGCGACGGCGGTGAGACGAGGCCCATCCGGCGCAAAATCAGCCGCTGCCGGCGCAGGAGGCGCGCGGTCGGCCTCGCGGGATTCAACAGCCGGGGGTTGATGATCGCGCCGGCGAGCAGCGCCGCCTCGTTGGGATCCAGATCCGCGGCCGGCTCCCGGAAGTACGTCTGAGCCGCCGCCTCCGCGCCGTAGATCCCGTCGCCCCACTCGATCACGTTCAGGTACAGCTCGAGAATGCGCGCCTTCTTCAGCTCCGCCTCCAGCCGGCGCGCGATGATCAGCTCGCGCAGCTTCCTCAGCGGGTTCTTCGACGGCGAGAGATAGAGGTTCTTGGCGAGCTGCTGCGTGATGGTGCTTCCGCCCCGCGCGAACCGGCCCTTTATCCAGTCGATCTCCAGCGACTCCTGCAGCTGCTCGAGGTCGATGCCTTCGTGCTGAAAGAAGGCATCGTCCTCGGCCACGAGGACGGCGCGCTTGAGCTCCTGCGACACGTGGGTGTAGCCGACCCAGCGCTGCACGCGCCGCGGCCTCAGCCCCTTCAAACGCGCTTCATCGATGCGGAGCTCGATGAAGGCCGTGGTCGGGGGATTCGAGATCGCGAGCGGCCGGACGTCCGGCAGCGTGAGGTACGCGTACGCAAGGCAGGCAAACGCGACGGCGCCCACGCCGGCCACGACGTTCAGCGCTTGTCTAATCACCGGTCGTCACTGTGAGTCGATGCACCAGGCCAGCGCGAGCGGCCAGGGGCCCATAGATGTATCGGTAGATCCTGCCGCCGAATCAATCAAGGGAGGACCGGGGCTAGCCACCGACGACGATCTTGAGGCGTTCGCCCGGCGCCGGCTGGTCGTTGACGGGATGGCCGTTCATGATGGCAAGCGTCGTCGGCTTGATGATGCCCTTGCACTGCTTTTCGGCCACGCTCTGCCAAGTATCGCCCGAACGGGCCGTGTAAAGGCCGACTCTGTTGGGTTGGATGCTTTCCGCCTCCGCGGGTGACAGCCCGCGAAACGATTGCAGGCTCTTCGAAAAGTCGCCGATGACGTTCGGGTAGTCGTCCACGGGCGCGAGGCCGGCGACGAGATACACGTCGCGATCGTGCCGCAGGTGCAGCACGCGCGCCTGGACGCGGCCAAGGCTCTGCGAGACGCCGACGTACGTGCCCAGATAACCCTGGAGCCCGTTCACGGTCGTCGGCGCGCCGTCGATCTGCCGGAACCCGGCGTTCTGCATCGAGATGATCGCGACGTCGTCGATCGTCCGTCCCAGCGGACGGCGCACCGGCTCGAGCACCATCAGCGAGCGCCCGCCCGGCTGCTTGGCCACAACCGCCGATTGCCCGTTTTGCAGCGCCCATCCAGCCGGAAAATCGAATGCGAACCGGAGCCCCTTGTGAAAAAAGCTGCTGCCGCGGACGATGCCCTGATTGGGATTGTCGCCCCACACGATCCCGTCCACGTGCTTCAGGTAGCCGTCGTGGTCGGTGGTGAACTTCTGCGCGGTGCCCTCCGCTTCGCGGACGGCGGCCTGCACGCGCTGCACGCGATCGTCGGCCGGCGGGTGCGTCTGCAGCCAGTTCGGCACGCCCTTGCTGTCGCTCGCCTCTTCGATGCGGCCGAGCGTCGTCAGCATCCGCGGAATGCCCGCCGGATCCCAGCCGGCCCGCGATGCGTAGCGCACGCCCAGCTGATCGGCCTGCGCCTCGTCGTCGCGCCCGTATTTGAGGAAGAGCAGGCCAAGCCCGGAGCTTGCGGCCTCCGCCGCCTGCGCGCCGCCCGGAGCGAAAATCGCGCCGCCGATGATCCCGATCTGCGCCAGCGTCGACTTCGACTGCTGGTTCACCGAGTGGCGGGCCGTCACGTGGCCGATCTCGTGGCCGAGCACGCCGGCCATCTGCGATTCGTCGTCCAGGTAGGCCAGGATTCCACGCGTTATATAGATGTAGCCGCCGGGCAGGGCGAAGGCATTGATGGCCGGCGTGTC
>Ga0126379_10003371_pt1 | contig 10326 bp, 9 predicted proteins | sample PanSoiMetPlot_24_FD_92640 | JGI IMG/M metagenome (GOLD analysis project Ga0126379, IMG submission 92640) | Tropical forest soil microbial communities from Panama - MetaG Plot_24 | ecosystem: Environmental > Terrestrial > Soil > Tropical forest > Bulk soil | place: Panama | collected 2016-02-17 | reverse complement strand
CTCTCGAGCGCCGGCTGGGCCGGCGCAACCCGCTTCCGGGGATGCTCGAAGGGGGCCGTCGAGGCCCCCTTCGATTCAGGGTCCCGGCCACGCGTCGAGCGCGTTGCGCTTGGCCCGCCGGCGCTCGCCCGGGGACAGCTTGAAGTCGTGGTTGAACGGGGCGGACTCGAACGAGCCGTAGCTCGGATTCGCGATCATGATCCACTCGCGGCCCCAGCGGTCCCGGTGTTGCTCCATCAGCTTGAGGCGCTCGGTTTCGGTGCCCCGGTACTCGTCCACGAAGTCGCCGAAGTTGTCGCCGACGTTCAACAGGATGCGGTGGGTCTTGCAGATGAACGCGCGCCGCGTGCCCTTGGCCGAGCCCCAGCCCGGCTGCTTGTTGGTCATCAGCATCGGGTCGATCTTGTCGGACAGCGGAAAGCCGAACTTCTCGAGGTTCTTGCGCGTGGCCGGCTCCTCCTCGGCTGTCCGGTTCGAGACGTAGAACACCATCACGCCCCGCGAGTCGGCGTACTTTGCGAACTCCACGGCGCCGGGGATCGGCAGCGAGGTCCCGCTGTTGACGTATGCGTTCCAGGTCTTCGGGTCGAACGTCGTGTCCCGGAGCACCATCCACGCCTGATATCCGGAGTTGTCGAGGATCGACTCGTCCACGTCCAGGACCACGGCCGGCGGCAGCGACTGATAGGCCCCGGTCTGCTCCTTCGGGGCGGCCGTCCAGCTCGGATCGGAGAGCGCCTGGTCCAGGCGGATCCGGGCCAGCGCGAACGCAGTGAGCGAATTGGCCTTGTACTCGACCGAGCGCTGCATCCACAGCACGGCATTGAGCAGATCGTGCGCCGGCGAATCCTCCGCGCGAGCGGGCACGGCGACGCCGACCATGGCGACCAGCATCAAGGCGAGCAGCCATCGGGGCCGGAGGCGAATACCGTTCGCGGTCGTCATGCTCGTGGCTCCTCCCGTGCGACGTCCGGGCGACATCGCTCGGTCGCACGTGCGAGATCTCCGCGCGGTCGATCGGCGAGACTCGCCAGCCCGGATGCGAGATGCTCGTAGCGGTCGACGATGGCGCCCCCGCTCTGGCGGATGAAGAACTCGACCTGGAGGTTCACGGCGCCGCCCTCGTTGTCCGCGCTCACGCGCGAGTCCCCCCGATAGCCGACGATCATCTTGCCGCGCGCGAACGCGTAGCCGATCTCCGCCGCGGTGCCGCTGTCCACGTCGGGGCCGTCGAGGACGGCCACCACGCCGTCGGCGGTGTCGATGGCCGCCTGGTTGACGGCGGCGATCTCCGCGTTGAGACGACGCCAGGCCTCGCGGCGCTCCGGGCCGTGCGGCATGCGCCGCGCGGACTCGACCTTCGCGACGTCGGTCAGCGCCCAGGGATCGATCACGTCGTAGCCGAGGCCCATGACGAATGGCACCAGGACCGACGCGTGGAAGTGGCGCCCGACCTCGGAGAATCCCAGCGGGCTGGCCAGGTACACGCGCGGCTTGTCCCCCATCGCCGGCTCAGGATAGCCGAATCGCGCCACCCCGGCCAGCCGCCGGCGGCCGCCGCTGCCCTCGGCGCCGTAGGACCAACGGCCGACGGACCTTCGGTCAATTGACCGTGCGACTGCTAGGACGCGTGACCGCAACGCCGGCAGCCCGCGGGCGCGGGCTGTCCGGATGGAAGAGAGCTACGTCGGTCGCGGTCGCTAGCGGATGAAGATCGCCGCGCACGCGAGGCAGCGGTGCGGCGCGCGGATCGGCCCGAAGTCGATCGAGTGCTCCAGCCCGATTCGCTCGATCGAGCTGCTCCCGCACACGACGCAACACTGGTCGCGCGTCTCGGCCACTTCGCCGTCCGGCCCGATCGCGGCGAGACAAGCGGGACACCGGATCGACGAGGACGTGCCGCCGACGTTCTACCCCACGCGTCCCCGGGCCCAGCTGCGTCCACGCGTGGAACAGCGGTAGTCGCCGCTGATGTCCGATTCGCCGGGGTCGGGCTCCCCGCTCGTCACCTCGGGCGCCGAGGCGACGGAGACAGCTGCGCCGCCTCGCTCGGAGCCCGAGCACAGTCGAGGTGGATCGTGACGGGACCTCGATAGAGCAGCGCTTCGCCGCCGCGAATCGGCTGCCGGCACACACCGCACGCCCCCAGGTGCAGTTCCGACAGCGCCGGGTCGAGTCCGTCGCTCCCGCCGCGCAAGCTGAGGACCCGCAGCAGCGGGCTCGTTCGCACGAGCCGGCGGGCGGCCTCGCACATCGCGCGCGCCCGGCTGATCTCGGCTGCGAGGCTCTGGCCCAGGAGCTCTCGGTCTCGCACAGTTGCCGACCCGAAGTCGATCACGCCCTCTCCGCCATTCATGTGCCCGGGCGGCGGCGGTTCGGCGTCATCCGCGGCTCGCCTGTTCGAACGAATCGATCCTACCCAGCGGAGTGACGGCGGCGCACGGAGTTCGCCGGGGACGGCGCCTCGCTCGCGGCGCCGCAGGAGATCGGGCGGCCGGACTGGTCGAATTCCCTGCGCCTCGGTATCATCGGCCCGCCGGCCGAGCCCGTGCGCCGGAAGCCCATCACGCCAACTTGAGGGGAATTGCCCATGACGAACCCGTGGAGCATCGCTGCCGCTCTGGCGCTCGCCATCCTCGCCCCGGGCGGTCCGGCCCTCGCCGAGGACTTCGTCCCCGCTGTCGTGTTCGACATGGGCGGGAAGTTCGACAAGTCGTTCAACGAGGCCGCCTACAACGGGGCCGAGCGCTTCAAGAAGGAGACCGGCATCGCGTATCGCGAGTTCGAGGTCACCAACGAGGCGCAGCGCGAGCAGGCGCTGCGCAACATGGCCCGGCGCGGCGCCCAGATCGTGGTGGGCGTCGGCTTCTCGCAGGCCTCGAGCATGGAGAAGGTGGCGAGGGAATTCCCCGCCGTGAAGTTCGCCATCGTGGACGCCGTGGTGGACCTGCCCAATGTCCAGTCGATCGTCTTCAAGGAGCACGAGGGATCGTTCCTGGTGGGGATGGCGGCCGCGATGGCATCGAAGACGGGGAAGATCGGCTTCATCGGCGGGATGGACATCCCGCTCATCCGCAAGTTCGCGCTCGGATACGAGGAGGGCGCGAAGTACGTCAACCCGAAGATCGAGGTGTTCCAGAACATGACGGGGACGACGCCGGCCGCGTGGAACGATCCCACGCGGGGCGGCGAATTGGCGCGCAGCCAGTTCGACCGCGGGGCCGACGTCGTCTACGCGGCGGCCGGCGGCACGGGCCTGGGCGTGCTCCAGGCGGCCAAGGACAAGGGGCGGCTCGCCATCGGCGTCGACTCGAACCAGGACCACATTCACCCCGGCACCATCCTCACCTCGATGGTCAAGCGCGTCGACCTGGCGGTGTACGACGCCTTCAAGACCGCGAAGGACGGGACCTGGAAGCCGGGCCTCAGGAACCTCGGCGTCGCGGAGGGCGGGGTCGGCTACTCGGTCGATCAGTACAACAGGAGCCTGATCACGCCGGAGATGGAGCGGCGCCTCCAGCAGGCGCGCGCCGACATCATCGCGGGCAAGATCAAGGTCACCGACTACATGTCGAAGTGAGCGCGAGTCCGCCGGCTGTCGAGCTCAGCGGGGTCGACAAGCGATTCGGCGAGGTCCACGCGAATCGCGACGTGTCGCTCGCGGTGCGCGCGGGCACGATCCACGGCATCGTCGGGGAAAACGGCGCCGGCAAGTCGACGCTGATGGGCATCCTCTACGGCTGGCACCGTCCCGACCGGGGCGAGATCCGGGTAGGCGGCCGGCCGGTGATCATGCGCTCCGCGCGCGACGCCCTTGACGCCGGCATCGGGATGGTGCACCAGCACTTCATGCTGGTCGAGCCGTTCACCGTGCTGGACAACGTCGTGCTGGGCGTGGAGGGCGGCATCCGGCTCGGCGCGGGGCGGGCCCGGGTCCGCGCGGAGCTGGCGCGGCTCGGCCGCGAGTATCACCTCGAGGTCGACCCCGACGCGCGCGTGGCCGATCTGGGCGTCGGTCACCGCCAGCGCGTCGAGATCCTGAAGGCGCTCTACCGGGGCGCGCGGGTGCTGATCCTCGACGAGCCCACGGCCGTCCTCACGCCGGAGGAGGCCGAGCAGCTGTTTCGAATCCTGCGGGCGCTCCGCGACGAGGGCAAGAGCGTCGTCCTCATCACCCACAAGCTGCGCGAGATCCGCGAGGTCACCGACGTGGTGACCGTGATGCGCGAGGGCCGGGTCGTGGCCACGATGCCGACGGCGGAGACGACCGCAGAACAGCTCGCGGAGCTGATGGTGGGGCGCGTGGTCAGCCTGCGCGTCGAGACGGCGCCCGGCCGGCCGGGTGAGCGCCTGCTCGAGGTGGAGGACCTCGTGGTCGAGGACGCCCTCGGCCTTCCGCGCGTGAACGGCGTGAGCTTCGCGGTGCGGCGCGGGGAGATCGTCGGCGTGGCGGGGGTGGCCGGCAACGGCCAGTCGGAGCTGCTGGAGGCGCTCGCCGGCATCCGGCCGCTGCGCTCGGGCCGGATCACGTGGAAGGGCCGCGAGCTCGAGGCCGCTGGACCGTCGACGCCTCGCCAGATGCGCCGGCGCGGTGTCGCCCACGTCCCCGAGGACCGGCAGCGGATGGGACTCGTCATGCCGTTCGCCGCGCGCGAGAGCGCGATTCTCGGCTATCACGACGAGGCCACGTACAACCGGGGGGGCTGGCTCAGCGGCGCGGCCGTCGCCCGGAGCTTTCGCCGTCAGGCCGGCGAGTACGACATTCGGCCGCCCAGCGGCGCCCGCGTCACGGCCGCCTTCTCGGGAGGCAACCAGCAGAAGATCGTGCTGGCCCGCGAGCTCGATCGACACCCCGACCTGCTCCTCGTCGGCCAGCCCACGCGCGGCGTCGACATCGGCGCCATCGGGTTCATCCATCGCCGACTGGTGGCGCTGCGGGATGCGGGCCGGGCGATCCTCCTCCTCTCGGTGGAGCTCGAGGAGATCCTGGCGCTGGCCGACCGGATTCTGGTGATGCACGGCGGCCGCCTCATGGGCGAAATCGACCGCGCCGCGGCCACCGAGCGTGCGATCGGTCTCATGATGGCGGGCATCGCTCCCGCGTGATCCGGGGGTCGGCGTCAGCGGATGCCGGCGGCCCACTCCATCGACTCGAAGGTCGTGAGCTCGCGCTCGTGCTCCCACTGCACGTGCGCCTTGTCGCTCCGGTCGAGGAAGGCTCGACAGCCGGCCGAGGGCGGCTCGGACGGACCGTCGGCGGCGCACTCCGGCACTCGCTCGAACGAGGCGCCGTCCCGCCAGAGGCTCCGGCCCGCGAGGAAGCTGTGAGCCAGGCTCTGGCGCGCCATCCGCTTCAGCTCGCGATAGCCGAGGCCGTACGTCTGAGCCGCGCGGACGTACTCGTTCGTGAGATCGATGCGCGAGATCCCCTCGTCGTCGGTGGCGAGCGCGGCCGGGACGCCGGCCCCGAGATAGTCCATCAGGGGATGGTCGCGACCCTTCACGCCCAGGATCACGTCGTTGCTCGTGAGGCAGATCTCGACGAGGACGTCGCGCTGGCGCATTGCCGCGAGCAGCTCCGGCGCGTCCCGCTCGTACGCGATCGCCACGCCGTGACCGATGCGCCTCGCCCGCGCCACCAGGACGGCGTCGCGAATGTGGAAGGCGAGGTCCGCGGGGGGGACCAGCCCCATCGTGAGCTCGCCGGCGTGGAGGGCGACGTTGACGGCCGGGTACTGCTCCGCGAGCCAGCCGACCATGCGCATGTGCAGGTCGTAGTCCCGCCGCGCGACGCGGTCGTCCTCCGGCGCCACGAGGTTGATGCCGACGACCCGCCGACCTGCTTGCGCCAGCTCGAACGCGAAGACGAGCTGGGCGAAGACGACGCCCGGCTCCAGCGTTCGCGTGGTCTGCTGGAGGTACCGCCGGGTGACGCGACACGCCGGGGGCCGGCCGTCATCCGCGCACCCGAGCCGCTCCGACACGGCGTGCTCCAGCGCGTCGAGGTCCTCGAGCGCGGCGCTCACCGGGGCGCGCAGCCCGGCGTCCAGCAGCCGCTGGCGGCTGCCGGCGAGATCGCCCGGATCGAAGGGCACGCTCGCTCCCACCTTGCGCACGGCGTCTCCGCCCACGGTGAGCATCACCTCGAGGTACGAGACGTGCTGATCGGCCGCGCGCGACGTGACCTCCGCCAGCATGTCCACGGAGCGATTCGCCGCCGCGTCGCGGAAGCGTCCGAAGACCCCGAAGAACTGGTCGTGGCCGGACCGGCTTCCCAGATTGCGCGTCGACATGTCGTCGACCAGGCTGCTGTAGAACGCGGGGTCTCGCAGCGCGTCGGCCACCGGGCGGCCGGGGCACGTCGCGCAGCACGCAGCGATCTTGCGGCTCGCCGGGTCGGCGCAGAGGGGCGGGTTCGCGGCGGCGGCCCACTCGACGTAGCTCTCGGCGTAGACGGCCCCCGACAGGTGCGTGTGGATGTCGCCGCCCTTCGGCATCCGCTGCAGGAACATCCGGACGATCGTCGGCCGCTGTCGGTGCTCGTCGAACCAGACGGCGGCACGATCCTCGCTCGACGTCGCCCGCCCGTACGGGGTGGCGCACGCGGCGAGCAACAGCGCGAAACCAGCCCAGACCGTCGTCCGCATCATCGCAATCCTCTCCGTGGACACGACGCCACGCGGCGACCGGCGCGCCGGTGGTGTGCCGTATTATAGGGGCGCCGCCACCGTCCGGCCCTCGAGCCATGACGCAGGCGATACGCGAACCCGCGCAGCTCCGCCTCACGCGGCTCGTCCCCGCACTGCTCCCGGCAGTCAACCTGGCGCTCGCCCTCGGGGTGTCGGCCGTCGTCGTGCTGCTGGTCGGCGAGAATCCGATCCGGGCCCTCCGCGACCTCGCGGCGGGCGCATTCGGCAGCGGCGAGGCCGTCGGGTACACGCTCTACTTCGCGACGGACTTCGTGTTCACCGGACTGGCCGTCGCCGTCGCGTTTCACGGCGGGCTCTTCAACATCGGGGCGGAGGGGCAGGCGTACATCGGCGGTCTCGCCGCGGGGCTCGTGTGCCTCGGCGCGGTCGGCTGGCCGGGTGGGCTCGGGATACCAGCCGCGGTGATCGCGGCCGCCGCCGGCGGCGCCGCATGGGCCTTCGCGCCCGGGTGGCTCGAGGCGCGGCGCGGCAGCCACATCGTCATCACGACGATCATGTTCAACTTCATCGCCTCGGCGCTCATGACGTACCTGCTCGTCAACGTGCTGATCAAGCCGGGCCAGCAATCACCCGAGACGCGGGAATTCGGCGCGAGCACGTGGCTGCCCCGGCTCCAGAACCCGGCGCGCGCGATCGGCTGGGACGTCGGCAGCTCGCCGATCAACCTCGCCACGGCGTTCGCCGTGATCGCCGGCGGGCTCGTGTGGCTCTACCTCTGGCACACGCGCTGGGGATACGAGCTGCGCGCGCTGGGCCACAGCCGGACGGCGGCGACCTACGCCGGCATACGGCCAGCGCGCACCGTCGTCGTCGCCATGTCGATCTCGGGCGCGCTCGCGGGGCTCATGAGCGTGAACGAGGTGATGGGGGACCAGCACCGGCTGATCCTCGATTTTCCGGCCGGCGCAGGCTACGTCGGCATCGCGGTCGCGCTGATGGGCCGAAACCACCCGGCGGGGATCGCGCTGTCGGCAATGCTGTTCGGCGCGCTCTACCAGGGCGGGTCGGAGCTGTCGTTCGACATGCCGGCGCTCACGCGGGACATCGTCGTCGTCATCCAGGGGCTGATCATCCTCGTCTGCGGCGCGCTCGAGCACGTCCTCCGGCGCCCGGTCGCGGCGTTGCTCCGGCCAGCCCGTCGCGGCGGCCCACGCATCCGCCCGCGTATCGGCCTGCGCATCGGATCGACCGGCAGCCGATGAGCGATGTGGCGCTCTTCGTGGCCCTGCTCGCGGCGGCGACGGCTCGCGGCGCGGCGCCGCTCGTGCTGGCGGCGCTCGGCGGTCTCTTCTCCGAGCGATCGGGCATCGTCGACGTCGGCCTCGAGGGCAAGATGCTGGCGGGGGCGTTCGCGGCCGCGGCCGCCGCGGCGATCACCGGCTCCGCATGGATCGGCCTCGGCGCGGGCATCGCCGCGTCGATGCTGGTCGCGGCCGTCCACGGCTTCGCGTGCGTCAGCCACGCCGGCAACCAGGTCGTGTCGGGGATGGCGCTCAACATCACGATGTCGGGGATGACGGCCGTGCTCGCGTACGCCTGGTTCCGGGAGGGCGGCCAGACGCCGCTCCTGGGCGGGGCCGCGCGCTTCGGCCCGATCGCGCTGCCCGGGTCCCGCGCGCTCGCGGACGTCCCGGGCGTCGGGCTCTTCTACGGCCAGGTCGTGAGCGGTCACAACGCGCTCGTCTACATCGCCGCGGCCGCGGTGCCCCTCTCGGCGTGGCTGGTGTACCGCACGCGGTTCGGCCTGCGTCTCCGCGCGGCCGGCGAGAATCCGGGCGCGGTCGAGAGCGCCGGGGTGTCGGTGTCGCGCACGCGCTACCAGGGTGTGCTGATGAGCGGGGCGCTGTGCGGGCTGTCCGGCGCGTATCTGTCGATCGCCCACCACGCGTCGTTCATCCGCGACATGTCGGCGGGCAAGGGCTACCTGGCGCTGGCCGCCCTCATCTTCGGACAGTGGCGGCCGATGCCGACGGTGCTGGCCTGCCTGCTGTTCGCGCTCGCCGACGCCGTGCAGACGCGGCTGCAGGGCGTGGCGCTGCCGCTCGTGGGGGTGATCCCGGTGCAGCTCGTCCAGGCCATTCCATACGTGCTGACGGTCGGCCTGCTCGCGGGCTTCGTCGGACGGGCGGTGGCGCCGCGCGCCATCGGCGTCCCGTACACGAAGGAGCGATGAGCGCGCATCCGACGCTCGAGCCCATGCTGGAGCTCGCGCGGCGCGCGCTCGAGAACGCGCACGCGCCGTACTCCCGCTTTCGGGTCGGTGCCTGCGTGCGCGCGGCGAGCGGGCGCTTGTACGCCGGGTGCAACGTCGAGAACTCGGCCTATCCGGTCGGCCAGTGCGCCGAGGCGACGGCCATCGGCGCCATGGTGTGCGCCGGTGACCGGCGCATCGTGGAGGTGCTCGTGCTGACCGAGGGGACAGCGCTCTGCTCGCCGTGCGGCCGCTGTCGCCAGCAGCTGGCCGAGTTCGCGGCAGCGGACGCGCTCGTGCACCTCTTCGGCCCGGAAGGGCTCCGCCTCACCGTCACGCTCGGCGAGCTCCTCCCGCTCGGGTTTGGACCCCAGACGCTCGGGCGCCCGGAGCGGATGCCAGGCGCGCCGCCGCCACGAGATTGAGCCATGCACCCCGCGTGGCACGGGCCCGCGGAGCTGATCCGGCGCAAGCGGGACGGCGCGATCCTGAGCGGCGAGGAGATCCGCGCCCTCGTCGCGGGGATCGCCGACGGCTCCGTGAGCGAGGGGCAGGTCGCGGCGTTCGCCATGGCCGTGTACTTTCGCGGGCTCGTGCGAGAGGAGTGCGCGGCGCTCACGCGCGCCATGACCGCGTCCGGTGCCGTGCTCGACTGGTCGCGCGAGGGTCTGGGCGGCCCGGTCCTCGACAAGCACTCGACGGGCGGCGTCGGCGACACGGTGAGCCTCATCCTGGCGCCCACCGTGGCCGCGTGCGGAGGCTTCGTGCCGATGATCTCGGCGCACGGGCTCGGCCACACCGGCGGCACGCTCGACAAGCTGGCGAGCATTCCCGGGTACGACGCCGCCCCCGATCTCGGGCGCTTTCGCGCGGTGGTACGCGCGGCCGGCTGCGCCATCGTCGGCGCCGGGCCGGACCTGGCGCCGGCGGAGCGCCGCCTCTACGCGATCCGTGACGTCACCGCAACGGTGGACTCGCTCTCGCTGATCACCGCGTCGGTCCTCGCGAAGAAGCTCGCGGCGGGGCTCGACGCGCTCGTGATGGACGTCAAGGTCGGCTCGGGCGCGCTCCTGCCGTTGCACGACAGCGCTGCGGACCTGGCGTCGAGCCTCCTGGCCGTATCCGGCGAGGCGGGTTTGCGCATCGCCGCGCTCGTGACCGACATGAGCCAGCCGCTCGGCCGCGACGTGGGCAACGCGCTCGAGGTCCGGACGGCGATCGACGTCCTCACGGGCCGCCGCCGCGACGCGCGGCTGGAGGCCGTCACGACCGCGCTCGCGGCGGAAATGCTGGTCCTCGGCGGTCTCGCGCGCGACCGCGCGGACGCGGGCGTTCGCGTGGAGCGGGCGCTCGGGTCCGGGCGCGCGGCCGAGCGCTTCGGCCGCATGGTCGTCGCCCTCGGCGGGCCCGCCGACCTCGTCGACG
>Ga0126379_10003369_pt1 | contig 10329 bp, 7 predicted proteins | sample PanSoiMetPlot_24_FD_92640 | JGI IMG/M metagenome (GOLD analysis project Ga0126379, IMG submission 92640) | Tropical forest soil microbial communities from Panama - MetaG Plot_24 | ecosystem: Environmental > Terrestrial > Soil > Tropical forest > Bulk soil | place: Panama | collected 2016-02-17 | reverse complement strand
TTCCCGGTCGGCACCGGCGACGCGAACTACGTGGGCTCGGCCGTCGAGACGATCGAGGGCATTCGCGCCATCAAGGCACGGTTCCCGGAATGCAAGACGATCCTGGGGATCTCGAACGTCTCGTTCGGCCTTCCGCCGGCCGGTCGCGAGGTTCTCAACTCGGTCTTCCTCTATCACTGCACGAAGGCGGGGCTCGACTACGCGATCGTGAACACGGAGCGGCTGGAGCGCTATCCGTCGATTCCGGAGGAGGAGCGGAGGCTCGCCGAGGACCTGATCTACTCGCGAGGCGCCGATCCGGTCGCAGCCTTCGCCGCGTATTTCCGGGAGAAGCGCAAGGCCCCGCCGCCGGCGCAGACCCTCTCGCTCGACGAGCGCCTGGCCCGCTACATCGTCGAGGGCAGCCGCGACGGCTTGATCGACGACCTGAACGCCAAACTCCGCGAGGCGGCGCCGCTCGAGATCGTCAACGGCCCGCTGATGCGCGGCATGGACGAGGTCGGGCGCCTGTTCAACGACAACCAGCTCATCGTGGCCGAGGTGCTCCAGTCGGCCGAGGCGATGAAGGCTGCTGTCGCGCACCTCGAGCCGTTCATGGAGAAGGCTGAGGCGGCGACCCGCGGCACGATCGTGCTGGCCACCGTCAAGGGCGACGTCCACGACATCGGCAAGAACCTGGTCGAGATCATCCTGTCGAACAACGGCTATCGGGTGATCAATCTCGGGATCAAGGTGCCGCCCGAGGACCTGATCGCGGCGTACCACACCCACAAGCCGGACGCCTTCGGGCTCTCCGGCCTGCTGGTGAAGTCGGCGCAGCAGATGGTGGTGACCGCGCAGGACCTGCGCGCGGCGGCGATCGAGATCCCGCTGTTCGTGGGCGGAGCCGCGCTCACCAAGCGCTTTGCCGCCACGCGGATCGCCGCCGAGTACGGCGGCCTGACGGTCTACGCCAAGGACGCGATGGAAGGCCTCGATCTGGCCAACCAGCTCTTCTCAGCGCCGACCCGCGACGCGATGGTGGCGCGTGTTCGGCGGGAACAGGCCGCGCTCGCGGCCGTCACGGCCGTGCGGGAGACCGCCCAGGCCGAGCCCGCGTCCGCGGCGTCGCGCCCACTCGAGCGCGTCGCCGCGCCGACGCCCCCGGATCTCGAGCGTCACGTCCTGCGCGAGGTTCCCCTCGCCCATATCTATCCCTACCTCAATCTGCAAATGCTCTACGGCAAGCATCTGGGCGTGCGGGGACTCGTCGAGCGCTTGCTGGCGGCCGGCGACGCGAAGGCGCTCGAGGTCCACGAGATCGTCGAGGCGTTGAAACGCGACGCCGTCGACCGCGGGCTCCTCAAGGCCCGAGGCGTGTACCGCTGGTACCGCGCCCGGTCGGCTGGCGACGCTGTGCTGCTCTTCGACGCGGCCGGCCGTGAGGTCGCGCGATTCGACTTTCCGCGCCAGCGGGACGGCGCGCGTCTCTGCCTCGCGGACTACGTGCGCGACGACGGCGACGACTATCTCGCGCTGTTCGCGGTGACCTGCGGCACCGGAGTCCGCGAGCTAGCGGGAGCGTGGAAGGAACGCGGGGAGTACGTGCGCTCGCACGCGGTCCAGGCGCTCGCGATCGAATCCGCGGAGGCGTTCGCCGAGATGCTGCACTCGCGTATGCGGACGCTCTGGGGCTTTCCGGATCCGCCGGAGCTCGCGATCAGCGAGAAGCTGAAGGCCCACTACCAGGGTATCCGCGTGTCGTTCGGCTATCCAGCCTGCCCCAATCTCGCCGATCAGACGACGCTGTTCAGGCTGCTGGAGCCCGAGACGTTCGGTCTGACGCTCACGGAAGGCTTCATGATGGACCCGGAGGCGTCGGTGTCGGGGCTCGTGTTCCACCATCCCGCGGCGAAGTATTTCAAGGCCGACTGAGTGGGCGATCTCGGGACGTGCGAGGGCCCGAGCCGGGTTCCGGCTCGGGCCCGCTTTGGGGGACGAGGAGTTGTCGCGAAGGACTAGAAGCTGATCTCGAGCCGAACCGTCGGGAAGCCGATCGACTTCTCGTTCTTCTTCACCGGAAACGGCGTGCCGTTGTCGCCCATGTAGTAGGCGTTGGAGCTACGACGCGCCTTGTGGCTCTTGCCGGCGTAGTCGATCGAGAAGGGCAGGCGGAAAGTCGCCGTGAACTGGAACTGCCCGCCGGTCTGATCGACCTGGCCCGTGCCGTTCGTGATGTACCCGAGCGGCGCCACGCCCGAGAAGGCCTTCGAAAGGTCGGCGGCGCCATTGAACGTACCGCTCATGATCACGAATTCCGGCGCGTCGACCGTGTTGTCGCCCTGGACCACCACCGCGAACGCCCCGCTGACCGTGCCCTTGCCCGTGGCCAGGCTGAGGCTATCGGCACCATTCGCGTTCAGCGTGCACTGCTTGAGCTGGGGATTGATCGCCAGAACCCACGTGGGGCAGAGCGGGGTTCCGACCTTCGCCCAACCGGTCAGCTGGGCGACCGCGGTCCGGCTGCCGCCGGCAATGGGGCTCTGCACGAAGTTACCGGCGGAGTCCTTTAGGTACATATCCTCTGTGACTTCGTAGAGCACGGCGTCTGGGCTCTTCCACGCACTGTCGTAGCGGGCGGCGTCGTTTTGCCCGTCGTCGTAGTCATCCCAATCGCTGACGGCGAGCGCAGGAAGCGGCCCGAACACCAGCACGAGCATCAGGAACACCAGCCCGAGCAGGCTCCACATCACCGCGTGCTTATAGCTGAGGCTCATCATTCGCTCTCTCCTCATACCCCCGTGTCGAGATGAATACATCCAACCGCACAGGTCTAAGTGCAAGGGGAGTACCAGCGTAATTTGGCCGCAATTACTCGATTTCTTTGAATTTGGGTGGGTGTGCGTTCCGGAGTATTATCCGTAACTGATGGATTTATTGTCGTTTTTCGTCCGGAAACCGAATCGGAGCCGCATTATCCAAGGAATTCAGCGACTTGGACTCGGAGATTCCGGTCTCTCGACGACTAGAAACTTAACGAGAAGGGACACGACGGTCCGGAACTACAGCTCGGAATCCGACTCCTCAATAGTGGCGCCCGGCTTTGCCGGAAGCTTGACCGTGAAGGTCGCGCCCTTGCCGAGTTCGCTCTGGACATCGATCGCGCCGCCGTGGCTCTGCACAATCCCGAGGCTCACCGAGAGCCCCAGGCCTGTGCCGCTGACTTCCGGCTTCGTCGTGAAGAACGGCTCGAAGATGCGGTGCATGTGCTCGGGCGCGATGCCCGTACCGGTGTCGATCACCTCGACCTGCACCATGTCGCCGCAGGCCGACGATCGGATCGTGAGCGAGCCGCCCCGATCCTTCATGACGTAGACCGCATTGTTGATGAGGTTGAGGAACACCTGCTTGATGCGCGGGACGTCGACTTCGACCGGCGCCAGCCCCGGGGCGTAGTCCTCGTGGAGCTCGATCAGCTCCAGGGCGCCCTGGCGCTTGACCATGGCGAGCGTCTGCTCGAGCACGGTATTGAGATCGGTGATCTGCGGGATGAATTCGCGCTGACGGCTGAAGTGCAGGAGGTCCCGGACGATGTCGCGCGCGCGGCCGGCCTCCTCCCCGATCAGGTTGAGCTCCTCGCGCCACGGCCAGTCGGACGGCACCTGCTCGAACAGATACGAGGCGAACCCGAGGACGCTCGTCAGCGGATTGTTGATCTCGTGGGCGATGTTCGCCGCCAGCTCGCCGATCGCCGCGAGCTTCGTCGACTGGATCAGCTGGGCCTGCGTCCGCTTGAGCTCGGCCACCTGCTGCTTTTCGGCCGCGTAGAGGCGCGAGTGCTCGCTGGCGACGGCCGCCTGCAGCGCGATGGCTTCGGCGAGCCGGAGCTCGTCGGTGGTGAACTGGTGATGCTCTCTGAGCCATGCGATAGCGAAGCCGCCGATGCTCTCGCCTTTCCAGCGCATCGGCTGGATGAGGACCGATTTGTGCGGCACCAGGCGCGCGATCGGATGCTGGAACCGCGGGTCTTGTTGGCTGTTGACCGAGTACACTGGCCCCTCAACGCGGCGCCAATCGCTCACGTGGGGGTCGAGCGACTTGATGCTAGCACTCTCGAGCGCGCCCAGGAGCTCCTTGGGCACGTGATAACCGACGATCGGCACGAAGCGGCTGCCGTCTTCGCTCTGGAGCCACGCGCCGCCGGTGTCGGCACCGAGCGCCCGGACCATCGCGCGCGTCGTGCGGCGCAGGATCTCGTTCAGCTCAAGCGTCGCGCTGGCGTCCTGGCTCACCGCGAGCAGTGTCTCGGTGTGGCGCAGGCGCTCCTGCGTCTCCTCGTGCAGGCGCATGACGCCCGCGTACAGGCGCGCGTTCTCGACGGCGATCGCCACCTGGTCGGCGACGATCTTCAGGAGCTGCTCCTCGTCGGCCTTGGCGCCGGGGGGTAGCACGTGCCGCGCGATCATCACGCCGAGCGGACGGCCGCGCACCGTGAGGGGAAGCCGCCACTCCACCTCGGTCCAGTCGTCGCTGGACGGAACGCCCGAGCCGGCCAGCACGCTGCGCGGCTGGGCGCCGCCGTCCTGGCGGACCGAGACCTGCACGCCCGGGGGCTCGCTGAGCTCGACGGTCAGGCTGGTGCTCCCGATCGCGCGCGCGATCCCGCCCAGGAGCTTCTCGAGCATGCCGGCCACGCCCAGCTCGGCGGTGATGTCTTCCATCGAGCGGTGCAGGTCCTCGAGCTGTGAGGCGCGCCGCACGAAGTGCTGATTCAGCCGCTTGAGCTCCTCGACCTGGTTGAGCAGCCGGTAGACCAAGCGCTGGTTCAGCTCGCGCAGGTAGACGCCTTCGTCGTGGCTCTCGACCCGCTCGCGCTTGCCGCCGAGGAACTCGGCCACCTGGCGCGGAAACGCGTCGACGTCGATGGGCTTCTGGATGTAGCCGTCGCAGCCGGCGACCAGGGTGCGCTGCCGATCGCCCTGCATCGCGTACGCCGTGACCGCGATGACCGGCGTCGAGGCCAGATTCGGGAACGATTTCAGGATGGCGACGATCTCGTACCCGTCGACTCCCGGCAGGTTGATGTCGAGCAGGATCAGCGCGGGCTCCTCGCGGATGGCCGCCTCGATTCCGGACAGGCCGTCCTCGGCGTCGACGATCAGGTACCCGGCCGCTTCCAGCACCGCCCGGACGAGCATCCGGTTCTCGCGATTGTCCTCGATGTAGAGGATCTTCACCTTCTGGTCGGCTGGACGTGCCGGCATGAGGCGCCTCGTCTCCTCAGATCAATGGCAAAGTGAAATGGAACGTCGAGCCTTGGTTCTCACGGCTCTCCGCCCAGATGCGGCCGCCGTGGAGCTCGACGAACTTCTTGCTGATCGCCAGCCCGAGGCCCGTGCCGCCGGCGCTGCGGGCAACCGGGTTATCGAGTTGCTGGAATGGCTCGAAGAGCCGCGCCAGGTCGTCCTCGCGGATTCCGATGCCGGTGTCAGCGACGCTCAGCCGGACGGCGTCCGGCTCGGCGACGATGCTGACCAGGACGCGGCCCTGTGCGGTGAACTTGATCGCGTTCGACAGTAGATTGAGCAAGATCTGCTTGACCTTCGTCCGGTCCGCCGACAACGGCGGCAGCTCGAGCGGCACGTTCTTCTCGACCTTCAGCTGCTTGCCGCGGGCGAGCGGGGTCGACGACTCGATGCACTCGTCGATCAGCTCGTGCAGGTCGATCTCCTCGGAGAGCATCTCGAGCTTCCCGGCCTCGATGCGCGAGAAGTCGAGGATGCCGTTGATGAGCTGCAGGAGATGGGCGCCGCTGTTGTGGACCGAGCGAATGTAGGTCTCCTGCCGCTCGGTCAGCTCGCCGTCCAGCCGGTTGAGCAGCACCTTCGAGAAGCCGATGATCGAGTTGAGCGGCGTCCGGAGCTCGTGCGACATGCTCGCCAGGAACTGCGACTTCAGCCGGCTCGCCTGCATGAGCTGGGCGTTCGAGTTCGAGAGCTCTTCGTAGAGCCGTGCGTTTTCCAGCGAGATGGCCACCTGGTTGGCGAGCACCGCGAGCACCTCGAGCTCCTGGTCGTCGAAGATGTCGCCGGAGAGCTTCTCGCCGACCAGCAGGATGCCGGTGAGCTTGCCCTCGATCTTCAAAGGCACGATCAGGGACGCCCGGATCGCGTCGAGCTCGTGCTCCGCCGTCTCGAAGTAGGCGGCGATTTCGGGGTTGAGTTTCGCTTCCTCCTTGACCAGCACCCGGCCCTTCTGATTCAGCCACCGGACGATCGGGCTGTCGACCCGGATCGACGCGATGCCGGCGCCGTCGCCGACCGTCGTGTCCTCGCGGTAGACGACGAAGGCGCTGCGCTGCGGATCGAAGATCATCAGGACGCAGTGGGTGAGCGGCACGCCCCGCACGAGTCCGTGCACGAGCGTCTCCATAAGGCGCCCGAAGTCGAGGATCGAGCCCATCCGCTTGCTGAGGTCTAGCAAGGTCTCGTAGCAACCGCGGCGCCGGCTGAACATCAGGCGCTCGATGCGCTCCTCGAGCCGCTGCCCGATGGGGCTCACGAGCATGGTCAACACGAAGCCGAGCGGCAGGATGATCCAGAGCGGGTTCACCTGGTCCCAGTCGGCATACGACTCGGCCGTCACCAGGGTGCCGGTGAGCACGCCCCAGAGCAGGAGGTAGATCGCGCCCTTCTTGACCAGCACGTTCACGTCGAAGAGCCGGTAGCGGACGATCGACGTGCCGAGCATCAGCGCGAAGATCATGTTGGCCGGGATGCCCATCGGGTAGACGAGATCCGCCGCTGGCACGAACCGCGCGAGGATGAACCGCGCGAAATCGATGACGCCGCCGATCAGGCTCACGCCGGTACCGAGCAGGATGAGCGTCGCGCGGTTCCGACGGAAGCTGGACTCGACATCCTTGTAGACGCGGATCAGATGCAGGAGCCCGTAGACGAGGAAAAAATTGAAGTAGGCGAAGAACGGCGTGTACAGCAGTCCGGTCGCCGGCGCCCAGCCCCAGTAGGTCGACTTCACGCCGCTCATGAAGAGCGGCGAGGCGCTGAGGTTGATGAAGCTGAACACGATCGCCAGCACGTACGCGAGGGCCAGCGACGTCCGGTGGCGCGTCGTGCTCTCGAGGAAGATCAGGACGAAGTGGTAGTAGAACGCCGGGAGCGCGATGACGCCCGTGTGGATCACGATCTCCCAGAAGAACGCGGTGGTCTCGTCGGGGGCTCGGCGCAGCATGAACACGCCGAAATTCCAGATCGCCATCCCGCCCACGAAGTACGCGAACAGACGGTTCAGCCGGCTCCCGGAGTTCCGCAGGAGCGTGATCCCCGCCAGTGAGACGTTGAGGATCAGCGCGAAGAGCGGGAGGAAGTTATGAAGCGTCACGCGCGTCCCTCCCGGGACCGTCGAGAGGGAGATACACCGGGTCCTTTCGGCGCCGCTGCTCGATCTCGTGCTCGAGGATGCCGAAGACGAGCATGTCCCAGCACTGACCGTCCTGGTATCCGGCCTTGCGGAGGATCCCCTCCTGCCGGAAGCCGTTGCGCCGCAGCGAATTGGCGCTCAGCCGATTGTATTCGTAAACCTTGGCCTCGATGCGCCGAAGCCCCAGCACGTCGACCCCATAGTACGAGATCAGCTTTCCGGCCTCCACCCCAAATCCTCGACGGATCGCCTTCATGTCGGTCAGCATGACCTCGAGGAACGCGTAGCCCTCCAGGAGGTGGATGTTGAACAGGCGCGCGATCCCGAGCGGTGCGGCCCACTCGGGCTCGGCCTCGATGACCAGCGCGATCTGTGTGGAATCCATCAGGCACGCCTCGTAGAACGAGGGGTCCTTGTCGTAGACATGCTTGTAGGAGTTCAGGAACTCGCTGCCGACCATGCGCTCGAGATACGGATCCTCCGCCCATTCCGAAAAATACTCGAGGTCCTCGGGCCGCAGCGTTCGGAGATAGACCCGCGTGCCCCGCGAAACCACACCCGTGCAACGCGCCCTTCTCGCGTCGGGCTTCCGCGACACCGCCGGCAGCTCTTCCACGGCGATCATTCCCCTGTTCGGTCCCGTTGCCTCACTCGAACGCGAGCTCGAGCCGCACGGTCGGATCGCCGAGGGCCCGCTCGTCGGGTCGCACCGGCACCGGCCGCCCGCGACCGTTCTTGTAGACCGCGACGAAGTGCAGCGTGAACGGCAGCCGGAACGTGCCGGTGACCCCCGCGGTCGAGGGCAGTGGGAATCCCGGGAGCACCGAGGTCGTCTCGAACGTGCTCCCGGGCAGGATCGCGATGATATGCCCCTCCTTCTCGGCCACCTGGATCGTGCCCTTGAAGGTGCCGTTCATGATGACGAGCTCCTGAGCGTCGGTGAGGTTGGTGGCGTCGCTGTTGACGACGATCCAGAAGTTCCCGCTGATCTCGCCGCTGGGGGGACCGTCGTCAGGTCGATCTGGCTCTGCCCGATCGCGACGACGGCGCAGCGGGGGTCAATCCGCACGTGGACGCCGGCCGCCTTGTAGACGGCTTTCGCGTAGGCCTGCAGTCCTTGGGGACACAGCGCCGAGCCGCGCCGTGCCGACCCCTCGAGCGAGGACGTTGCGATGCGGAGGCCCGCGTCGGTGATCACCGCGTGCTCGGTCAGCTCGTACAGCACGGCGTCCGGCCCGGAATCGTCGCCGCTCCGGTGCGTGGCCCCGCTCGTCCCCAGCGCAGGGCCCAGCAGAGTCATCGCCGTCGCCAGCACCACCGAGCGCACGCGCGTCCACATCGCACGGTTCTCCTTCGTCATGGGATCCGGGGCAGCCCCCGGGACCGGCGACCGATCGTCGACCGAACCATACTCATTTCGAGCGACACCAGGCCAGACGGCTCAGGCCCGACAGGAACGTGTGGCGGGCCTCGAGCACTTCGAAGCCGGCGCGCCCGAGGGTCTCGTGGAACTCGGGCACGCTCAGGTAGCGATGCTCGGTCTCCCGGAAGAACTCGAACGTCATCGTGGGCAAGAGCCAGCGCAGTGATCGAAACGCCGCGCCGATCCCCTCCGCAGCGCGCACCTCGCGGAACGTCTGAAGCCCGGCCGGGCGCTCGTACGTCAGGAAGATCGCATAGCCGCCCGGCTTCAGGGCCCGGCGGCACGCGTCGAGGAGCGCGGTCGGATCCGGGTGCCAGTACAGCGTATGCATGCTCACGAGTACGTCAAAGTTGCCGGCGCCCGGCACGTTGTCACGCGCGATATCGAAGTGCTGGAAGGTCAGGTTGGACCAGCGCGGTGAGCTCTTCTCGCGCGCGATCTCCACCAGATGCTTCACGCCGTCGATGCCGACGACGGAGTAGCCCTCCAGGGCCAGCCGGAGGCTCACGTTGCCGATCCCACACGCCACGTCCAGCACGCGGGTCGCCCGCGGAGTGGTCGCGTCGGGTACCGAGCGAGCCACGAACGCGACGATCTCCTCGAGCATCGCCTCGTAGGGCGGGAAATGCGTCACCACGGCGTCGTAGGTCACGCCGTACGTGACGGCAATCATGTGCTCGAGCGTTTCCCGAAAGGGCATACGATCTCCCGCCGTCGCCGTCGTCACCAGGGGCTCGCCGCCGCCAAGGGGTTGCCGTTGATGTCGCACGATATTTCCTCGGCTCACGTCGCGCTCAGACGTTCCTTTCGCGCCCACACCAAAAGGCTCGACTCTCCGAGAAACGTGCGTCGCATGGCCAGGACCGAGAACCCGGACCGGCGCACCCGGGCGGCAAACGTGTCTTCGTCCCAGTAGTGCGGGCCCACCCGCCGGCGCGCCGCCTCGAAGATCGAATTAGGCAGCACCCATAAGAGGCCGTGAAGCGCGGCGCCCAAACCGTCGCGCCGGGCGAGCTCGCGCAGGGTCGACCATCGGCCGATCTGTCGCGTGTGGTTCACGAACACGGCGTGTCCGCCGGGCTTGAGCACGCGGTAGGCCTCGCGCAACAGCTGGTCCGGCGCCGGGTGAGCGTAGAGCGAGTGGATGCTGACGACCTGATCAAAGGTCTCGTCGCGGAACGTGTTGCCGCGCGTGAGCTCGCCGCGCCGAAAGGCCAGATTGGACAGGTGGCGCGACCGCCGCTTTTCCTTCGCGGCCTCGACCAGCGCGGCGTAGGCGTCGAGCCCGGTGACACTGAAGCCGGCCTCGGCTAGCGCGCAGGTGAAGTTGCCGGGGCCGCAGCCCACCTCGAGCACCCGCACGTCGCGCCGCTCGACCCGCGCAGGGACCGCGGCTTCGACCAAGTCGCGGACCTCCGCCTGGAGTCGCTGATAGTGGCTGAAGCGCGGATAGACGTAGTCGTAGACCACGCCGTAGCCGACCGAGA
>Ga0126379_10003368_pt1 | contig 10329 bp, 11 predicted proteins | sample PanSoiMetPlot_24_FD_92640 | JGI IMG/M metagenome (GOLD analysis project Ga0126379, IMG submission 92640) | Tropical forest soil microbial communities from Panama - MetaG Plot_24 | ecosystem: Environmental > Terrestrial > Soil > Tropical forest > Bulk soil | place: Panama | collected 2016-02-17 | reverse complement strand
GCCGCCGCACTTTCGAAAAATGGCCGGCGAAGGCTCACGCGTGGCTCCGTCGCGCGCGAGGAAGCTTGAGAAAAAACCAAGGGTGCGGATGCCGCTCCTTGTAGTCGCGAACTCTCCCAGCAAAGATGCTGCGCTGGCGGGCCTGGAACGGTGGAAGAGTAAACATGCCGAAGCCGCGAAGTTCCTGGACGTGGACGACGTGCTGGTTGACTCCATGCGTGGCCGGTCATCCACGTGGACGCGAATTCGTGTCAACCTCCGGCACGTGCCTGAAGCGCTGCGGCCACCGCAGGAAATTCCGGATCCGGATTACGATCCCATAAGCGAATGGCGTAAGCGCAATCGCAGGCGGTCATGACCGGCTGGCGAAAATCTGTCCGAGTTCATAGGGCGGAACGACTTCGAGTTGAGCGTAGGTGCAGTCGCGAGGCCGTTTATCCGGACGCCACCTTCGAAAATGAGTGGGGTGACGAAAACGGCTGCCCTGCATGTGGTCGTATTCGACTTCGGCCACCAACTCGGGACGCAGCGGCTCCCATGAAAGATCCTTGCCCTGGCTCCAACGGCTCCCCCCGCCGGGTATACGATGATGTTCGGCCCAATTTTTCCAAGGGTGATGTGCGGTCGCGTTATCCCGATATGGGGCGAGATATTCCACCAACTCCCGCCGTTTGGTTTCCGTGAAACTTGCGCAGATGCCGACATGCTGAAGCACGCCGGACTCATCGAACAGGCCAAGCAACAATGACCCTACAGCGTCCCGATCGCCCTTCTTGTACCATCGAAATCCGGCTACAACGCAATCACAATCGCGCTGGTGCTTGACCTTGAGCATGACGCGCTTGTCCGGCTCATAAACATTGGTGGTCGACTTCGCGATAACGCCGTCGAGACCCGCGCCTTCAAACCGGCGAAACCAATCGGCCGCCACTGTCGAGTCGTTTGTTGCCGGTGTCACGTGGATCGGCGGCGACGCAGATACAAGAATCGATTCCAGCCGGCGGCGCCGGTTTTCGAAGGGCACGCCCCGTAGATCTTGTTCGTCCTCGCAAAGCAGATCGAAGAACACGAGCGATGCTGGAATTTGCTGTGAAAGCAACCTTGCTCGTGATGCAGCGGGATGAAGACGAAGCTGGAGCGCTTCGAAGTCGAGTCCACCGTTTTTTGCAATCACGATTTCGCCGTCGAGCACCGCGCGTTCCGGCAATTGCGATTTGAGCGGCTCAATCAGTTCGGGGAAGTAACGGTTTAATGGTTTTTCGTCGCGGCTCTGGATCAGAATCTCGTCGCCGTCACGGAACACCAGGGCGCGAAATCCGTCCCATTTCGGCTCGAATACCCATGATCCGGCCGTGGGTAATTCGCTAACGCGTTTCGCAAGCATCGGCAAGACCGGCGGATTCACAGGAAGCTGCACGCTTCAGGTTAATCTCTACGGCGAGGACTGTCCAATCTGAGATATCGGATTTCGGATTTGAAATGCAAGGAATCGTCCAATTTCGAAATATAATCAGCGGCCTTCAGGAGAATGGAATGCGGAACATGCGTCTTGTGCCACTGCTAGCGCTATTTGTGCTGTCATCGGCGGTCGGGCAAACTTCTCTCGACCCGACTTTGCAGGCACAACTAAAGCGTGTGTTTCCCAATGCGACTTCGTTTTCCACTAAGCAACCGGGTCCGCCGCCTCACTTCATCGCGTATACCGGCAATGCCAACTCGCGGACTATTGCAGGCTACGTATTCTGGACGACCGAGGTTGAGCCCCTCGAGCGTGGTTATGACGGCCCGATCAAGATGCTTGTGGGTTTGGACATCAACGCGAAGATAACGGGGGTGCTGGTCACTGAACATCACGAACCATACGGCTATTTCTCTGTTGAGCCTCCGGAATTTGCCCGTCAATTCATAGGCAAGGACATTCGCGATCCGTTTAAAGTGGGCGGCGATGTGGACGCGGTCTCCCGCGCAACAATCACCATTAACAGTTCCTCACGTGCTATCCGAAACGGCGCGCGGCGAGTCGCACGGGCCCTGCTGACGCCTCCGGGAGCAGCCAAGTGAAGGAACGTGAATCTGTCCGCCTGATCATCGCCTGTCTGTTGATCGTTTCCGTCGTGCTCGCAGTAAATCTCCGTGCCGGCGCGTCGCCAGCTCAGCAAGAGGATCCTCAAAAGGCGCAAGACCAGTGGAAGTTCGCTGATGAAGATGAAGTTGTCCCTAGCTGGACGGATGACCTCAAAGACCAAGCGCTCGGCCTCACGATGTTCGCCGGCTTCGCTACACTGGCGCTCGTCGGATTCTTCAGAAAGAGTGAGCGTCTGAAATGGGTCACGATGGGAGTTGCCGTCGTATACCTCGGGTTTTGGCAAAGCCAGCTGATCACTGTCGTGAACATCTTTGCCCTCACACAGTGGAATTTTCCCGTTTTCAGACACAACCTGACCTGGTATTTTTTCGCGATCTTTACGGTTGTGACGACTGTCCTGTGGGGCCGTTTGTATTGTGGCCGCATCTGCGCATTCGGCGCGATGACGCAACTTCTCGATAAAGTTGTGCCGGCTAAATTGCGCGTGGAGGTGCCGCGCCGAATCGATCGTCAAGCCGGCTACATCAAATACGGCCTGCTTGGAGCCACGGTGCTTTATTTCCTGGTGACAAAAAACATCTCGATTTACAGATATGTCGAGCCGTTCTGGATGTTCTCGCGCGAAGCATCCACTGCAATGTGGATTGGCCTGGGCGTATTGCTTTTTGCGACGGTTTTCGTCAGGAATCTCTATTGCCGCTTCCTGTGCCCGGTCGGGGCGTTTCTGGGACTCCTCTCCAACTTAACCGTTTTTCGAATCAAGCGTTGGTCTGAATGTAATACATGTAAGATCTGCGAAAAGAAATGCGAGTGGGGAGCGATTCGCGGTCCGAAGATCGTCGCGAGCGAGTGCGTCCGTTGCGACGATTGCGAGCGCCTGTACATGGATAAGCAAAAGTGCCCGCACTGGCTGATCATCAAGAAGAGGGTAAGAGTTGAGCACTGATGCAGCGGCCGAAAGCCTACTCTTTGAAAGTGACCACACGGCCCCAGAGATCCTTCGTGCCCCATATTCCGCGACGCAGTGCTTCGAACAGGCGAGTCTTCAGCGCTCGCACAGCAAAACCGGACATATCTGTGAACGAAGCGTTCACGATAAAGTCCGAAAGCTGCTGGATTTGTGTCATGTCTCTCAGGTTCAAACCATCAAACGCTCTACGACTTCTCTGTGTAACCTAGGACAAATTTACGCAGCTCGCCGAACCTCCGGAGCCGCGGCGACTTCTCGATAAGCTCCCGCGTGTCCCCCGATAATTGCGCCGACTAGTCCGCAGATAGCTATGATCAATGCCCAGGTTGCCGCTGCGGCGGTAACGGTTTCGACAGTTCCCGGAGCTACGTTTTGTTGAGCAACGTTGCCCGTCATGTTGGCAGTCATTGCCGCCAGTCTCGTCGTACCGGTCACTGCGAAGTAGAATATCGCCGTGGTTCCCAACGCCCATGTCACCAGACCATGCAGCCGCCCCTCAATTTTCGTTGCGCTCGAAGCTCTTGCTGCCAGCCATGCGCCGGCGAGAAAACCACCGAAGACGGTCACGAGCGACCATATACCTGCCCATATACCGACTCCGCGCGTTGCGCCCTGCGGACCCGCTGCAGCAGCGCCAATCGCAAGCCCAAACAGGCTCAGGATGAGCATGATTCCGAGAGCGAAAAAAGTACCGCCGAAAATTGCCGACCACGACAGCCGTCGGAAGGGTACTCGCGCTAAAGGGGTCTGCGCGATTGATCTTTCCTCTCTCATAAGACATCCTGATTCTCGAATTTTTTATCTTAATTAGTTAGACGCGTCAGTTCGGATGGCTTATCGGGGCGAATTCCAGAGGATCGGGGGGAAATTCGAACCGTTCGTCTCAGAGCAGCTGGATAAGCAAATGCAAGAATAAACAGATATCCAGCACTCCAAAGATCAATACCGGTAGATCCGGATGGTTTTGATCAAAGATATTGGCCGTTTTCCAATATAACGCTTCAGCGTTTCTTAACAGCAGATACTCGGCGAGCATCCGGTCGTATGCCGGCGCAGGAACTGAAAGTTGCAGGCATGCCCGGCCCACAGCCCGCCCGGTAGCGAGATCTCTGATCTCTGTTGTCGAATCCGGCGAGATTATATAAGTGGCGCGTGTGCCGGTGTATTCAATGACACCTTTTTCCACTACTCGGGACCACATTTCATCCGGCAAGACCGAACGCAGCATCTCGCGCGCTCTTTGAATTGGGGACTTGAGCTCATTTCTACCTGTCGATAAGGAAGTCACGTTCGCTCACTCCGTTCGAGTTCCAAAGAATCTCCATAAGCCAAGAAGCGATAAGCCCACTATCACTGCCGCCGTGGCAATAAGAGGCTTTGAATCATAAGTGCGCTCTTGCCGCACGTAACCACTTTCCGGATAAGGCGTACCGGTAGGAGCTCCGTCAAGGGCCATTTTGATGACCTGTGCCAGGTGTTCACGTTGTACGGCTTTAGCACTTTGTTCAGCTGATCCAGGACGACGCCCGGCTGAACGCGCGCGATCCTGCGCAGCGGATCGATTTCGATGATCCGGTTCAGGTATTTCGACATATCGATCACAATGCCGGCATTGCAGCACTGGCCGGCCAGACTCGTACCTCCGCCGCGAGCCAAAATCGGCGCGCCGAACCTCCGGGCGATTTCGAGGGTTTCAAGGACGTCATCAACGACTTTTGGGATGACGACGCCGATCGGCACCTGCCGGTAATTCGAGGCGTCCGTCGAATAGATCGCGCGAGAACCGTTATCGAAACGGACTTCGCCCCGGATCCTTTTTTTCAAAGCAGCAGCAAGGTCGTCCGTTTTGCGCGGGTCAAACAGGCCGTCGGATTTGTCGAATTTTAGTTCGCGCATAATTACAGCAACCCCCGCATCTCTGGTTAGAAAGAGTGCACTTGAAAGGCCACGGACACCGGTCTAAACGAAATAGGGAACAACAAAGAGGATGAAGCCAGGAAAACCGCCGAGCTGGAGACCAGGAGCCAAATCTGGTGTGGAAACCGCTGTCGGCGTAGAGAGTTGTTTGTGGTTCCAACGGCCCAGAGTTGTGTTAAATGACCGATTCCAGGTTTTCTTCTAAAGGAATCGTGAAAAAGAAAGTGGATCCAGTCCGCCCGTCGCTTTCTACCCAAATCTTTCCGCCGTGCCGTTCAACGATCATCTTCGCTATATACAGGCCAAGTCCTCTTCCGCGCTTGCCGGAGGTTTTTGTCTTCCAGAATTGCTCAAACACGCGGGAGCGTGACTCTTCAGCAATACCCGGGCCTGTGTCTTGAACTTCGAAACGGACCTCCCGTGGAAAGACAGACACGCGGACCGCAATCTTTCCACCATTTGGAGTAAACTTCAGCGCGTTTCCGACAAGGTTGGACAGCACCTGAATTATTCGATCCGGATCCGCATGCAATCTCGGAATTTTGTCAGGATGAGCGATTTCCAGTTCAATGGACTTTGACCGGGCGGCTTGCGCGAAAGTATCTCTTATTGACTCCAGCAGAGAAGGAATTTCGAACTGCTTCTTTTCAATCGTAAGCCGACCCATCTCCATCTCTGATACATCCTGCAGATCTGAGATCAGTTTTTCCATCTGGCGAGAAGAACGATCAATCATTCCGGTAAGTTTGCTGACGTTCGGATCGAGGTTGGTATTAGAAATCATACTGGAGCACAAAAGAACATTGTTCAACGGGGCTCGAAGGTCGTGCGAAACTACTGCTAAGGTCTCCTGCCGGGCTTTGATGGCTTCCTGAAATGCGTAGTTGCTGGAGAGGATGCGATTTCGGCGTTTGAAACCGGCTAACAGGACAGCGAATGTCCCGCCGATCGCCGCGAGCATCAGCAATGTGAGCGCTCGAATGCTGCGGTATGGTGTGAGGGCCTCCGATCGATCAATCTCTGTGGCAATACCGACGCTTAATACGGGATCCCAGTCCCACGCACCGAAAACATACATTGCCCGGTAGTCCGGATATCCTTCAACATCCACACCTGAATTGCCGGAGAGCGCGCTTTGCGCCATCTTCGTCAATGGTGCGCCGATGTCGCTTCCCGCTGACTCATCTCGGACATACAAAGTCCGATCTGTTTGGAAACGACTCGTGGTCAGCATATGCCCACTTCGATCGAAGATATATGTCTCACCCGTATTTCCGATGCGTCCAACATGCGTCAAAACATTCAGGTCCTGCTTGGGGTCAAGATAGAACACCAGTGCTGCGATTATCTGATTTGTGGAATCTCTGATGGGTGCCGCTACCGTCAGGGCCGGATTTGAACCCGCAAGGTAGGACAAACCCACACTTGTCTGGCCTTTCAGGGCAGATTCAATAGGCCACTGATCCATGTTCCGGGGCAACTTTTTACCTACGTCCTTGTCATTTTGAGATGCGATTTGAATCCAATCGGGAGCGACCACCGAAAAGTCGTACTTGTATCCGTCGAACACGGGACTCATGAATCGTTGCAAATCCCGAAGCGGTCGTGTGCCGCGCAGGTGTTCATGTTCTGTCTTTAGTTGAGCTTCAACGTCCGAAATCACTTCAGACCGCCTGCCGATTATAGAAACACGTTCCTTAATGGAATCGACCCAGACTCCAACACCTTCACGAGTCGTGGCAACCACAGTCTGGAGCGAGTGTGACATCTGCTGTTTGAGTTGCGCCTCAATCCTTACGAGAGTCCAATAGACCGCAAGGGTAATGGACAAACCCACAAGGACTGCCAAGGCCGCCAGGAGAGCGTCGGCGGGTCTGTTTCTATTAAATCGGCCGCGATGAATACGTTCTGACTTCTGAGTGGAGGGCATCATCCCAATGGCAATCACGGATCTTGGATGGTTGTATGTAGAACAACCGCTGAATATAAGGCTAGCACAAGATACAGGATGTAAATTGCGCTGGTTCCCATCAGAAGACGTTCTGGTACTCGGCCTGCATCCGTGGCGTGTCGTGAAAGAATTTGCGCAACGCTTGAAGAATTGACGGATAGCCAAGAAGCAGCTTAGGCAGCTTTCACCGCTTCAGCCACGGGCGAGTGTAGTTCAGCCGGAAAAGCTCAATCATGGGTTCGATGTCCCTCTCGCCGCGAATGTAGTAGGTGATCCACCCGGACTTGGGGTGGTTGTGATGCAAGTCTGCTCTGCCTGCAGCAACCAGTTCTTCACGAATCCTAACGGGAAAAGGGAGATCCGCGAATCGGTCGCCGTGCAGATGCCCGATCTCGCGATGTCCCACATGGAAGAAGACCAAGCCTCCAACATGCGCCGCGACAGTAACTCCGGGCCACGAGGCTATTTCACTTTGAATCTTCGAGGCAATCGACTCGCGCGACATTGATCCATTATGCGCCGATCGGGAATCGTGTTGGATTAGTTGAGGATTTCGCACTCGCCATAGTACTGCTCCGGGCTCGAAGTATATCCGGGCAAGGAGACGTCCGTATACTCATGCCGAGAGTGCATCGCCTTCAGTTTTCCTCCAGCGGTTTTCTTCTCAAGAATGGTGGTTGTATAAAGCTGTCCGTCGAGAAACGACTGGATGAAATGCAAGTACCCTCCGGCGTAACGGACGACGATATCGTATTTACCGAAACCGCTCTTCAGTTCGGCCGTGCCTTCATCCGCATTGACGGCGTCGAACTGCAGCACAAGATCGGCCGGTTTCACTTTGGCCTCGGGCTGCTCGCGGCCCCATGTCCCCACAGCCATCAGTGGGAATGTGCATTTGATGCTTTTGGCCATCGCCAGTATTCCTTTGGCTGAATTTTGTGCGCTTAGAGAACACGGGCCTAAAAGCAAAGCCCCAGCAGTCGCGAAGACTGTGATGATCCTGTTGATCGGCATACTCTCTCCTTTATATCGATTACGGCGCGTCCGTCGGCGTTGACAACAACGCTAGACGTCCTTCGAGACCTTTTGACACGAGCACTTCGTTCTTCGCGCTAACGATGACGCCTTCAACGCCAGGGAGGCGTTGGATGAGCGCCATACCCGCCTTGGGTCCCAGAATGAAAACACCTGTGGAGAGCCCGTCGGCGACTGTCGCGCTGTCCGTCATGATCGTCACACTACGGCAGCCTTGGGTCGGCTCGCCGGTAGCCGGGTCGAGGATATGATGATAGCGGCGTCCATCTTTTATAAAAAATCGCTCGTAGTCGCCGGACGTACTGAACGTGCTCTCCGATACATCCATCGCTGCAAAGATCCGGTCGGCCGGACCACGTGGATCTTGAATGCCGAGCCGCCACGGCCGGTCGTTGTGGTGTCCTGCGGCATACATGTCGCCACCGAACTGAATCATGAAATCATGAAAGCCGCGTTTCCGGAGAATGTCTCGCGCGCGGTCGACAGCATATCCTTTACCGATTCCGCCAAGATTTACGACCATGCCCTCACGACGGAGGAAGGCCGTTCCGGCGTCCTCGTTAACCTCCAGGTCACGGTAATTGATCAGACTGCGACGGCGAACAACCTCACTGTGTTCCGGCACCGTACCATCCTTGTTCTGATAGTCGAATTTCCAGAGGCCCGCCATCACGCCGAACGTTACATCGAATTTCCCGCCGGTCCACTCGCTAACCTGGCGGGCAGTACGTACGATGTCACGGAAATCAGTTCCCACGGGAACTGGATGCTTCCCGGCAGCCGCATTCAAGCGTTGAACGTCGCTATTCTCCCGCCAGTTGCTTAATAGTCCTTCGAGACGATCGAATTCCTGAATGATCTCTTTGAAAGCATCAACGGCTCCAGCTTCATCCGTCGTCCAGGCGGTTAGCCGGAGCTCAGTCCCCATCGACGCGAATGTTTGTTCGACAAGGCGGTTGCCGGACGAGCCGGCTGAGCCGGCTGTTTCATTGCATGCGGCAGTTGAGGCAACAACAAAAAAAAGGCCGACAGCGCGAACAAAATGGACGGCGACGCGGGATAGAAGTCGGGGACAAGGGGTCAGACCCTCTCGACCTTGGGGTCTGACCCCTTGTCCCCGACTTTGACGCAAGTCGATCATCATGCGTTACTTCAGCTGCGTAACCGCATCCTTGCGAATCTTGGCAACAACATGAACCAAGGGATCGACGACTTCGGCAATGTCATATCGCATTGCGGTACCCAATACGACCGCCGCTTCGTTTGGCGAGAGCTTGTATTCGGTTTGGAGCCAATTCACAAGTTGTGTCGTGGCAAGCTGAAGAGCATCGGTTAACGCGTTTCCGATTCCCGATGACATCAAATATTCGTCGTTCTCCGCGCGTGGGCCTCCCGTCGCTTGGCCTCGGATGAGATCGACGGTGAACTCCACGTCCATGGAGGTCTCCAGCGCGTTTCCCGTCAATTCACCGTCGCCTTGCGCGGCGTGCCCGTCACCTACAAAAAGGAGAGCACCCGGCGCGTAAACAGGAAGGTAAACAGTGGTTCCTTCACGCATCTGGTTGTAATCCATGTTGCCGCCGAACGTTCCGGGATAGCCCGTCCGGAAAGATTGGTGGGCCGGAGGCGCAACAGCTATACAGCCCAGCATGGGTTGTAGTTTTACGGTGTAGTTTTTGAGGTGTTCGGTCGGATTCTTCAAGCGAGCGATTCCGTTCTGCCGGTCGAGGATCCAGTCGCTGTCGAATTTTTCGTCGTATCGAGTTCGCTGAACGTAACCGGGGTTCAAAGCGTTGTTGGAGATAGTGCCGCTGCTGATCGCGGAATCTCTGTTCAGACGCACCTTGTTCAGTTTGATGACCAGCGTATCTCCGGGGAATGCACCTTCAATGTAAAACGGTCCGGTTTCGGGATTGCCGCCCTGCGACCGTCGGACACCCTTGCTGTCCGTACCACCCGCATCAACAGTCCAGGTTCTGACCGTATCGCCGGGAAATACATGCAAGACGGGCGGGATCGCGTCAGAAAAAACTCGGTGAAACTCCGTCGGTTCAAAATCGTGGATCTGCGGTTTGCCTGAGGGCTTTTTCGCGCGTTTGGCGGACCAATTCACGTCGCCGGTCTGGCCTGGCCAAGAGCCAGTTCCGCTCAGTTCGTCACCATTCGACCTACCCTTGAATTCTCCAAAACGTTGGCCGTTCGGCCGGGTCGCTGTGAAGCTCAGTTCGTCGCCTTTGATGGTTCCTTCAAGTTTGGCTTCGTTCAAATTGCCCGTGAGTTTTTCAGCCTCGGCCTTTAACGTCACGCGTGCGTAACTCAAATCGTTCAGGATTTTTGCTGTGAACTCCCAGTCTCCCGATACATCGGCCG
>Ga0126379_10003367_pt1 | contig 10332 bp, 1 predicted proteins | sample PanSoiMetPlot_24_FD_92640 | JGI IMG/M metagenome (GOLD analysis project Ga0126379, IMG submission 92640) | Tropical forest soil microbial communities from Panama - MetaG Plot_24 | ecosystem: Environmental > Terrestrial > Soil > Tropical forest > Bulk soil | place: Panama | collected 2016-02-17 | reverse complement strand
GTGTCGAGTCCCGGGCTGAATGTGGGGAGGTTTTACGACAGCCAGAACAAGCTCAAAAAGGTGAGCGAGGAGGACAGTGGCTTTGACGCGATGGAAGTGGGGCTGGTGGATTGTCCGTGGATACCGAAAGCGCGGATTGACGAAACGATCGCGGAATACGGGTTGGACCATCCGTTCACGCAATCGACGTTGTTCGGGAAATTCATAGATCAGGATGCCGACACGATGTTCGTGGTGCCGAAGCGGGCCATGAAAGACGCGATGGAAGCCAAGCCCGCGTATGTGCACGGTGGCCGCGCGGCGTTTGTGGATTTCGCGGCCGGCCGCAACGAGAACGTGATCACGGTGAAAGAAGGAAACCGGTACGAGCAGATTTGCTGGAAAGACACAAACGTCATGGCCTCGATTGGCCGATGTCTGGTGGAATTTCGGAAGCGCGGGCTGCACCCGAGCGAGACTTACGGGGACGCTGGCGGCATGGGAGTGGCGATCATCTCGAGGTTTCATGAGGTAGGCTGGCCGATTATAGCGGTTAAGAACGATGATCCGCCGATCAACCCGATGTATGAGAACCTCGGCGCCGAGAGCTGGCACGAAGGGAGCAAGAAGATACAGGCACAGACCGAGATTATCCCCAACGACCCGATCCTCTACGAGCAGGGGACGACGCGCAAAATCAAGTTTACCAGTGACGGGCTCTTGGGGTTGGAGAGCAAAAAGGACATGGACAAACGCGGGTTGTCGAGTCCCGACCGGTTTGACTCGCTTGTGGGAGCGATGCGAGTGGACACGGCTTTGCGGAGCGCGCTATTTGACGAGGTAGGCTTGCGACGGTTGGAGGCACAGGCGCGCATGGTTGTTCCCGAATGTGGATCGCTTTCACTGGTGGGCAACGATACGGTTTGGGAACTGAACGCTCAAAACTCTTTTTTGGACGTTTGGGAGCGTCCGATTGTGGGCCGCAACTACGTGTGTGTGCTTAATCCGGTGTGGCACGATGACCCGTTCGGGCATCACGTTCTCATTATGATCCGGCGCGGTTGGAAAGACGAGAAAGGGAAAGATCAACCGGCGCGGCTGGTGGCAAAGCTGAAAAAACCATGCCGGATGGACGCGACTCCGCTAGTTAAGACCATCAAACTGCTTTGCAACTGGTTTGGAGGCGCTTTTGTGATACCGATAGCCAATGAGCGCGGAGACATCATCGACACGCTTCTTAACGAAGGGGTCGGGATCTATTCAAGGAACGATTTTGAGCATATCCACCACGGGCGCGAAATCAATCGCGCTGTCACGTTCGGATGGGAGAGTAACGAGTATAATCGAAGTCTCTGGATTGGAGCCTTGGCAGAAACTGTCCGTGCCGGAGGTATCGAGTGCGCGGATTTGGAGACCGTGATGCAGATGTTCAGTGTAACGGCGCAGAATGCCAAGGCGTATCCAGACGCGGAGGCTTTGGGGGTGGGGATGAAAGAGATCCTGTTCGCCACACGGTTTAATCCCCCGCCAAAGACGGTCGCCGAACCGGTCAAGCGGCGGCAACTGGCAAAAGCGATGTACTCATGACTTGGCCGGTTTACATGATGCGCGGAGACACGTTTTCGCTGACCAGCGGGGACAAGATCAATATCCGGTTTACGGTGGCCGAAAAAACGCTCAGTTTTCATTCGATGGACGATGTGCTGAACTTTCTGGCTAACAGCAGGGAAAAAAGGTTTGTGATGGTCGATTGCGGCAAGGTTAAAAGATTTCACGGGCTGGCGTGGACGCCTAGGGCGCGCCAGCAAATAAGGAAAGGATTGAGACCTTCGCTACTTCCATGAAAATGACCCCTCGGAACGAACAACTCCTGTGGTGGCTTTCCCTCGCTGCCTTCATTGCCATCGCTTTCTTTCTGGTATGGTTTTTGGACTTGTGCAGCCCGCCTCCGTAAAATGATGCCGCGCCGTTGTCCTGCTTGTGGTCACGCGCCTCATCGCGAAATCTGCATGGTGCGCCTCCCGTGGTGGCGGCGTTTTTTCTCGCGGTTGACCTTCTGTTTTTGCTCTTATTACGATTACCGGTGGCGCGGTGACAGTTAAGTTTTTTCTTGCCAATCTGGGTGACTGGGAGCAGAGCGCCCCGCATGGCGCAAGATTACTTGGCAGAACTCAGGCGGCAGATGGCAGCGCAAGCCGCGCAAAGGGCGGCACAAGCGGCAGCAGCAAGAACGCGGGCGGCGCGTCCCACCAACAGGCCGGTCGATCAAGGCGACAGTGTTGTTGGGAATACCGGTCAGGTGATCGTGCCGCAATCCATTAACAGCCGGAACCCGCAGCAACCCGGCGCGTTCGCCATGAACCGACCCCAACAGGAATGGGGAACGCCAGCGAGTCGGGCGCAGGTGGAAGGCGGCGGTCAGGTTTACCAGAACCGGCGCGAGCTCGCCAACCGCTTCAGAGAAGGACCGGTCATGGCTGGCAGCGTTCCCAGCGCCTACGGCCCGCAGTATCACGACACGATTGAGGTATTGGGGCCGAACACGATCCGGCGCAACTTCGCCGCGGGCGGGTCGAGCGTCATCAACACGCGGCTGGCCGGTAAACCGGTGGAAGCGCATTTGTTTCTCGACCAGATGGCTGGATTTCGGCCCACCGACGAATGGGCGCAAAAGAAGCAGGACGCGGTGAACGCTTCCTTGGGGATCGCGCCGCAGGTGCAACCGCGTATCGCGCCGGGGCCGGGAGGCGAAGTCTTGGAGCGCGGCGGGGTAAGTACGCCGGTTGAAAATTTGAGTCCCAGCGAGCGCGGTGCTGCGGGTTTAGGTGGCGGATTCCCGTTTGGACCGGTTGCGCCTGGGCAACCGGCTGGAAACGCGCTCTACGATTGGGCGTCCGGTGTGCATCGTTGGATTACCAATATGAACGCGGGACGGGCGGCTCCAGCGTTGGCCGGTGGCGGTGGCGCTTCGGTTCCTGCCGGAGTGAGTAACGCGCAAGCTGCGCGGATCCAGACGCCAACCCAGCAAAATCCGGTTCCGCGAACGGAGACTTCGCCGCAGACCGACATTAACAAAGGGACGACCTCGACCGCGCCGGTCAACAAACCGCAAGCAGCCAACGTGACCGCCCCAGGTATGCCGAGCGATGCTTCGCGTTATCTCCAGAGTCAGGGGTTTGACACCAGTAATCCGAATGTCAACGCATCAATGGCCGCGAATTTTCAACAGAACAAAGACGACTTCGACCAGTACTGGGCAAACCGTAGCCAGTACGAAGGATTCGGGGGCTGATGAGGGGTTCTAATGGCTGGACCTCTCGATGATGTAGAGGACTACGAAGCTCCTCCACCACCACCGCCTCCGCCACCGCCCGAGGACGTAGCGCCACCCGCGCCAGCGCAATTCCAAGCGGCAGCGCCGGAGGTTGCGCCTGATTTTCTGTCGCAAGGCCGAGTAGCCGCCCAAGCGCCGAGTGTCGCGCAACAGATCGACACTTCCGATCTGGACAGGAAGGAAGCTGCGCTCCTCCAACAGATGGCTTTCCAGAACCGGCATGGGCGCAGGATCGTGGGCGACCAGCTCCGGCAGATTTCCAACCAGCGCACCGCGATCGAGCGCGCGAATACTGCGGAGCGCCGTTCGGAGGCTCTCCAAGCTCAACAGGTCAGGCTCCGCGCCGCTGATCTGACAGCGCGCGGCATCCCCACTTTCCGTGATGCCACTGGGAGCGTGAACGAAGTAACCGACGAACAAGGCGCGCCGCTTCTTCATTACGACCGTTCGCACGGAATCGCGTACGACAGTCAGGGGAACCCGCGAGCAATCAGCTACAACGCGGATACTGGCGGGCCGACGCTCACTGATCCCTTCTCGGGTATTCCAGTTTCGACCGACGTTAAGACCGGCGAACAATACCAGAAACGAGCGGGGCTTCCGTGGAAATGGGTCGGCACTGATACCGACATCAAAGATCAGCGGATGCAGGAAGCCAAGGATAAAGCCGTGGCGAAACAAGCGGCGCTCCAAGGCCAGAAGCTCTCTCTGGATCAGGCCGATTACACGGCTGGGGAAAAAGAGCACAAACTGATGACGCAGGAACTGATCAACTCGGTTCCTTCGCTGCAAGACCCCAAATACCAAGGCGCAGACCTCGATACCATCAAGGGCGCGATCAACGATCATTTCAATACCGAGTACGGGAGTGACGCGGCGAACGAGACAGACGGTTGGTTCAGTAAAAACCTGTCTCCGGCCGCGCAGAAGCTCCGCGCCAGTATCGACCAGCGCAAAGCCGACGCGATGCAGACTGCGGGCGATCTTTTCGATCTGAAAGACCGCCAGTTGGCGCTGGGTGACGCCATCCAACAGGGTCGCCAGACGCGGCGCGATGAGATCGAGACTTTGCTGGCGCACACGCAGGGCAGGAAAGGCCCGCTGGATCAGCCGCAGTACGGCGTGGACGTTCCCGTGGGCGGCGGCACCGAAGGCACTAACCGAGTCAGTTTTGGCGCGCCGCAGACTGTTCTTCCCTTTGATAATCCCGGCTTGATCAGCCAAGGGAACATCGACATCAACGACCGGCCAATCGTGCAAAACAAGGACGGCTCGATCAGCACGGTACGCTCGATGAGCTTCGATGAAGGCGGGAAAACGATTCTGGTGCCGACCGTAGCCGAGGACGGGAGCAAAATTCTTTCCAACAAGGAAGCAATCGACCAGTACCACAGGACCGGCCAAAACCTCGGCGTATTCGACAACAAAGATAACGCCCAGACCTACGCGGAACGGTTGCACATGCAGCAGGATCAGGCGTTCCAGAACCTGCATCTTACGCCCGACGCGATTGCCGCTCGGGTGCAAGCCGGTCAGATCAACGCGGCCCAAGCACCGGCAGCGATGGCAGCGGCGCATGACGCGGCAGACGCCAACGCCAAAGGCGACCAGTTGGCGGCGAGCGATCCGCAAGCAGCACAGCAATACAAGGGTCTCGGGCAACAAATCCTCGATGGATTAGGAAGCGCGATTGGCTGGGGAGTAAAACAGTTGACCACACCGCAGGGGCCGGGAGCGACCTTGGCAAAACTGCTTACCGGTCAAGACCCAGCGCAGAGCAATACCGCACAGGCGTTCACTCACGCAGCGGAGACCGCTACCGGCGACATTATCAAAGGGCTACCTGGGGTTCAAAATCTGTCGCCGCTGGGAGTAGCCGAGAAAGTCTTGGGCATCCCGACTCAGGGCGATGCGTTGGCCGGTGGCCTCGGGAAAGCGGTGCAGGATTACGCGGCCAAAGGCTACGATCCAAAGGTCGCGAACACGATTGGCGGGCAGATCGGCAATTTTGCCGGAGGCGCGCTGCCGTTTGTGGCGACCAGTCTGTTGCAACCCGAGATTGCGCTTCCGGCGCTGGCTACCACTCTTTTTTCGGCTGGCTACGGGAGTACGAAGGACGCGGCGCTCCAAGCTGGGACTGATCCGAACAAAGCCGAGCTGTTGGCGACCGGTTCTGGCGCGGTCAACGCGGTCTTGGCGTTTACTCCGTTCGGGCCGATTGGCAGAGCGTTGCGAGGCGTGGTTGGCGACATCGTTCCCGAGGCCGTGCAGAACTTCATGCGGGCCGCGTATGAGAAATCGGGTTTGCAAGGGATCAGCAATGTTATCGGGAGAATCAAAGGCACAGCCGTAGATGACGCTCTGGCGGGCGTTGATCCGGCAGTCAAAGGAAGGCTCAGTAAAGCATTCGATCTGTACTCGCGCGCCGGAACTCCCGGCGAACAACAAGCTGCCGAGAACGCGCTGAACCGGATCATCGAGAACAACAAGATCAACATCGCGAATCTCGATGAGCTGAAAGAATCGCTGGCGGGAATGGGCGCAATCGAACGGCAACTGGGAATGACTCCGGCGCAGCGCACGGCGCAGGTGGTCATGCAGATGGCGAAAGCGGGAGCTACTGGCGCTGGTGTGCAGACCGCTCAGAACATAATTGCCCAGCAATACGATCCTAACCGCGGAACCTTTGAAGGAGTGCCGCAACAGGCGCTCGGGTTTGCGGCGCTGGCGGGACTTTCACACGGCTGGAATCAGATCGCTCAAGCGCGTCAGGCCAAGGCCGCGATGGATAATGTGACCCGAGGCGGCGCAGCGCCTCCTCCACCGGCTGGCGGCGCTCCGGCTGGGCCTTTGGCTCCGGTCGGGCCTCAGCCGCCTCCAGTTCCACCCGAATTTGGCGGGCCACCGGCAGCACCGGCAGCGCCAGCGGCTCCGGCAGCACCGGCACCCGTTCAGACACCAACCGGCCCAGTGGCACAAGGGCCAACAACACCAACAGTAGGAGCTACACCAAGTGAAACAGCAACCCAAGCAGCAACGCCAACAGCAGCGCCCGCCCCAGCGCCAACCGAACAAGGGGCAGTTCAGCAAGTCCAACCTGCCGGTCAACCCGCACGTACTGAGGGCGCGCCAGTTGTCCAACAGCCGGTCAATGCCCCCGCCGGAGCCGAGCCCGCCCCCGCGATCGCTCCGGCAGGTGATGTCACCGGACCTGGAGGACCAGTTGGAGCAGCAGCAGGGCCAACCGCCGAGCCCGCAGGAGGAGGCGCAGGAGGAGCAGCAGAGCCAACTCCCGAACGTCCGACCGAGGCTCCGGCCCCAGCTCCCGCAGGGGAAGAAGGTGCCGCAGAACCAGCCGTTCCGCCCGCTGTACGGGAACCAGTAGAGGAAGCGCCTAAACCGGCAGAAAAGGCGTTTCAACCAGCCGACACTATCAACGAGGCCGAGCAACAGCTTTGGCGACTGACCAAGGACGACAATCCGCATCTGCTCCGGCGACTGCGGAAACAGTTTGGCGATCACGCGGATTACCTCGATGTGCTCAACAATCACATCGAGGAAATGACCGGTCGCGGAACCGGCGCGCATGATGTTGGCGATGTTCTCACGATTGGCGATAACCGCTGGCAGGTCACGAATGTCGAGGACGGAAAGACCACAATTCGCAACCTGCAAGCGGATCGTGTCGGAGGCGAAGCGGTCCAGCGCACGTTCCCGACCTCTTTCGTGCAAAGCCAGCTCGCTGCCGGTCGCTTTGGGCTTGAATCGAAGGCTGAACCGGAGAAAGCTCCACCAAGTGAAGAACCAGCCCAAGCAGCAACGCCGGAAGAAGCCGCTGCCGCCGCAGACACGGGATTGGCTGGAGCACCACTCGGTGAGCGACCCGACCAAGCCGTCCACCCGAGGATTTCCTCGCCGGAGGAGGCCCATCAAGCCATCGCCGCCGCTTCCCAGCGGTTAAGCGTTCCGGTCGCGGTAGCCGAAGTTCCGTCAGTCAGCGGATTCCATACGTCGCCCGATACCGGCGAAATTTCGGTTGATCCCAACAAGATTCTCACCCGCGCCGAGGCAGTCCACGACGCTGGAGGCAACCCGCAAGCGTGGATTGGCTCGGCGCTGGGAGAAGAAGGGATACACGGCGACCAGATCAAAGCTGCCGGTGACAACTTCAACACGATTTATCCGGCGATCTACAATTCGCTGAGTGACGACGCCAAGAAGCAGGTTCAAGACGCTTACCCAGATACCAGCGATCCGGCGGCGCTGGGAGCCGAGTACGAGCGAATGGTCAAACAATACCGCGACGGCGAGACCGTCACCGAAGCGCATCACAGGGACATAAGCGCGCTCCTGCCTTACTTGAGCGGCGAACAGCCCACGTTGGTCGAGCAGAACCTCAAGAAAGTCTGGGGAGAAGCGCCAGTGGCCGAGCCGACCGTTTATCGCTCCGGCGCGAACACGGATGCCATTCTCGGTGCCTACACGCGCTCGGGAGCCAATATCGGGGTCGATATTCAGACAGCGACTCAGGATCACCTCGATAAACTGGCTGATTACGCCGAGAGCGGCGGCAAAGTGTTCGTGGATTCCGGCGCGTTCGGTGTTCGCCAGCGCGGAGGCGAAATCGACTTCCCCCAGGTATTCGACAAATACAACGGGCTAATCAGCTCGGCTGGGGATGGCGCGAAGAACTTGAGTTTCGTAATGCCCGATGTGATTGGCGATCAGGGCGCAACCCTCGGACTCCTCGAAAAACACGCCGACGATATTAAAGGCATCATAAAAAGCGGCGCTACGGTCGTTTTGCCAGCGCAAGGCGGCGACATGAGCCTTTCCGATCTGTACGACCGTTACACCAAGGATTTCGGGCCAAATTTCACTATCGGAATCCCGTCCAAACTGGATGCGACCGACAAGGCTGAGGTACTCCAATTCTTCAAGGACAAACAGCCCAAAGCCGTGCATCTGCTCGGACTCGGGCCAGCACGGAATCAGGAGTACCTTCACCAGCTTGCCCAAGCGTCACCGGACACGGATCTCTCGCTCGATGCAACGTGGCACCGAGGGCAAGTCGGGCAGGGACGCCCGATCACTGAGGAGCGCCACGCGATCATTGGCGATTACGCTGATGAGACCGAGCTTGGCGTGTCCCTCATGCACGATGGTTGGACGCCCGAGGGCAAGGAGATTCCGCTGCTCGTTCAGTCGTTTCCCGGCACTAAGCTGGCCGAGGTCAAGCAAGCGATCGCAGACGGAACGTTGCCCGATTATTTGAATAAAAAGAGCGAAGGCGACCATCGCTGGGTTGACGATGGTGTTGACCAGCTCAGTCAAAAGCTGGCGAAACTGCACTATGGCCCACAGGCAACGAGCCAAGCCATTGAAAACGTGCTTAAAGGCCCGCAAGCGCCACCAGCCGCGCCAGCGCCAGCTCCTACGGGAGGTTTGCGCCGGCCAGATGTGTCGGGCGACCTCCAAGCCCGAAAAGACAAGCGAACGGCCTTGCAACAATGGGGAACCAATCTCGCACAAGCTGGAAAACCGATCACCGGCAAGGATGCAATGGCTTTGAGCAAACTTTTGGAGAGCGAAGCCCCAACAAAGCTTCAACTCGCCCAAGCAGAGCGGATATACCGCCGAAACGACAAGAAAGGACAATATGCCAGCGAAATCAAAGGCCCAGCAGCAACTATTCGCGATAGCGGAGCACCAGCCGTCGAAGCTGAAGGCGGAAAACCGGAGCCTAGCAAAGCTCCCGAAGTCCACCCTCCACGAATTCGCGGCCACGAAGTCGAAGAACCTCCCGCGCCGAGTGAAGAAAAGCCAGTCGAAAAGCCCGAAAAAGAGCCCACTCGACCAAGTGGTGAAGTATCCAAGCCAAAAATAAGCAAAGGTCTCCAAGACGCGCTCGATGAGTGGGGCGAAGGGCTTGCCGCCTCTGCGCCGAAGCTCAGAGGTCTCGCGGCCAGCGCGCCGGTCGTCCAAAAGCCGCTTCCCGGCGATAAAATGTCGGCCTCGCTCAAATTGGCGCTGAAAATCAGGGAGGAAGGACTGACTAAACCGGAGGAAGTAGCGGCGATTTTGCCCGTTCCGGCGCGTCCATACGCCCAAGCCTTGTGGGACATTCTCGCGGCGACCGGCGCAGTTCCCAAGGGTGAGCACGAATGGAACCAATACTGGGCTGCGCCAGCCGAAAAACCCGCTGCGCCGGAGGCAAAACCCGAAAAAGCGCCCGAACCGTTGACCGGAAGCATCACGACTGCGGTTAAAGATCGACTTTTAGCCGGTGAACCGGTGCGCCGCCGCGAATTGACCGCGTTGGCCGAAGAAAACAACATCGAATCCAAAGAAGCCGACGAACAGGCCGAGCAAGGGGTCGTTCAAGCGATGCGGGAACAGGCCAAAGCCGTGTTGCCGGAGGAGGAAAAGGCCGAATTTGATCGCGCGCTTCGCACCTACAACAATCAGCCGAATCTCACGGCGCGCACCGCTACCAGCAAGCTCGGTCAGGCTTATTCGACGCCTGCACCACTCGCTTTTGTGGCCTCGCGGTTGGCTGACATTCATCCTTACCCAGAAAAAGAGGTCTCGATCTACGAGCCGACTGCCGGAAACGGGATGCTTCTCATGGAAGCGCCTCCCGGCCGCGCCAAGATTTACGCGAACGAGTTGGAGCCTGGGCGACGGGCGTTTCTCGATAAAACCGGTGCTTCCGGAGGTCTGGGCGAGTGGACCGTGACCGGCGAGGATGCGACCAAATACACGCCTGATCGAAAATTCGACCGGATCATAATGAATCCGCCTTTCGGCACGGTAAAAGACGCGCAGGGCAACACGCTCACCTACCCGCTCTGGGAGGGAATAACTAACAAGATCGACCAAGCGATAATGAAAAAGGCGCTCGACGCGCTTAAAGACAACGGGCGCGCCGTTGCCATTATCGCTGGGAATCAGGCAGTCGATCCCGATAAGCGCGCCGAGATTTACGCGCGTGATCCTTTTTGGGAGCAACTCTATCG
>Ga0126379_10003366_pt1 | contig 10336 bp, 10 predicted proteins | sample PanSoiMetPlot_24_FD_92640 | JGI IMG/M metagenome (GOLD analysis project Ga0126379, IMG submission 92640) | Tropical forest soil microbial communities from Panama - MetaG Plot_24 | ecosystem: Environmental > Terrestrial > Soil > Tropical forest > Bulk soil | place: Panama | collected 2016-02-17 | reverse complement strand
GCGGCTCCTTCAGCCATTTGTAAATCCATTCGCGCGAGACTTTATACCCCACGCTCGAAAGATCCGGCCCCAAAAACGGCTTTTCGACATTCGACAGGTTGTGGCAGCCCTGGCAATTCAATCGCGAAAGCAGTTCCCTTCCGCGCGCCAGCTGTGGCGTTTCCTTAATGTCCTTGTGGTGGCAACTTCCGCATGATGCTTGCAGATAGTGTGCTGGCAGGATGGGCTGTTCCCAGGCCAGTGTCGTTTCATGCGCCTCGGCGACTTCCGTGGCCGGACCCTGCCCGCGATGGCACATCGTGCAACCCCAATCGCGCGCATTGTGCGGAATTGCCGGGTGCGCGCGAAACGGCTGCGGCACGGAATTATCCGCCAGACTCGCTTGCGTCATGCCCTGATGGCAAGTCGTGCAGCGATCGACAACGCTCAGTCCCGGCAGCCAGATCTGATCGATATTCGGATTGTAGTCCGCCAGCAGCTTCTTGGTGTCAGGTCGCCCTTGCGCGAATCTTACGAACGACCGCTTGTACTTTTTCCATTCCGACCGAAAGTCTTTTACCGGAGAAATCGCAAGTACCAAAACAAAAATCATCGTGGCCACTGCAAACGTCAGCCGCATGCGGTATGACAATTTACCCATCTCTTCAGCCGGCATGTGTCCCCCAGGGCCACACCCAGGACCAGCCTGGGCCACGAAAAAACGTCCCCACCACCGTCAAGCAAAGCGCCGTGGCGATGAACCATGTCATCACCCACCACGACAGCGGTTTCTGCCGCAGCGCGTTCATCCAACCGGCTGTAGCCTTTGAATAATAAGAAGCCACCAGCAACGCCGCCACGAAAACCGTCGGCGCAATGATCGTCCATGCATCCACCACTGCCAGCAGAATCAGCAGCGCGATGGTTACCCCAACCACCATCATGAATCGTTTCGCAACACTCTTTTCCCACAGCGGCTTCCCTTCCACATTCACATGGAAATAAGGAATGACGATTAGCCCAATCAGCACCAGCGTAGGAATTAGAATCCCTGCAACAAACGGCGGAAAAAAATGCAGCAATTCCTGCAATCCCAGGAAGTACCATGGCGCTTTAGCAGGATTTGGCGTCAACAACGGATTCGCCAGCTGTTCCAGCGGCGCGTCCCAGAACAACGCGACCACCACCATCACGATAACCAGCACTTCAAAGACGATCGCTTCTCGCACAAGCAGGTGCGGGTACGTCATGAGCTGCGGGCCGCGCTTGTCCGTCACCTTCGCCGAAGTATTCCGTGTGATGAACACAATCCGCCGCGGCTCTTTTGTCGCGTCGGAACTGAATCCGATTTCGATCTTAGCTTTTTCCGTCATCGTCTTTTGCCCTTACCGTCACGCCGCCATCCTTCTGCACACGCCAGAAATGCACGCCGATCAGCAGGAAAGCAAGCAAAGGAAGAATGACTACATGCAGCACATAAAAGCGCAGCAGCGCGTTTTCTCCCACGATGTTTCCGCCCAGCGCAACGAATCGCACCTTACTGCCCACAATCGGCATCGCCGAAATAATGTTGGTTCCTACCGTGACAGCCCAAAAAGCCAACTGATCCCATGGCAACAAGTAGCCCGTGTAACTCAAAAACAGCGTCACCAGAAGCAAAAAAACTCCCACGACCCAATTGAATTCATGTGGAGGCTTGTACCCTCCGCGATAAAACACATGGAACATATGCCAGAAAACAATCAACACCATCAGGTGCGCCGCGATCCGATGCATGTTCCTCAAAAACACCCCGTTCGATACCACGAACCGCAAATCCTTCATGTCGTGGTACGCATTCGGAGCCGCCGGGTGGTAATAAAACATCAGCAACACCCCCGTAACGACCAGCAACAAAAACAGCAGAAACGATAGCGATCCGAGATAGTACGCTGCACGAACCCGCAACGACTTTTCCCGCACCTTAACAGGCAGCCAGTGAAGAAAAAGATTCCCAAATACCGCAACGCTGCGCGTCCGGTTGGTGAGCGCCGGGCCTCGGCGAAAAATCGACTTCCACACTCGTGTGGTCCGGAGACTCTCGAGAGCAGTGTTTAATGGCGTGGCCATGGATCCCCTCAAACCTTCAGCACTTGGTCGGCTTTGATCGTCTGCAGCTTGTCGACAATCAATTCCCCGTCCGGGGTAATCGAAATGGAATAGTGCGGCAACGGCCGTGGCGCAGGGCCTTCCAACTTCTTTCCTTCCGGCGTGAATTTGCTGCCGTGGCACGGACAGGCGATCATGTTCGTTTCGGCCTTCCACTGCGTCACGCAGCCAAGGTGCGTGCACACGGCGGACACGGCATAAAATCCCCCGGAAGTTCTGACAATGTAAACTTGCTGGTCCTGCAAAAACGCAACGGAGTTAACAGGATAAAGATCGGGATTCCCCGCGCGAAACGTCGTGGATGGCTCAAATAAAACGTTTGGCGAAAAATACTGATAGGTCAGCGCGACGCCGCCCAGCCCTGCGACTCCCAGCGCTCCCAATGTGATTTCGCTAAGAAAATCGCGCCGTGTCAGTCCAGGCATTGGGATGGCGTGGTTCGCTCCCGATTTTTGCGTGGTGTCACTCATGGCTTCAGAACAATCTCCTCTTTAAGAATCAAGCCCGGCTCCTCTTCAAATACTTCGAATGCTTCCATGGAAATGGTGCGCGCGGGACACCGCTCTGCACAAAGCCCGCAACGGATGCATACGGTTTCATCCTTGACCATCACGGAACCCTCAACCTGCGTCAGTTCGTCCGCGGAAACATGTTGCAGGTCTATCCCTCGCTGCCCCTGTTCCTTCCTCAGCCGTTCCACGTCTTCTTCCGTAAACGCAAACTCTTTCAGCGACACTAGCGACAAGCAATTCTCTGGACATACATCCACGCAACCGCCGCACAGGATGCATTCAGTCCCGCTGGCCTCCGTGCCCTCAAAAATTGTATTGATCCAGCATTTCAGACAGCGGCCGGCCTCCGCGCGTGCCTGCTGCTCGGTGAATCCCGTCTCAACTTCCGCGACTCCCGTTCGGCGATCGATGGGCAACGCAGGCACGGGCAGCCGCGAGTACTCGTCGTAGTGCGCCGCCATTTTGTGGTGATCCAGCACTTTGATCTGCACGTATTTCGCTTTCGGCTTCCACTCAGATCCGCGCAGATACTTGTCGATTTCGACGGCGGCTTTCTTCCCATCTGCTACGGCATTGATGATCAGCCGCGGGCCAAACGCGATGTCACCGGCCGCAAAAATTCCCGGAGCCGTGGTCATTAACGTGTCGGGATTGATTTTCAGCGTTCCCTGGCGCGTCGTCTCGATTCCGTCCGCCGGTTTCAGGAAAGACGTATCCGAAGACTGACCAATCGCCAGAATCACCGTGTCGCACGGAATAACGGATTCCGTGCCTTCGGCAAACTTTGGGCTGAAGCGTTTATTCTTGTCAAAAACGGAAAGACACTTGATCACTTCCAGCCCCGTCAACTTGCCATCTTTCCCGACAAACTGTTTTGGCCCTAGCGAAGGTGCCAGCTTCATGCCTTCCAGCAGTCCCTCCTCGATCTCTTCGTCGGCAGCGGGCATCTCCGCCCGCGATTCCAGGCAAACCAGTAGCACCTCCCTCGCACCCATACGCAATGCCGCGCGCGACACGTCCATGAACTCCTTCATGGCCACGTCCATCTCGCTCGAAGTCAGTTCGTTGGGCAAACCTTCCGAGGCCATCTTCTGATGTTCCCGCATCGCCGAACGCGCCACGTCAATCGCAACGTTGCCTCCTCCGATCACCACCACGCGCTTCCCCACCTCAAACCGGTAACCCAGGTTCACGTTCAACAAAAAATCGATCCCCTTTACCACTCCGTCCAGATCATGTCCGGACAAATTCAAATCGCGGCTGCGATGCAGCCCAAACGCCATCAAAACCGACTTGTAGCCTTGCCGCTTCAGATCTTGTAAAGAAAAATCTCGTCCCAGACGCATGTTCAGTTTCAGCTCTGGTCCCATATCCAGAATTTCCCGGATTTGCGCTTGCAAGACGTCGCGCGGCAGTCGATATTCCGGAATCCCTAGATGCATCATGCCGCCAGGCACAGCCGCAGCTTCGAACACCGTCACCGGGTAACCCAGCAACGCCAGGTCGTGCGCCGCCGACATTCCTGCCGGGCCGGAACCAATCACAGCAACTTGCTCCGTATGTTTTACACCTGGCCTCTCCGAAAAAACGTCAATCGGATTCCGCGACTCCGGTCCATAACGCTCCGTCACAAACCGCTTCAAGGCCCGAATGGAGATCGGCGAGTCAAACTGTCCGCGGCGGCAAGCTGGCTCGCACGGATGACCGCATACGCGGCCACAAATCGACGCAAACGGATTGGGGATCCGGGCGTAACGGTAGGCTTCTTCGTATCTTCCCTCCGCGATCAGCGACACGTACCGTCCGGCCTGTGTATGGACCGGGCATGCCTGCATGCAAGGGAAGTTAGACTCCAGCCACCCTAGATCGACAACTTTTGTCCGTGTCGTCAACTGATCCACTCCGCTCGCCCGTTTTGCTTTTCGTCTCTACTTTTTGACCGTCAGATCAGCGGTTGCGCCCGAAGCGGTCACTTCCACGGGCTGCATGGTCACTTTGCCGTCTTCGCTCCAGGTCTTCAGGGTGTACTTGCCCGGCGGCACATTCCTAATATCGTAGTTGCCTTCCTTGTCCGTCACAGCGAAATATGGCGTCGGCGCAATCACGATATAGCCGTTCATTTCCGGATGCACGTTGCACAGCAAAGAAGCAACGCCAACATCATTGAATTGAAACGCTTTTTTCTCACCCTTTGGCCATGTGCCCATGTTGTGCGTCAGTTTCTTGTTGCCGCTGATGCTTGGCCAGTACACGTTGTGTCCCACTGGATCGCCATTCAAAAAGTCCACCGTCGTCCCAGCTTGCACCACCAAGACGTGCGGAATAAACGCCATTTTCTGCTGGTCCATCACCGGCTTCGTTGTTGGCGCGTCAAACTTCTTGTCCGGAATCGCGTCAACATACACCGCAATGTTCTCCGCCGATTTGATCCCCTGTACGCTTACTTTCCCTTTGATATCTCCTGCAAGGCTCGCGCCCGCCAGAAGAACTGCGGCTCCGCTTATGGCGACTGCTTTGACTGCCAATTGACGTAGCTTCATTTTTTCTCTCGCTTTCCTTGTTCTTTCTGAAATCTGCCTTCCCGCTTAGAAGACGTAGTCGATGCCGGTGAGGAATGAATTCGGCCGATATGAGAGAGTGCCCGTTCCGTTCGGGTTCGGATAACTGGAATTGTATTGATACTGGTATTCACCAATGATCTTGATGTTCGCTCTCACCAGAATCTGGTATCCCGGGCTCACACGGTTTCGCGTTTGCGTGTTGGGCGGACCAACCGGACCGATTCCGTTGTAGAAGTCCGATGGATTGTTGACAAAATCGTAGCGCACGTAGGGAATCAACCACGGATACACCCAGAAATTGGCTACCACGAACCCGCCTGTATACGTCACTGCGCGGGAATTACTGATCGTCGCCGCCCCCGTGTCCACCAGATGGTTGCTGTCGTGACCGTGTGCAAACAGCGCGTAGAGTTCAAACTTGCTGCGATACCGGAACCGCACGTCCGCCCCGGCACGGTAAAACGGATCGTTGATCACGCCCGTGAATGCGAACGGGTTGCCGGCAAAGTTTTGCTGATTTGTCCCGTGATAGTAGAAACCGCCGACACGAATCGAGGTGTGATCGTGTGGACCCGTCGGGCCGGCCGCCTGAATGCTTTGCCGGCTTTCCTTGTCGCGTTCCAGGTTGAACTTGTAGGACGCGTGGACGTACACATCCTTCGAGTCCCGAGCCGCTAGGGTATTTGCCAGGCCATACGCCGAACCTGTCCCGTCAATGAACGCCACGCTCCAGGTAAAGTTGCCATCATTGGGATAGCCGCCGAATTCGATCCCTCTTTGCGGTGAACCCAAGGTGAAAGGATTATTGGTCGTCTGGCACGGAACCGGCTGCGGGGTAAAGCCGCAAGACTGTTGAGCGAGTGCAGATTCTTGGTAAACGTCGTATGCCGTAGGGTACGGCGTCCGCGCATTGGTATACGGAAGGTCGAGTTCAAACTGGCCGAACTTCACGTTAAGTGAGTCCTTCGGCAAATGCAGATAGTGGCCGAGATCGTTGTACTTCAAATACGCATCACCCAATCCGCCGTTGGCCCCAGAAGCCCCGGCGGAAATGTCATTGTCGATCCAGAATGACAGATTCGGTCCAAAGCTGCCGGCCGCGATAATCGTGAACGTGTTCGGCACAAACAAATCCGTATGCGGTATGTATCCGTTCACAGCAACGGGCTGTGGCTGCTTCCCATACCAGGCGAAATTTCCTTCATACCGGAAAGAAATCGGAATGGTCCCGGGAATTTCTCCTGGGTACACGGCCTCGGGGAACGCCTCCTTTTGCGCTTTGGATCCCAGCATCACCGGCTCTTGTTTCACGAACAACTCGTCGTCCTTCGGAAACTTGAACCCGCGCTTCTTGAACGCTTCGCCAAAGTCGTTCAATTCCGGGTAATTGTTGTGGCAGGTGGTGCAGGAGGTTTGATACTTGCGGGAAAAAGCTGGAATGGCCTTCCCCGTCGGAACGACCACCAGTAAACCGGCCAGGAACACGCAAACAAGCACTGCCGCTGCAACCAGAGGCAGACTAACGAGTTTAGTTTTCATCGATTCACCCCAGGGACACGCCTTTTACGACGCGAGAATGTGACACTGGATGTAATGGAGCGTTCCTAATGCACAGCATTCTCGCGCAGCCGTGCGTCGGGTTCCGTGACCGTCGTCACTCACGATTGTGATGCGCGTCACATTGAAGCCAGCCGTGCTTCACAGCGCAGTACTACATCTTAGGTCTTGGAACTTGCGTCTATCTTTGCCGGTAGTAACGGTTCTGTGATCCACACCTCGAAACCAGCGTTCTTCGACCAACCGCTCAGCGAATACCCGGTAGCCTCCATGGCTGCGCGCACGCTGATAGGCAATCAAGTTCCGCGGTCCAGAACGGGTTCCAGGAAATGAGCGAATCACTGCTGATCGTTGGCTGAGGGAAGACATTCTGCACAAAGTCGGAGTTGGGATCGAATCTCATTCCCAACTTCACATAAAGGAAGCCATTGCTGCCCACGATATTCTGGGAGCTTTCGAGGAAACCAGTTTGCAGGAACACGACCCAAGTATGGCCCACCTGGAAGTTCGATCCGCAGTTGATAACCTGAGGACCGATGCTCGCTGTCAAGACTTGCTGAGAAGCGCTGGCTTGTAGTTATAGTGGCTTCCGATACGGGACCATGTACTTGGCGACGGTTGTTTGCGAGATCGCAATACCGAGTCTCATCAATTCCCCATGAATGCGGGGAGCACCCCAATGAGGGTTGGCGAGACTCATCCTCCGGATGAGGTCCCGGACCTCCCTGGATATCGATGGACAGCCTTGATCATGGCGGCTTTTCGATCTCCAATAGAGTCGGAAGCCTTGCCGAAGCCAGGCAATCGCCGTCTATGGCCTGAGGATGATGAGGGTAGATCGCCAGTCAGTCCAACCCGGAAAGCCAAACCCACAAGAGGCGGTCAGTCATGCCCAAACGGACACGATGGTCGCTGTTAGAGCGGTGCAGGAAGGATATCAGGCATGCAGAAGTGCCGGGTTCGGAGGCAAGCTGCGAGGGAGAAAAGCACTGAGACGAAAAGGGTAGCCATGGTTCCGGCAGCCTCATGGGCAAATTCAACCGTTTCAATAAGAACAATTTTTTTTGTAGGGACATGTTGCTGATTCTTAGGCTCCTCGCCTACGATGACATTTTCGCGGGCCACAACAGCGAATAGACGCAATCAGTCTGCCTAAGTCGCATGCTTTGGAAGGACCGTTCGTGCTGAAGCTAAGGTAATGCCAACGAAATTCACTGTTTACGACTGAAAATTAGACCGAAGCTAACTGCGAATCGTCAAGACCGGGCAATTCGCGTGCGCAACGACCCGATGAATCGTGGCAGTTGGAAGGTGAGTAGCCGCTCCACCCACGCCTTCCGGTTTGTGCGCGCCGAGGATGATAAGGTCCGCCTCTTCTCGGCGCGCGCGTTTCAAGATGTTTTCCGCAGGGTCGTTTCCGTACTCAACCATAAAGCGCGGGGTCACCCATAGTTGGGCGTCTTCGGGGACGAGTCCGCGAAGTTCCTCTTCGCAAGCTTCTCGGACTTCCTCTTTAAGGCGGGTCTGAGTCTCATTCCGCTCCGGCGGACGAACCGTCAGTACCGTCAACTTGGCCTGATACTCTTTCGCAAGTGATACAGCAATGCGGGAAGCTTTCAGGGATGCCGGTCCAAAGTGGGTAGCGTACAGAATGGACGCAACCTTTCCCTGTATCCCAAGCTTAGCTCGCGAGTCAGGACCTACGGTGAGAACGGGACACTGGACGCGTCGAAGAATCTCTTCCGCCTTCGAACCGAGTAACACTTTCTCGAGCCCGGTCCGGCCTCGCGTTCCGAGGACGACCAAGTCTATCTCGTACTTCTCGATAGCGGTTGCCACGGCTCTCCAAACGTCACCTTCGGCTTCGATGGTTTTCGGAGTGACCCCCGGGAAATCGCGACGCAGTTTCTCTCGAAGGCCTTGTTTCTCTGCTTCCACCGCAGTTTGCATACCGGCCCCCATCTGTGTCGGCATCTCCGGCGGCAGCGCATAGTTGGTCGGTTCCGTGACGTGCAAAGCGTAAAGATTCGCTCCGAAGTGTCTTGCGAGACCCGCTGCGTACGACATGGCAGCATTAGTAGCAGGCAAGAAATCGGTGGCCAACAAGATATTCTCCAGAATCACTCGCTGTTTTGCTTGTTTTGTGGCTAGCATATTGAGTCCCCTTGAGTCGCACATTACGCCTCAAAGGCCTCCAGTTCTGTGATAATCGTCATCATTAGCCGTGATGCGCGTCACCAACCCTGGGAGTTGTATGATCCCAGCAACATGAAGTTCCGCGTGGTTTAAATGTCATCGACGATCGGTTTGGCTGTCCGACGCAAAAAGGACCGGTTGTTCTGCAGGCTGCCACATCAATGGGGCTGAACGTGATTTCCTCTTCTGCTTCGTCGAATTCTGCCCTCGCCTTCTCAAGTCCGAGATGCGTACGGTCGTCACAATGTCTGTGACGCGAGGCACGGCTCTAACTTCTTCGTCACGGGAATTCCCGGCGAGAACTAATTCGTTTTTCCCGCTCCTACCGCTTTCCTTTGAAGTTTGCTTTGCGCCTCGTATCCGCGGAGGAGATAGTACAAAGCCCTGTCGAAGAAATCTCCAACCACATAGTTGAGTTCCTGAATGCTGTAGAGTTCGAGTGGGACCATTTCGCATGAAACCAGCGGTTCGCCGGAGAATACGACAGCGCCGTGTTCTCGAATGTACTGGCGAAGATGCTTTTTTATCAGGATCAGGCAGAAGACGATTTCACTCGTAGGAATTCCTTGTTGGCAGCGAATTCGCCCCCATTCCTCATACTCGTGGCGTATCGCATCATCTTTTGGATCACCGATCCAATTTCCAAGGTTCCGGTATAGCGCCAGAACGCGAGAACTGAGTTCCTCTTTAGGAATGAGGGCATGCGAACGCGTATGTTCATTGGTCTGCACGTCCTGTACGACCCCGTGAGTGAGGGATTCGGCATGTGTCTCGATCAATTCAATCAACCGATGTAAAAGCATAAGACCTCCTTACCTGCCCGCGAACACAATCGTTCATACACCCTGGCTTTCATATAGCCGAGGCGTTGCCATCTCTTGGCGATGCCATTTCAGATGACGCATCTGTCAGGGCGACGACACCATGGGAAAAATCGCAGAACAAGAAATATCTACCCGGCGATTTTGCCGCTATTTCGTGCATGCGCCGCTTTGCGTTGGCGAGGCCTCTCACGGCTTCGAGCCAACGAGCATCCTTGTCGATGGTCTCGGCGAAGATATCGAATTTGAGGGTGCGTTCCATAAATACAAGAAGGCGACGGATCCGGTATCAACCGGAGGTCGCGCCCGTCGAGTTACTTGCTGCTTCACCCTGGTCTCTGTGGAAGCCGCGGTTCAGGAACGCAAGCGAACTCGGTAGCGCGAGCCTCCTTCTTACCCAGTACGCCTTAGAGTGTTCGATTTCTGTGATGGCGATCATCCTTCGGCGTGATGAGGATCACAATACGTTGGGGGCAATTCATGAGAAAGAACTCGAGGGAGATGAGTCGCCGTGAACATTCTCGTTTGCTTTTGGAGACGCGGCTTACCGATCAAGGCCGGC
>Ga0126379_10003365_pt1 | contig 10337 bp, 5 predicted proteins | sample PanSoiMetPlot_24_FD_92640 | JGI IMG/M metagenome (GOLD analysis project Ga0126379, IMG submission 92640) | Tropical forest soil microbial communities from Panama - MetaG Plot_24 | ecosystem: Environmental > Terrestrial > Soil > Tropical forest > Bulk soil | place: Panama | collected 2016-02-17 | reverse complement strand
TGCCGCGGATTTCGGCTGTGCGGTCGTGGGACCGGAGTGTCCGGAAGCGGACAACTGGGGTCGAGGGCTATGGCCTGGCAGTCGCGGACTCGTAGGCAAGCCGAATCTTATCGCGAGAAGCGGCGGACGCTGTATGAGATGGGCAGACCGACAACGACCATGTGCACGAGCAGGCCTTGGAGCAGATCGTGGAGTTCGAACGGTCCAGTCGAGCGAAGTGCCGAGAGGGGTAGCACGATCAGATTCATAACATCTTCCACGATGGCGCCGTAGATGAGGCCGCACACGAGTGGATGGTCGACGAGGAATACCAGACGTCGGCTTACGAAGTAATAGACGGCCGTGAACGTCGTCGCAATGAAGAAATGCAGACAGATGCCAAGAATATAAGTGGCTGCACCCTGGTGAAGAGCTCGCGGTCCGAGCAGGCCCGCGGCGATGACGAGTGGGATGTGCCATCCGAAGAGAATGCATGCCTGGAGAAGGTCCAGAGTTCCAGCGATTAGGCCGCCGGTGAGAATGGCTAGGCGGGCATTGTTGAGTCTATTAATGGATGGCTGTGCGATCGTGGCAGTCATTCGCTGTTTTCCTCCTGAGGCTTCGCGACCGTGGGAAAGAGTACGAGGCATGGGAGCGGAAAGTCTTGAAGTGCGTCTGAAATAGTCTGAATAGTTCTGAAAACGGTGGGTTGGGGCGGCGATAGGGTCAAAGGCTTTCACCACAGGGGGCACAGAGGATCACAGGGGAAACTGACCACTGATCAATGTCGATCTTTTTGACGCACTACCCTCGTAGACGACCGGGTTAGTAATAAGTTCTTTGCGTGCTCGCGTTGATAGAATCGTCCGAAGACGTTACTGAGCCATACCTATGCAAGGCGAGCGGATAAATCGAGCAGACACTAACACGCTTCGGGTTGGCGAGTGGTGCGTGAATCCGGTGGCGGGGCAGATATCACGGAACGGAGAGACCGTCCGGTTGGAGATGCGGACGATGCGGGTACTGGTGTGCCTGGCAGAGCATGCGGGCGACGTTGTGAGCATTGATGACTTGCTCAGTGCGGCTTGGGCGGGAGTGAATGTGTCGCCCGATTCGGTGTATCAGGCGGTCGCGTCGCTACGGCGTTTGCTTGGGGATGATCCGAAGGAGCCGACCTACATCGCGACAGTGCCGCGGTTGGGGTATCGGATGGTCGCGGAAGTTGAGCCGTGGAACGAGAGTGCAGGAGCGGAGGCCATCGTCCGACAAAGGGGCGGTTCCCGGTTGCGCGGGTTGCAATGGGCCGTTTTGGCAGCGGGAGTATGCGTCGTCGTCGTTGCCGTCCTGACGGTACACAGCCGGACCGCGAGACTCAAACAATCGCAGGCGGCTGCGGATGCAGCGCAACAGAACTCGATTGCAGTGCTTCCATTCCTGGATCTCACTGAGGAGATGACTGAAGAGCCGTTCGCGGACGGAATGACTGAGGAGTTGATCGACAAACTGAGCAAGGTTCCCGGGCTGCGCGTACCACCTCCTACTTCTTCGTTTTATTTCAAGGGAAAACAGGTTTCGGTTGCGGATATTGCCAAGGCGCTGGGAGTGACCTATGTATTGGATGGAAGCGTGCGCAAATCGGGGAAGATGGTGCGCGTGGCGGCGCGGTTGGTCCGCGCGGACAATGACTACATCATGTGGACTGAAACCTATGATCGACCATTTGACGATCTGCTGATGGTGCAGGACGACATTGCAGGAGAGGTCACGAAGGCGCTGAGGTCATCGATCGGAAGTGGGCAAAGTGGAGCGGGGCGATAAGGAAACGGCTCCAGCACGGGGGAAAGCGATTGGAGGCTTGGGATGAGGACGTGCCGGTGCTAGGTTGTCGTTCATTGACCACATCTTGTTGATGAGGGCGAACAGAAACGCGGTGGTCAGGCCGAAGAGCAACCATCCGTTCAAGGCTTCCAGAGCTCCCATGAGTTGCCAGCGGGGTTCGAGAGTGAGATTGGCGTGCCCATAGCTCGTGATCGCGCTCAAGGAATAGAGCACCGCTGAATCGTTGTCTGGCAGGGCATTGAGATGTCGATAGGCGACCGCCCAGAGTATGGCCTCGAATCCGTGGAGGCAGGTCGCGAGCAAGGTGGCGCTACCCACAACCATGACGAAGACGCTGGTGGCATGAGGCCGGCGCACAAGTCTGTGGAGAATCTTGATCGCCGTCTGGTTCATGAGTCCCAAGCACAATACATGGATGACGACGGTCAGAACGATCAGAGGTAATCCCCACGCCCAGTCCGCGCTCCACACTCCGGAGTGAGTGCTGAGTGACCTAAGCGGAATCAGATTCGCGTCGGGCAAGTGCCAATCAGCGTCGCATGATTGAATTGCGCCGCAAACTGTCAACGATGGCAGGCTGGGTCGCGAGCATCCCTGTGGGATCGTGGATTGCGCGTGAACTCGTGCGGAAATGATCCGCGCGAGATGCTTCGCTCCGCCTGAAAATCGGCTGCGCTCAGGATGACGCCGCTCTGAAAAAGTCAAAAGTGAGGCAGTACGGGCTGACGGCGAACAGTTGGCGAAAGTTTGGTTTCGGAATAGAATGGGCGGATGCAGTCCCTTCCTGCGTCCCTGGCCTGGGCACATCCTCTTGTGGCGGAGTGGTTCGTCTCGCGGTTTGGCACGCCGACTGAGCCGCAGGAGCAGGGATGGCCCCACATTCTGGCTGGGCGAACGACGCTGATTTCGGCTCCAACTGGGTCCGGTAAGACGCTCGCCGCTTTCCTCGCGTGCATTGACCGGTTGGTGCGCAAGGCGCTGGCTGGGGAGCTGAGTGATCGGACGGAAGTACTTTATGTGTCCCCGTTGAAGGCTTTGGGGAATGACATCCAGAAAAATTTGGAGATACCTCTCGGAGAGATTCTCGCACTCGCCGGTGAGCGCGGGCTGCTGATGCCTGAGATTCGCACTGCGGTGCGGACCGGCGACACGCTGATGCCGGAGCGGCGGGCGATGCTGAAGAGGCCTCCGCATATTTTGGTGACTACGCCGGAATCGCTCTACATTCTGCTGACTTCGGACAAGAGCCGGCAGATATTGCGCACCGTGGAGACGGTGATTGTCGATGAGATCCATGCTGTGGCTGATGACAAGCGCGGGGCGCATTTGACGCTGTCGTTGGAGAGGCTGGAGGCGCTTACAGCAGATTCCTCGTCGCTATCGCTCCTCGGAATGACAACGCGGAAGAAAAGTCCGGTGAGGATTGGGTTGTCGGCGACGCAGAAACCAATTGAGGAAGTGGCGCATTTTCTAACCGGGAGCGGGCGCCCGGATCCGGTCATCGTCAATGTCGGGCACAAGAGGAAACTGGATCTCGGAATTGAAGTTCCTCCGATGCCGTTGGGGCCTGTAGCTTCCAACGAAATGTGGGACACGATTTATGACCGGCTGGTGGAGTTGGTAGGGCAGCATCGGTCGACACTGGTATTTGTGAACACGCGGCGAATGGTTGAACGGATCGCGCATCAACTGGGCGAGCGTATAGGCGACGAGAATGTGGCGGCGCATCATGGGAGCTTGTCGCGCAAATTGCGTCTGGCTGCGGAGCGGAAATTGAAAGAAGGCCAGGTGCGGGTGTTGGTGGCGACGGCTTCGCTCGAGCTGGGAATTGATATTGGGTTTGTGGATCTGGTGGTGCAGATCAATTCTCCACGCGCGATTGCGGTGGCGCTGCAACGGGTTGGGCGGTCGGGGCACTGGCGAGGAGCGATTCCGAAGGGGAGATTCTTTGCGACGACTCGCGATGATTTGATCGAGTGCGCCGCGCTGGTGCGGGCGATCAAGCTTGGGGATCTGGACCGGCTGATGATTCCAGAGGCTCCGCTAGATGTGCTGGCGCAGCAGATTGTGGCGGCTTGTGCTGCAGAGGGACCCTTGAGTCAGCGTCGTGCCAATCCAAACGACGTTGCTCTTGGCGAGTCGCGGGCAGGAGTGCCCGCGCCACACGAGCAACATGATCCACATGAAACCGGCGGGTGGGATGAGGACGAGCTGTTTGCACTGGTGAAGAGGGCTTATTCGTATCGAAGTCTCACGCGCGAGAGGTTTGATTCGATTCTCGAAATGTTGTCGGAGGGGATTGCTGCGAAGCGCGGACGATATGGGGCATACATTCATCGGGACCGAGTGAATGGAAAACTGCGAGCGCGGCGTGGGGCGAGGCTGGCGGCAATTACAAGCGGTGGAGCGATTCCCGACAATTCTCTCTATACCGTCGTCGCGGAGCCGGACGGCGCAATGGTCGGGACCGTCGATGAAGATTTTGCGGTAGAGAGCAATCGCGGCGACATCATGCTATTGGGGAATTCGTCGTGGATCATTCATCGCATCGAGACTAATAACGGGCGGATGCTGGTGCATGATGCGCATGGGGCGCCTCCGAGTGTGCCGTTCTGGCGTGGGGAGGCTCCGGCCCGGACACAGGAGTTATCGGCGCATGTCGGGGAGTTGCGGGAGAAGATCAGCGAGATGCTGGCGCGGACTTCGCCGATCGGATTTTCGGCGACGCAGCCGGAGGTAGCGGCCGCGGTTTCGTGGATGAAGGAACAGTGCGGGCTAGATGATTCTGGAGCGGAGCAGGCGATTGAGTACATCTTGCAAGGGCGCGTGGTGCTGGGTGCCGTGCCAACGCAGACCACCGTGATCGCCGAGCGATTTTTTGATGAAGGTGGAGGGATGCAGTTGGTGATCCATGCGCCGTTTGGCGGGCGGATTAACAAGGCATGGGGATTGTCGCTGCGAAAAAGATTCTGCGTTGGATTCAACTTTGAATTGCAGGCGGCCGCTACCGACAACGGGCTGAACATCGCCTTGGCCGAGCAGCACAGCTTTCCGCTGGGCGATGTTTTTCATTTTCTGAATGCGGACACAGTGCAGCCGATTCTGGAACAGGCGGCGCTCGATTCTCCGATCTTTGGTACGCGCTGGCGGTGGGATGCAAATCGTGCACTGGCGCTCCTGCGGTTTCAGAACGGCAAGAAGGTCCCGGCGCAGATTCAGCGGATGCGGTCGGACGATTTGCTGGCGTCGGTGTTTCCGGATGCGGCCGCGTGCTTCGAGAATATCGAGGGAGAACGGAAGATTCCTGATCATCCGCTGGTGGGCGAAGTGATGAAGGATGTGCTCACTGAGGCGATGGATGTTGAAGGGTTGAAGTCCGTGTTGCGCGGGATGGCGTCGGGTGAGATTCGCGTTCTGGCGGTGGATACTCCGGTGCCTTCGCAATTTTCGCATGAGATTTTGAATGCGAACCCGTATGCGTATCTCGATGATGCGCCGCTGGAGGAGCGGCGGGCGCGTGCAGTCAACATGCGGCGGGTGCTGCCGGAGTCGGTGCTTGAGGAAGTAGGAGGGCTCGATCCTGGAGCGATTGACCAGGTGAGGAGTGAGGCGTGGCCGGATGTGCGCGATGCGGATGAGTTGCATGATGTGCTGTACACATTGGTGGCGCTGCCGGAAAAAGCAGCAGTTGGCGCTTGGCACTTAGCATTTGGCCATCAAGGTTCCGCTGGCGAAAACGAGCTATCACCTAGTTCTGTGGAGTGGGAACGTTACTTCGATCAGCTTGCGATTCAGGGGCGGGCTGGGATTGCTTTCGTCAATGGACATCGATATTGGGTGGCGGCGGAACGCAGGCGGAGTTTTGCGGCGCTGTTTGCTGGCGCGCGATATGAGCGGGAGTTGGCTGACGTTGAGAAGGGTGATGTTTCGCGGGATGACGTTTTGCTGACTCTTGTGCAGGGATGGATGTCGGCTATTGGGCCGACTACGGCTTCGCAGCTTGGGTCGACGCTGGGGCTTCCCGGATCCGATATCGAGAAGGCGTTGCTTCGCATGGAGGCTGCGGGGAGTGTTCTGCGGGGACAGTTCACGAATGCGGGCAGACGGACAGGAGTGTCCGTCCCACACGAGGAAATCGAATGGTGCGAGCGGAGGCTGCTGGCGCGGATTCATCGGCTGACTGTGGGGATGCTGCGCAAGCAGATTGAGCCAGTGACGGCGGCGCAGTTTATGCGGTGGTTGCTGCGATGGCAGCATGTGGCTCCGGGGTCGCAGGCGAGGGGTGAGCGGGGGACACTTGAAGTCTTGCAGCAGTTGCAGGGATTCGAGATTCCGGCGAATGCGTGGGAGCGGACGGTTCTGGCGAGGCGGGTGACGGATTATGATCCGAAATGGCTGGATCAGTTGTGTCTCACAGGGGCCGTGGGATGGGGAAGATTGTCGCCGCATCCGGCTACTTTGGATTCGGGTGGTGCGGCTTCAGCCGATGGGACCGGCGCACCTCGACAACGGAGGGTGATTCCGACCAGCGTCGCTCCGATTACTTTCTTCGTACGTGAGGAAGCGGACTGGATGGGGCTAAGTCAAAACCCCCACTTCTCCCAACATCAGGGAGAAGAGGGGCATCCCCGGGGTTCTGGGTTGAGCAATGGCGGACAGGTCGTGTTGGAATTCCTGAAGCAGCGAGGGGCTTCGTTTTTTGCCGATATTGTGCGCGGCACGGGCAAGCTGAAGGCGGAGATTGAGACTGCCTTGTGGGAGTTGGTGGCGGCTGGAGTGGTGACGGCCGATGGTTTCGACAACTTGCGGTCGCTGATTGATCCAAAGAGACGGGCTGGGCAGGGAAGTGGGAGAACAACCCGTCCGCGGCACAGCGCTGGTCGATGGGCGTTGCTGCATGCTGATGCGGCGGTGGAGCGTCCGCGAGCCGTGGAGGCGGCGTGCTGGATGCTGTTGCGGCGGTATGGGATTGTGATTCGTGATCTGTTGGCGAGGGAGTCGAATTTGCCTATGTGGCGCGAACTCTTGGTGGCCTTCCGGAGGTTGGAGGATCGAGGCGAGATCCGCGGAGGGCGGTTTGTGGATGGATTCCTCGGAGAGCAGTTTGCGTTGCCGATTGCCGTCGAGTCAGTGCGGGCGATGCGGAGTTTGCCGCTGAGCGGCGAGGCGATGACATTGTCGGCGGCGGATCCGTTGAATCTGGCGGGGATTTTGGTTCCGGGTGAACGAGTTCCCGCGATTTCTGGACGGACGGTGAGTTATCGGGATGGGGTTGCGGTCGCGCCGGCGGATTCGGAATCGGTCGTCACGAACGAGGTTGCGGCAGGGTAGCACGGGGGCTAAAGCATTAGGCCATCTCAGCTTATGATGTAATCCACCGTGATGGCCTGCGCTTTTTGCGGCCGGCCATTCCCCCGCCGCTTGGCACTGCAGGCAGAGTTGCAGAGGTCCTCCGGCGCCAAAAAACGGCGCCATCAGGATGACAAAGAGAAGTGAAATAACCTAAATCGATCTAGTCTTGTTTCGGACCTTTGTGCGGCGCTGAAAGCGCCGCGCTTCCACGGGATTACCCACATCGGCATAACCGTGTATGTTGAGTTCCCCGGTAGGGGCCAACTCGCTGCCGGCCCATTAGAGTTGATTTGTAGCAGGCGTACAAAAGAAAAAGGTCAGGAGTCCGATGAGGGGGTCCCCCGAACTCCCGACCGGCGATCTCGGCTAGAACTGATCGAAAGCGCTTCCCCCATCGCTTTGCCGAGCATCCGCACTTTTCATATATGCAATCGCCGCTCCAGATCGGGATTTCATTGACCGGTCCCCTTAATAGCATATTTAAGTTTATGTATCTACAGGGCTTACGACTTTTATGACTGCCGGAGATAGATCGGCGTGCCGAGCGATCGAGCCAGCGAATCACTATCTCTTCGGATAGCCCGACTAACCGTTCGGATATTGGAAATCTGTTGGGCGCCGTATGCAATTCAAGCTGCCCTGTGGTAAGAAGTTATGCACGAAATTTGGGAGACCCTGATTGCGGCCTAGATTACTGGTGATTTCCGGACCCGCCAAAGATTCCATTATTCCATTGCCAGAGGGGGAAGCGACGATTGGACGCGATCCGGCGAGTGCGGTAGCCGTAGCTGATCAGTCGGTTTCGCGGAAGCACTGCGTCCTGAGGCGTGAGGACAGTCGTTTCCAGATCAAGGATCTGGAGAGCCGGAACGGGACTTTGGTAAACGGCGTTGGAGTGAAGGAGCAGTGGCTACGCCACGGCGATGAGATCGCCACTGGCGATTCCGTTTTCCTGTTCTTGCTGGAAGAAGACGAAAGGGCAAATCCTCGTAGCCGAGTCGAGTTCGATGAGAGTCGGCCGACAGCGGAAACCAAAATCATTCATCCGCGGGAAGTGGTCTATCTGCAGCCGGATCGGCTTCTGCGCGAATTACCTCCGACCTCACAAATCGCTCGAAATCTGAGTGCGCTGCTGAAGATCAGCCGGGTGGTGCATGCCATTCGCGATCTGGAAGACCTGCAGGCACAGCTGCTCGATCTGATCTTTGAAGTGGTACCAGCCGGGCGTGGGGCCATTCTGCTATCCGAGGGGCCGGGACAGGATTTCAACTGCTTGTATGCCAGAACGCGGCAGGCTGGACAGCCGCAGCTGATTCGCGTAAGCCGAACCATCGCGCGACAGGTAATGAAGGAGAACGTTGCGGTTCTGGGCGTCGATGTGTCGGCGGGAGCGTTACGGGATGTCGAGAGCCTGGTGGCCGGCGAGGTTCGGTCGCTGTTGTGCGTGCCCCTGACCGTTTTTCAGCGGATGATTGGCTGTATCTATCTCGATAACACGAGTACGGCGAATCGGTTTCAGGAAGATCACTTGCAGTTTATGGCTGCGGTTGCTGGAATTTCGGCGGTAGCTCTCGATAACGCGCGGAGGCAACAATGGCTGGAGCAGGAAAACCAGCGCCTTACGATGGAAGTCCGGCAGGATCAGAGCCTGGTGGGCGAAGGCCCGAAGATGAAGGAGATTTTCCAGTTCTTGGCACGGGTGGCTCCGACGGAATCGACGGTACTGATCGAGGGTGAAAGTGGTACTGGCAAAGAGCTGGCGGCGAAAGCGGTGCATCGGAATAGTCCGAGAGGGAACAAGCCCTTTGTGGCGATCAATTGCGCGGCCATCCCTGAGACTCTGCTGGAAAGCGAGTTGTTTGGGTACGAGCGCGGAGCGTTTACGGGGGCTTCATCGCAGAAAAAAGGCAAGCTCGAAGTTGCCGATGGTGGCGTGGTGTTTCTGGATGAGATTGGCGAACTCGCACCTGCACTACAGGTGAAGTTGCTGCGAGTGCTGCAAGAGCGTGAGGTTGAGCGGGTCGGCGGGATACATCCGATCAAGATTGATATTCGGTTGATCGCGGCAACAAATCGAGATCTGGACGAAGCAGTGAAGAAGAACGAGTTCCGCCAGGATCTTTATTACCGGCTGGCGGTGGTGAGGTTGACCATGCCTCCGTTGCGCGAGCGGCGAGAAGATATTCCGATGCTGACACGGCATTTCGTGCAGAAGCATGCCAAGCGATGTAAGGTGAAGGCGAAGCCGATTTCACGCGAGGCGATGGCGGCGCTGGTGAGTTATGAATGGCCTGGCAATGTACGCGAATTGGAAAATGCGATCGAGCGCGCGCTGGTGATGGGATCTTCGGACATGGTTTTGCTCGAGGACTTGCCGGAGTCGTTGCTCGAACAGGACACTCCGGGTCAGGGGCAGGAAGGGAAGTATCACGCGAGCGTGAAGCAACTGAAGAAACATCTGATTATGGATGCGGTGGAACAAGCCGGCGGAAATTATGTCGATGCTGCGGGAATTCTGGGGCTGCATGCCAATTACTTGCATCGGCTGATTCGGAATCTGGGAATTAAAGAGGAGTTGAACCAGGCGGTGCGGGGTCGGGGAAAGATGTCGGGAGGCGCGGCGTAGACCATTTTAGTTTTGATGTAGTCCACCGCGGTGTCGTCCTGATGGCCTGCGCTTTTTGCAGGGTCTATGCAGTCCCCGGCCGCATGAGCACTGCAGGCAGGGTTGCATGGGTCCTCCGGCGCCAAAAAACGGCGCCATCAGGATGACAAAACGCAGTGGTATCCAGCAATTCATAAATCGATCGGGGACCGCGTCATCGAACCTTTTGTTCTCGTTACACGAGAGTCCTACGGTCCTTCGGAGCGCTGGGCGCTCCTCACGATGACAAGACTTTTTCGGCTGCTCGTTGGTTTACGGAAGTTGTAGCTGCAACAGGCGGGCTGGATCTAAATAGGTTCCTTGCCAGCGGACGGCTACGTGGAGATGAGGGCCGGTGGCGCGGCCGGTGCCTCCGCTGAGGCCGATTATCTGACCGCGTTTCACAAGGTCGCCTTCCTTTACTTTGAACTCCGACAGATGAAAATAGAGGGTGAGTAATCCCAGGCCGTGGTCGATCACGACACAATTCCCTTCAAAATAGAGGAAGCGTGCGAGGAGGACC
>Ga0126379_10003364_pt1 | contig 10337 bp, 8 predicted proteins | sample PanSoiMetPlot_24_FD_92640 | JGI IMG/M metagenome (GOLD analysis project Ga0126379, IMG submission 92640) | Tropical forest soil microbial communities from Panama - MetaG Plot_24 | ecosystem: Environmental > Terrestrial > Soil > Tropical forest > Bulk soil | place: Panama | collected 2016-02-17 | reverse complement strand
GCCAGGCGTGCGGTCGAGATCGGGCTCGCATTCCATGCCACCGCCGCCGCCGCCTTGGTGCGCTCGCGCGCCTCGGCGTAGGCCTTCTTGAGGGCCTCGCCGCGTTTTTCCAGCGCTGCTCTGCGATCGCTAGGGATCGAAGCTTTCACGGCTTCGATCAGAGCCGGCAGGCTTGCTTCGGCGTCGCCAGCCATGTCAACGTCGAGCGACTGGAAGCGCTGGAAGTCCTGGTAGTTCGACTTGGTGACAAGTCCCACCGAGCTGATGCCGATCAGCTTGGTTCCGGGCTTGATGACGGTCTCGTTGACACCGATGCCGTCGAGCCCGTTGTCGACAAAACGGTTCACCGTCGCCCAGTAGTCGGACAGCTCCAGGCCGATGATGACGTCCGCATTGGAGATGAGCACTTGGGCGCGCGAGTTTTGCTTGAGATAATGCGAGTTCGGGAAGTTCATGCGACCGCCCTGGTCGATTACCGGCGCCTGCAAGGTCTCGGCGAGTTCGACTAGAAGCTTGACGCCGGCCGGGGTGCGGGCAGCACGATCGGCCACAATGACCGGACGCTCCGCATTGACGAGTAGCCGCGCCGCTTCCCTCACGGCATTGGAATCGGCCTGCGGCGGCGCCGTGGGCACATATTTGGGAATGTAGAGGCTTTCACGCTCATGCGCCTTGATCGGCTCCTGCTGTAGGCCGAGGTCGAGGGCGATCATCACCGGCTCGTGGGGCGGCGTCATCGCGATCTTGTAGGCGCGAACCATCGACTGCGCGAAATGCTGCAGGGAGACCGGCTGATCGTCCCATTTGGTGAAGTCGCGCACCAAGGCGTTGATATCCTGCGCCGAATGGAAGGTCGGCACGCCGGGAGCCCGATGGGCCGCATCGATATCGGTACCGCCGATGGCGATGACGGGTACGCGGTCGCACCAGGCATTGTAGATCGCCATGGTGGCATGCTGTAGGCCGACGGTGCCGTGGCACAGCATCATCAACGGCTTGCCGGTGACCTTGAAATAACCGTGGCCAATGGCGACCGAGGATTCTTCATGGGTGCAGGTGATGAATTCGGGCTTCTTGTTGCCGCCGTAGTCGATCAGCGATTCATGAAGCGCGCGGAAGCTCGAGGCCGGGTTCGAGCAGACATAGTCGATATTGAGCGTCCTGATGACGTCGACCATGAAATCCGATCCGTCCGGTCCGATTGCCTTGGCCAGTTCCTTTGGGGTTCCGGTTTCAGCCGCCGCCACGTGGACATCGGGCCGCAACGCAGACGGGCGCAGCGCCGGCGATGGGCTGGGTGTGGTCGTGGTCGCAGCTTGCGCGGCGCCTTGCGGCGACACCGCGGTAGCGGCACTCGTCAAGGCGACCCCTGCCATGAATTTGCGTCGACTTACAGCCGGCCCCCGTGCCGCCGAACCTTGTGGACTTTTGTCCCTGCGAGCCATGAGTTCCTCCTTCAGCGGGCCCCATGCCAGGGACCCTTGCGATCGATTCGCGCGCCGCTATGGGCTTTATTATGAAAGGCGCCGTCTTCTAAATTATCATGACAGGCGGCTATGTCATCCGGGAATTCGAGGGGAGGAACAGCATGGATTTGCAGATCCGGCGTGTTGTGACTGGCCACAATGCCGACGGGCGAGCGGTGGTAAAAATCGATGAGATCTGCCGGAACCTGATCTCGACCCGCAAGGGCCAGCAATCCTGTGTGGTGTGGACCACGGATACCGCACCGGCCAACAATGACACCGACGAAGATGCCGCACGGCGTCCGGTCGGAACCACGCTTGCAGGCGGAACCGTGTTCCGCATCGTGCGCTACGACCCGGGTGTTGCACCGCGCAACCATCGCACCAACTCGATTGATTACGCAGTCGTGCTCGCCGGCGAGATCGACATGGAGCTCGATGGCGCCACGGCAAAGCTCAAGGCCGGCGATGTGCTGGTGCAGCGGGGCACCATCCATAACTGGATCAACCGCGGCACCGAGCCGTGCATCGTCGCGTTCGTGTTGGTGGATGCCAAGCCGGTTGTCGTTGGCGGCAGGAGGCTTGATGCGACCGGCTAACGCTGCCCCTTCCGCACTCAATGCGTCCACGGGGTGCGGCGCGAATAGGCGAAATTGTCCGCATAGGCCATGACGCGCCGCTTCGGGGGATTAGGATCGAACACCCGATAGGCAATTCCATGATGCTCGCAATAGGCGATGGCCTCGTCTTTAGAGGAAAAATGTAGCCGCACCTGCTGTCGCGTGTCGGACGAACTGGTCCACCCCATGAGCGGCTCGACCGCCTTGGGCGCGGCCTGTTCAAAGTCGAGCACCCATGATTTGGTTGCAGCGGTGCCGGATTGCATCGCGGTCTTGGCTGGTTTGTATATGCGTGCGGTGGTCATGACCGACGGTGCCTTGTAATGGGCTTAGTGCAGGGGTTTGGGTGAGAAACGTCCGTTTTCAAAGTTGAAATCATCGTCTTTTCTATTGCAGCGGCCGTGCTTCGGCAAATGCTGCCCATCAGATTTCGCTTTGCTCCATCAGGGCTACTCCTGCCGCTCCACCACCACGACGCGTCCCCTGTCCACGGCGAGCGCCAGTTGCCCGCGCTTGAGCGCGATTGCTTGGTTGCCGAACAACTCGCGGCGCCATCCGTGCAGCGCCGGCACGTCGGCGCGATCGTCGAGGGCGATGCGTTCGAGGTCCTCGACGGTCGCAATCACCTTGCCGGCGACTCCATGCTGCTCGGACGTCATTCGCAGCAGCACCTTGAGAAGTTCGACCGTGGCACTGCCGTTGGGACCCGGCCGCGGCTTGTTGAGCCGGGGCAGCTCGGAGGGATTGCGAGCAAGCCCGCGCTTGACAGCTTCCAGAATGTCCGCGCCCCATCTGGAGCGCTCGAAGCCCCGCGGCAGCGAGCGCAGTGACGCCAGTCGTTCCGGTGTGGTCGGGGCGTGGGTTGCGATGTCGCCGATCGCCTCGTCTTTGAGCACGCGGCCACGCGGCACGTCGCGCGACTGTGCCTCGCGCTCGCGCCAGGCCGCGACCTCCATCAGCACGCTCAACTCCTTCGGCTTACGCACCCGCGTCTTCAGGCGTTCCCACGCGGTCTCCGGCTCGGCCCGATAGGTGTCCGGCGAGGTTAGGACTTCCATCTCCTCGCCGACCCACTCGCTGCGCCCGCGCTTGTGCAGGTCGGCCGAAAGCGACAGGTACACCTCGCGCAGATGCGTCACGTCGGAAATCGCGTAGTTGATTTGCGCGGCGGACAACGGCCGGCGCGACCAGTCCGTGAAGCGACTCGATTTGTCGATGACGTCGCCGGTAATCCGGTGCACCAGTTGATCGTAAGAAACAGCGTCGCCATAGCCGAGCACCATTGCGGCCACCTGGGTGTCGAAGATCGGATGCGGAATGAGCTTGGCCTGATGCCAAACGATTTCGACGTCCTGACGTGCGGCGTGGAACACCTTGAGCACGTCCTCGTTCGCCATCAGTTCGAAAAATGGCGCCAGACTCAATTCCGGGGCAAGCGCATCGATGACGATGGCTTCGTCGGAAGTCGCCATCTGGGCGACACACAACAGAGGATAATAGGTCGTCTCGCGCAGGAATTCCGTGTCTACGGTAACGAAGGCATGACGCGACATTCGCTGGCATGCCGCCGCGAGATCGGCCGTGATGGTAACCAAGTTCATTCCGAATTCTTACCGGAGTCGGCAGGTCCTGTCGTGGGCGGAAAACGCAGGCTATGTTTGCGTCAGGCGACTCACTGGCCGGGGCCGAGTTGCTCTTCCAGCGTGCCGTTCGGACTCATGCGATCGATGGCGTCCGGTAAATGCTGTGACAGTTCGCCGAGCAGTTGATCGACCGGCAGGCCGAGCTGGGTTGCCAGCTGCCCCAGTTGCTGGTTGCCCAGCGCACCCTTGAGCTGATCGACCGAGACCGGCAGGTTCTGGCCGTTGCCGAGCCATGATGCGACCTGCGGTCCAAGGCCGGACTGCTGCAACTGCGCCAGCAATCCGCCGACGCTGCCGAGATCGGTCTTGCCGAGCACTTGCGACAGGATGGCGGGGAGCGCCCCGGCGCTGGCTTGTCCGGCGATGCCCTTCAATGCGCTTCCTAAAATACTGCCGAATATGTCACTCATGAGAACCTCCTTGAACGGTAGCTGTTGTAACGCAGAAAGTGTTAACATCAATACATTGAATCGATGATAGATGCCTTGCGTCGGTCTAAGCGATGTCGCGCACATCCGAACGAATGTTGCCGTCTGGCCGCATCTTCGCAAGGCGGTTCAATTGTGGCGTCGATAAGGTGCGGGCGGCATGGAGCGCTGCGCCCGTAAGCACGGCGAGTGCCAGAGCCTGATGCAGCAGCGCGATTTCGATCGGCACTCCATGGGTTAGCGTCATGACCCCGATACCGGCTTGCGCAAGGAGCGCGACCGCCAGGAAGCCCGCGCGGGTGGCGAGCGGTTCACCGCGTCCATGGCGATGCGCATCGATTGCATGCGCAAGCGCGAGCGCGCACAGCCCATAGGCCATCATGCGGTGATCGAACTGCACCGTCAGGGCGTTCTCGAAGAAATTCCGCCACAGCGGCTGATCGAAGAGGAGGCTTGCGGCAGATGGAATCAAGCTGCCGTCGATCAACGGCCAAGTGTTGTAAATCAATCCGGCGCGCAATCCGGCTACCAGCGCACCGAGATAAATTTGCACGATCACGAGCACCAAAAGCGCACAGGCGCTCCAGAGCAGACGCCGCGGCACCGTGGGCCGGACCGCCCGCGTGGAGGCTCGCGCCAGTGCGCGATCGGCCGTCCAGGCAAGCGCCACATAGATCATGCAGGCAAGCGTGAGATGGAACGCGAGGCGGTATTGCGAGACGCTTACCCGCTCGGTGAGCCCCGATGACACCATCCACCACCCGACCGCGCCTTGCACGGCGCCAAGTGCAAAAATCCCCGCGAGGGCGAGCCCGAGCCAACGATCGATCGCTCTGCCCCACAGGAACCACAGAAACGGCAGCACGAATACCACGCCGATGAGCCGGCCAAGCAGCCGGTGACCCCATTCCCACCGATAGATGGTCTTGAATTCATCAAGGCTCATACCGCGATTGAGGCGCTCATATTGCGGGATGGTCCTGTATTTCGCGAACTCTGCTTGCCAGTCGGCCTCTCCGAGCGGCGGAACGACGCCCGTCACGGGCTTCCATTCGACGATCGAAAGTCCGGACTCCGTAAGCCGCGTCGCCCCGCCCACCAGAACCATGGCGAACACCAGCCCGGCCACACACCACAGCCACAACCCGACGGCGCGGGCGGCGGCCGCCGCATGGGGCGTGGGAGTTGTCGTCTGCGAGTATCCTTGATGGGGTGCTTGCATGATGTCGCTACCGTTGGCGCTTCAACTTTTCAAAAGACCCATCTTGCGGGCGGCAAAATGGGATCGAAGTTGTTCCTTGCACTCCAATATAGCGCGTTGTCAGTGTCGGGCAGCCATCAGACTGTCATGGAACCGATAACTAACCTTCATCATCGACCAACATTATCCCCGCCCCGTGCCGATCGCGGCATCACAGCGAGGATGATGATTATGAACAAGGTTCTTACAAAATTTGTTCAGAAAGTGGGATTGGGTCTTGCCGGCGCTGCCGCCTGCGCAGCCATCGCGTTTGCGGCCGACAATGACCGGGGCCGCCGTGACCTCGACCGAGTTTTCGTCATCATGATGGAAAATCATGGCTTCGACGAGGTGATCGGCCCCCTCGTAAATCCCAATAACACGGGCGATCCAAATGAGCCTCTATTGACGCCGTTCATTACCAACCTTGCCTTCACCCAGGGTCTCGCGACCTTCTATTTCGGCGTGACGCATCCGAGCCTGCCGAACTACCTCGCCACCATCGCCGGCGATTTCTTCGGCGTTCAGGACGATAACGACAGCTGCTTTGCCACCCCTGTGACTTCGACGCCGTGCCACAACTTCACCGCTCCCACGATCGTGGATCAGCTCGAGGCCAGGAATATCAGTTGGGAAGCCTTCATGGAAAGCGCACCGAGCATCGGCTTTCTCGGCAGCCGTTTTCCCGTCGCGGAGACTGCCCAAAAGCTCTATGCGCAGAAACACAATCCCTTCGTCTATTTCAACAGCATAGCGACCAACCCGTCACGGCTCGCCAAGATCAAGCCATTCGACCTTACTGTTTTCAAGGCGGAGCTGAGCAATCCGAAGCAGATGCCGAGATACGTGTATATTGTGCCCAATCAGTGCAACGATCAGCACGGCACCGGTGGGACAATCCCGCCCGGCTCCGCCGATTGCAGCACGGATGTCCTCACGCTGGCGGCAGGCGACAAATTCCTGGCCGATGTTGTCCCGGCAATCACCGGTTCCGCCTCGTTTACAAGCCGCTCGGCGATATTCATCGTATGGGACGAAAATGACTTTTCGGGACAACTCAGCTGCTGCAAGCCGAGCCCGACCGGTGTCGGGGGCGGGCATGCAACCGGCTTCGTGGTGACCAAGAAGGGCAAGTCAGTCCGAAGTGCAGTGGCGATGGACCACTACTCGCTGCTCGCCACTATCGAGGACGGCTTCGGTCTGCCGCGCCTCGCCAATGCCCAGACGGCGAATACGATGTTCTCTCTGTTCCCGGATTCAGACGACTGATTTCATTTCGATAGGAAGCGGCGGGGGGCAGCGGGAAGCTGCTCTCCCCGTTTTTCAAAGCGTAAGTGGCACTTGCGTCTCGTGTCGGCAATCGGTTGCGCCGCCTACCCCCAACCACTATAGTCCGCACCGTTCGGAGCGTAGCGCAGCCCGGTTAGCGCACCAGTCTGGGGGACTGGGGGTCCCGAGTTCAAATCTCGGCGCTCCGACCAGAAATTCACCACAAATCACAGGCCTTGACCTGTTTCTCAATTTTTCGCTTGGGCGAAATATGGCCGTATTTGCGCCGCAGCCGGGCGACGCTAACCTGATGCGGTATCCGAATGCAAGGGTCGAACTTGTGTCTAGGCAATACCCGTTGTGGGGACTCCGACGACTTTCCCAATCCGGAGGACAGCAGGGTCGCTGCCGACCTTAGGTGCGCGATTGCTTCAAAAACGGCCGGATGACTGGCCGTTCCGAACACGGCGATCAATGAGACAACGAAACCGCAGTGCTTGGTCCGCGGCGACTTCACCAATAACGTCCTGTGCCGCCGACGACGATCGTGAGAATGCCGAGGAGCAGGTTGATGCCAACGATCTGGCGAATCTGATTCAGGCTCTTCGCCGCCTCGGGCAGCGCGCCGCAGTCGACTGCGTCGCGAAAGCGTCGCCATGTGGCGAAGATCAGATACAGGAACAGCAACATCATCATGATGCCGGTGGTTGCCATTATATGAACGTATGGGCCGGCGTTGGAAGGCTGGCCGAAGATGAGGAATATCATTCCAAAGCCACTGAGGAGCAGCACGACAATGCTCACGCCGACCCAGGGAAGGAATCGGGCAAATACTTGCCGCCACAGCGGCAACCGCTCCGCAGGATCCAGCGCGGCCGCCGCCGGACGAAGCACGGTATATGCGAATGCCATTCCACCGACCCAGAACACAGCGGCGAGAAGATGGATGGCAACCAGTAGCACGATCAGAATCATCGTCGCCCTCTTCTTTCGGCGCTGGGTCGGGTACTTATTAGAAAGCAATCGCCGATGCCAGAGCGGCGTTACCCAAGCCAACCCGCCCGAGCAATCTGTCCTCAGCATATCGATCGTCGAGCTGGCTGATATGTCCTTGCGCTTCGTCTCGGCCTTTCACGCATAACCGCCTGTCAGAGAAGCCACCAAATGCCACGAATCTCGTCTACCGGGAATCGAATTTAGTCCGCCCAGTGACATTCTTGCAGGAGATCGAGCGGCGCTTAGTCGAGATCGTGCATCTGCGATACCTGCTGGCGGCTTTCCCTTATGCTGCCGTCCAGCAGCGTACTGAACTGATTCTCTCACACGCTCGAAATCAGATGCAATTACGGCACTCAAAACGTTGACGATCAGTAAGCTCGTGGATCCGAAGCACCAAACCTCGCCGCACGACCAAGGCGAAATAGGCAATGACGCCGGCGGCCTGTAGAGCCCGACCGATTTGACAGGCTCGAACCGCAAACCGGTCCGAGAAGCAATCCCTCCGAGCCTTCTGGGGTCAGGATGAGCGCGCAAACACTGAAGTTCCGCAGCTGCAGAGTCACATTCTCTAGTCCCTGGGTCGCCGAAGACGACGGAGAGGCGCTCAGTCTTCATCGGTCCGAGGACGGAGGCGCAATCACAATCTCAACCTACCGACACTCCGATCCGCAGGCGCGGGCCGATGCGCTCGAGAAATGTCGTGGCTTTGTTGCGCAACTAGGCTCGGACATTGGGTGCGCCCAGGGTTCAGTTTCGCAGGCCAATGCTGAATTAAAAGACAGAAATGGAGACAGATGGATCGTCCGAACGGCGGCTCGCGGAAATCGGTTCGTCCTGGCGACCTATAATTCAGGACACCCTAACGTCATTGAAGAGAGCGAAGCGAGAGGCATTTTGGCAAGCATCGAATTGGTCTGATAGTCGGTGCGGCCGGGCACGAATGGCCTGATTAGTGGGCCCTCCTGGCCCGCTGGCGGCAACCGGCCGCATGCAAACCGCCCGCGTTGGTTGAGTGTCGCGCCTTAACTCTCGACGCAGGAACCACCTTGATATGTCAGCGCTCCGCCATAAACTTAGGGAATCAAACATTGGGACAGTGGAAATGCAGCAGCTTCGTAAACTCATCAACGATCCAAATCATTGGCGCTCACGTGCTAAAGAAATGCGCTCGAGCGCGGAACAAACAAAGGATCAGCAAGCCAAGGCTACCATGACGGGCGCGGCCGATGCGTACGACAAGCTCGCACAAGAGGTGGGGTCGAGAAGAGTACCGCGAGAAAGTCGAGTGAAACGCTAGCCGTTCGATACACAGAGGGCATGCCCGCGCACGATCCGCCACGCACCGACCGACTCGCCCTCCACATGCGAGAACGTGCCGTTGAACAGACGGCCCATGATGAAGCTGTTCGCGTTGTCGAGCGCCGGAACGCCGCGCTTGCGGCCGGGCGTGGCGCGCTGTGGCCGCCGACGAACCGATGCGCCGTTCCGGCCGGCATGCCATGGCGGCCTTAATTGCGGAACTATGGCGCACCCGTTCTTTACCATCGGTCATTCTACTCGAACGATCGACTCGTTCCTCGGCTTGCTGAAAGATACCCAAGTGCGGCTCGTTGTCGACGTGCGAACCGTTCCGCGTTCCCGTGTCAATGCGCAGTACAATCGCGATGTGCTCTCCGCCTCACTGTCCGCGTGCGAAATCGGCTACGAACACATGGCGGCGCTCGGTGGCCTGCGCGGAAGGCAGCGGGGCGTGCCGCCAGAGCTGAACGCATTCTGGAAAAACGACAGCTTTCACAACTACGCAGATTACGCCATTGGTGCAGACTTCCATTCCGGCCTCAGCAGGCTGCGTGAATTGGGGCACGCAAAACAGTGCACGATCATGTGTGCGGAGGCCGTATGGTGGCGATGTCACCGGCGAATCATTTCGGACTATCTGATCGCGGCAGGGGAAACGGTCCTTCACATTCTCGGGCCGGGCCATATTGAGCAGGCGCGCATGACGGACGCGGCCAAGATTGGGCCGGGCGGAACACTGACTTATCCGGCCGAGATTTGAAACCCTGACGGCCGTCCGTCACGGCTGACGACGTGTCCAGGCGCCGATGTCGGTCTCAACAGTGCCCCCAAGTGCCGTTTCAATGACACAACTGCCTCGGCACGCGTGAGATGCGGTCTGCGGGGCTATCGAATTTGTTTGCGCTGCATGTCGTGCCGCCGCCTCGCCGCCCGCGTGAGTTTCGCAGCCCGCGATCTTAGGTCACACCCGCGCCTTCTAACCGATGCGTGCTTCTGGTTGGTCAGTGTGGTCCGGAGTGACCGAACTGTGTGGGATCGGAGAGCTTCCTCAGCATGGAACGCAAATGCCCCGGTATCTCTTATAGACAGTACTGGGCGCCGCTGTCGAACGCGCGCTCAAATGAGGACACGCGATGCAGATCGGGATCGTTGGATTGGGGCGCATGGGCGGCAACATCGTTCGCCGGCTGATGAAGCATGGACACGAGACGGTCGTATTTGACAGGGAGCCGGAGGCCATCAGGGTACTGGCCGACGAAGGGGCCACAGGCGCTAGCGGGCTCGAAGAGCTCGTGCGCAAGCTCGGCAAGCCGTGCACGATCTGGTTGATGTTGCCGGCCGGCGAGATCACGGAAGGCACCATCCACGAGCTT
>Ga0126379_10003362_pt1 | contig 10338 bp, 9 predicted proteins | sample PanSoiMetPlot_24_FD_92640 | JGI IMG/M metagenome (GOLD analysis project Ga0126379, IMG submission 92640) | Tropical forest soil microbial communities from Panama - MetaG Plot_24 | ecosystem: Environmental > Terrestrial > Soil > Tropical forest > Bulk soil | place: Panama | collected 2016-02-17 | reverse complement strand
CGGTATAGAAGGCAATTAATCCGCCGGTGACTAGAGCAACTAGAGTCCCGATGACTGTGATCCAGAAGCTAAGACTGCTGGCAGCGTTTGCCGACTTAGTAGTTTGTTCCACGCTTTGGTCGAGCACGCTGGAAGACTTGGCGAGCCAAGAGGAAGGATCCTTCTGAAGATAAAAGATCTGAAGATCGGAGACCGTCGCGTCGCCGGAATCCACCTGATGGCGCTTGGCAATCAAGGGCTTGGCGAAATTGTCAGCCCAACTCGCTTCGGTGCTTTCCACCTGAATGAGCGCGGTGTGGGCGGCATCATTGCTGGCTTGCGCCTCCCCGCGCTTAATGAGGTCGGCCAAGTCTGTAAGGCCTTTGTTGACCTTCTCTTCGTCGCGGGGATCGCCGCTGAGGAGAAAGTTGTTCATGTTCAGGCGATTGACCATCATTTGATAGCGCAAGGATTCCTGCATACGAACGCTATCGAGAGTCTTGCTGGCGATCAAACCGGTGATGATGTTCACCACGAGAAGGACTGCGAGAATGCCCAGAATCAGGCCGAAACCCGCGTATAGCTTCTTTCCAATCGTCATTGCCAAATGCCTCCACTCCCCTTAACTGCCAGCCCAGGTAGGCCGTGTCTGCCCAAAAACTCTTTGTGCGCTTGAAGTCCTATTCGGCGGCGCGAAACTCGAATTCGACGATCTGCGTAGTTTCTTCCGGCGCGGGCGCGAACCTCCACTCCTTGACTGCGTCCTGACATGCCTGAACGAGCAAGGGATGGCCGCCCACGACTCGTGTGGTCTTGACGTGTCCATCCGGGCTGATGACTACTTCGATCTTGACCTTGCCCGCGACATTCATTCGGCGGGCGAGTTCCGGATAAACCGGAGAAACCTTGCTTTTGACCTTGCGCTTCGATTCATCCGTGCTTCCGGACTGTGCCCCAATGGAGACGGCGGTCAAGAGAAACAAGGCGCTTGAGGCAAGAGCGAACTTTTTCCACTCGCTAGGTCTCATCAAACACATCCCCTCTGAGGAAATAGAATTGTCCCAGCAAGAGAAAGGCACGTCGGATGCCACGGTTCTTTCACTTGAAGAGGCTCCTGGTGAGAGACAAAGTAACGCCATAACCAATAGAGAAATAAGAAGGTTAGCTACGCGTAGCAAGAAACAGCCCAGAAACGGCCGAGACTCTTCTCGTCTCAGAAGTCCTATGCCAAGAACGCGAAGGTCTCAGGCTGAGACAAGGACGATGGGAAGTTCGGTTCGAAGACCGTAGGCAATTTCGCAACATGGTACGGTGCGGCGATTGACTCAGAATGAGACTAGCAGGTAGGGTGGAGATTGTGATTAGGCGATAACTCGCAAATTGAGACATAACGTACTTCCCTCTTGTCTATGAACGACGCGAAAGCAACGCGATCGCGGGAACGCACTCTTTTGGCCGGAAGGACGAAACCGCGTCCGGCGACTGCGCGAAACGCGGACGAATTGATGGATCTTGCCGTAGAAGCGGCACAATCCCGGCATCTTCCTACTTTTTTGGAACAGTTCGCTTTGCGATCGGCGCGGATGCTCGATGCGAGCTGGGGCGCAGTTGCGGTAATTAGGGGCCGCGACACTGACTTCCATGAAATGCCGGGAAAACGAGGGCCCTCGGAGTCCTCCTCGGCGGAATGGTTGCTCACGAATGCACGCGAAATCCGCGACGAGATAGAAACGCGAGCTTTACCGAAGGAAATCGCTGCGAGTCTGCCCGATGAAGAAGAGCCGGAGACGGCAATCTTCGTTCGAATCGCGTCCAGCAACAAAGATAAACTCGCAACACTTTGTTTGTTTCGCAAAAGAAAAACACTGTCGCCAGAGGAGAAGCGGCTACTCCGAGCCTTGGCAAGTCACGCGGCGCTTTCGCTCGAGAACTTTCAACGCTTTTCGCAGCTGGAGAGGTCCAAGCGGCAGTGGGTGGAAGACATTGACGCGATCAGCGACTACATCGTGGTGCACGACCGGTCCTGGAGAATCGTGAGGACCAACCGGTCGTTGGCGTCGTATCTCGGAGTTCCGCCCGTGGCTCTGGTGGGCGAAGCCATGAGCAGTTTGCGGCAGATCGCAGAAGCGGGGAGCGATTTGCCCTGTCCATTCTGCCGCGATACACAGCGGGCGCGAGAAGAATACGTGGCCGCTTCGCCGGAGCGAATCTTCCTGATTTCCACGTCGCGCACGCCTGGGGCAACGGACGACGATTCCCGAACGATCCATGTGCTGAAAGACATTACCGACCGGCGCGAAGCGGAGCGGCGATATCGCGAATTGTTCGACAGCATTCAGGAAGGATTGTTCTTCGCTACGCCCGAAGGGCGCTTTCTGGACGTTAACGATGCGATGGTGCGGATGCTGGGCTATGCGTCGCGAGATGAATTGCTGCGATCGGATGTAAGTCCGCACTTGTATCCTGCGCCGGAGGCTCTGGAAAAATTTCTGACAGCGCTTGCGGAAAAAGGGGTTTTGCGTAATTACGAGGAAACCCTGCGGCGAAAAGACGGGACGCTGTTGCACACACTGCAAAACATCACCGCGGTTCGCGATCCTCGGGGACGCATCGCGCAAATTCGCGGGCTGATGCTGGACGTGACGGAGCAAAAATCGTTTCAAGCGCAGTTGCAGCGCGAACGCGACTTCAACCAGAAAATCCTGAATACGACGCAGAGTATGATCCTGGTGCTTGATACGGCCGGACTGATCAGCTATGCGAACCGGCGCTGCTATGAAGCGGGCTATCAGGAAAGCGAGTTGATCGGGCACCGGCTGGTGGACTGGGTGGAAGCTTCGCACCGGGCGGACTTTGATGCTGCCCTGGAAACAACCGCGAATGGGCATCAGGTCGAAAACCTGGAGTTGCGCGCAAAGCGAAGCGATGGCTCGATGGGGCACTTTTCGATTAGTTTGAGCCCGATGCGCGACGAACAGAATACGGTGAACAGTGTCGTGGTTGTGATGACCGATATCACCGACGCGATTCTGCTGCAAGCGAAACTGGCGCACAGCGAAAAAATGGCCACGATCGGGCGGTTGGTTTCTGGCGTGGCGCATGAAGTCAATAATCCGCTGGCGGCGATTCTGGGCTTTACCGATTTGCTTCTGGAGAATCCGGAAGTTCCGGCGTCGGCGCAAGAGGATTTGAAAATCATTCTGCAGGAAACGCAGCGGACGAAGGACATCGTGCAGGATTTGCTGAGTTTTGCGCGGCAACGGCCGGTGCAGCGCGAACTGGTGCAAGTGCACAGCGTTTTGCGGCAGACGATAAAGTTGCGGAGCTATGATTTTGCGAGCCATGGACTGGAAGTGACCGAGGAGTTTGAAGAGGCGCTGCCGCCAGCTTTGGGCGACGTGCAGCAATTGCAGCAGGTTTTCCTGAACATTCTGAACAACGCGTACGACGCGGTTCAGGAGGCGGGACAACGCGGACGGATTAAGATTCACACGCGGCGTCAGGGTGAAATGATTGAAGTGGCCATTACGGACAACGGTACGGGAATCACAGACACGCAACGAATTTTCGACCCGTTTTATACCACCAAGCAGGCTGGCAAAGGCACCGGGCTGGGTTTGAGCATTTGCTACGGGATTGTGCGCGCACATGGTGGCGAGATTCAATGCTTGAACAATGAAAACGGGGCGGGAAGCACGTTTGTGGTGCGGATCCCCGTCGCGACAGAAAGCGCGCTGGCTGCGGCCGCCGCGAAAGAGGCCAGCGGATGAGCACAAAGCCTGCGCTTTCGACAAAACAGCCTATTCTGCTGATTGAAGACGAGCCGTCTGTCATTGCATTTTTGCGAGCTGCTTTGGAGCGACGAGGATATGCGGTAGTGGACGCCCGGTCCGGAGAAGAGGGACTTAGACAGCTTTGCAAGGGACGGTACGCAGGCGTAATCTCCGACATTCGAATGCCGGGATCTGTGAACGGCGCGGAAGTGCACGAGTGGATTCAGAAGAACCGGCCGGAATTGAAGTCTAGGATTATTTTGATCAGCGGTGATACGGCCAACAGCGAGACGCAAACCTTTTTGGCGCAAAGCGGAACACCTTGCATTGAGAAACCGTTTCGGGTTCAGCAGTTGATTGCGACAGTGGAGAAAACCTTCGGAAAACCATGAGCGACGAGATGAAAACGCGGTTGCTGGTTGTGGATGACGAGCAGAGCATCCGCCGGCTGTGCATGACCATCGGCAACACGCTCGGCTACGTCTGCATGGAAGCGGAGAGCGCGGAGGCTGCGCTAGGACGGCTCGAATCCGATGCTCCGGATTTGATTCTCACGGACTTGAAGCTCCCTGCCATGTCCGGCGTGGAACTGCTGAAGCAAACAAAGAAACTTCTCCCCCACACGGAAATTGCCATCATGACCGGGCACGGCTCCATCGAGTCGGCCGTGGACGCGATGAAGCTGGGAGCATACGACTACATCGAAAAGCCGTTTCGCGTGGAGAAAATGCGGCTGCTGTTGCAGCGCATGGCGGAAAAAGTGCACCTGGTCACGGAAAACGAGTTTTTGCGGGAGCGAGTGACCGCGGAAGACAACCTGGACGGAATTATCGGCACTTCGGCACATATTCAGGACGTGTTGCGCATGATTTCCAGGCTCAAAGACACGCGAACGCCCGTGCTAATTTCGGGTGAAAGCGGAACGGGCAAAGAACTCGTGGCGCGTGCGATTCATTTCCGCGGCTCGATGGCCCAGACTCCTTTTGTGGCCGTGGATTGCGGTTCGCTGGTCCCCACATTGATGGAAAGCGAGCTTTTCGGTTACGAAAAAGGCGCTTTCACAGGCGCGACCAAGTCGAAGGCGGGACTTTTCCAAGCCGCCAACGGGGGCACGATCTTCCTCGACGAAATCGGCGAGCTTCCCCTGGAGATGCAGGCCAAACTGCTACGCGTGCTTCAAGAAAAAGAAGTGCGCCCTGTCGGCAGCAATGAGCGAGAGACTGTGGACGTGCGCGTCATCGCGGCGACCAATCGCGACCTGGAAGCTGCCTATCGTTCTGGGACGTTTCGCAAGGATTTGTACTTCCGGCTGAATGTTGTGACAGTCCACCTCCCTCCCCTGCGGGATCGCCGCTCGGACATTCCCGTCTTGGTGCATCATTTCCTCGACCGCTACGCCAAGGCGTCGCAGATGCAAGTGACACCCGCGGCAATGAAAAGTCTCCTGCAATACGATTGGCCAGGGAATGTGCGTGAACTAGAAAACTGCATCGCGCGCGCAGTCACTCTGGGTGACGGCAGGACCATTGACGTGGCCGACCTTCCTCCGGCGATTCGTGCGGAGCAAGGCGAAGCAGGGTCTGTTTCGGCTCCGGAAGCCAGTTCCCTTTCCACGACGGCGCTTGCCGAGATGGAGCGGATGACCATTCTTCGCGTGTTTGAGCAGGCCCATGGGGACAAGGCGCTCGCAGGAAAGATGTTAGGTATTAGCCGGGCGACGCTCTATCGTAAGCTGAAGCGCTACAACATTCCCTTAAAAGGCAACAACGGCGAGGCGGAATCAATGCCACCGTCCTAGTTGCCGTCCGTCTCACCATGTAGTTTGTTGAGCTGTCCACGTAAACTGCTGAGACGGCACCGTTTCAGGGTGAGACATCTGAGTCAACGGCGCGAGGCGGGAAAATACTAAGTCCTTCTGTTTCTGTACCTTCACCAACCGACATCTTTGAATTTTTTTGGCTCGCGGCGTGCACGTTTGTCAACGGAAGTGTACGCCTGCGGTAGCGAGACGTGTCTCTTGTGATGTTGCGGCAGGCCGATCCAAGAACAGATTTGCGAGGCAAAGTGGGGAGAACCGGCGTTTCAGCACTGGTAGCCAATGAAAAAAGCTGTGCGGAACAGCTAGCACGATTCTTCCCGCAAGCCAGCGCCGTGCGCGTCCCGGTACAAGTGACATCAGCCCGGGGGGGCACCACAAATCTGCGAGAGGCCACCATCGTCGAATTCAGCAGCGCGCACCACGCGATCTTCCTTTCAACGCTACCGTTGGAGTTCGGCGACCGGGTCCGGCTGGAAGCCAGGCCAGAGGGTTATCAAACCGAGGCCACCGTCGATGCGGTGCAGTACCACGAAGGGCGCAAGGCAGTGGCCGTCCGGCTTTTACAGGGGCCCTGCGACTGGGTGATGAAACGACCGTGAACAAGACGACGACACTGAACATTCCTGCTCCTGCACGGCCGGAGAATCCTCGTCTGGCGCAATGGAAGGAAGCGCGCGAGGTGTTCCCCATTTACCTAGCTTTGGCCAAGCAGCAGGAGATCGACATTCCTTTTCCCCAGGCGAAGCGCAATCTTCCTGAGAAGCCTGACACAGACCTCTTCACTCAAGTACACGAATGGTTGGATGTCATGGACCAACGGGTGATGGCCCACCAGCTCCGCCATCTCCTGCAAATGACCACGTTGAACGCCAGCGAAACCGGCCTCCGCGCGCTGATCCGCCGGCACCTGCGCAAGCCGAAGAAGAGCAATCCCGACCGGGACAAAATTGACTTTCTGCTGGTCCAATACTTCGCTCTGTGTGCCCCGGCAAAGATCTATCACAAGCAGATTGAACTCGGTGACGTGGCCCAAGTGATGCAGCCGGTGCTCGGTGATACGGACCCTACGCCTCTGGACTGGTGCGCGCCTCTAGAAAAGATGATTACCGCTCTGCGCGGCTTCCGCAGTTTGCGGGAAATCCTGAAGACCAGCTTCATTGAGGAAGGCCGAAAGGTCAAAGAAGGCGCGGGTGGGATGTTTTATGACACGGCGGCCCTTTTAGCCTTTATCCGTTTCAATTTTCTGCTCCGCCGGACGCTCATCGAGCTGATGCACGCGGATTTGATCGCTATCCGCACGGGCCTGGAACAATTGCAAACCGCAGGTGTGCGCACCATCGACTGCCATCATGCCGGGCTGCTGGGCGGCGAGCCCCTGAACAAGATTCGCAAGATCGCGGACGAGTGGAAGCAGCCTTTCCAGAAAGAGTACACGGAACGAACTGTAAGCCAGGCTTTTGAAAACCTGCTGGGATTGCGCAGCGACGTGGAGCAAGCCATCGCAAAAACTGCGAGTGCCCCGCAAAACGGCTCCAAAAAAGCGCCGCTGGAAGGCGCGAAACCCGGTGCGACCCCGAAGAAAACCGCTGCGCCGCTCAAAGATTCCGGCCTCAAAACGAAGCCGAAAGAATCGTCGAGCGCTGCGGGCACGGCAAGTATTGATCCCGGCGGCGCGCTGGACTTTGAAACTTGCATGGAGCAGATTTGGGAGCAACTGATCGCCACGCCTCCTTCCCGCGGAAGGTCCATGACCACGGTAAAAATCGGCGGAGCGCGCATCCTGATGTCGTCCTGGGAAGTCACTGCCTTCGTGAGCGAAGACGGGCCATCCGCGGAAGACCTGCGGCGCGCCGTGGTTGCGCGAGTCCTGGTGGCCGCGGCGATGGAATCTGCCAAAGAAACTGGAAATGCTACGTCGCTCGATCGGGCCATGAACATGGCACGCGTGGAAGTTACACGTTTGCAGGAGCGCGTGGACGTAGCCAAACAGGCAAAGGATACGGAAGCGGCCGTAAATCTCGGCATCAGCACGAAACGGTTGCTGTCGACGCTGGACGAAGCTGAAAAGCTGTAACTGACGGTAGCAAGCTGTTTTTCAGGAAGCGGATTAAGACTCAGGGAGCGGGTTTCCTTGCGACACGCCAACGTAGTCATACTCACCGACGAAACCGAATTTGCCCGGTTGTTGACGGCTTGCTGGCAAGCAGAGCGGCAGGCTCCGGTCGTTACGGTGCTTACCAGTGAGCTGTGGCAGGAACAAGAAGCGCCCGCACGCGACCTAGTGGTTGTGGGCCCCGTGCGCGATGGAAAAATGACCAACGTGCTTCGATCACTGGATCCCTCTACGGCCGTGATCCTATGCGTTCCCGCAGATTCCAAGGAATTTAGTCAATTACGCACCAAGTATCCGCGACTGGTGCACGTTCCACTACGCGAAGATTGGGCTCAGACCTTGCTACTTGTGGCCGGTGAGTCTCTGCGCCGCGTCGAAGCAGTGCGGCTGGCTCGGCAAGCAGAGCGGGCGGCCGCCAAGAACGAGAATCACGCCACGCTCGGCCGCTACATGCTGGAAATGAAGCACAGCGTCAACAACGCCCTGACCTCCATGCTGGGGAACGCAGAACTGCTTCTGCTGGAGCCCGGGCAGCTCTCTTCTCAGTCCCTGGCTCAAATCAAAACCATTCACAGCATGGCGTTGCGTATCAATGAAGTGATGCAGCGTTTCTCATCGCTGGCTTCGGAGATGCAAGAGGCTGAGAATGCTTCTCAAGCTGAGACAGAAGAGACCGGCTCGCCGCTTTCCCCGCGCCGCTGACTCCCGCCCCACGGCCCGCAACTTATAGCAAAGTACAGACTTAGCATGACACGACACAACCCCACGAAGAACCCGTGGGCTGGCTGCTGACGTGCACCTCTTCTCTGTGGAGAAGTATGGGGAGACTACGGCTGTGCAAAAAAAAGTCCTAATCGTTGACGACTCGCCGGCCGAAATCAAGCTGATGCAAAGCCTCTTGGAGAAAGAGGGATATTGGCCCGTGGGACTGAACGACCCCAAGCTCGTGGAAGAAGCCATCACGCACGAGCGGCCCAGCATCATCCTGCTCGACATCGTGATGCCTGACCGCAATGGATACCAAGTCTGCCGGGATCTGAAAAGCAGCGCGGAGTTCAATTCCATTCCAGTGATTATGGTGACTTCCAAGTCTTCGGCGAGCGACAAGTTCTGGGGCGAGCAGCAAGGCGCAGACGGCTACGTGACCAAGCCGTTTACGCGCGATGAACTGCTTCGCGCGGTTCGGCGGTTCGTTTAATGGATTTCGGAGACTGAGCAGGCAATGAGCGACGATTTTCATCTTGAGCCTCTTCCAGCGGACGCCGACACCGGCGACCTGCTGGAAGCGCTGGGGTCCATCGATGACCGGCCGCCGGAATCGCAGTTTTGCGTGTTCCGCAGCGGTCGCGAACGGTTTTGTCTGCCAGTTCTCGACGTCGAAGAAGTGCTGGAATGGCCGCTGGTGACCAAGCTGCCTCTGAGTCCCGCGTATCTGGTTGGCATTTTCAATTTGCGAGGCGTAATTGTGCCGCTGATTGATATCGCCATCACCGAAGGGCGCCGCCCCGGTCTCCTTCCGAAACACGTGGTCGTCGCTTCGTTGCAAACCGAGAATCACCAGGAAGACGTTCGCATCGGGATTGCGGCCGACGAAGTCATTGGAACCTATTCGGTGAAGAACGAAGACTTTCTCGAGCAGGCGCCCGAAAACGTGCCGCATTGCATTGGCATGTTGCGGCATGACGACCGGCTTGCGCTGGTGATCGACTTGCGCCGACTTCTTGAGGTTTTTCCAGGGCCCAGCATTTGATGTAACTGGAGATGGCGCCGCGACTGGCGCGGACTCCGCTGAAAGGATTTGGAGGGTGGCATGAAATCGCGACTGAGTTCGACAATCTGGATGCTGGTCTTCATGAACGGCTTGATGTTTTTACTCGTTCTGGGCCTGGCGTTCAGCGCCGGAAGAAAGGCGGGCGAAGCCGGGTTCGACTTCAGCTCTCCCGGCGTGATCTTCGGCTTGCTCATAACGCTGGTGATGTCGGTAATTCTCGCCTGGCGCCTCGGGGCCCTGCTGGGGCCAGTGCAGGCTCTCGCCGAGTTCTCCGAAAGGCTGGCGGCAGGCGATCCTCGCGCGCGCGCTGAAGTCAATGCCACAAATGAGTTGGGCTACATCGCCGATAACCTAAATCGTGCGGTTGCCAAAGTTTCAAAGGCGACGAGCAACCAGGACGCCAGCGACTCGCTGCAGAAAAACATCACGGACTTGCTGACGGTCATCAACCAGGTGGCACGCGGCGACCTGACTCTTCGCGGCAAGGTCACCAACGACCAGCTCGGTAACGTCACAGATTCTATCAACTACATGCTCGACAACTTCACCAAGGTTCTCGAGCGCGTGCGCAAGGCGGCCATGGAAGTCACGGCCTGCTCGAACAACATTCTCGTCGCCGCCGACGAAATGCAAGCCGGTGCGACCCAGCAGGACCAGGAAATCACCAACACGTCGAGCGCCGTCGAAGAGCTGACGGTTTCGATGAAGCAGGTGTCCAACAACGCGGAAGCCAGTGCGGAAGCGGCTCGCCGCGCCTTGGACGCCGCCGAGCAGGGCAACCGCGCGGTGCGCGACACGCTGGAAGGCATGCAGCGCATTCGAGCTTCGGTGCAAGCCACGGCGAAAAAAATCAAGTCTCTCGGTGATCGGTCGCTGGAAATTT
>Ga0126379_10003360_pt1 | contig 10341 bp, 6 predicted proteins | sample PanSoiMetPlot_24_FD_92640 | JGI IMG/M metagenome (GOLD analysis project Ga0126379, IMG submission 92640) | Tropical forest soil microbial communities from Panama - MetaG Plot_24 | ecosystem: Environmental > Terrestrial > Soil > Tropical forest > Bulk soil | place: Panama | collected 2016-02-17 | reverse complement strand
AACTGTAGTTCGAATGGAGATTACTTGTATCGCGCGGGTGTTTACATTGGTTGGGTAGGTTTTCTCAATCTCGGTGACGAAGTCATGTATGAGCTGTGCTGCGAGCGATTTCCTTCCATCCACTGGGCGCTATATGAAACGCTTGCCTATTCCTTACAGCCGGGGCAATTCATTCGTCGTGGCAGGCGGGACATCGGTCACATATTCCGGCAGGTGTCCGACGAACTCACCCATAAAAGGCGCATGCGCAGTGTTGTCAGCAATGCCATTCACACATTGGCCCGGTTGACGGGACACGAGGTCGGCATGTGCGGTGGAGGTACATTCATCAACCGAAATGCAGACGCACTGACCGCATACAACTCTGTCAGAAAGCGAACGGGGCACCCTGTGCCCACGTTCGGCAACGGCGTTGCGCATCCCGCGTTTTGGAGCAGCAAAGAAGCCGGATGGGTGGATCGGCGCAAGAAGTGGGTGGCCGCTATGGCAGAACTCCCACTAGCAGGTGTCCGAGGACCGATATCGAAGGCCCTTCTCGAAGACGCCGGCGCACGAAATGTCGTAGTCTGTGGCGATCCCGCCGTCGCACTACACGCTTCGTACGCTGGGAAGACGCCATCTGAGCGAGTCTCTGGCTCGTTACGGGTGGGCATCAACGCTGGAGATTGCGTAGAACGACTATGGGGTCGCGCCGAGGATGTGCAGAGCGCTTTAGCTGCCTTGGCCATTTGGCTTGCCAAATCCGGCCATCAGGTCGAGATTATTCCCGTCTGGCCCAAGGATGTCGAAGCATGCGTCGATATTGCGCGCAGAGCTGAATTGGACCAATCGGTAGTCAGCCCCGTCTGTTGGTCCCGTGAAGCTTTTATGAGCCGCGTCGAGCAACTCGACCTGATGGTGTGTTTGAAGCTGCACGCTGGCATTCTTGCTGCGGCCGCCAATGTTCCGTTTGTAAGCCTCGAGTACCAACCCAAATGTCGTGACTTTGCTGCCAGCGTCGAATGGGAAGAATTCGTCATTAGAACTGACGAACTTCAGGCTGCGATACTCATTGATCGGGTGTGTATGCTTATCGAGCAGCTTGATCGACAACGAAAGTATCTATGCCAACGGATGTGTGTTCTCACGAATACGTTCGAGCACTACTGCCGGAACATTGAACCACTGTTGTTCCAACGGGCCAATGCCCAGCGACCAATGTGATCGGTGCCCTTGTCCGATTGTATTCAACCCACCCGCTTAGCCAGGCTGTTGACCCCTTACAGAGTGAAGCCCGACTTCACCGCATCCTGATGGAACATCTTGACCGTATCCAACGAGTATTCGTGTAAATCCTTTCCTACTAACCCTAGCTTTTGCAGAATATCGTGAGTCACAGTGATGATGTGACAGCCAATGGTATCCGCCTGAAAGACGTTGAGTAGTTCGCGAGGACTGGCCCAGATCAGTTCCACGTTTGGATACATCCGAACAATTTCAACTGCGGCGCTCATGAGTGGAACCGGCTCACGACCGGTGTCTGCTACACGACCTGCGAACAATGAGACGCATGCAGGCTTTCCGCCTTTGAGAACTGCACAAACGTCACGGATCTGGTCAAGTGTCAACATGGCTGTGATGTTGAGCTGGACTTCAGGCGCGAGCTTCGCAATGAGATCGAGGGAAGGTTCACATTTGGTGTTGGTGACTGGAATCTTGACGTAGACATTCTTGCCCCAAGTCGCGATTTTGCGCGCTTGCCGCTCCATCTCGGGAAAGTCGTCAGCGAACACCTCGAAAGAGATTGGCTTATCTTGAACCGTCTTCAGAATATCGTGGCCAAATGCTTCGTAGTCAGTCAACCCCGCCTTGCGCATTAGCGTGGGATTCGTCGTGAAGCCCTTGATATGAGGCTGGCGATACAGATCGAGGATCGTGGCCTTGTCCGCGCCGTCACCAAAAATCTTTACCTTCAGATCAGATACGGATGTCACAGTACTCTCCTTAAATTCACTTCACTGATTCCCACTTCGTTTCGCATTGTTTCAACGCTGGGTGAGACACTAGAAGGTGCCAGACAACGGCTTGCAATGCCTCCGAGTGAGGCGTGACATGTTCGGGGTTTACGGTGGGTACTATCACACAGGCATCAGCCACCCTTGCCGTGTATCCACCGTCCCTGCCCACCACGCCGATGATTCGGCAGCCTACCGACTTGGCCAATTGAAGAGCGGCCACAAGGTTGGGACTGACGTTCTTTTCCAGATTTCCTCCGCCTACGGAAAACACAAGTATCAAGTCACGTGTATTCAAGTGACTGGTTCGAAGCCAGGCATCAAATACTCCGGCCCATCCTTCATCGTTAGTCCTTGCGGTCAGTTCGGCAACATTATCGGTGGGCGCATACGCTTCAATCCCCACAATCTTGCGAAAGTCATTGACCGCGTGGGAGGCGTTGGCTGCGCTGCCGCCGACGCCGAGAATAAACATCCTCCCTCCGGCGGCGCGAGTCTCCGCCAGAACTGCAACCACTTTCTCAATCATGTTTCTGTCGAGTTGTGCGATTACAGCTGCAGTCTCCTCGAGATATTTTTCAGCGAATGTCCCAACTTCCATCTGTCCCCCGTGGCTCTCGCCACATTCTGTAATGAACCCATTGTGCGCCGGGTTGAGGTACGCCCGATTCGCACGAAACCCTTGGATCAATGGCATCTACATCAACGAAGGAGGGCAAATCCGTGCCCACACGCACAGCGAAGTGCGGAGAGGGCATGCGAGTAATGAGCATCCGATGTCCCCTGGGACCGCTTTAGTGCGGTCAGCCCGGGCCGTCTGCTGACCTTTCTAGCAGCGTAAGTCTGTAATCAGGGTGCTCACTTCCCTCCGAGGACGGCCGCTCCTGCCGTACGCACGAAGGAGTGTACCACGACAGTTCGCCTGGTAAGCCCGAGGTCAGGCTGGCCTGCGCGGATCAGCTCTTTCGGCGGATCGTCGGCATCTTGCCCTTAGACGCCCTCCCTACAGACTCATCGCATCTATCTTATTTTTCAACATATTATGGGCGGACACGACTGGGCGATTGCAGCTGACGGCCTCTTGCCAGTGTGCTCTTGCATTTCCATGCCGATGCCATCGCTTCGTTACGGGTAGCTAAAGGCACGGCTGCTTGCGGCGTTCTTGACGCAATAGCCCGGTTTCCCAGCAAGACAAGTGAGGGGTGTAAGCGTAGTAATCAAACTGCAGGTTACTTTCGTTTATCTAGCTTGCATTACGCAGTTCCTGGATTCCCCTAGGTACGGGACTATTGATCTTGAGCCGATCAACCTGAAGGGACTTTGGTTTTGCGCAGGCGCTCGTAAAGCGCCGTCCACTCGTCGCTGGATAACCCCCTTTAATTCAAAGGAGATACGAGTGATGACAACAATTTCGCACCGACTCACGGTAACTAGGAAACGGCGAGGGCAGGTAATTTGGCCTGTCGTACTGCTGATTGTGAGCTTGATTGCCGTTGCCGCAGCTCAAAAACCCCAGGCTGCGCTCCCGCAGGTTTACATAGACACCACCTGGAATCCGCCAACAAGCGGCACAACTTGGCCGGTTCACACTTCTGCGCAATTATCCAGTGCGCTTACATCCGCAGCACCCGGAGACATAATCGAGCTGGATGCGGGAACGATCTATTCAGGATATTTCAGCGTGCCGGCGAAAACTAACCCAAACAACCGGTGGATTTATATTGAGAGTTCCGCCTACGCCAATCTTCCGTCACCAGGTACGCGTGTGTCGCCAGCCGATGCAGTTAACATGCCCAAAATTGTTACGCCGGGCGCCCCTCACGCCATAGCCTTCGACGACGGTGCGAACTACTGGCGTTTTGTTGGAGTCGAGATTTACTCTGCTTCCACATACCGGCCGTCCGGCTACAAGCCCGGCGTGTACTACGGCTACTCATTGATAGACAAGTCGAGCTACCCAGGCACCAGCAACATTCCTGATCACATCTTCTTCGACCGCTGCTATGTTCATGGCGACTCCACGCACGATGTGCAGGCAGGGATAGCCGGCAATTTCAGCAATTTCGCGGTAGTCGATAGCTATATCTCGGAAATTCACATGAAGAGCGTCGAGACCCAGGCGGTCGTCTCTTATGTCACGCCGGGGCCGATCAAACTGGTCAACAATCATCTGGAAGCGGCGGGGGAGAACGTAATGTTCGGAGGGGCCGGCAGAGGAGCGTTCGGCTTTGTGCCTTCGGATATTGAAGTGCAGAATAACTATCTGTATAAGCCCCTTTCATGGGTGCCTAAAAGTGTCGGTACAAACACTTACATGGTAAAAAATGCCTTTGAGCTAAAGAGTGCCCAGCGGGTTTTATTCAACAGCAACACGATAGCGAACGTTTGGCGGGCAGGGCAGGTTGGCGCGGCATTTCTGTTTACCGTTCGTACCTCACAGAGCGGAGACATTGCGGTGGTCGAAGATGTGACGGTGACAAACAATGTTTTCAATAATGTAGTTATTGGTTTCAATACCCTGGCGGCGGACACCATGTGCGGCACTCCGTCCTATCCAAATTGTCACAACGCGGGCACGACTGGACGATGGGTCATTTCAGACAATCAGGTCACCTTATATGACAATACGGTGCAGGGCGGGATCGGATCCCACACTGGCCTGATCGTGTTCAGCCCAGGAATCGACTACCCAAACGGAGGTGCGATTGTCGAATTGCACGATGTCGTATTGCAGCACAATACTGTCGTGCCGCATAAGAACGAGACCTGTTGGACCTCAGCGTACTTTGCCGTTCCCGGCAGCTGGCACCTGCCGTTCCCTCACCCTTTGACGCACAACATATGGGTTCTCGACAACGCGCTGTGTAACGAAGCAACGGGAGATTGGGGACTACAAGGCACATCTGGATTGACCCAATACATGGGTTCGCCCAGCACGCCGCCCTATGATCTTACCCAGCGGTTCTACGGCAACGTGATGTATGTGCCTTCCAACAACAAAGCATATACCTTTCCGCCAGATAACGACGCCACCACGGTAGCGTTCACGTATGTAAACCCGTCCATCAATGATTACCAGCTTCTAACTCCGAACTGGACTAATACGTCGGATGGTCAACTGTCGGGGGTAAATTTCGCTAACCTGCCCGCGTCGCCTGGTCCATAGCCTCGGTTCCGGCAACGAGACGTAGCTTTGAATTTTGAGCGCTCGCCGTAATCGGGTCTTTTCTGATTCCGTATCGCCACTGAAACCCGGCTTCTATGACAAGCCAGAGTCATGGAGCTGGGTTTTTACCTTTCGGCCGCTTCCACGCCGGAGATAGAGACGTTCTGTGTTGATGTGTTAATCCGGATAGTCGCGCCGAGGGCGTAAAACCAGGCTGGTTGAAAAAAACAACCTCATGAATGCGTCGCTGAAAACGCCGCACCATCCTGTCGGCCAAGAGGATACAGTCTCCAGAAAGCGCTCTAGTCTTCTCTCTTGCGCAGCATAGAGATTTATTCAGCCGACAACCAGGCGGCCACCAGCACAGACTGAGTGCTGCCTACAATCTGCGCGAGTCGCTTGGCCCCACCTGATTGATGGGCATCGGTTGCACTTACATTAATGCAAGTCTCGTGGCCGCCGATAAGAAAATCATGCAAGCCGTTTCCATTGAACATTCGAACATAGGACGTCAGCGCACTCATCGGTTGTCACCCGTCACACCGTTTGGTTTACGCACAAGTGGACTCTCACCGTTAACCGGAGTGCCCCTGCTTCTCTCCATTACTTCTTCAATCTTCATGCTGGAGCACTTACGTTCGAGATTAACACTTGCGTTTCAGCGTTTAGTTTCTCGAGACTCAAATGACGCGAATCTCATGAGAATGAATGCCAAGAATATAACTTGCCAGTACTATCACTGACTAGGGCGATCTGAGGAAGGTGGCCTTTGCTTTCTCATGGGCGGGCTCGGGCGATGAGTTTTTACAGGTCATCGCTGTATGGCCCATAACCACGAAAAAACTCGGATCAAACAGTCGCTTGATGCCACCGTCGGTACAGACTCGACAGAAATATTGGTAATCACATCGCGTCGGCCAATTCATTTTGTCTGTGCCAGCACCCACGGAAGAGGACCATTGCGGTAATGCGCCTAATCCCATGTGGTGGTTCCTGTCTTTTCCCCTCCCATGTGTCTCGTCTCCACAACGCCTGTTCCTGTGTTCACGCCTCACGCGAGACCATTGAGATCAGATAGGGCCGAGTAGAGAGAGAAGAACTCACCGCTAGACAGGCTGCAATAGGTACAAACGGCTGGAGAAGGAAGTGCTCCGGTAAATATCTGTAAGGGAGGCGCGCATTCTGAAATACCCCAGTAGAGGGCAGCGGTAACTTTGCTATGTCATAGGAAGTCTGTAATACGGCGGCTAATTGTCACAGAGACTAGGAGTTACATGGAATGGCGATTAAAAGATTTACGAGTGTACTCGTTCTGTCTCTCGCATTGAGTGGAGTTGCAATCGCACAGAAGCCGGCTGCCCAACTCCCCCATACTTCTGTCGATGTTACTTGGGCCATGCCCACTGGCACCAAGTGGCCCGCGCATACCGCAGCTCAGTTCAGCTCGGCGCTGACCTCGGCCCAGCCGGGTGACGTAATTGTTCTGGACGCTGGGGTGGTTTACACAGGAAATTTCAAAGTCCCGGCCAAGAACAACCCCAATGGCCAGTGGATTTACATCGTAAGCTCGGCATTGTCCAGCCTGCCAGCCCCCGGTACACAGGTGTCGCCCAGTGATGCTGTTAACATGCCCAAGATCGTGACGCCCAATGTGAGTCAGGCGTTGTCGTTTTGGCCAGGCGCTAACCACATTCGAGTTGTCGGAGTCGAGATGTATTCAGCCTCAACTTATCACCCAACAGGTTACACGCCGGGAGTCTATTACGGGTATGCGATGGTCACTATAGCGGGTGCCTGGCAAACGTGGGGCAGCAACATTCCAGATTACATCATCTTCGACCGTAGCTATGTGCATGGTGATGCTACCCACGATGTGCAGGAGGGTATTCAGCTTAACTTCAGCAATGCCGCCGTGGTAGACAGCTACATCAGCGATATTCACATGAAGGGCACGGATACCCAAGCAGTGGCAGCATACTACACCCCAGGCCCGATTCTGATTCACAACAATCACCTCGAAGCAGCCGGCGAGAACGTTATTTTCGGCGGTTCAGGTGGGAATCACGACCTGTGGGTGCCGAGTGACATCACAGTTACAAACAACTACCTGTATAAGCCCCTGTCGTGGATAACACCCTCGCTGAACGGCACCTATGTTGTCAAGAACAGCTTTGAGCTGAAGAGCGCACAGCGCGTTCTCTTCGATAGCAACGTCATTGAGAACAAATGGTCTGCCGGGCAAGTCGGTGGTGCGTTTCTCTTCACTATTCGTACGTCGCAGAGTGGCGACATTGCAGTTATCCATGACGTTACAGTTACGAACAACATCATCAAGAATGTTGTGCGCGGCTTCGACGTGATGGGAGCCGACTACAACTGCGGTGTGGCTCCCTATACGAACTGCCACAATGCGGGCGACACCGACCGCATCGTTATCAGCAATAACTTAGTCACACTGGGCGACCCGACGCAGACAGGCTGGATTAATCAGCATACAGGTTTGATAGCATTTTCCACTGGCTATGACCCGATTAATAAGGCCTACCCGCCAGTCAAAGACGTGGTGGTGCAGCACAACTCGGTAGTGTCGAATCCAAATGGTCCGTGCTGGAATGCGGTTTACTTTGATGCGCCGCAGGCATGGAAGCTGCCGTTCCCTTACCCGCCGACGAACAACGTGTGGATTCTGGATAACGTGCTCTGCAGGCAGCCCACTGGGGACTGGGGCTTACATGGCACGTCGGGGCTCACGCAGTACATGGGTACGCCCGGTACGCCACCGTACGATCTGACCCAGCGGTTCTACGGCAACATGATGTATGTTCCCGTGGGCGATAAGGTGCAAGTTTTCCCGCCTCACAACTATGCGACTACCGTGCCAATTGTCTACGCGAATCAATCGACCGCTGATTACCAGCTTGTCAGCCCTTACTGGACGGACACATCCGATGGGCAATTGGCTGGGGTGAATTTAACTGGCTCTACAGGACAACCTACGGGTAAGAAGACCGTGGAACTGGGATCTTCACAATCCACCGGGAAACCCCGCTAAAAGCAGCGGGATTTCGCACTAACAACAATTCGAGCGATGACTAGATGATCCTACGGTTTCCGCACGTATGAAGCGATGGAAATCGCACTGTATTACACGCTCGAACGCCTTCCGGAACCAGAATCAACCCATAGATTGTGCTGAGGAGGCATTTTTTACTAAACTGCCGGCCTTGACGGGCCAGTAATATAGCGGGCCATTCATCCTCGGGAAGACTGCTGCACTTGGAGACCCTGCTTGCGAAGGAAACAAGGTCTTGAGCCGAGTTTTGAGTTTGCTGCCGACGGACGAAAGTAGACAACGACAAAGGCCTGTATTTCCGCTGAAGTCCCCCCAGCATTCGAGCTCAGACGACCTCCTGACCCATTCCGTTCCGGTGTAAAATTGCAGTTCTACGTGCGCTTTGCATGAGTTCCTTGTCTCCAGCGTCTGTGCCAGTCCTGCTAATGGTGCGCGAATTGGGAATTGGGGGGACCGAACGCCAACTTGTTGAAACTGCCCGATTTCTATCACGGGAGCGATTCATCCCGCACGTGGGTTGTTTTCGGCCGGACGGCCCTCGACGTGCCGAATTGGAATCTGCTGGCATACCGATATTGCACCTGCCTCTCTATTCACTAGGTTCCAAAGCGTTCTTTCCGGCCGCAACCCGGTTCGTTCGATATCTTCGGCAGCAGCATATTCAGGTCGTCCATTCCTTCGATGCGCCGCTCAACATATTCGCCGTTCCCATCGCTAAGTTGGCCGGTACCCCCGCGGTGATTTCGAGTCAACGGGGTCATCGCGACCTGACCGGCGCACGCGACAAACAACTCCTCCGTATCACCGATCGGTTGACCGATGCGGTAGTTGTCAATTGCAACGCCATGCGACGCTATCTGGTCGACGAGGAAGGCGTATCAGAGTCCAAAATCCACCTCTGTTACAACGCCGTGGATTTTGAGAGTTACAGGAGGATCGAATCCACCTCTCGTTGGCCAGGCCACACCGTTGTCGGCGTAGTATGCGCGCTGCGTCCAGAGAAGCGTTTGGGCACGTTAATTCGAGCATTCGCCAAGCTAGGCGTCGAAAAGGCCAAACTTGTAATCGTAGGCAGTGGTCCGGAGGAACCGGGGCTGAAAGCCTTAGTTGGCGAACTCGGCATCGGCGAGAACTGTTACTTTGAGCCAGCCACCTCAGATGTTGCAGGGTGGCTCAACCAGATCGACATCTTCGTTCTACCTTCCTGTACCGAGGCTTTTTCCAATTCGCTTATGGAAGCCATGGCGTGCAGCTGCTGCGTCATCGCGACACGCGTTGGCGGCAATCCGGAGCTAATCGATGACGGCGAGAATGGGTTGCTCTTCGAAGTAGACGACGCTGACGAACTCGCACTTCAATTGGACGCGATGCTGGCCGATCCAGTCCGCCGCCAACGCTTGGGCGCCGTTGCATCAGCCAAGATGGCCTCGCAATTTACGTATTCGCAAGCAGCTGCTACGATGCAGCAAATCTACGATTCTGTCTTGTTTCGTGCCTACCGGAAACGTCGCTATGTTGCGAAACCCATCAGGTGAACACGTCGGATAGATACGTGACATTTCTTTTTCGCGGATGGCGAAGCTCTCAGGATTGATAGACTCAGCCGGACCAAGAGTGTCACGTAAAGATTTACGTCGAAAATGCGCAGACAACGAAGGGCGACCGTCGTCTAGCCTCGTAGACCGAAGGAGGTAAAGCCGGCCTTCCTCACTCGATAACCCGTGCTCACAGCGCCACGAAATATGCAGTCGCCAGGAAAGCTCACCGTGCATTGAATCCGCGGAAACGCCACGCTGTCACTAAGCCGCACAAGTATCGATAGAGCGAGTTACGAAAGTAACCACGTGATTGACGAAATAAGAAGACTGACCCGTTGCTTGGCCGGCGGATCGAGATCGTCTGGACGTCTCATCCCAGTGCGCGCAGTTGCCTAGTCTCCGCAATAGATACGTAGGAGATAGCGTCGGATACTTGCTCAAAAGATAGGCCAGTTTGATCGGGAGGGCTCGCGGCGGGCTGTCTTGCATACGCGCAGAATCAAAGCTCAGTGTAAGGTTGTCCCCCACACATCGGCAACCGCATTTCCGTTGCGATGTGGTGCCGTATTT
>Ga0126379_10003359_pt1 | contig 10342 bp, 13 predicted proteins | sample PanSoiMetPlot_24_FD_92640 | JGI IMG/M metagenome (GOLD analysis project Ga0126379, IMG submission 92640) | Tropical forest soil microbial communities from Panama - MetaG Plot_24 | ecosystem: Environmental > Terrestrial > Soil > Tropical forest > Bulk soil | place: Panama | collected 2016-02-17 | reverse complement strand
CGACCAGCCCGGCCATCCTCCAGTAAGAGCGCGCGGCAGGACGTCGCGTAACCGGTCCGGCGGCCCCCGTCGTGATGGAAGATCTGTTCGAGCAGCTGATCTACGGCCTCACCCTGGGCTCGATGTACGCCATGGTGGCCGCCGGGCTGGCCCTCATGTTCGGCGTGGTCCGCCTCATCAATTTCGCCCACGGCGAGTTCTTCATGCTGGGCGCGTACGCCTTCTGGTTCGCGTATCGCGTGCTGGGCTTGCCGTATCCGGTGGCCGGCGTGGCCGCCACGCTCTCGATGGGACTCTTCGGCATCGCCTATCAGCAGACCATCATCCGCGTGATCCTCCATCGATCGTGGCACGTCCAGCTCATCGCGACGCTCGCCACGTCCATCGTGCTCACGAACCTCGCCATGATCGTGTTCGGCACCCAGGCCAAGGAGGTGCCGACCGCCCTCGCATCCCGAATCCTGGAAATAGGCGGCCTCCGGATTGCGTGGCATCGCCTGTTGGTGCTCGCGGCATGCCCGCTGGTCTTCGTCGCGCTCTGGTGGTTCGTGCACCGTACCAAGCCCGGCAAGGCGATGCGTGCGATGTCGCAAAACCGCGAGGCGTGCGCGGTGGTCGGCGTCGACATCGAGCGCGTGGCGCTCTGGACGTTCGCGCTCGGCACTCTCCTCGCGGGTGGCGCGGCCGCGCTCGTCACGCCTCTCTACAACATCTTCCCGGACATGGGCGCGCTCCTCACTCTCAAGGCCTTCGCGGCGGTCATCGTCGGCGGCTTCGGCTACGTCAAGGGCGCCGTCGCGGCGGCCTTCCTGATCGGCATCACGGAGTCGCTGGCGGCCGGCTACGTCTCCTACGCGTACAAGGACGCGATCGCGTTCGTCGTCATGGTGCTGGTGCTTCTCCTGCGGCCCCAGGGGCTGTTCGGCCGCCGCCTCGGGATCTGAGCGTGCGCCCGGTGCGCTGGACCGCGGGTCTCCTGCTGCTCGTCGCAGCGCCGTGGATCGTCACCGAGCTCGTGCCGAACCAGCAGCGGTACATCCTGCACGTGCTGATCTTCACCGCGCTGTATGGCGCGCTCGCGCTGAGCTACGACCTGGTGGTCGGGCACGTCGGCAGCCTGTCGCTGGCGCATCCGGCCTTCTTCGGCATCGGCGCCTATGGCTCGGCGCTGCTCGGCACCGAGGCCGGCTGGCCGTTTGCGCTCGCGCTGCCCGCCGGGATCGCCCTCGCCGCCCTCGCCGCGCTCGCCGTCGGCGTCCCGATGTTCCGTCTCACCGAGCACAGCTTCGCGATGGGGACGCTGGGCGTCGCCCTCGTCACCCAGATCGTCGCCACCAACTGGGTGGACGTGACGCGCGGGCCCCTCTGCGTGACCGGCATTCCGAAGCCCCAGGTGGGCGCGCTCCGCATCGTCACGCTGCCCGGGTTCTACTGGATGGCGCTCGCCGCGGTGGCGCTCGTGGCGCTGCTCTACCACGCGCTCACGACGTTTCGCCTCGGCCGCGCCTTCCACGCCGTGCGCGACAACGAGGCGCTCGCCGCGTCGGCCGCCGTCGACCCGCTCAAGTACCGCATGCTCGCGTTCGCCATCGCCGCCGCCGTGGCGGGTGGCGTGGGCGCGCTGTACGTCTCCTACGTCGGCGTGCTCTGTCCCGGCGAGCTGGCGGTGAGCCTGACCGTGAACCTCCTCGTCATGATCTTCCTGGGCGGCGTGGGCAGCCTGCGCGGAGTGCTGATCGGGGCCGCGGCGTTCACCGCGCTGCCCGAGCTGCTCCGCATGGCGCCCACGTGGCGCATGGTGATCTACGGGCTCCTGCTGCTGGTCGTCGTCATTCGCGCGCCGGACGGCCTCGACGCCCTGCTCCGCCGGCGAGTCGCGGCCAGCCGATAGGGCGGAGCCGTGGCGCTCTTCGAGGTGCAGGGGCTCACGAGGCGCTTTCTTGGCGTGGTCGCCGTCGACCACGTGGACCTCGCGGTGGAGGCCGGTCAGATCGTGAGCCTGATCGGCCCCAATGGCTCCGGCAAGACGACGCTGTTCAACTGCGTCACCGGGTACCTGGCGCCGGACGGCGGGCGGGTGGTGTTCCGCGGCCGCGACGTGACCCGGCTCGCGCCGCACCGCATCGCCCGGCTCGGTGTGGGCCGCACCTTTCAGCTCGTGAGCGTGTTCCCGCGGTTGACCGCGCTCGAGAACCTCCTGACGTTCCTTCAGCAGCACCAGGAGGAGAACATCGCCGCGCGCCTCGTCCGCACCCGCGGCGTGCGGCGACACGAGGCGCAGGCCATCGACCGCGCGCTGGCGCTGCTCGAGTCGGTGGGCCTCTCCTCGCGCGCGGATGCGCTCGCGGGGAGCCTGTCGTACGGCCAGCGCAAGCTGCTCGCGTTCGCCGCCGCGCTGATGCCCGACCCGGACCTCCTGCTCCTGGACGAGCCCGCGGCGGCGGTCAACCCGACGATGATCAACCAGATGAAGGAGCAGATCCGCGGGCTCCATCGGCAGGGCAAGACCGTGCTGCTGGTCGAGCACAACATGGACGTCGTGATGGACATCTCCGAGCGCGTGGTCGTGCTCGACCACGGCCAGAAGATCGCCGAGGGCGCGCCGGAAGCGATCCGCCGCGATCCGAAGGTCATCGAGGCGTACTTTGGTCGCTGACGCAGAGGCCGCCGCGATCCTTCGCCTCGAAGATGTCCGCGCGGGATACGGCGAGATCGAGGTCCTGCGCGGCGTGTCCGCCGAGGTGCGCCATGGCGAGATCGTCGCGATCATCGGCGCCAACGGCGCGGGCAAGTCGACGCTCCTGCGCACCGTCTTCGGCCTGCTCGCCCCCACCGAGGGCCGCATCCGCCTGGCCGGCGAGGAGATCGGGGGCATGAACTCCGTCGAGGTGCTGCGCCGCGGCTGCTCCTACGTCCCCCAGGGGCGCTGCAACTTCCCGGCGATGAGCGTGGAGGAGAACCTCGAGATGGGCGCCTACACGCGCCGCGATGGCCAGATCCGCCGCGACCTCGACGCGCTCATGGAGCGCTTTCCGGTGCTCCTGGCAAAGCGGCGCGCTCCGGCTGGAACGCTCTCCGGCGGCCAGCAGCAGATCCTCGAGATGGCGACGGCGCTGGTCCTCCATCCGCGCCTCCTGCTGGTCGACGAGCCGTCGCTCGGTCTCGATCCGCGAATGGTGGAGCTGGTGTTCTCGACGATCTCGGCCATCAACCGCGACGGCACCGCCGTGCTCATGGTGGAGCAGAACGCGAAGCAGGCGCTCTCGATCTCCCACCGCGGCTTCGTCCTCGAGCTGGGCCGCAATCGCTTCGAGGGCACAGGGCGAGCCCTGCTCGAGGATCCCGAGGTCCGCGCGCACTACCTGGGCGGCTGAGCTCCCCTCGGCGGCCGCGCCGCCGGCTGCGTCAGCGGCTGTCCTCGGGATCGCCGAGCCCGCCCTGTCCGTAGTCGCTCGGCGTGTAGTGCGTGACCCGTTCCGACGCGTTGGTCGACGGGGCGTCGAACTCGTAATCCCAGCCCGGCGCGGGATGGTAGTCCGGGTCGGGCGAGTCCCAGGCCTCCGGGCTGGTCTCGGCGAGGCACGCCAGGACGATGACGAGCGCCGCGACGTACATAGCATTCCACGCCACGGCGCCGGTGTCGTATAGCTTGAAGACGTACAGCGAGGCGATCGTCCATCCTCCCAGCACCGCGTTGAGCCAGCTCAAGGTCGCCCATCGCCGGCCGCGGGCGACCCGCACCGCTCCCACGATCGCGATCGCGACCCCGACCAGGACGAGGTTGAGCGTTCCCGCGCGAAAGCCGCGCCCCAGGATGAACGCGGATGCCGCCAGCCACAGACCTGCCAGCACGTTGATCGCGCTGGGCACGTTCAGACGGCGGAACGAGATGCTGTCGGGCACATTCAGGTCGGCCGCGTTCGGATGATCTGAAGTCGGGCGGGTCTCCATCGTGAATCCTCCCGCAGCCTTCAGGAACGGCCTCGTCGGCCGCTCGCGCGGCTGCTCTTCCGCGACGCCGACTGACGGCGCCGCATCCGGGTTCGGGCCGCCTTGCGGGCGGCCTTCGTGGCGACGCCGGTCCTCTTTCGCGTCGCCGCTCCTCGCCGCGCCGCGGCCGCGGGGGATCGGCGGGTTCCGCGGCGGCGCCGCGCGGATTGCCTGGCCTGACGCGAGAGCGACGCCTTCGATCCGGCGCGGCTGCCCTCACGCTTCAGAGCCCGCGTGGTTGCGCGGCTACGCGCGCCCGACGGCGCACGCGGTTCGCGTTCGCCCTGACCGACTTCGTAGGCGCGCTCCGAGGACTCGCGCGTGCGCTCCGAGGTCTGCCCGCGGCCCGGTGGAGGGAGCGGAACGCCGGAGCGTCGCGCCTTCGACAGCCCGATCGCGATCGCCTGCTTCGTGGATCGCGCGCCGTGCTTGCCTTCGCGGATGTGGTGCATCTCCTCGCGGACGAACTCGCCAGCGGCCGTGGACGGGCCCTTGCCCTCCTCCAGATCTTCCTTGGCACGTTCGATCGTCTTCTTCTCGGGCATCGCGCGTTCCTCCTCGGCTGGAGTTCGTTCCTTACGGTATCGCTCGTCTCGATGAGCCGCATCGTCCGTGCCAAGCGCGCACGTGATGGGTGCCGCTCTGGCGGCGAGCGGGCAGCGCTCGTTTCAGGATCACGTCGCGCGGCGCCCCGATGGTCCCGCACCCGACGAGGTCGAAATGACGCGGTAAGGCTTACCCGAAGTGGCCTGGCGCGCTCGCCGTCAGCCGTCGAACGAGCGTCGCCTCGCGCGTGCTATCGTGGGCGGCGCGGAGGACACCATGGAGAGAACACTGATCGCGAACGCGATGATCCTGGACGGCAGCGGCAGCGCACCCTTTACCGGAGACGTGCTGGTGGAGGGCCAGCGCATCGCCCGCGTGGCGCGCGGCGGAGGCGTGCCGCGCGATGGCGCGCGCGTCATCGACGGCACCGGCGCCACGCTGATGCCGGGGCTCGTCGAGCCGCACGGCCACCTGAGCTATCCCGACGCGGCGCGGAACGCCGACTTCACGCGGCTGCCGCCCGAGGAGCACGTGCTGATCACGATGCGGAACGCCCGCACGGCGCTCGACTGCGGGTACACCAGCGTGCTGTCGGGCGCCTCGGCCAAGCCCCGGCTCGACGTCGTCATCAGGAACGAGATCGACGCGGGCCGCATCCCCGGCCCGCGCTATCTGGCGAACGGCCCGGAGATCACGGTCACCGGCGGACTCGGCGACGAGAATGTCCTCCACCTTCCGCACATCGAGACGCCGACGTTCGCGTGGGTGGCCGACGGGCCTGACGAGATCCGGAAGGTCTGCCGGCTCCTCGTGCGGGAAGGCGTCGATCTGCTGAAGCTGAACGTCTCGGGCGACACGGGGCCGCGCCATTCGCGGTCGCAGCGCGCGGTGATGACCGATGCGGAGATGGCGGCCGCGATGGAGATCGCCCGTGCGAACGCGGTGCGCGTCTGCGCCCACGCCCGCAGCGCGGAATCCGTGAAGATGTGCGTGCGCCACGGCATCGGCATCATCTACCACGCCAACTTCGCCGACGAGGAGGCGCTCGATCTCCTCGAGGCGAACCGCGACTGGTGCTTCGTCGCTCCCGCGCTCGGCCTGACCTATCAGGCGTGCCATGCGGGAAGCGAGTGGGGATTCACGCCGGCCATGGCCCGCGAGCGCGGCCTGCTGCACGAGCTCGACGTCTCGGTCGACACGATCGGCCGGATGAGAAAGCGCGGCATCCGTGTGCTGCCCGGCGGGGACTACGGGTTCGCCTGGAATCCCCACGGCACCTACGCGCGGGACCTCACGCTGTTCGTCGACGTGCTGGGGTTCACGCCGATGGAGACGCTGGTCGCGGCCACGCGGCTCGGCGGAGAGATCATGGGGCGCCCGGACGAATTGGGCCAGGTCAGGGCTGGCTATCTCGCGGATCTCCTGCTGGTCGACGGCGACCCGCTCACCGACATCAAGCGCCTGGAGCGCCAGGACTCGCTTCTCGCGATCATGAAAGACGGCCGCTTGCACAAGGCTCCGCCCGGGTGATTCCGCCGCGTGGCACGTTCGTTGCTCGTCTCGAGTTGCAGCATCCGCGATCGGATGCACGGCGATGTTCGATTTATTGTCGAGCCGTATCGAGAGGAGGTACGTGATGAAGAAGGCAACCGCCGTAGTCGGTGGAGCGCTGGCGATGATGTTCCTGGCCGGTCCGGGTTTCGCCCAGACCGCAACGCAGACGCCGCCGCCGGGGATGACGTTTTCGCAGCCCGCGGAGACGACGCCGCCGGCCAAGAAGCCCGGCATGCTGTCGATGTCGCACCGCGTGAGCGGGGACATCGTAACGTCCGATGCGAGCAACAACGTCCTGACCGTGAAAACGGCGAAGGGCAAGGACTACACGTTCGCGGCGGACAGCGACACCGCGGGACAGCTCGCGAACCTGAGGCAGGGCGATCACGTGAAGGTGACGTACAAGAAGAAGCACGACCAGATGATCGCCACGAAGATCGTCCAGACCCCGGGCAGGACCCGATAGCGTTACCTCCGGCTGACCTTCTCGCTCCCTAAGGGCCGACGGAGCCGCGCGGCGCGGCGCGTGACTCGCTTCGAGCGCGCGCCGACCGCGCGGACTCCGATGCGTACCCGATCCCGCGGTGCAGAACGCCAGGCGCTTGCGGTGGGACTGCAACCACACCGCCCTGCACGTGACGGCGGAGCACGGCGGGGTGGAGCTGGCGCGGATGCTTCCGAACATCCGCGACGACAAGTATCACGCAACCGCGCTCGGCTGGGCGGAGTACTGCGGGCAGCCGGCGGTCGCCGCGCTCCTGGCGCGAGCGCGGCGCGCCCGCGTGAGAGAATCGAAGGGGGCCGTCGAGGTCCCCTTCGAGCATCCCCGGGGAAACTAGGTTGCGGCGGCGGCGCCGGCGCTCGGAGCGGACCAGCTAATTGCGGATCGTGGTTTTGCTACTCCGACGCACTCCTACGGGTCCCGCAGCCCCGCGCGGTCGTTCGCCGAGCCGACGAGCCCGGCGTAGCTGGTGTGGGAGAGGAACCGCCGGAGGTCGGCGACGGGCGTGACGAACGTCTGGCCGGGGACCGGGACCTCGATGTACCAGGGCGGATTGGCTCCCTGCGAGGTCACGCGCGCGGTGCTGTAGCCCTCGACGATGCCAATCAGCGTCCCGTCGCGCGCCTCGAACACGCCGCCGCCGCTCGACCCGTAGCTCACCTGCGCATCGACCATCAGACGCGCGGCGCTCTCGCGATCGCGGCGATCGCCGTCCAGGGTGACCTGGCTCACGATGCCGCGCGTGAGCGTCATGTGCTTACCCCACGGAAATCCCACGACCCACACCGGCTCGCCGAGCAATCCGGCTCCGCCCGTGCGCGCGGGCACGCAGTGGTCGCTCTCCGCCTTCAGCAGCGCCAGGTCGATGTCGGCGTTGTCGCGGTAGGCGATGACGCTGGCGGGCGTCTTCACGGGCTCGCCGCGATGGGCATCGAACACCACGTACGCCTGGGTCTCGCCGACGAGGCCGGACACGGTGTGGCCGGCCGTGACGATGTAGCACGCGGTGTGGTCACCGGCCGGCTGCGCCGCGATCGCCACGCCCGAGCTGCTGCGGACCCGCCGGCCCTCTTTCTGCTCGATGACGATCTGGACACCCGAGGGGAGGATGCGCTGCAGCACCTCCTCGCGCGACGGCTCCCAGAGGCGGGAGATCGTGCATCCCCCCGCGAGGGCGGCGAGGATCACCAGGCCGAGAGTTATGAGGATTGGCGAAGAGCGATGACGCATTGCCGAGCGGGGAAGATAATACCCCGACATGCTGCGCCAGGCCAGAGGACGCGTGGCACCCCGATTGCTCTTCGGATGGCATCGCGCCGGAGCCCCTGCGCACGAGAGCCTCCGGCCGAGGAGGGAGAAGGCATATGAGGCGTGACGAGAGATCGCGAGGAAGAGTCGGCCTGGCCATCGTCGGCCTCTCCGCGGCGCTGGTGATCGCGCCCGCCGTCGCGCAGACGCCGCCGCCGAGCAACGTCCCCACCCTGCCAACGCCGGCCCCGGGCAAGCCGACCGACATGCTCGAGGGATCGGTGAAGAAGCTCGATCCCGAGAAGGGGACGATCGAGGTCTACGCCGGCCCGCTCGGCATCTTCGGCAAGACGCTCGAGGTGAACGCGAACACCGAGATTCAGATCGATGGACGACCCGGCACCCTCGGCGACCTGCGGGAGGGCGCCAGCATCAAGGCGTCCTACGACGGGCGCGACGGGCGCAACGTCGCCACTCGCATCGAGGTGATGCCGGCCCGGTGACGCGCCGGATTATCGCGCTACGATTCCTTCTTCGCGGACGTGGCCGGGGCGTGGAACTCGTCGCTCTTGGCCTTCATGCGGTTCACGAGCTCGGCGTACGACGATGTCTCGATGATCTTGTTGAACTGGCCGCGGTAGTTCGCGATCAGGCTCAACCCCTCGACAGACACGTCGTAGACGAGCCAGCGGTCGCCCTTCTGCATCATGCGGTAGTCGACTGGGATCTCGGTGCCCTTCTTCGTCGTGAACTTCGTCTTTACCGTCGCGATGTCGCCGGCAACCGAGTCGCCGCTGTAGGTGATGCGCTCGCCGCTGTACTGCTCGATCTTGCCGATGTAGGCGCGCTCGAGCAGGTCGGTGAACAGCCCCGTGAACTCCTGGCGGTCCTTGTCCGACAGGCCTTGCCAATGCCGGCCGAGCGACCGCTTCGCGGCCTCGGAGAAGTCGAAGACCTGCTGGGCGGCCTGCCGAACGGCCGTGCGTCGCTTCTCCGGGTCGGCCTTCGACGCGGGGTCGTCGAGGACCTTGATGACCTGTTCGATGGATCCCTTGAGCTGATCCGTCGGCACACCGGCCGACGCCGGCGAGACTGACGCCAGCAGGAACACGCCGAGTACCGTCGCCGCCGCGCGATGAGCCGGTCGATTCATGGTGTCCTCCGTCGTGCGGATCGTTGAGCCGCGGGCCTCGACGCGGACGGCGTCGACCGCGCTCCATCGCGGAAGCACTGTCCGTGCCAGGCAAGTGTGGAACCGATGCCGCTGAAAACACGTCGATTCGCCGTGGGCGCCAGAGATCACGTGCGGCCAGCGGCAACGCGACGGGAAAGAGTTACACGACAGCGAACTTTCGACGAGAAGTCAGATCTCCGAGTGGCCGCTGCCGCGGCTGTCGACCCCGCGGCCGCGCGCCTCGGTGATCCAGCCGAACTCCTTCAGGATCTGCTGGCTGTACGTCACCCGGCCGGTCACGCGGTCGAGCGGCTCGGTGGTGAGCAGGAGCGCAGCCCTGGCCATGAGGATCGGCGGCTCGCCTCGCGGGTCGTCCATGTCCTTGACCAGGCGGTGGTACACGGTGCCCGGGGTCGGGACCACCTGCGATGGCGACACGCAGGTGACGGAGATCCCGTGCTGATACACCTCGGACGCCAGGCCCTGGGTGAAGCGCTCGAGCGCGGCCTTCTCCGCGCCGTAGCACGTCCCGCCGCGCGCTCCGACCGCGGGATCCGGATACGGCCCGCGCCCGGGCCCGATGGCCGCGCCGGACGAGATGTTCACGATCACTCCCGCACGCCGGGGAATCATGTCGGCGAGCGCGAGCTGGCTCAGGATGAACGGCGCGTGGAAGTTTACCGCCCACGAGCGCATCCACCGGTTCAGCGGGTACTCCGCGATCGGCACGTAGTAGGTGAGCGCGGCGTTGTTGACGAGCACGTCGATGCGCCCGCCGATCCGCCGCACCTCACCGATGAGCCGCTCGCACTCGGGCGGTTCGGCGATGTTCGCGGCGACCGCGTGCGCCTCGCCGCCGGCGGCGCGGATCTCCGCCGCCGTCGTCTCGAGCGCCCCGGCCAGGGGATGATCGCCTTCGCGGAGCGTGCGCGCCGCGCAGACCACGCGCCCCCCTTCCGCCGCGAAGAGCCGCGCGATCTCTGCGCCGATGCCGCGGCTGGCGCCGGTCACCAGCACCACCTTGCCGTCGAGCCGTTTCATCCGCCGCGGCCTTCAGTCGACCGGGACGAAGATGCAGTGCCGGAGCTTTCCGTCGACCGCCTTCGACAGGTGTCCCTTGCCCCAGGTGTCCTCGACGAGGAGGATCTCGCCCGCGCCGATCCGGCGCTTCTCCCCGTCGCTCGCCGTGATCTCGACGCCCGCGTCCAGGTTGATGATGTACTGCCGCCGCGGCGCCGGGTGCCAGTCCAGATCGTAGGTCGGCGGGACCTCCCGGAAGATGATGCCGGTGGCGGGAAGGCGCTTGGACAGCTTGCCGGCGCGCGTCT
>Ga0126379_10003358_pt1 | contig 10344 bp, 8 predicted proteins | sample PanSoiMetPlot_24_FD_92640 | JGI IMG/M metagenome (GOLD analysis project Ga0126379, IMG submission 92640) | Tropical forest soil microbial communities from Panama - MetaG Plot_24 | ecosystem: Environmental > Terrestrial > Soil > Tropical forest > Bulk soil | place: Panama | collected 2016-02-17 | reverse complement strand
CTCAACCGAGCATTCGTCAAGTTCTGTTACGGAAACTGACGGAGAGCGTAGGAAGTAGGCGTGCCAATCGCAAGAAATCGATCTGGGTGCCGATCCCTTCGCATGGCCGCTCCTGGCCCAGGGCTGCCGACCTTGGCGGCGGCGCAACTCGGCGGCTCTCGGGGGTACACCGGTCGTGGTGCCAACCTAGTTCTGACGGCAGCCCATGACCCGTTCCGGACGTCATGCTGTGCACGGAGGAGGCTTTCGTTACCTGTCGCCTTTAGGTTGTCTTCCCGTTTTGGTAGAATTATGGCAAGATGGCAGGAGGACGCTTTCGCCTGGTCGGAGATGGTTTGCGGCAGCGCATGGGTTGGGACCAGCACGGAAGTCGCGGCGTAGAGAAGATAGAGACCGCGCGCATTTGGGATGCCGCCCCGGGGGAATGAAATCGTGGTCCTGTGCGGTGCCTTCATTCACCTGCGTTTCTAATTTCGCAGTCTGCTCCGTCTCAGCAAGAGGAGGCGTGCCAATGACGAAGTTCGTTGATGTTCCACTGGTAGACATTGCGACCTTGGCGCGAGGAGGCGTCGATGCGGCGCATGAGTTGCTCGTAGTTGAGCGCGCATGTGCACGCGAAGGGTTTTTCAGGCTTCGAGATAACGCAGGCATCCCTGGGGGTCTCGTCAAGCAGAATTTCGAGCTGGATCGAATCTTATGGGGATCTTTGCCAGAGCAACTTGCAACTCTGGTCACTGATCCGAGCCGTGATCTCTCGGGCCGTGGGATCGAGACGAAAGGCGCAAGGACACTCGATATTCGGGTAACGGAAGGAAAAAACGATATCAGCATGTCGTTCGGTTGGACACGTGAATTCACGGCGGACGAGGCGCACGAGTTCGAGACCCGTTGCAAAGAGGCATTGGGTGTAGTGCCAGCATGGTTCATCGATTTCGTGCGTAAGCCCAACCGCTGGCCTACATGGGTTTCGGGATTTTCTGACGCGAAACTCAGGCTCGTCGAAGCTTGTCGTACCCCGATGCAACTTTTCTGCGGAGCCTTGGAGAGTGTTGCCGGCTTTCCGCGCGGAGAAATCACAGGCATGATCGAGGCCTATAATGTGCGCGCTCGCTCAAATGCGTACCCACCGGTAACAGGGGATATACACGAAGGGCAGCAGCGAGCGGGAAAGCATACGGACTACGGGATCTTGACATTTCTCTTCACGGGCGGTCCGGGACTCATCATTCAGGAAAAAGGCACCGCGCCTCTGGATGACCCTTTGGAGGGCCTCTGGCACCGAGTGCCGCATATCCAAGGAACGGTGATTTGTAACATCGGCGATGTGCTCATGTTGAAATATGGCCTACCCGCGACCCGTCACTGCGTGACGACTGTCGCGGAGAACGCGCGTGAATTGCGTCAATCTATAGCTCTGTTTCTGCATGCAGATTGGTGGGCCAGTGTGCAACCGAGCATGTATGCCGGGGAAGCCCTTTCAAACAGACTGACCGCTGCGTACCGCTATGCGAAGTCGCCAGCGGATTTGAGTGAATGACACTTTCACACGACGAAGACGGATTACGATCATGAGCCGCAAGGTCGGGGGCTACTTGCCCCCAAATTTGGAGGACCGCAACGCGCGCCGAGCACGAGAAGTCCGGTTTTGCTGCTGTAGAGGGGGCCTCCACCGGTACGTTAATGCCAGACGGATGCGGGCTGTTGAGGGTAACCGAGAGTCCGTTGTTGTGAAGGTTTTCGGACGCCGGCCGTCACGAACGCTTCCACACGCACGGCGGCCGGCGTCCGAAAACCTCCAAGGGAGGAAACCGCGGGGAGGGGCACGTATTGGGCGGTGCCGCGTGCTCAGCTATGGGGATTTGGCGGCGGACGGGCAACGGCTAAGGCCGGCGCCGCGATGGAGTAAGCGGTGGCGATGGCGTTGCCGCTGAGATGTGAGGCGTCTTTCTGATCTGCGGGCCGGTGTTGTGGCGGAAGATCGGTGTGGTGAACGCAGCATTGAAGCGCGCCCCGCTGTGGCCGGCTGAGGAGCGAGCGGACAGACGAACGGCTTTTCGGGTTGGTGGCTGTGAGATTGTCATGAGGTGTCGAACCTGACCTTCGGCGGAAGCGGCGTCGGCCGGTGCTTGGGCTGTTGCCCCGGCAAGAAGGTCTCGATGATGCGCATGCGGCCGCCGCAGCAAGGGCAGAGATGCTCTGGCGGATTTGGCTCTTCGGGCTGAGCGCTTGTCGAAGCCTTTGTGTGGGCGGCCTTGATGGCGTCGATCGGGATGAGCGGCACCGCGAGCATCTCGCGGATACGCGCGATGTTGTTGGCGCGGATTGGGCTGGTCAGCAGGCCGTAGTAACGGATGCGATGGAAGCCTTGTGGCAAGACGTGCATCAGGAAGCGACGGATGAACTCGGGGGTATCGAGCGTCATCACGGCGTATCGTTCGCGCCCTTCGAGGCGGTAATCCTTCCACTTGAAGGTGACGCCGTTGTCATTGAGCGCGACCAGGCGGCGGTTGGAGATGGCGACGCGATGGGTGTAGCGGGCGAGATAGCGCAAGACTTCCGCGGGTCCCCCGAATGCCGCCGCGTACGATATCGAAGGTACTGGTCGAAATGCCAAGATGAGACGCTGCGCAAACGCACCGACTTCTCCACAAGCCAGCGGCTAAAACTGACAGCGATCCAAATCCGCCTACGCAGCGAACATAGCGAGTATCCCTGTCCGATCGCCCACTTCGAAAACGAGACAATGTAGGGCGCCATGGGGATGCTCCTGTTTTGAGTGAAGGTTGCAACCCTTCGATCTCAAGACAGGACGCTCCCATCCGCTACATTATGAGCTGCGCTCGAAGCGGCTCCGCAGCACCCTACCGCGCAAGCGGTTTAGTCCGTTGGGCCTTAACGTCGGTTCGCTGCGATACCGTAATCTTTCCGGAGTCTGACGTAGACCGGACTTGTCGCGGACATCGCGAAAACGGCGCTCATGACCCAAAGGTGACATGGACGTGCGGGGTCTAAAGGTGGCGGGCACGACCTTTGCGTTTTGGAGAGCGGGCCTTGTCCACTGGGAGTGATTCGGCCGCCACCTCCAGGAAGGCATGCACGAGCCGCACGCGGACTGAAGCTCTACTCCAAATGAGCCCCAACCGCCTGCCGAACCGGTTGGGAACCAACGAAAGCTTTTTGATCGACAAGCCTTCCGGCCAGGGCGGTGCTGAGTCATGCACCAGCCCGACGCCCAGGCAACGGTCATCCATGACGGCGATCGCTTCGAGGGTATCGATGTCGAAGCGATCTGCGTGCGGTCAGGGCGTGGTCGCCGAACACTGATTCTCGCAGCCGATTTGAAAGAATGGCACCTAGGAAGGCGTCGGCGGCGCGCGGCAATCGGTCGGTCGTTATCTCGCCTTCTCTTGACCAGGCGCGGGAGAAATTCGAGGAGCTGCTCCGCAATCACCTCGGCCTGATGTCGGAGGACACTCATCCTCGAGGAGCGAGAGTGGTGAAATAGGATATCTCTTTTGAGCAACGAGGAGGATGTAAGGTTGTGCTTCCTGGACCGGTCGCCAAAATTCTTCACCCTCTTCGGCCACTGCTTGCGATGTGGCTATCATCGGCTTCCACGCGACGCTCATACCGGCTGAGGTAACAGCCTGCTCATATTCGGCCTGCGTGTACTGGCGCTTGAAGAGTGGCTCTTGCAGCCCTGGCTCTCCAGTTCTTTTCATGAACTCCATCTTTACCAGGTTGCCTTCGAGCTTTGTCATGCGTCGAACGAAAAAGTTTGTTTCGAATTTCGTAAATCGAGGATTGAGGGTGACCGACACAAACCTTCCTCCCGCGACAAGGTGTTGATTCACGGATTGAAAAAAAGTCCCCAATTCGGCGACGTTCTCCGCATAGGGCAATACCATAACCGACGTGGCCGAATCGAACCGACGATGATCGGAGAATGTTTGCGGTGTCCCGACGACGTATTCGATATCTAAGCTTCGTGCATCTTCGTGCGCCCGCGCCAACTCTATTTGTTTTGGGGACCGGTCGTAGCCCACTACGAAAGCGCCTTGCTTGGCTAATAGATGCGGAAAGGGGCTATTGCCGGTTCCGATATCCAAGACTCGCTTTCCAGGAAGCTCGCCTAGTTCTCTCATGACAGCGGGATAATGGAGTCCCGAACGATACTCATCAGTGGCGACGTACCGTCCATACTCTGGAATTTCGCTGAAGTCCGTCATGTTGCCGTCCTCGATTGCGGGCGCAGTTCAACTGCGCGACACGGTGCGGGGGTAGACACGCGCAAAATGGCTGCTCGGCTCGCGGTCAAAAAATTAGGCGATGGCATGCGCGTTGGTGGATCGTATTTGTGTTGACAGAAGGCGTTCCCTAAGAAAACCGCCCACCCACGAGAAACCTCGACCGTTTCCGGCTCAGACGGCGAGAGAACCCTTATCTGACGCCAGCAGTCGCTTTCGCAGACGCTTCAGCCACGCTAACGCCAGGAAGGCCGCCAAGAGGTCGAGTGCGGCAGCGATCATGAAAACGATTCTCCAACTTCCTGTCCCAGCTGGCAGCAAGTTTGCAAGAGGAACGACAAACGCGGCCATACCCTTCGCGGTGTAAAGCAGTCCGTAGTTGGCCGTCACGAATTTTCTACCGTAAAGATCTGCGCACATGGCGGGAAACAGCCCGTAGATCTCTCCCCAGGCGAAAAATACCAAGCCCGACAGAATAACGAATAGCACCGGATCATGCGCGAAGGAGAGCAGCCCATAAACAGCGAATGCTTCAAGCACGAAGGCGATGAACATCGTGTTCTCGCGGCCGATATGGTCTGAGATCCAGCCGAAGAACGGTCGCGTCAGGCCGTTCATCGCACGGTCGAGCGCAAGTGCGAATGTGAGCGCCGGCAGCGTCAACCCGAGGAGAGTGACGGGTATATTGTCAATTTTGAAGTCTTTTGCCATCGGTCCGAGCTGTGCTTGTGCCATCAGTCCGCCAACACCCACGAACACGAACATTGCGTACATGACCCAGAATGGCGGTGACTTGATCACTTCGGTCAATGCACAATCCCGCCGGCTCTGCTGCACTGCTGCCACGACTGGCATCGCTAGCTCTACCTCGTCCGGTTCGGGAGCCCGCAGAAGTTGTGCGACCAAGAAGACGACAAGGCCTTGGCCAAGTCCAAACCAAAAGAATGCCGCTTCGTAACCATTCGTCTGGATCAGATTTTGGATAGGCAGAACAGTAAGCGCAGAGCCCGCACCGTAACCTGAAGCCGTCAAGCCTGCCGCCAGGCCGCGTCGGTCGGGGAACCATTTCAGTGCGTTACCCACCGCTCCGCCATAGACGACGCCGACGCCGAGACCGCCGAATACGGCTGCGAGGTAAAGCAGGAACAGCGAGTCGGCATAGGAATTGAGTACCCAGGCCGCGCCAACGAGAAGGCCCGCACCGCTGATCATCACCCGCGGACCGAATCGATCGACCAAGTATCCGTGGAGCGGTACCAGCCAGGTTTGGGTGAGAACGAAAATCGTGAACGCCCATTGGATCGCATAGCGGCCCCAGTGATACTTCTGATCGATGGGATCGACGAAGGGCGTCCAACCGAGCTGGAGATTCGCCACCATGACCATACAGACAATCCCGAGTGCCAGCTGCCCCCACCGCGATCCGCCGGATATGACAAGATGGGTTTCCGCTGTGCCTAATGCCGTCATGACTGTTGTCCCCCCGCTGCTTGGCGTTTTCCAACTTTGTCGGTATCGCACCGTAGCCAGGGAAGAGTTCCCGGCTCCGCCCCGCTTAGACATCGCGCCCCACCCGCCGCACTGGAGAGCGGGCGTCGTCAACCGAATCCCTGATACAAGCTACCGCTATTTTCCACGCTGCTTGCTCGACGTGAGAAATTGTTGAGAGAGCCCCCGGTCGGATGGACCGCGATCTACCGTGGCCTCGGTCGGCGCGATTTCTGCTTTTTGGATCGCGGCAAGCTTTTCAGCAGCTATCCAGTACCGGTTCCAGCCGGGCACTTTTGCTGCCAAATTGACGGCCCTCCACTTGGGATGAAACGAGGGCTGCAAGAGCTTGTCGAACCGCTCAAAATAGTATTGGACGAAACGTTCCAACCGCCTCGCCCGGTCACTTCCCTTGGGAAAGTTGTAGACGGCGAGGACGGCCGACATGCACAAGGTATCGACCATTTGTCCCGCTGGGATAAGCTGGGGATAGTCGTCGTGGGATAGCGGACAGGGAACGTAATAGTCCGCGAATTTTGGGCTGAAGTCGATGGCAAGGAAATGGAACCCAGGTTCCGGTTTGAGCTTGACGAACAGATCGTTAGGTTTGCCGCCGGTGGAGACAATCGCCGCGATCTCACCGGACTTCATCTTCTCGAGCGCAATGGTGTTATTGACGTAGACCAGGTCGGGATGGACGCCCAAACGTTCGAATACGATGGGTCCGGTGGTCGTGGCGCTGCCGCCCTTCGTCCCCAAGCTGACCGTCTTGCCCTCCAAGTCCTTGACCGTCGCTATTTCCGGCCGGGCGAAAACATAGAGCTCACCTAGCAGCAGTTGGGAGATATAGTTGATCCGCTGCTCGATATCTTTGACCCGACCCGATTTCTTATAAAGTTCGAAAGTGTCGGTGTAGGTGATGGCGACATCGACCCCCTTGAGATACAAGAGGTCGTTGATATTCTCGTTGCCGCCGTAACTTACGATTGGCAGAATTCGGAGGTTTTCACCATCATCCAGCCCCTTTGCCAATTCGACGGCAAAACGGATGAAGGTGCCTTCGAAGAACCCCCCTGCGATCCCTATTGTCCAGTTGTTGATATCGGCGGCTTTTGATTTCTCGCCAGCAGCGGCTGCTGTCGGGGCAGGCCGAAAGGTCACTTGCGTCGCCTTTAGGGTGGTGGAATCCGTTTGCGCCATACATGGAGACGCCGGCAACAGCAGCGCGACGAGAAGCCAAATTCGCAACTGTGAGAATATACGCATTAGTGGATTTCCTTGTTTGAATGCGCTTGGCAAGCGGGATCGCCGCTAGCACGAAGCCACCGGCCGATCCCGAACATGGGCAGCAGCTTGACGCCCATCGGTTCACTCGGGCAGCCGCGCCAGCCTCTTCAGCCGCTCCGGGGCCACGGCGGAGCCCAAATCCTTCGCTTTCTCGTACCAAGTTTGAGCCAAACCAACGTCTGCCGTGATTCCGCCTTTGGCGTTCAGTTTCCTGAGCGCTAGCGGGTCGTAGGTTTCAGCAAGCGCGAAGGCGGCTGCCGGATCGCCTGCTTCCGCGGCGGGTCGGAGCATCATGCGGGCCGCCTCGACGTTTCCATTCGCCATGTGCTCCGCGCCGCTCTTCACCATGACCTCGATGTCGCTGGCCGCGAGCTGCCGCACAGGCGGCGCAACAGCGCTCTTAGGTAACCATTCCAATCGCAGGCTCTTGCGGTCAGCCAGGGTATTGTCGACAAGACGCAGTTCCAGCGTTAATTGCATGGCGCCGACAAAGCCGCGGGGCGGCGTGATCGCCGCTTCTCCGAGTTCCTGGGTTGACAGTCGCCATGTCGTCGGCCCCGCCCGCGTGCCGACTGACAACGTCGATCCGGGCGCAAGTCCGCCGATCACCACCGCGGCGTCCGCACCAACGTCCGCAGCTGATACGCTCAACCGCGCCGGTTCGGATGCGGTGACGCCCGGCTTGACCACGCGGTTAGCGACCTCCGCACTATCAAGCTTTCGGCGGGTTTCGCCTTGCTCTGGCGGGTTGGCTGGCGCCATCCGCAGGGCGGTCTCGACCGGTTCGCCGGCATTGTCGCCTTTGACCGCATCCGCTTCAGCCACCGCGATGGCTGCCCGAGTATTCTCGTTCTCTTTAGCGGCTGTGACGGCGGTCGCAGTTTGCCTGTCCTCTTGGATCGCCGCACCGGTAGTTGCCGCATGCTTATCCCAATTGATTTCCAAGATGGTTGTCATCGGCAGGTGCGCGAATAACCCATATCCACCGACCAGCGCCCCGATGGCAAAAACCGCGACGGTGGCGCATATCCTCTTCAACCGAAGGCGCCGACGCGCGAGCTGCGACCGCTTGAGCGTCAACTGAAATTGCTGACGCTCGAGTGCCAGCAGATCCTGGGCCGACCGGTTCTTCAGGTCGCGGAGGTGGGCATTGGCGGCGATAATCTGTCTGAACCGCTCGGCAGCATCCGGATCGTTGGGATGAAGGTCGGGATGGTGCGCCTTGACAGCGTTGCGGAACGCTTTCTTAAGAGCATCAGCGTCGTTATCCTCACTCGCACCTAGCAGCTCGTAAATCGATTTCATAAGCACGCTCTCAATCTATTAAAGGAATCGCCAGAGAACCCTGCATTCTCGGCACAGCAAGAAATCCGTGCGGTCGAACCAATTCCTTAACTGTGGTTTTGACTGGCGCGCATCCAAAGAACGCGCATTAGCGCCGTTGGGCGGCGGTTACCTGCTTTACACTATCGAAGTGCGTAGCCGGCACCGTCGCTGGCGATCTTGCCAAGTCCGGAGGAAGGTGGCGTACAGCGCTCGCACGTAGGCGGCATCGCCGGAAATCATCAATTGCTCTTTGCCCAAGCTGATGTGGAAAGCAGCATGGCCCGGCGGTCGCGACGTTGTAGGCATTTCAAGCCCCCCTCAATTCCCCATTGAGCACTCACCTACACTGGCACTGTCAAGGTAGAAGTCGCCCCAAATGCACCTTGTGAGTGATGATCGACATTACGGTGATTTCATGACACCAGCGCAAATAAAAGTTCAGCAGGCCAAATGATTGGTTTGCACGCGGGCGCAGCCGCGAAAATCTGAGTGGCGTCAGTCGGTGCGATGATTTTGAGCGGCCGGCGATTTCGGACTTGAGTTCGAGCCGGCCGGGCCCAGCTGGGTATGAGGTGCCGTCCAGTGGCGCTGCAGCGGCGATCGGACGGACCGGGGCCTCAGGGCAACGGGGACGCAAAATCGAACTGACGCACGACTGCAAAGTCAAGGGTGCGAAACATGGCGAGTTGATCGCGGTGCCTTGCATTCTGGGACAAACCACTCGAAAGCGCACAGAATGTCCGAAATTGGCCCGAGTCGGAAGCGCTGGCGGTTGGCTGGCGGGTCCGCTTACTGAGGTAGACCTGCCGTGGCGACCAGCGAATGGCACGGCTCATTTTGACCCACACCGGTCATGGTCGCGATCCGCACCGGCTCGTGCCCGACGCGCTATTCGATGACCTCGTCGGCTAGCGCCAGCAGCGTTGGCGGGAGTGTGAGTCCGAGCGCCCTCGCCGTTTTGGTGTTGATGACGAACTCGAATTTGGTCGGCTGCACAACCGGAAGATCGGCCGGTTTTTCGCCTTTAAGAATGCGGCCGGTATATGCCCCCATTTGGCGAACGACATCAATGATATCGGGGCCATAGCTCAAAAGGCCCCCTGCCCGCACGTCAGCGCTGTAGGCAAACATGGTGGGTAGCGCAAAGCGAGCCGCATGCGACAGGATTTGATCGCGTTTGGCATTAACTATCACACCACCGCCCACCACCATGGCGCCGGCCTTGTGCTCCGCAAGCGTGGTAAAGACCGGCGCCATCTCGGTGTCGGTCGTTATGTTGAAAACCAGCAAGCGCAACCCGAGAGTGCGGGCCGCCGATTGCATATATCTGGTCTCCGCCTGATCTAACGGAACATCGGCGGGACCGACCCACAAAGCAATTGTTTCAGCGGCCGGAACCGCTTTGTGTACCAACTCAACCGCGGCGCCAAGAAGGACGACGCCCGTGAGATTACCGCCCGGGCGATTAAGGCTCGCCACCAAACCGAACTCGACCGGATCAGTGCCCGCTATAAAAATGATTGGTATGTCCCGCGTCGCCGCTTTGGCAGCCGATGCCGTAAAGCCTTGAGCTGCGATGATCGCCGCCGGCCTTCGGCGTACCAGATCAGCGGCAAGCGCCGGCAGCCGCTCGGGATGGCCGTCCGCGGTGTGATATTCGATAGTCACGTCGCGGCCCTCTGAAAGGCCGACCTCCGCCAAACCCCGGTGAAACCCCTCGATACCTTCACGCGGCGGTAACCCGGGCCGCGCGTCGAGCCAGACGACGATCGGCTTCGTCTGTTGTTGCGCCCTGACAAGGAGGGGCCACCCAGCCGCGCCAAGCCCAGAAATGAACTCGCGCCGTCCGATCATGAGCAAATCTCCATCCCCGCAGGGTGGGCTTCAGTTCGCGCGGCGAAATTAACATATTCGAAGGACGCAGTGTAGGGCCATCGGCAGGCGGGTCGCTGGCTCGATGTCCCGTCTTGGCCCAGGGCTGCCGACTTTGGCGTTG
>Ga0126379_10003356_pt1 | contig 10345 bp, 5 predicted proteins | sample PanSoiMetPlot_24_FD_92640 | JGI IMG/M metagenome (GOLD analysis project Ga0126379, IMG submission 92640) | Tropical forest soil microbial communities from Panama - MetaG Plot_24 | ecosystem: Environmental > Terrestrial > Soil > Tropical forest > Bulk soil | place: Panama | collected 2016-02-17 | reverse complement strand
GTGCTGTAGGTCGAGAAGAAAACATTAGCCAGGAAGACCTCGCCCAGTTCCCGTTCGCCGCGGCACTGCATCTCGGTCCTGAACGCCATCGGCGTCTCGTCGAGGAGCGGCACTCGCCCAAGAGATGGAATGTACCGGCAGATGTTCCTGCCAGGCAACTCGGCAGCCGGCACTCCCAGCAACCGATGTGCTGCCGAATTCGCACGAAGGATCGTGAGATCCGCAGACATAGTGAGGATCGCGGCGGGGCTACTCTCGATCAAGAATTCCAGCTGCTCCTCAGTCTGGCGCCTCGCAGCGACCTCTCGTTCCAAACGCTCGAGGTTTTCCCGCTCGAGCCGGCGGCTGCGCGTAGCCTCGTATGAAAACAGCCCGCTACCCGCCAGGGACGAAAAGATCAGGACATCCGATAACGCCACATTCAGTGTAAACGGGAAGGGGTCCAGTAGATCAGCGAGAAACGTGCACACGACCGCGGCCGCGACGATCTGCCAGCGGGGAGCAACAGTGCCCAGCAACAGGATGGGAAACAGGTACAGAAACCCGAAGGCGATATTGACCCTCACACGCCAGTCAACCAGAGCGACAATGGCAATAAGTATCCCCGCCAACAAGAGACGGGAGGCCTTTTGCGAATTCTGGAAAGACATGGGCAGTCCCTCGTAAATTCTAGGAATAATCGCCGCCCCATACAAGACCCGCGGCCGAAAGATAGGCTGCTTGAACCTAAAGATAGCTCAGCGGCCAGCCAGGCGATTTTTCATTCCAGTCCTCCTACTCATTGTAGTTTCAGACCGCTGGGATCCGCCCACATCCTCCTCACCACCAGCAGGGCCGGCAGTGTTCAGCCAAAAGACAGCCTGCCTCGTCCGATAGATAAGTAGTTGTTAGGTCGCTCGTGCGGCTATAGTTAGGCCTGCGGACGAGCGCTGCACGGCGGTCCTTGGCACCCGCATTAAAGCCGCGCATTCATTCCTGTACGAGAAAGGCCGGAGCACGCTGGAAGCGTGCGATCCCAGGAATCGTGGGGCAGTCCAAAGCCGCCCGAGCACTCAAGCCAATTGTGTGAGATTGGGGCCGGCGCTCAAGCAAGGGACAGTGACTCATTGATTTCCGGATTATTCGGAGGACTTGGTGGTGCTCAAAAGTATTATTGTGTTTTCTTTGAGGCGGCGATCGATGGTTGTAGCTGCTCTGATTTTTTTTCTGGCCGGTGGCATCGTTGCCTATCGCCGCCTCAACATCGAGGCGTACCCCGATCCCTCGCCTCCGCAGATGGAAATCATAACCCAGGTGGCAGGCCAGTCCGCCGAAGAAATCGAGCGGTATATTACCATACCAATCGAGATAGCAATGGCAGGTATGCCAGGACTCGAACATGTCAGGTCGATCTCTTTGTATGGACTTTCGGATATCAAGGTCCAGTTCTCATACAGCAGCGACTACTATTTCGCTCAGCAGCAGGTGCTGAACCGGCTCAACACCCTTCAGCTCCCGAATAATGCCCAGCCTCTGTTATCGCCCGAGAGCGCCGTGGGCGAGGTCTACCGCTATCAACTGGTCGGGACTCCAGGTTATAGCTTGTCTGACCTGAAGACTCTGCAGGATTGGGTCCTCGAGCGGCGATTCAGGACAATACCCGGAGTCATTGACGTGGTCGGATGGGGTGGTCTCACCAAGGAATACCACGTGGATGTTGACCTTAACAAGCTCCAGGCCTATCGCCTGACCCTACCCCAGGTCCTGAGCTCAATATCGAGCAGCAATGTCAACGTCGGTGCTAGAACCCTGGACATCGGGCAGCAATCCGCCAATGTTCGGGGAATCGGACTCATCAGATCGTTGGACGACATTAACAATATAGTCCTGACTCAATCCAACGGAACACCAGTACTGCTCAAAGACCTCGCTCACGCTGATATCGGCAGTCAACAGAGGCTGGGTGTCGTCGGCAGGGATGAGGACAGCGACATCGTCGAAGGTATCGTGTTGATGAGGCGCGGCGAGAAGACGATGGAGGTCATCCAGCGAATCGAGGCCGAGGTCGACAAAATGAACAGGGCCGGAGTCCTCCCCGCGGGAGTCCAGATCAGGCCATATTACAATCGCCGTGATCTCATCGGCATTACGACTCACACCGTGCTCCACAATGTCATCTTCGGCATAGTTTTGCTCTTCTTTATCCAGTATGTATTTCTGGGCGATCTGCGAAGCGCCATTATCGTATCCGTGACCATCCCGGTAGCTCTTTTCTTCAGCGCAATAATAATCGTAATGCGAGGCGATTCGGCCAACCTGTTGTCGGTCGGAGCGATCGATTTCGGGATCATTGTGGATTCAACAGTGATCCTGGTCGAGAACATTTTCCGGCATTTGCGGGAGCCAGGCCCAGCAGTCCTCAGTCGCGACCGGCAACCGGGGCCCGATTCAAAACTCAGAAAGATACTGGCCGCTGCAAGCGAAGTCGATCGAGCCATATTCTTCTCCGCGGCAATAATCATCGCTGCATTCATTCCGCTTTTCACCATGCAAGGGGTCGAGGGCCAGATCTTCGCTCCGATGGCAAAGACCTATGGCTACGCAATCATGGGAGCATTACTGGCGACGTTCACCATCTCGCCGGCGCTTTCCGCAATCTTGCTCCCCGAAACCCCCGTCGAGCGCGAGACCTTCCTAGTACGAAAGGTAAAATCCGCTTACCAGTTTCTTCTCGAAAAGGCCCTCAAGTACCGGTTTATTACCGCGGGAGCGGCGGTGGTGCTATTCATCGTGACCGCCAGCATGGTTCCGAGACTGGGAACTGAATTCCTCCCGAAACTGGAGGAAGGCAACCTTTGGATCAGAGCTACGCTTCCGCCCACGATTGGGCTCGACCCCGGCGAACCGTACGTCGCAAAAATACGCCAGACATTAAACAGGTTTCCGGAAGTAACGACAGTCATATCGCAACATGGCAGGCCCGACGACGGTACTGATCCCACCGGGTTCTTTAATGCTGAATTCTTCGCCCCGCTGAAGCCCGTCGATCAATGGCCACGGGGCGTGACCAAGGCAAAGCTCATCGATCAGATGAAAACCGACTTGAACAAGGAGTTTATCGGAGTAGACTTCAACTTCTCCCAGAATATCGAGGACAACGTCGAAGAGGCGGTCTCTGGCGTCAAGGGCGAGAACTCTGTAAAACTTTACGGCCCCGACCTGGAGGTCTTGGAAAAGAATGCCGACCTTATAAAGACTCAACTGGAATCAGTTCGCGGCATCGAGGACGTTGGCGTATTTGCCGAACTTGGGCAGCCTAATCTGTTGATCGAAGTTGACCGGCAGCGCTCGGCCCGCTATGGCCTGGCGCCAGCCGACGTCAATTCAATAGTGCAGGCGGCCATCGGAGGGCAATCCGTCACCGACGTTTTCGAGGGCGAACGACACTTCCCGCTAGTTGTTCGACTGCTCCCCGAATACCGGCAAGACGTCCGAGCGATACGAAACATTCTGGTGCCGGCGCCCGGCGGTGCCCAGGTCCCCCTTGGCGAGCTGGCCGACATAAAGTTGCGATCGGGGGCCTCTTACATCTACAGGGAGGGCAATGAAAGATACATCCCTATAAAGTTCAGCGTTCGCGGCCGCGACCTTGGCGGAGCCATCGCCGAGGCTCAATCCAGGATAGCAGGCAGTGTCAGGCTGCCAGCCGGCTATCGAGCCGACTGGAGCGGCGAGTTCGGTGAGCTCAAGGAAGCTGAAGCCCGGCTGATGTATATAGTACCGATCAGCATCCTGCTTATCGTAATCCTTTTATACGGTGCCTTTAATAGCTTGCGCGACTGCTTTCTCGTGTTGATCACCATACCTTTTGCCGTCCTGGGCGGAGTACTTGCGCTTCTGGTCACCGGGTTGAACTTCAGCGTATCGGCGGCCGTCGGTTTCATATCGCTTTTCGGCGTTGCAGTGATGGAGGGCGTTATATTGATTTCCTACTACAACCAGCGGCGTCATCACGGCTACACCAGGGACGACGCCCTGAGACAGGCCGCCGAAGTCCGTATGAGGCCAGTCCTGATGACCTGCTTGTCAGCCTGCATCGGGCTCCTGCCGGCCGCAATTTCAACCGGAATCGGATCCGAGACTCAGCGTCCTCTGGCAACTGTGATCGTCGGCGGAATGCTGCTCGCTCCGATCTTGATCCTCTTGCTGGTGCCGGTCCTCCTGAGTTTCATGCCGGCCCGCGAGATGAGGGAGATCGAGTCCCTCGAACACGAGGAGTTAGGCTATGGTGAGGTACACGGCTGAAATGTTATGCGTGGTGTCATGGAAACCGGGAATCGGCAGCGAGAATGGTCGTTCAGTTAGTCCTGGCACTAGTAACACCGGCATCAGCAATAAAATCATTCCTGGCCGAGCTTGTTGTTGCAAGCAACCAGCGACCTGGCGGAAGCAAGCCAAACTCGAATCCGAAGTGATCGGTTGCCGCCGACTGTCACTTTTGCCAGTAACTCCGGTATTAGAATTGACTTCTGCGCAGGCATTTCCCTAAGATTGGAATAGTGGCGCTTTGTTACGATTTAGCCAACTAGAGGAACAGAAATGGCTAAAGGAAACAGAGAAGAGCAACATGCCACGAGCGGCGGCTCGACGGAGTCTACCACAAGCCAATCGACTGACTCGACTGGGAGTCCGCTATTGACCACCGCAATAGCGGGCGCGGCGATAGCAGTTCTCGCGCCGGAGTTGTTGCCCGGAATGGCATTGGGAGTTGCGGCGGTAATGGCGCCAAAGATTCTGCCTGTCGTCGGCAACATCATGAACCCTGTCTTCAAAACCGCCGTCCGGGCCGGCTACGGGGCCGCCGTCAAAGCACGGGAGATGGCCTCGGAAGCCGGCGAACAGATCCAGGACATCGTAGCTGAAGCGAAAGCAGAAGCGGCCGCCGCCGACCATCACAGAACCTCATAGGCTTTGATTCAGTCGGCAAGATAGCAACCACAGCGGCGCCCGGGCGGAGTTCGTAGTTTAACCGGGTTTTTACAAATGGCTCACGATGCAGAAGTCGCTCACCACATTCCAGGCAGAATGCGGGTTAAGCTGCCCCGTATGAAGGGCAAAACCGCGGCGCTTGACAGGATCAAGGAATCGATCTCCAAGATGCCTGGAGTTACCGGTGTTGACACCAACTCTACCACGGGCAGTGTGCTGGTTAATTACGATGCAAGTGGGTTCAAAGCGTTCCAGGGAACTCTTGCAGACCACGCTGAGCAAAACGATCTGTTTTCATTCAAACCTCCGGAATTGACGGAAGTCGACGACATTGCCGACAAGATCGAGGGCGAGGCCGAGTTCCTGGCCGAGCATTCACAACTGGCTCGCTCGCTGCTAAATATCTGCAAACAGCTCAATGATGAGGTCAGGCGATCGACGCACAACACCGTTGATCTCAAAGTGCTCGTTCCGCTCGGTCTCGCTGTATCGGCTTTCGCCGGGCAGGACGCCAGTATGGCGACTCCATTATGGGTCACGCTCGGCATGTTCGCGTTCAATGCGTTCGTCTCCCTGCACTCACACCAACAGACTCAACCGGTCACTCACCAGGTCGCATTCGACAGCGTTGAGCGTCTCATGCCGCCTCGAGAGACCGCGGCACTGCAAGCCAGAAAGCAGTAGTAGGGCCATGGCGCTCGAATACCAGATCAGGCACGCGCTGCCTGGCCGCATTAGGCTGTTTGTTCCCGCCATCAAGCGGTTTGACGCGCTGGCTGACGCTTGTGTTGAAGTCCTCAAGCGGCAGGAAGGTATAACCGATGTGCGGGTCAACCGCACATGCGCTTCGCTGGTGATCAGCTACAACCCAGACTCAGAAAGATTCCTATCCAGGCTGGAAGCGGGACTCGGTCTGCTGACTCCCCAAATGATCATTGCCATTGCAGCGGCCCGGCAGAAATCTGATGGCCGGAAGAAAATGCCGGCGAGGGAGAACTCGACCGGCGGTCCCGGTATCACCGCGGCGAGCCTGAAGCCGATGGCCTTGCCGACGCTCTCGCTCGGCTTCAGCCTCATTGGCGGGCCGGTTGGTGCGGCGGTGACGCTGCCTCTGATTGCATACAACGCCCTGCCCACGCTCAAACGAGCATCCAGCGTGCTCTGGAATGAAAACCGCCTGAACGTCGACTTCCTCGATGGCTTGGCGATTACGATCGCCACGCTTCGGGGGTCGTTCTTTACCAGCGCTTTCATGTCGTGGCTCATCAGCCTGGGCGATGCGATACGAGACCATACAGCCGCCAAGTCGAAACGTGCCATCGAGGGATTGCTGGATTACCAGGGGCGAACGGCGTGGGTCGTCCGGGGAAAGAGAAAAGTGGAAGTAAAGGCCAGCCAACTGGCGCCCTGCGACATAGTGGCGGTCTACCCCGGCGGCATGATCCCTATCGATGGCGAGGTGATTAAAGGTCGGGCAATAGTGGATCAAAAAACAATCACCGGCGAATCGATGCCCGTCCACCTGCGGCCAGGTGACAAGGTATACGCTGCCACAGTGGTGCGGGATGGCAAGCTCTATATCAAGACCCTGAGGGCAGGTACAGATACGACGGCTGCCCAGATCGTGCGCCTGGTCGAGGAAGCGCCTGTTGGAGAGACTCGCATTCAGAACTATGCGGAGAAGTTTGCTGATAAGCTCGTTGCTCCAACCCTGGGACTGGCCGGAGCCGCTTACGCCGCTACCGGCGACCTGAACCGGCTGCTGTCAATGCTTATCATCGACCTTGGGACCGGTATCAGAGTGGCGGCTCCCACTACGGTGCTGGCCTACATGACCCATGCCGCCAGGCAGGGCATTGTGATAAAGGGCGGTAGCAGCATCGAAAAACTGAGCAAGATCGACACGATCGCCTTTGACAAGACAGGGACGTTGACCGGCGGGATACCCCGAATACTCGATGTCTCGTCATATGATGGCCGGAAATTCCCATCCCATAAAGTGCTGGCCCTGGCCGCGGCGGCAGAGGCCAGGTTAAAGCATCCGCTGGCGCTCGCTGTGCTCGAGAGAGCCGGCCAAACCGACGTCAGAATTCCGGAGCGATCCGAGTCCAAGTACCACCTTGGCCTGGGCGTGGAAGTTCAAGTCAACGGGTATCGGGTCGACGTCGGGAGCGAGCGGTTCATGCGCGAAATGAATGTCAGGCTCGACGCTGCTCGCGGCGACTTGAGAAGCTTGAATGAGTCGGGCAGGTCCGCCCTGCTCCTTGCCGTAGACAGAAAGCTCACCGGCCTGATTCCCTATGCTGACATCATTCGCCCCGAGAGCGTTGCCGTCATCAAGACATTGCACGACAGGGGTGTTGAAAACGTTTTGATGTTGACCGGCGACAATAGCACGGTCGCCAGCGCCGTCGCCCGGCAATTGGGTGTCGATAGGTATTTTTCTGAGGTACTACCGGCTGAAAAGGCCGAGATCGTTCAACAACTCCAGGCCGATGGCAGGTCGGTAGCGATGGTTGGCGACGGAATAAACGATTCGGTCGCTTTGAGCTATGCCGATGTCGGGATCGCTATGATGAGCGGCGCGGACGTGGCTCGCGAAGCAGCAGACGTCGTCTTGATGGACGAAAACCTCTGGAAAATAATTCAAGCCATTGATATCTCAAAAGACACAATGGGGCTGGTAAAGCAGAATTACACCATCATCGCCGGACTCAATGCTCTGGCGTTTGGGATGACAATTCCAGCCGGATTCGCCAGTCCCGCTCTTACAACCCTTATTAGCAACGGGTCAGCTATTCTTGCGAGCCTGAACGCGGTAAGACCCATCCTGAGCTACTGAGACATCGGCTCTGCGTCATCTATCTGGACTTGAGTGCCGCTGACAAGCGAATCAGCCGGATCTAGAATCACTGCATCGTCGGGACCAACGCCTGAAACAACCTCAACCTCGTTCCCGTAATCGCGCCCGATCGTAATGGCAACCAGGTCTGCCCGGCCTTCTCTTACAACGGCCACACGCATTCCTTCCGATCGGAACAGCAGTGTGTTTGATGGCAGCGTCACCGATTGAATCTGCTTGGGTAGCTTTAAATGGACAAAAGCATAAGAGCCCGGGAGCAGCCGCCGTCCCGGATTGTCGACGTCCACCTCAACCATCAGAGTACGCGTAGCCGGATCGATCGAGTTTGTGCTCCTCGCCAGTATGCCGGTGAACGTCGCCCCCGGAAACTCCTCGAGCGTTAGCGTCGCTTTTGCTCCCGGCAGTGCGGCTCGCGAATACGTTTCCGGCACCCCGACAAAGACTCGAAGCTTGTCCAGCGCCGCCAGATGAAACAGTTCCTTCCCCTGGGCCGCCGAACCTGCATCGATGAGCGACCCGGTGTCGGTATTACGGGCCGTGACCACGCCATCAAACGGAGCGTAAATCTTTTGGAACGACTGCACCTGCTCGAGCCGGCGCACGTTGGCCGCGGCTGAATCGACCGCGGTCTTCTTCGCGCTGAAGTCACTGCCGGCCTGATCGGCAAGTTGCTGTGACACGACGCCTGACTTGAGGAGGGGTTGGTATCGCTCAGCCGTAATGCGGGCAAGGTCGAAATTGCTCTTGGCCGTTTCAAGGTCCGCTCGTGCCTGCTGCAACTGCTGGTCGACCTCTGGAGTCTCGATCTCGGCCAGCAACTGGCCTTTCTTAACCCGCGCACCGATATCGAAGTACCATCGCTTCAGGTATCCGTTCGTCCGGGCATAGATCGGCGCATCAGCATAAGCCTGGGTATTTCCGGGCAGGATGAGCTCCTGGGTCGAAGCGCCCGGCTTAGGATGAGTAATCTTGACGGTTGGAATTGCCGCGCGCGCCGTGGCAAGCATGAGCTTCTTCTCATCAGCGGCCCGCGCCTTGATCCCCGAATAGATCACGAGCCCCAGAGCCAGTGCCCCGGCCAACAGCACCAGCATAACAACAGCTCCGGCGAGCCGTGAATGGCCGCTACCGGCCTCCTCCACCGAGCTCGTCTCGCGTTCGATTGCTTCTTCGGTATCTACCAAGTCATTCCTCGTCTAGCTCTCACGCTCGATATGCCGCCTGTGCAGCAACGTGAAGACTGTGGGGACGAAAATCAGCGTCGCCACAGTGGCGCACAGCAATCCTCCGATTACCGCGCGTCCCAGCGGCGCATTCTCCTCGCCGCCTTCACCCAGACCGAGGGCCATCGGCACCATACCTATCATCATGGCCAGCGCGGTCATCAACACAGGCCTGAAGCGGGTGAATCCGGCTTCGACAGCCGCTTTCACGGGATCGCCATGCTCGGCGAACCGCTCCTTGGCGAACGAAACGACCAATATGCTATTTGCAGTAGCTACCCCCATGCACATTATCGATCCCATGAGCGCGGGAACGCTCAGCGTCGTGTGAGTTATGAATAGGAAGACGATAATGCCCGCAAGCGCCGCCGGTAATGCAGTAATTATGATAAATGGGTCGAGCCACGATTGAAAATTGACCACGATCAGAAAATAAACCAGGATGATCGAAAATATCAGGCCTGCCAGCAGTCCTTTGTACGAGCTGTGCATCGTATCGAGCTGCCCCCGAATAGTTATGAAGCTGCCCCGTGGCAGAGACTGGCGGTTCTCGTCTACGATTCGTTCCACTTCCCTACCGACGGCCCCGAGATCGCGGTCCTGCACCGATCCATAAATGTCGACAATCCTGCGTATGTTGTAGTGCGATATCACCTGCATCTCATTCGCGCGGTGTATTGTCGCTACATCCGCCAGAATGCCTGCATGCGCTGGCGAAACCGAGCTGACCGGCAGGTTTTGGATATCCTGCAGCGATTGGATATTGTACTGGGGCGTCTGTGTGATCAGGCTATAGTTGACTCCGTTCTGGCGGTTTAGAAAAAACATCGGGTTCGTCTGAAAGCTGCCGCTAAGTGAGTTCAGCATGCTGGTGGCTATGTCCCGTGGCGTGAAGCCGCCCTGGGCAGCTTTTGTTCGATCTACTGCCACGTGAAGCTTTGGATAGTCGAATTCCTGCTGTATCCGCAGGTCGGTAATACCCGGTACCTGGCGGAGCTGGCCCATGAGATTATCCGCAAGCTCTCGGTTGCCCTGGATGTCTGATCCTTCTATCTGCACATCGATCGGGGCGGGCACTCCGAAATTCAAAATCTGGCTGACTATATCCGACGGAAGGAAGTAAAAGGTAGTGCCCGGAAATTCACGCCCCAGGGTGAGGCGGAGCTCGCGCAAGTGGTCCGCAGTTGGCCGGTGCTTCTCCTTGAGCGCAACCAGTATGTCCGCATCGGCTGCCCCAATTGAACCCGATGTGCTGTGCATATAGTTGATGCTGCTGTATGGCATCCCGATG
>Ga0126379_10003355_pt1 | contig 10345 bp, 9 predicted proteins | sample PanSoiMetPlot_24_FD_92640 | JGI IMG/M metagenome (GOLD analysis project Ga0126379, IMG submission 92640) | Tropical forest soil microbial communities from Panama - MetaG Plot_24 | ecosystem: Environmental > Terrestrial > Soil > Tropical forest > Bulk soil | place: Panama | collected 2016-02-17 | reverse complement strand
CCGATTGCCTATGCCGCGGCCGCTGCGGTTCTCACTACGGCGGCGGCGCTGGCCAGCTATCTTCCCGCCCGGCGCGCCACGGCGGTGGATCCAGTGGAAGCGCTGCGGGCGGAATAATTGTCGTACTAACGCCACATTTCCGCGAACACTGCGGCCCACTGGTCCGTAGTAGGAGCCATGGGACCCTTGAAACACGTCCTGCGGCGACTCGGGCATGCGCCCGGATTCACTGCCATTGCCGTTTTGACACTGGCTCTGGGCATCGGCGCAAACACTGCGATTTTCAGCGTCGCCGAAAGCGTACTCATCAAACCGCTGCCGCTTCCGCACGCGGAAAGCCTAGTCGGCGTATGGCACGTAGCGCCGGGCATAAAGGGCTTTCCAGGAAATATCAATTGCTCGCCCACGATGTATTTCACCTACCGGGAGGAAAACCGGACATTTCAAGACTTCGGTTTGTGGAATAGCAGCGGCGCAACCGTCACCGGTTTGGCCGAGCCCGAGGCGCTCCGCGCGATTGAGGTCGCCTACGGCACGCTCGAAGCCGTGGGCGTCCAGCCTGCGTTAGGACGCTGGTTCTCTCAATCCGACGATACTCCCGGAACGCCCGAAACCGTGATCCTGACCTACAGCTATTGGCAGCGTCGGTTCGGCGGAAACGCGTCCGCCGTGGGACGCACGCTGACCATGGATTCCAAGCCCCGCACCATCATCGGCGTCATGCCCAGGAGTTTCCGGTTTCTGAATACGGACCCCGACGTGATCATGCCGATGCGCTTCGACCGCGCCAAGATCTTTTTAGGAGATTTCAGCTTCCAAGGCATAGCGCGCCTGAAGCCAGGCGTTACGCTCCAGCAGGCGAACGCGGACGTGGGGCGCATGCTCGGAATATGGCTCAAAGCATGGCCAACTCCACCCGGATTCAGCCGCGCGCTGTTCGAGAACGCCCGCTTCGGCCCCAACCTTCAGCCGTTGAAGCAGGAAGTCGTTGGGGACATCGGCTCGGTGCTGTGGGTTTTGATGGGAACTATCGGGCTGGTGCTCCTGATCGCTTGCGCGAACGTCGCGAATCTCCTCCTGGTGCGAGCCGATGGAAGGCAGCAGGAATTGGCCGTCCGCGCGGCTCTCGGTGCAGGCTGGGGGCGCATCGCGCGAGAGCTGCTGATCGAGAGCGTAACGCTGAGCGTCGTGGGCGGCGCACTCGGCTTGGCGCTCTCCTACGGCGCGTTGAAACTGTTGGTGGCGAAGGGGCCCCCAACTTTGCCCCGGCTCGCCGAGATAGGAATCGATCCGCTGGCGCTCGGATTCGCGCTGGCAATTTCGCTACTTTCGGGCCTGCTATTTGGTCTGATTCCCGTGCTGAAATATGCAGGTCCTCACCTCTCCGGAGCGTTGCGTGGAGGCGGGCGCACGCTCAGCCAAAGCCGCGAGCGGCACCGCGCCCGCAATACGCTGGTGGTGGCGCAGGTCGGATTGGCTCTAGTGCTGCTGGTCGGCTCCGGTCTGATGATCCGCACCTTCCAGGCGCTGCGGAACGTTCAGCCGGGATTCACGCGGCCGGAAGAGGTTCAGTTGCTCCACATAACGATTCCCGAAGGGCATGTGAAGGATGCGGAACAAGTCATGCGCATGGAAAACGCGATGATGGAAAAGCTCGCGGCTATCCCCGGCGTCACTTCCGTCGCATTCGCGAACAGCGGCCCTTTGGAAGGATTCAATCCCAGCGACATTCTGTACGCCCAAGATAAGAACTATGCAGTCGGGGAGATTCCTCCGCTACGCCGATTCCGTTTTGTCACGCCGGGATTCTTCCACGCCACGGGCACCGCTCTGATCGCGGGCCGCGATTTTACCTGGACCGATTTGTATGAAAAGCGGGATGTCGCGATCGTTTCCCAGAACACCGCGAAAGAGATGTGGGGCAGTCCCACTTCGGCTCTGGGTAAGCGCATCCGTGAGGGAATGAATGATCCCTGGCGCGAAATCGTCGGCGTGGTTGGCGACGTTCACGACAACGGCGTGCAAGATAAGGCGCCGCCATTTGTTTACTGGCCCACGATGATGAGCAAGTTCTGGACTGACTCCCCGCACGTGAGGCGCTTCGGCGCATTCTTGATTCGCACAAATCGCGCGGGGACTGAGAGTTTTCTGAAGGAGGCCCGCCAGGCCATCTGGTCCGTGGACTCGAATCTGCCGGTGTTTTTGGTGCGGACGGTCCAGGAGCTGTACGATCAGTCCATGGTGCGGACGTCGTTTACTCTGGCGCTGCTGGCTCTCGCGGGCGGAATGGCTCTCGTGCTTGGCGTCGTGGGAATTTACGGCGTGATCGCCTATGCCGTCTCGCAACGAACGCGCGAAATCGGCATCCGAATCGCCCTGGGCGCGCAGGCGGGCGAACTCCAGCGCATGTTTGTGCGGAATGGCTTGTTTCTAGCGGGCGTGGGCTCTGGGATTGGCTTGGCCGCGGCATTCGGCCTTACTCGGCTGATGTCCTCGCTGTTGTTCGGAGTCACCGCGCTCGATCCTATCGCCTACGGCGCCGCTTCGGCTCTGCTGATCGCCGCCGCGGTCCTCGCCAGCTACCTTCCCGCCCGGCGCGCGACTACAGTCGATCCGGTAGAGGCTTTGCGGGCGGAATAAACCATTGCGCCATACCAAGATGTAATCTTTTCGTCACGAGCATCTCATACGGAAGGCGTAAAAAGAAGGCGTGACAACTCCCCCGAAAATTGGCGCGGTCGCATGTTCCTGCGACCTTTGCAAGAAGACCAGTTGGAGGCAGAATAGCGCTCCCGTGCGGCTGGTTCCCAGAATCTACACGATCACGAAACCTGCGGCAGCGCGTTGATCCTGCGTCACGAAAGGCGTCAGCGGCGAGCGTCGTGTTCGCCTTCCAGGCAAATGAACTCCTGCAAAGCTTCACCCGGGCGGAAGGGAATGGTGACGCTGCTCGACCACGGCTTCCGGTAGGCGCCTGGGTCGTCGATCGTCACTTCGTATTTCATGGATAGAGCGCTGGTGCGAGTGTAGCGCTCGACGACATGGAGTTGTTCGGTATGGGGATGGCCGGCGTCGTCGAGCCAGGTCTTGTCATTGAAGCCGACGCCGTCGACGATTAGCGTACCGCCTTCCCAGTGGCCAATCGAATCGCCCAGCCAGGTGGGGTTGGGGTCCTTTGGATGCTTGCGCCCATCCATCCACAAGTTACGCCAGACATGCGCGCCGGCCTCGTAGAGGAAGAGGATGCGGTTGGGCTGTTGGACGATTTGGAACGGCTCGGGAGTGAAGACAATGCGCGGGACGCCGGGCGGCAGGCAGCGCGAGGCGGAGTCGCTTTGCTTTCCTGCACGGTTTTCGTCAAATCTCAATTTCGCCCAGGGAAGGAACGGAACCTCGACATCGTGATCGGCCCTCGCTGCTTCGCCCACGCTCCGCGGATGCCACACACCTTTCCCGCCGAGATCGGGCGTTCCATCCGCTAGACGCGGCAGAGTTTGAGCGCCCAGAGGAGCGATCATAGCCGCGAGACACAGCAGGGGAAAGCGGCTCATCAGCTCTGCCAGGCAATGTGACCCGCGACGACCGTCGCGACTGGGCCGCCGCGGAAGCTCTTTCCATGAAAGGGCGAGTTGCGGCTCTTGGACATAGATTTGTTGACGTCGTAAGTCCATTCGCGGTCCAGAGAGAAAATGGTGACGTCGCCGGGCGCGCCGGGGGCGAGAGTTCCGCGCTTGATTCCCAGAATCCGCGCGGGGCCGGTAGTGAAAAGCTCCACCAGCCGGGGCAATCCGATTTTGCCGGAGTGAAATAGTTTCTCCAAAGCCACGCCCAGCGCGGTTTCCAGGCCTATGATGCCGAAGGGGCAATTTTCGAATTCCTGCATTTTCTCGCTGCCCGGATGAGGCGCGTGGTCCGTGGCGATGGCGTCGATCGCCCCGTTCACCACGCCTTCCAGAACCGCGCTTACATCGCATGTAGAACGAAGCGGCGGTTTCATTTTGTAATTGCTGTCATAAGGAGGCATTTCGCTGTCAGCGAGAGCCAGGTGGTGCGGCGTGGCCTCTGCTGTCACGGTCAGCCCGCGCGCCTTGGCGAAGGCGACCATCTCCACGGCGTGCCGCGAAGAGATGTGCGCCACATGATAGCGCGCGCCGGTGACTTCGGCCAGCAAAATGTCGCGCGCCACCATCACATCTTCCGAGCACCCAGGAATACCGCGCAGCCCAAGCCGCACGGATTCCATCCCTTCATGCATATCGCCCCCGGCGCTCAGATCCAGATCTTCGCAATGATTGACGACGGGCATGCCGAAACTGCGGGCGAATTCCATGGCGCGCCGCATCACGCGGGCGTTCATCACCGGGCGGCCGTCGTCGGAGATCGCGACCGCGCCGGCTTCCCGCATCGACCCGATCTCGGCGAGCTGCTCTCCTTGGCTGCCCTTAGTGATCGCTCCGATGGGAAGCACGTTGACAATCGCGTGCTCGCGAGCCTTCCCCACAATGTAACTGGTGACCGTGGCGCTATCGTTGACCGGCGCGGTGTTGGGCATGGGGCAGATCGTGGTGAATCCGCCGGCCGCGGCCGCGCGGGATCCGGTCTCGATGGTTTCCGCATGCTCGAAGCCTGGCTCTCGTAGATGCACATGCATGTCAATAAAACCCGGCGCGACCACCAGGCCGGTGGCGTCGAAGACGGCGGACGCTTCCGGGACTGCGATGTTCTGCGCCACGCCGCGAACGGCGCCGTCTTCAATCCATACATCGGCCACGCCGTCGAGGCCTGAAGCCGGATCGACCACTCTTCCGTTCTTAATAAGCAGAGCGGGCATGGCTAGTTGGATTCAGCATGCGGACACAGTACACGTTCAAGCACAGCCATTCGGACGGCAATTCCATTTTCCACTTGCGTGAGGATCACCGACCGCTGGGAATCCGCCACTTCGGAAGCGATCTCCCGCCCGCGGTTGATGGGTCCAGGATGCATGACGATCACTTCGGGTTTCGCCAAGCGCAGATGCTCCAGGCGTAGGCCGTAGAACTGAAAATATTCGCTCGCCGGAAAGGCGGCTTCGTGCTGGCGCTCGAGCTGGACGCGCAGCATCATGATGACGTCCGCGTCCCGAATCGCCTCGTCCATATCCGTGGTGAGCGTCACGCCGCCCGCGATCTGCGCCAGCTCGCGCGGCAACAGCGATGCCGGACCGCACAAGACGATATCGGCGCCATATTTCGACAGCAGATAGACGTTGGAGCGGGCCACTCGGCTATGAGCGATGTCGCCGATGATGGCCACGCGTAAGCCTTCCAGCCGCGCGCCGCGATCAAGGATGGTGCGCGCGTCCAGTAGCGCCTGCGTCGGATGCTCATGCGTGCCGTCGCCGGCGTTGATAATCGGCGTGTCCAGATAGCGCTGAAGAAAGTGCGGCGCGCCGGAGGCGGCGTGGCGCATGATGATGGCGTCGGGATGCATGGCGGCAAGCGTGTTCAGCGTATCCACCAGCGATTCGCCCTTGGCCACGCTGGAGGCTTGCGCGGTGATGGAGACGGCGTCTGCGCCGAGCCGCTTGGCAGCGATCTCGAAACTGGTGCGGGTGCGCGTGGAGGCTTCGAAGAAGAGGTTGACCACCATGCGGCCGCGTAGCAGGTCGTATTTGCGAATCGCGTGCTCGCCGCGCGGCTGGAAATCGCGCGCGCGGTCCAGGATGGCCTGGATCTCTTTGCGCTCCAGCCCCTCGATGCCCAGCAACCCTTGGGGCATATCAAGCCCCCTCGGCGATTTTCTCCACGAGCAAAACTTTCTCCATGCCGTCGATCTCCTGGAATTTTACTTCAATAATCTCCCGTGGGGAGGTTTGCACCATGCGCCCGACATATTGCGCCTCGATAGGCAGCTCGCGATGGCCGCGGTCGATCAGAACCAGCAATTGCACGCGCGCGGGGCGGCCATGATCGAAGAGCGCATCCAGCGAGGCGCGGATCGTGCGGCCCGTGTACAGAACGTCGTCCATGAGGATCACGTCTTTGCCCACCACGGGAAACGTTATGTCAGTGGAGTTCAGGACGGGCTGGTGGCTTACCGTGGAGAGGTCGTCGCGATAAAGACTGATGTCGAGGATGCCGACCGGAATGACGCGGTGCTCGAGGGTTTCGATCTTCTTCGATAACCGCTGAGCCAGAGGCACGCCACGCCGGCGAATCCCGATGAACACCAGCCGGTGCAGGTCGTGGGTTCGCTCCAGAATCTCGTGGGCCAGGCGCACCAGCGTGCGGTCCACTTCAGAAGCGCTCATGAGTTGTGCCTTTTCGCGAGTCGGATGCATGGCAGGCAAACGCTTCAGGTTAGCACACGCATCGATCTGATATATTTCCTCCATGCGCAAAACACTTCTGGTTCGTGCAATGGCGGGTGTAGCGGTTTTCGCAAGCGCATGGGTCGCGTATACCCAGAATCAGCCGCAGGCGCAACCGCTGAAGGTCAATAAGATCGCCAACGACCTTTACGAGTTGGAAGGCGATGGCAGCGGAAACGTCGCCGTGTATCTGACGGATGAGGGCGTGATCGTCGTTGACGACAAGTTCGAGCGCAACTATAGCGACATCATGGCCAACATCAAGAAGCTCACCGACAAGCCTGTTAAGTACGTTCTCAACACGCACCAGCACGGCGATCACACCGGCGGCAACGAAAAGATGAAGATGGGTGGCGTTGAGTTGATCGCGCACCGCAACGCGCGCTTCAACATGGCCAACGGGAAGCAGCCGGGCCTGCCGCAGGTGACTTTCGCCGATCAGGCGCAGGTATTTCTGGGCGGTAAAGAAGTCGACGCCTATTACAACGGGCGCGGCCACACCAATGGAGACGTCGTCATCTATTTCCCGGCGCTGAAGGTGCTGCACACGGGCGATCTCTTCACCACCAACGGACAGGGAAACGTAGCTCCGTTAGTCGATTACAACGGAATGGGCAGCGCGATCGAATGGACCAAAACGCTGGACGGAGTCTTAAAATTGGATTTCGACACTGTCATTCCAGGCCACGGCCCGATTTCGAAGCGAGCCGACTTGGAAAAATATCGCGCGGGCTTCGAGCGTATGCAGACTTCGATCCGCAATCTCTCGCGGCAGGGCAAGAACAGAGATGACGTGCTCAAGGTGCTGGTGAGTGATTTTGGGTGGCAGCAAACCGGTTTAGGGACGAATCAGCTCGACCGCGTGATCGCGGAGCTGAAAAATTAAACCCGGCCAATAAGCTTGTCGAAGGCCTGCTGCATCTCTTCTGCAATTGCCGCCGCGGCGGCAGGGGGATCCGCGGCGTCCGTCACTGGCCTTCCGATCACCAGATAATCCGCGCCCGCGAGCACGGCCTGCTGGGGCGTGGTTCGGCGCTTTTGATCGTCTTCGCCGTACCCCGCAGGGCGAATGCCAGGCGTGATCACAAGAAGGCTTCCCGCCGATAGCTCCTTGATCTTGGCGGCCTCCCAGCCCGATGCGATCACTCCGTCGCAGCCGGCCTCCAGCGCCTTTCTCGCGCGAAAGAGCGCCAGATCCTCCACGGAGTGCTTGTCGTAGCCCATCTCAGCCATGTCGTCGGCATCAAGGCTGGTCAGTACGGTCACGGTGAACAGCTTCAAACTGCTGCTTCCGCGGCCCTCCACCGCCCCGCGAATCAAGCTGCCAGGACCGTGGATGGTCAGAAAGCTCACGCCGAGACCCGCTGCGCGCGACACCGCTTTCTTCAGAGTTTCCGGAATGTCGTAGTACTTGTAGTCCAGAAAGACTTTCTTCCCTGCCCGGATCAGCGACCGGATCACCTCGTCGACGCCGGGGGCGAGCTGGAGCGCGAGGCCGATTTTGAAAAACTGAACCACGCCGTCCAGCTTGTCGACCATAGCGCGGGCTTCCTCGGCGCCTGGGAGGTCCAGGGCGACGATCAACCGCTCATTGGCTCGAAAAGGGTTCGGCATCGGTATGTATTGTAACCTTCCGGAATGCGCTACACTCTCCTTTTCGGGAATTCTGTTGCGCCATGGCCTTGGATCTCCAACATCGCGACGTTCAACCCGCTACTACGGTGGTGACGCTCAGCGGAAAACTGCTGCTGGGGCAATCGCAGAAGCTCGCAACGCTTGTTCCAGAGCTTATCGCGAGCGGCCATAAGAACCTTGTGTTCGATTTGAAAGGCGTAACGCACATCGATTCCACGGGCATCGGGCGATTTATCGACACCTATACGCGACTGACCAAGATCGGCGGCAAGATGCGCCTGGCGGGCGCGACGGGCGCGGTGCGCGACACGTTTCACGTCACGCGGCTCGATACGGTCTTTTCGTTCTATCCGAGCGTGGAAGCGGCGTGCCAGGGGCTGCCGTAGGAGCATGGCCGGAATTTACCAGTTGACCGCTCGCTGACGGTCGCGGCTCTGTAACTGGCTGTAAACGTAAGCGTCCATTCCGAGCCGCGACCGTCAGGGAGCGGTTTTCACGAAGTTTTGCTAGGACGAAACCTTCCACGGAACCTTCGCCTCGGACTTCGCTGATTTTCGAAGGACCTCGATTCCGGCTGGGCGATAGAGCTTGCATGCGCGAAGAATTCAGCCAAGTTGGCGGCCTTTACTCGCCCACGCGCTCATCCTCGCCCGAACCTGCGTTGCTCTTTGGGGGCACTGCGCCGGCTCCTGGAGTGATAACAATGACTCCTTCGGCCGTTCGCTCGATTCTGTGCTCGGAGTTTCGGGAGCAGAAGTCAAGGAATTCATCATCTGAGAAGTCCGGCAGCCTGAGTCTAATGGATCTCGGCACTTCTGGGCCGATCAAGAGCTTGGTCATGCGTCATTCCCATTCTATCGTTGCGGGCGGTTTGTTGGTGACGTCGTAAAAAACTGCCGCCACGCCCTCGATGGAGCCGAGTTGACTCGTCATCTCTTCCAGCAGATCCTTGGGCATGCGAACGGCGCTAGCGGTCATCCCATCCACCGAGTGGATCGGGCGTAGCACCACGGAGTCCGGACGGCCCGCAGTCCCGAACGGGATCAGCACCACGGGGAATTGCCACACTTCGTGATCGAAGCCGGATTCGTGCGACAGCCGCCGCACCACCGCGTCTGCGCGGCGGAGGCGCGCGAGGCGCTCTGGCGTGAGCCCGGAACGAATGGAGCGCATCTCGGCCATGCGGGCCTTTTCAAATAGCTCGGTTGCGACGACCACGCGATTGATCCCTTCGCTCGAGTTCACCAGGCGGGCGGCTTCTTCCGCGGTTTCGGGAAACTCGTCGATGGCCAGAGTGGCGCGATAGGTCCGCGAGTCCCCCTGCACGCCCACCGAGCGTACAGGAAGAATCCAGCCACCCGGGATCTTTTCCGGCTCAACCGATTCCGGGCAACACAGACAACGGATCGCCAGTCCGGGGCCCGGAAAGGGATGACGTTCCAGAAGCGCCGCGGGCAACCCGAGCTCGCGTCCGATAGCCCGGACTTCATCCTTGTAGAAAGACGCGAGCGGCTCAACAATCCTGCCCTCGCCGATCAGCTTCTGGATGCCGGGCACACGATTATGGTGCGTCTTAATGAGCTCCGCCTTCGCCGAGCCGCCCGATTCGATGGTGTCCGGATAAATGGTGCCCTGGCCCAGAATCCAGCCGCCGTTGAGGAATTGCTCGCGCTCGAGGATCTCTTCCTGGACGCGCACGAATTCTTCGCCGATGATATGCCGCTTCCGTTCAGGCTCGACGGCATCGGCAAGGCCGGCGAGAAACCGGGGCGAGGCGTCCTCCACGTGGAATCCGCGCGCGCCCAGCGCCGCGAAATTGGCGCGCACGAAGTCGGTTTCTCCGTCGCGCATGAGGCCGGTATCCACATATGTGCCGCGGACTTGATCGGGGCCGGCCGCCCGAAGGCAGAGGGTGTAGGCCACGGTCGAATCCACCCCTCCGCTCACGAAGAAGAAGATCCCTCGGCCACGCGCCGCCGCGCGGACCTGCTCTTCCAGTTCCTGAATCTGCCCTGCCGGATTCCAATCGCGCCGGCAACCGCAGATGCCGAACAGGAAATTCTCGAGGATCTGACGCCCGCTGGGCGTATGCGCCACTTCGGGATGAAATTGGACCGCATAGAGACGCTGCGCCGACGATTCCATAGCCGCGATTTCGCACGTTGCCGTGCGACCCACGGCGTCGAATCCGGGCGGGGGCTGCGCTACCTGGTCGCGGTGGCTCATCCAAACCTGCTGCTCGCCTTCCACTCCCCGAAACAGGGAACTGGGCCGCAGCAGATCAAGCTGGGCGAATCCGTATTCCCCGCGCTCGCCTTTTTGAACTCTGCCTCCCAACAGATGTGCGATCAATTGTTG
>Ga0126379_10003354_pt1 | contig 10346 bp, 9 predicted proteins | sample PanSoiMetPlot_24_FD_92640 | JGI IMG/M metagenome (GOLD analysis project Ga0126379, IMG submission 92640) | Tropical forest soil microbial communities from Panama - MetaG Plot_24 | ecosystem: Environmental > Terrestrial > Soil > Tropical forest > Bulk soil | place: Panama | collected 2016-02-17 | reverse complement strand
CAGGAATTCGTAATCGTGGGTTATACCGATCCGGAGGGTGAACGTGTCGGATTGGGGGCGCTGCTGGTGGGCTTCTACGAAGATGGCAACCTTTTGTGCGCCGGCAAAGTCGGGACGGGATTCGATACCGCCACACTTCGGGATCTCAAGAAGAAACTGTCGGCTATCGAACGATCCACGCCCGGGTGCGACAAGGACTCGATTCGTGAACGCGGAATTCACTGGGTCGAACCGAAGTTCGTCGCACAGGTTGGATTCACGGAATGGACGGACGCCGGTAAGTTGCGTCATCCGCGCTATCTTGGTTTGCGAACCGACAAAAAGCCATCCGAGGTCGTACGGGAAAGACCGCGGGAGATTCAAAAATGAGTGAACGCGCGTTTGGATCGCATGTGATCAACGTTACTCATCCGGACAAGGTGTTGTTTCCGGCAGACGGAATTCGGAAGCAGGACGTCATCGATTATTACGAGCGGATTGCAGAGATCATGCTGCCCCATATCGAAGACCGTCCGCTGATGCTTCAGCGATTTCCGAATGGAATCGGCGAGAAAGGTTTCTATCAGAAAAACACGGACTTCGATCATGTCCGATCGTTCGCTCGCATGGCCGCTGAGCTGCTGTGCAGCCGTTATCCGAAAGAAACGACGGTTGCTGCGCGCAAGGGACAACGCTTCGACCGCGTCTATATTGATGTGCTGCGGAACGCCTATGCCCAGACCGCCGTTGCTCCTTATGCGATGCGGGCGAAGCCGCGAGCGCCGGTTGCTGCGCCGCTCGATTGGGACGAGTTGTCGGATGCGCGGCTTCATTCTCAACGCTTCAACATGAAGAACATTTTTCGGCGCATCGAGAAGGATGGAGATCCCTGGAAGTCGATCCGGCACCATCCGCAAGCGATTGACCAGGCACAGGAAAAACTCGAGAGGATGCTCTCGTCCGATAGACGGCGTATTGCCTAGGGAGAACCTTCATGAACGTTCCCCATAGTGACATCTTCAGCCTTCCGGAGACGGCGCAGCTTGTGCGTGTCACCGCTCGACTTCTGGTTGCAGCATTTCTCGGCGGCTGCATCGGCTTTGAGCGACAACACGAGCACAAAGCCGCGGGCCTGAGAACGCATATCCTGGTCGCGATGGGATCTGCGGTCTTCACGATCGCTCCGTTGGTAGCCGGTATGACGATTGCTGACGCCGGCCGTGTGTTTCAAGGGATCGCGGCCGGTATCGGGTTCATCGGTGCGGGCACGATTCTCAAGCTGACCGAGCAGCAGGAAATCAAAGGATTAACAACCGCTGCCGGTCTGTGGCTGACCGCCGCGATCGGAATGGCGACAGGTTCCGGATTGTTATGGATTCCCATCCTCGCCACCGTCATCGCAGTGGTCATCTTTTCGGCGCTCGTTTAATTCGAACACTGGACGGGGCGTCGCAGAAAGAATGAAGGCGGGTGATAAGGGGACCAAAAAAGCTGCACCGCTTTAGCCCGGATCATCCCAAAGTCGCGATTCACCTTAAGATCTGAGTGACCGCCAAGTCTTCTAAGGCGAGGCCGCGTGTACCGGTCGGATGTCAAGCCAGCCGGAGACCTGCTCGGCTTAAAGGCAAAGTTCGGTGCCGCGTGCCCGTCGCAGCGAAAAGGGCATTCGCCAAAGCGGGAATAAGAGTCACTGGCCCCACCTCGCCGGTTCCACCAAGCAGACGGGCGTCGCTGTTTCGGTAATGAACTTCGACCGGGGGCATTTCCGACATATTCAATAGTGGATAATCATGAAAGTTGCTTTGCACTGTCCGTCCGGCTTCAAACGTGATTTCCGATTTGAATGCACATGTCAGTCCCCATGCGACCGCGGCTTCCATGGAGCTGCGGCAGATGTCCGGATCGAGTGCAATGCCGCAATCAAAGGCACAAGTGACCTTATGAATCTTCACTTCATGACCGCTGACGGAAAGCTCGACGACGTGTGCAGTCATGGTTCGAAATGCTTCCGCGAAGGCTATACCGCGAAAATGGCCGGGAGCCGGTTTCTGCCGCCAATTGCTCTTCTCTGCCGCTAAATCGAGAAGGTCCATCGCGCGCGTGTTCTCCTTCAAGAGTTCTCGCCGGTACATGTATGGGTCCTGTCTTGCACGATGTGCCAGTTCGTCGATTAAGCTTTCGATTGCGAACACATTCGGGCCGAACCCTGTGGTCCTCAGCACGGATGTCGGGACGGCTACTTTCAGTTGATGGAAATTGACTTCCCAGTGGGGTATGCGGTAGTGCCATTCCAGAGTTCCTTCAAGGCAGCTGGGATCGAAAGGAGCCTGGTTAACGCCGGGATAAACGAACTGCAATATTGATGGAGACACAAGCCGATGAGACAGAGAAGCCGGCTTGCCTGTGGAGTCGACCCTGGCGGTGATGCGGTGGAGCACTGCAGGCCGGTAAATATCGTGTTGCATGTCGGTTTCGCGAGTCCAGATGACCTGCACCGGCCGGCCGACGGCCCGCGAAAGTAAAGCCGCCTGAATCGAGAAATCCGTCCAAAGCCGCCTTCCAAACCCGCCACCGATGTACGTCCGGCTCACCTGCACTCGCTCGGGCGCCATCTGCAAAGCTTCCGCAACCTGGAGCCGTGTCAGTTCCTGGCCCTGGATTGGTCCCCAGATTTCACAGCCATCGCGCGTGACATGAGCTGTACAGTTCATGGGCTCCATGGTTGCGTGTGCCATGAACTGGGACTCGTACTCCGCGGTCACGGTTTCGCCCTCGGATGGCGGGAAGCCGGTTAGCTTGATCCGCATCCACTGGTCGCCGTCGAGTGCCGCGCGGTATTGGTTCAGTAAGACGGCGCTATTTACCGACGGATTGGGGCCATCTTCCCAGTCGATGGGAATTTGCAAAAGCGCCTTGCGCGCCCGCCAGTAAGTGTCGGCAACGACGCCTATTCCATTCGGAATCTCGACGACATCAATCACACCAGGCATGCTTATCGCCGGCGTGCGGTCATGTTTTTTCACCTTCCCGCCGAAAGTTGGCGCAAGGGCAATTGCCGCATACACCATGCCGGGAACGCGAAAATCCAAACCAAATACCGCTGAACCATCGAGCTTTGAGGGAATATCGACGCGTCCGAGAGGTTTACCCAGAAGCTTCCATTCCGCTGGTTGCTTGAACTCGACGTCTTTCGGAGGCGTCTTGCGGGACGCGGCCTCAGCGACATCGCCGAATCGCAACCTTCTACCGGATGGCGTATGGACGACGGCGCCGGAGTCAGTTACACATTCTTCCGCCGCCACGTTCCATTGCTCAGCCGCCGCAGCCACAAGCATTGCTCGCGCAGATGCACCCATTTGGCGAAGGAGATCGAAGAATCCCGTAGTGCTTTCACTGTTACCGGTAAATTGCCAATTGAGCCGTGGATTGCGATATGCAGTATCTACAGGAGCTTGTTCCAGGTGAATGCGTTTCCAGTCCGCGCCAAGTTCCTCGGCAAGGATAGCAGGGAGCGTGGTGCCGGCTCCCTGGCCCATCTCTGCCTGCGATGCTATCAGAGTGACGGTATCGTCCGCTCCTATGCGAACCCACGCATTCAATACAGCCGTCTTCTCACTGTCTTGGGCGACGAGTTTGAACTGTCCCGAAAGGACGAGGCCGGCCACTCCGGCGGCTGATGTCTGAAGGAACTGACGACGTCCGATTGACTTCGTTTGCTCAAGGCGCACAAGCTGCTCCTTTCTCAATCCAGGTGCGGATCAACACAACAAATTCTCGTTGACTCAGGGGAGGACTGTCGCGGCCCGGCCCGGGATTCCAGGCCCAAAGCACCCGGGGATCTGTTTCCATGTGATGTGCGAGGTTGTCGCGTGACATTCGCCCGTTAACCTTCGGATCAAGAAGGGCTCGGCATAGTTGGTGGTCATCAAGACCGACCCACGCCATCCGATTATTTGCCGGCGGCAGACGCCATTCCTTGGATCCCGGCGGTCCATGAAGAATTTCGGAATTGGTTTCCTGATGACAGACAGTGCACCGCATCACAGCCGTGCCTCCACCATCCGAACCGCGTTTCACTCTCATGGCATGCGGCTCTGCGGAAGAACCAAAAAGCGGCGCGTCACCTGGAATATGACAATTGAGGCACCGTGGATGCCGCAGAACCGCGGCGGCCTTTTGAAAAGCCTGGAATGAATTTAGAGCGTTCGATTGTGTCTGCGGAGCCGCCGTCAGTCCAAGAAGAAGCAATGTAATTACTAGACTCATTGGCCGGCCCCTTTGCGCATCAGTTCAGCGGCTCGGTGCACTGCCGCACGAATGCGATGGTACGTGCCGCAACGACAGAGATTCCCTGACATTGCATCGTCAATGTCGGCGTCTGTGGGATTTGGAGCCTTGCTGATCAACGCGGAAGCCGTCATCATCTGGCCGGAATGACAATATCCGCATTGCGGAACTTGTATCTCAAGCCATGCCTTCTGTACGGGGTGACTAAGATCAGTCGATAGTCCTTCGATGGTCCGAACGACTCCACCCTCCGCTCGCGAGACCGGTGTCACGCAAGACCGAATAGGCGCACCATTAAGGTGAACAGTGCATGCCCCGCAACGCGCAATTCCGCAGCCGTACTTGGTTCCGGTCAACCCGAGTGAGTCTCGCAGCACCCAGAGCAATGGCGTTGAAGGATCATCGTCGAATCCTGCGGGCTTTCCATTTACATTGAATTGGACCATGCTCCGCCTCCTCATTACGTGTGAGCGTTTTTGATCACTTGCTCAAACAAGTGGTGTTCGCCAAATTAGATAATTTCCTGCTCGGTGTCTTGTACGTTTTTGCTATGGCCGGGATTCCGTCACTAAAAGCGGTACGTAATCCAGGAAGCCATATAATTCACGTCACGGCCGGGCGGACTCTGCTTCAGAAAATCACCTGCAAAGAAATGCGTATAGATCGTCGAGACGAACACGTGCCTGTCGATCTGATAACCAATCGTGAAAGATGGCGCGGTTGTCACGTACCGCGCTTGACTCGTATTGCCGCGCCTGACGGGCGGCGCCGCGGCAACCAGCGGACTGTAGATGCCGTCCTGCAAACTTTGCCGCCAGAATGACGATGACTCCAGTGTCAGCGATGCCTTCCGCAACTGAAGACGCATCGACGGCGTCACCTCGATCATATTCGTCGGACCGAGCAGTCCGGACGGACCCGAATAAACTGGAGCAGCGGGAAACAATGGATTGAACGAGCCACGTGCTCTGTTGGAGGTTCCGCGGTCGCCCGTTGCGATGTCCGCGCGCACTCCGACGCGAGGACTCAAGAAGCTCTGCCTGAAGGTGTAACCCGTGTCTTCCGACAAGGCCCAGGCCCGGATCGGCTTGCCGGCGAACGATCCCCACTGCACGATGGCTTCGTAATTGAAATCCCAGCGCGCTGCCGTCTTGAAAGAGCGCGACCCGATCGTTTGGCGGATTTCTCTTCCAACACCTTTCTGATAAATGCTGCTCTTCCGATCCAGACCGAAGTAATACAGCGATACGTTTGCTTTTTTCCAGGCGGGATGAGGGGCCGTCATGCCGGTTCCCCATTCCGTTTGCGTGTGATCCGGAACGTCGTCGAACACACCGGGCTGAGATTTCACAAGACGAAGCGACGTCGCGTTCCAAACGATCGACCCGATCTTGATCGTCAGACGAGTTCCGTCCAAGCTGCGGCGCGTATTCAACCCCTCGGCCGGTGAGATCAGGCGGCCGCTGCCGAAACCCAACTCTTGACGCCCAAAACGGATCGACACCGAATTCCTTTTCGATGCAAAAACCTTCCAGTCCAAAAACGCCTGATGCAAATCGAGCTGGTCCAGATCGGTCGGGCGCGGGCCTCCGTTACGGCCATTCTCGAGACCGGTCTGAAGTTCGGCGAAGGCACGCACGCGGGAACCGAAGTGGAAATCCGAGGAAAGCAGGTACCGCTGCAGAAAATAACCGCTTTTGTCTTCAGGTCCCGTTCCGAAGTTGGGCTGATCGAGCAGTTCATACCGCTCGCGTACCTCTCCACCGATTGTTGCGTACCAGTCCTCGCGGCCGAGCGACATGTATTTCAACCGGTCCAACCAATCGGAGGCCCGGGAAGTATCGGCCAGAAAACTCCAGTCCTCGTCGTACCGGAATGGCTGAAATCCAGGCCGCGTGGCGGCCGGCTTTGACGGCTCCTGAGCGAAGGTCAGCATCGCCGAGCCAAGACACAAGATAAGTGAGAGAGAGATTCGAGTGACCATAGCTATCAAACGCAAATTTAAAAAAACACGCAACTCATCTTCTTGTACGTTTTGGCTAGTCCTCTTTTTTCTTTGAGAAGCGATCCCGCATCGACCTGCGGTATGCAGCCGGGGATTTTCCGGTTATGCGTTTGAAATGCCTGCCAAAGTGGCTCTGGTCGAAGAAACCTGTGTCCATTGCCGCTTCCAGGACAGTTGCCTGGTTCGCCAGAGACTCTTTCGCTTTTTCAATGCGGTGTTGAATCAGAAACTTGTGAGGCGACAGGCCGGTCTTGCGCTTGAACAAACGCAAAAAACGGAATCGCTGCAGCCCGGACGCAAGTACGAGGTCTTCCAGTGACAGCGGTTCCGCGTAGCGATCAAGGATCAGTTTCGTCGCTCGGCTGATGGCTGCGGATTCGATGGACACCGAAAGCACCTAACGGCTCCGCACAAGATCAAGCATTAGATACGTCTCGACGCTGAACTTGAGTGGGCTCTGGATCACCGGATTATTAGCCGTAAGCGAACGGACTCCATCTTCGCTCTCAGCTTGAGTGATGCAAATGCCGTAGGAGCCTTTGCGATAGTAAAAATGGGAACTGCGCTGCACTCAGGACTACAATAAGTCCCGCGCGGGGGAACGAGAATGAGTGATCGTCCCTATTTCCTATTCGAGCGTCCCGCTTTGACTTGATTTTATGAATTACAAATACCAAGCTGGCCCACTACCCGACGCGCTCACGGACGTTCTGAGCTCACTTCATCTGCGCGGCCGCGTATACAGCTACTCGGAGTTTTCCGCTCCGTGGGCGCTCGAGTTGCCACCGAGCAAGTTTGCGTATTTCCACGTCGTCCAGCGTAGCGGGGGCTTGCTGAGGCTGAAAGATGAAAAGGAATGGCGTTCGTTGACCGGCGGGGATTTGGTTGTCATACCACATGGAGGAGGCCACGTCGTCGGCAGCGATACGAAAACGAAGCCCCTGAGCCTCAAACAGTTTCTCCGCCTTCGCGACGAAGGCGGTCTCGTCAAACACGGCGGCGGCGGGCTACAGACACATCTCGTTTGCGGCGTGTTCGAATTTGAGGATGGAATCGATAATCCGCTGATTTCCCTCTTACCGCACTTCATTAATGTCAGAGACGCCCGCGACCACGCGGCAGGCTGGCTCGAAAGTTCCTTGCGGCAATTGAGCTATGAAGCGCGGCACCCTCAGCCGGGATCCCAAATCATGGTTACACGTCTGACCGATGTGATTTTCGTCCAAGCTGTCCGCGCGTGGCTTGACGAGCAGCCTAAGGATCAGGGCGGGTGGCTGGCCGCGCTTCGTGACCGTCAAATCGGCCGCGCACTGGGGCTCATGCACCGCGATCCCGGACAGAGCTGGAGCGTGGAGTCTCTAGCCGCCGGGGTCTCGATGTCGCGGTCGAAGTTCGCAGCCAAATTCAAAACGTTCGTGAGGGAATCTCCCCTCGCTTACTTAAACCGCCTGCGCTTGAATGTCGCAGCCTCGCTATTGGTGCAGGGCGACCTGACGGTTGGGGAAGTTTCGCACCGGGTCGGCTACGATTCCGAAACTGCATTCAGCACCGCCTTCAAACGGCGATATGGTGTCGCTCCAGGTTCTTACCGGCGGGACGCCAAAGGACGATCACGATAAAAGACGAAAAGTGGGAACTCTATAGCAACCTGCCAACGATCACCACTCACGAATTGTCGTCATCGCGTCGATCTGTGCAGCGCGTCGTGCGGGTACCAGGCTGGCCAACAGACCAACGATAATGACAAGCAACACGGCGAGGATGTAGGCCGTGGCATCAGTGGGTTGAACTCCAAACAATAGCGATCGGAGTAGCCGACTGGCGCCCGCGGCCGCCACAAGTCCGAGTAGTGCGCCCGCAACGACCATCCAAAGGCCTTCGGCCAGGAAGAGTCCTGCAATTCTGATTGGCTGAGCTCCGAGGGCCATACGAATACCGATCTCCTGATTTCGCTGAGACACGGAATACGCAATTGCACTGTAAATGCCCATCAATGCGAGCACCAGCGCGGAAGCTGCGAACGTTGTCAGGAGCGTGAAGTTGAACCGGCGGCCCGCAGTGCTTGACGAGAACATCTCGTCCAGAGTGCGCACTCGGATGGACGCTTCCGGATTCATCGAACGAATCTCGGACGTCACCTGTCGCGCTAGAGCATCCGGGTCGGCGGAAGCATGGACCACCACCGAAAAACTATCGAGAGCGCCGCGCTGCAGGTAATGCACATAAACCTCCCCGAGGGCCGGGATTTCCGGGGTGTTCCTCACATCCCCGACGATTCCGATGATCGTCATAAATTTTCGATCTCCATCGAAATTCGCGTAATTTATGCGCCGCCCGATCGGGTCTTGTCCGGGCCATACAGAATCAGCGACCCTTTTGCTGATTACTGCGACTTCCGTTGTCGATGCCCCGTCAGTTTCGTCGAAAACGCGGCCTCTAAAAATGGGAATGTTCATCGCCCGGAAGTATCCCGGGGTTGCGACGTGATAAATCGGCCAGTATGCGCCGCTATTGCCGCCGCCTTCGATGAGGAATTGTCCGTTTGCACCGCCTCCGCCGAGCGGCAGTTGCTCTGTTCCGCCGGCGGCGCTCACGCCGCGGATCATCGCGATCCGTTCAAGGATTTGTTCGAACCGATCGGCATCGCGCTGCCGGGTCTTGTCGTCGCGTTCGCGCGGCAGCAGAACGTCGACAGCAATGCGGCTCTCGGTTTGGAATCCCAGATCAACCTGTAGAACCCGGAGAAGACTCCGCCCGAGAAGTCCCGCCCCGGCGAGCAGCATGACAGTCAAGCCGATCTGACCGACCAGAAGGATTCGCCTCACGACGCGCGTCGACGCTCCTTTGTATTGAGAACGGCCCGCCTGCTTCAAACCGTCGTTGAGGGAGAAGCGCCCGGCGCGCATTACGGGGAAACTGCCGAGCACGATGCCGACAATGAGAGTGAGTCCCATTGCAAAGGCCCGAACCTGCCAGTCCGCGTGAATCTCTTCGATGCGCGGCAAATTGGGAGCCAGACGCAGAAGGCCGTTGACCCCCGCCGCCGAGAGAAGTGCGCCGAGTATAGCGCCTGTCCCCGTTAGTAGCAGCGTCTCACACAGCAACAACCGCGCCAGCGAAAGGCGGCTCGCTCCCAATGCGGTGCGCACCGCCATTTCCTGTTGTCTCCCGGTGATACGAACAAGAATGAGATTTGACGCGTTCGCGCAGGCGATAAGTAAGAGAACCGCCACGGCGGCGAGCAGCACGGGCAGGACCACGTCAACGGATTCCGTAAGCTGCCCCTTAAGGGGAATCGCTACACCTCCCACCGCTGTCACATTCGAATACGAGTCGTGGATTCGCCGGGCGATCCCATTTACTTCCGATGATGCGGCTTCCGGCAAGACGCCGGGCTTCAGCCGCGCGATGACCGACCAGTTGTGGGCACTACGGCTCGGCATCACCGGGAAATCGCTGGTCTCCCGCGGCCTCCACGCGTCTGTGCCCGAAGGAAAGTTGAAGCCTGCCGGCATTACGCCAACAACTGGATAAGTTTTTCCCTCCAACGTCAGTGTCTTGCCGGCGAGATCGGCGCCGCCACCAAGAACGCGTCGCCATAATCCATAACTCACTACAATGGCCGGGACAGCGTCTGCCCGAAGATGGTCCGGCCGAAACGTTGTGCCGATCATGGCCGGAACCCTCAAAATGTCGAAGAATCCCTGCGAAACTTGGGTCACTCGTGCGCGAAGCGTTTCGGTGCCGCCTGCAATCGGTTGCACCCCGCCCCCGAAGACGGCCATGCCATCGAAGCTTCGACTCTGAGCCTTCCAGTCCAGGAAATTTGCTTCAGGCAGACGCATGACCCGCCCCTTGTCCGAGAGTTCCCAGAGCTGCACCAACGATTTGGAATCGGGATAGGGCAGGGGGCGCAGGAGAACCGCGTTCACGACCGTAAAGATAGCTGTGCAAGCGCCAATCCCCAGCGCAAGCATCAAAATCGTCATCACCGAAAATCCCGGATTACCGGTTAGAGTTCGAATCGAGCACCGCAGGTCCATGCCTAGATTGATCATGATGTCCTCCCCTCCGT